>Ga0105238_10006006_pt1 | contig 12035 bp, 11 predicted proteins | sample KBSC34metaG_FD_81526 | JGI IMG/M metagenome (GOLD analysis project Ga0105238, IMG submission 81526) | Corn rhizosphere microbial communities from Kellogg Biological Station, Michigan, USA - KBS C3-4 metaG | ecosystem: Host-associated > Plants > Roots > Rhizosphere > Soil | place: Michigan, USA... | reverse complement strand
GGTATCACTCGCTGCACCGCTCGCACTGTCCTTCGCGGCGCCACCAGTGCGCGCCATGGCGCACTTCGGTGTGTCGCCACTCAGCTCGCTGCTCGTGAGCGCGCGCTGCGCATCGAAGCAATTCCATCGTGCGCGCGCACTGTCCTTGCTCGTGAACGCGCTGATGTTCACCGGCCAGAGGCCGGGATCTGCGATGCGGTTGCGTGCCGATGGAACGAGCTTCCACGCTTCGATCATCGCGTGGATGGTGGCGGCATCTTCAGTATATGATGGGAGCCGCGCCAAACGCTCGAGCATGTTGAGCTGCGCAACGAGCGTCGCGCCACCCGAAACTGGTGGCGCGCTCGAGTAAACAGTAAAGCCGCGGTAGCTCCCGGCGACCGGTTCGCGCTCGGCGGCGTAGTAGCGCATGAGATCGCTCATGCGCATCGCGTTGCCGTGTCCGCGCAGATCGGCGACCATTCGCCGGCCAACGGCGCCCCGATACACCGCATCCGCGCCGCTGTCGGCGATCTGTTGAAGCGACCAGGCGAGATCGGGATTGCGAAGTGTGTCGCCAGCTTGCAACGGGTTGCCGTCCGGGAAGAACAGCTTGCGACTTCCTTCGTACTTGAGGAAATGCTCTCGCTCCGTGGCGAGTGTGGTGGCAAGGCCATCGCTCACGACGTATCCGTTCCTCGCTGCGCGTATTGCGGGTGCGACGAGATCGGCCCATTTGACCTTGTGGCTTCCGTATTCCATCCATGCCTTATGCATCCCTGCAATCGTGCCCGGTACGTTCGGCAGCACGGGGCCGTCGTCAGGGTAGCGTCCGTTGACGAGAATCGCGTGCTCGTTGGTGAGGACGTCCTGTGGAAGTCGAGTCATGAACTCGATGACGACGGGGCGCGGCATCGAGTCGAGCCGGATGAGCATCTCGCCGTAGCCGCCGATCCCGCTCGCGTCGGGCTCCACGACGCCGAGTGCGAACGACACGGCTACCGCGGCGTCGACGACGTTTCCACCCTTGCGAAGAATTTCGAGACCAGCTTCAGTTGCAACCGGATTCGCGCTCGAGATGGCGGCGTGTCCGGTCGCTGGTTCGCGCAGCGATGGACGGCGCAACAGCATCTCGTGCACGATCTTCGCGAGATCATCATCGGACCTTGCCGCAAGCGCGCGCGGACGGAACGTGTCGCGGAGTGTCTCCCACTGCGTGTGACGCGACGCAGCATCCGGAGTCGAGTAGTAAAGCTGCGCGGTGCGCTGCCATGCGGCGTCGAATCGCGCGGCATTGCGATCGTGACGATCGACTGCGATCGCCAGCGTTGCAGAGTTTCCACTGTCGGGTGCTGACGGTGCGGAGACATACCACAACTCGCCCGATCCCTTCTGCACTGCGCCGGCGGCGCGATCACCGAGACGGTCTCGGCCACCGTTGTAGCCGGGCGGGGGAGGTGGGAGCTCCACGAGTGCGAGAGTGTTTCCGCTTGGCGACCACGATGGTGCAGCCCGGCGCGCGCTGATGAGATTCACGTAATCATTGTCCGGCGTGGTGATCCAGACACCAGCCGGACCGCTACGCGTGCCGAATGCGATCCGATGCCCATCCGGAGACCATGTCGGATGCTCGACTTCGCGATTGGTCACTACGGTTGAAATGGAATCGCCATGCATCGAGGCAATGCGAAGCCTGCTGCCGGTTTCGGTGACTGCCACGAAGGCGATCTGTTTGCCATCGGGCGCGAATGCAGGCCAGCCTTCGGCGCCGGTCTTCGACTTGGTGAGGCGTCGCTCCTTTCCGTCTGTCGAACGGATGTAGATACGTGCAGTGGGACCGCGGCCGCGGACGAAGGCAAGCGTGCCGTCCGCCGCGAGCGCGGGATCGCTTTCCCATTCCCTGGAATCGGTTACACGTTGCGGAGGATTCGCTGTCGTGTTTCCTGTGGCGCCGAGCCGCACTTTGTAGAGTCGGGAGCCGCCATCGCGGTTGGATGCGAACACGAGTGACTTGCCGTCCGGGCTCCACGCCGGCTCGCGGTCCCATGCAGGTCCTGACGTGATCTGGATCCAGTTCGTGGCATCACCCGCAGAGCGCTGCACCCAGATGTCGCCGTCGATGGCGAGTGCCAGGCGGCCGTCCGGTCCATACGCAGCGTCCTGTACGCCGCTGGTCGGCGTGCCGGTGCTGATTGCAGTCTGGAGGACGAGCAGAATGGCAGTGAACGGAAACGTCACGACGTGATCTCCCTGGCTGTGTGGACATCTGCACTCTCAATCGCGGGCCGCCGATCTGTCGGAACGGCAACTTGTCGTTGGAGTTATTCTCTGGCGGTATCCTCCGCCCAATATATTCCACGCATGGCAGCTGATGAAATCGCTGACGGTGGCAGTGGCGGCAAAGGCGCGCCCGGCACACGCAGGTACAACGACGCCGAAGTTGCACTGGTCATCAAGCGCGCGACCGAGCTGCAGGCCAAGGAGGTGCAGAACGCGGATGTGCGCCAGACGGGATTGTCACTTGTCGAGCTGGAGCAGATCGCGCGCGAGGCGGGAATAGATCCGTCGCTGATCCGTCGAGCCGCACGCGACGTCGATACTCGACAGAGCAGCACGCCGGCTTCGAAGTTCCTGGGCGCACCGTCGGTGATCGTGATGGAGCGTACGATCGATGGCGAGGTTCCGACTGCCGAATACGAAGTAATCGTGGACATGCTTCGGCGCGCATTCAATGACAATGGGATGGTCGGAACGCTCGGTAAGTCGCTGGCATGGAGCTCTTCGTCGCGAGGTTATGGGCGCCACGGTAACAGTCAGCAGGTGAATGCCAGCGTCACACCTCGCGACGGCCGCACGGTGATCCGGGTCGAGCAATCGCTGCGGGGGACCGCTGGCGGGCTTTTTGGCGGACTGATGGGAGGCATCGGCGGTGGCACGACCGGCATTTCGATCTCTGCTGGCATGCTTGTCTTCCACTCCGCGCTCGCGGCAGCGGGATTGTGGTTGTCGGTCGCGGGAGGGTCCTACCTCCTTGCGCGCGGGATCTACGGTTACGTCGCGCGCGGGCGCAGCAACATACTGCGCGACGTGCTCGACCAGATCTGCGAGCACGTCGCCGCAACCGCGGTCCGGAGCGAAGGAACCCAGTGATATGCCACGGTCAAGGCGCAGTCAGCACGGCGTAAAAGAGCCGCCACGGCGCTCGACCACGGTCCGCTGGAGCGCTACGGTATGTACGCGATACAATCGATCTCGACTCTGAGTCCATCACCTGGCAGAGCAGCGGCCTGAACCGTTGTGCGAGCCGGCCGGTGATCACCGAATACGCGACCATAGGCAGCGTTCATCTGGCCAAAGTCGTTCATGTCGATTAGAAACACACCGCAGCGCAGAACGTGCTGCAGACTGGATCCTGCCGCCTCGAGTATGGTCTGCACGTTCTTGAGGCACTGTTCCGTCTGGCTTTCCACATCGGGACCAACCATGCGATTCGTGGCCGGATCGACTGCGCCCTGTCCCGACACGAATACCAGTCGCTCGAATCCCATCGCCGGAGAGTAGGGCCCGAGTGGTTTGGCCGAGCCGTTGGGTGTGATTGGAAAGTGGTCTGGCATTGGGTCTGGTTCGAGTCCTGTTGGTACTGGAGCCTAGTCTGTCCGTAGGCGCCGCGGTAGTCGTTTCGCGCCGGCGTTCCGCTGGGGAGCTCGGGTACACGCGCTTCGCGTCTTGCGGTTATGCCGGCGTAGCATATCTTGGTGCCCTTGGTCAGGCCGTTCGCACCTGCGCAATCTGTCGCTCTCCACGCACAACGAGGCGTCGTTGAGTACTTCCGTTGGGCGTCCCGCGAACCTCCGCTCCCTTGCTCGGAGCCTGATGGCGGCATCGCTTGTGATGCCCATAGTACCGGTGGCTGCGCTGCATGCGCAACCCTTGGTGGTGCAACAGGTCGGCTCCAAACCGGCTGCAGACACGCTCAGGAACCCGCCGGTTCTGCGCAACATCTCCTCCAGGCCGCACACGGTCGAGGTAAACATCGTTGCAGCGCCCGCCCGGATTTCTGTTCTGCCGGGCCGCCTTACCGATGTGTATGCGTATAATGGATCCATTCCGGGTCCGACGCTGGAGGCACGCGAAGGCGACAGAGTCATCATCCACTTTCGCAACGAGCTGCCGGAGGCGACAACCGTGCACTGGCACGGGGTGCATCTGCCTGCAAAGATGGATGGCAGTCCGTTCGACCCTGTGCCGCCGGGCGGACGCTACGATTACATCTTCAACATCCCGCGCGGAACCGCCGGAACGTACTGGTATCACCCCCACCCCGATGGGCGAAGCGAGTACCAGGCTGCGATGGGGTTGTTCGGCGCATTCATCGTTCGCGCAGCCAATGATCCAATAGCGACGCTTCCGGAAAAGTTGCTCGTGCTGTCGGATAATCGCTTTCGCCCCGACGGATCGATCGAGTTCGCCGACTCGAATTCCACCCAGTCGAACATTGACATGGAGAACGGGCGCGAAGGCAACGTGCTCTTCGTCAACGGCCAGGTCATGCCTTCCATCGTGATCCGGAAGGGCGAGGTCCAGCGTTGGCGCGTGGTCAATGCGTCGGCGGCGCGCGTGTACCGGCTTGCCATCCCCGGTCAAGTGTTGTTGCACGTGGGGAGCGACGATGGTTTGTTCGAGCATGCGGTGGAAAGGAACGACATCGTGGTTGCCAACTCCGAGCGAGTGGAGCTGCTCGTTCGTGGAACGGGGAACCCCGGGAGCAACGTGCAGCTCATGGATCTGCCCTACGATCGCTACATGCCGCAGACTCGGCCGGCGGACTGGAATACGCCGCGTGCTCTGCTCGACTTGCACTACAGCGATCGGGTGATGCCGGCTCCTGTCACGCTGCCGACGACGTTTCGCGTCGTTCCAGCACTCGATACGGCGGCTGCTACGGTCACGCGTACTGTCGTGCTGAGCCAGGGGATGATCAACGGACACACGATGGACATGTCACGCGTTGACATGCAGGCATCGGTTGGCGCGACTGAGATATGGGACGTCGAGAACGTCGTTGGCATGGATCATCCATTTCACCTTCACGGATTCCAGTTTCAGGTGATCGACCGGAACGGTGTACCGGAGCCGTTCCGCAGCTGGAAGGACGTCGTCAACATCCCCAAACACGAAGCCGTGCGATTCATCGTCCGCTACGCCGACTTTCCTGGGAAGTGGATGTTTCACTGTCACATCCTCGCGCACGAGGATCATGGCATGATGGCGGTTCTGCAAGTGCGATAACCCCTACAAGGAGGTCAAAGTGACGCGAACCTTCCTTACGCGACTGCTTGCTGTCAGCTCATTAATATCTGCCGTCGCAATAGTGGGATGGGTGCACCTGAGTCCGGAAGAAGTCGGCCGCGTCGCCTTGAAGTCGAATCACCCGACGACTTCTCCCGACGAGCAGATTCTACTGGGAAGATCCCTGGTATTGAATCACGATTGCGGAGGGTGTCATGGTGGTCCCACCCCGGCATCGAAGGAGTGGCTCGCCGGCATGATGCGTCCCGACCAGGAGTTTCTGATCGGGCCATGCGCTCTCAAGCTCGATGCAAAACCGTGCTGGCGCACGCGTCCGCGCAATCTCACACCGGACAATGCAACAGGCCTTGGGCGGTTCACCGAACGCCAGATATTCAACGCGCTGCGTTATGGCCTTCGTCCGGAAGACACGCCTGACGTCGACATCACGTCGGGTACTCCGGGTGTCGGCAACTTTCCGCAGCACCCGCACTACCTCGCTCCGCCGATGCCGTGGCCGGGTTGGCGCTACATGTCGGACAGGGAGCTGCAGGCGATCGCCGCATATCTCAAGCGTGCCGTCAAACCTGTGAGCAACAAGGTTCCGGAGAGCGAAGGACCGCCCGACTTCTGGGCGAGCATTTACACCGTCGATCTGATCGGTCCCTACCCGCCACCGCCATTCCCAGCTGCCAACGAGCGAGTTCCTTGATGAAGAACGAAATACGGGACGGCAGCTGGGGATCGAGTCCGAGCTGCCGTCCCGTATTTCGTTATTGCGCTGGCTGGCTCGACGGCGGCACGAGCCCGAGCATGCGCATGTAGGTAACCATGTTCCCGTAATGCTCGTTGTCGTGCGTCGCGTTTACCAGGAGCACACCGCCCTGTGTGAAATGCTGTCCGAACATTTCCACGGGTCCGCCCAGATTCGAGGGCGGCACTGCATACGCGCGTGCACAGTACGTATTTGACGCATCCAGTGCCTTCACGAGCTCGGCCTTGGACATGGTCCGCTTCTCGAAGTCATCTTCGGCGGGCACTTTTTCGCCAAGTGCCGCGGCGCAGAACATCATCTGAGAGCCCGCGACGTGCGCGACGAGCTGACCGAAGCTTCGAACGGTCGCGACCGGCTTGTACGCGTAGGAGGATTCCGGGACCGCGGCCGCCGAACGAGCCAGGTACTTGCTGACGGTGACCCACTGGTCGCGCACTTCGGAATCGGGGGAGCGTGGCGACGAGCCAGGGGCCTGAGCGAACAAGGGCGGCGCAACAAGGAACGCCAACATAATCGCTGGGCGAATGAACATGGTGAAGCTCCTAAGCGAGAGAGGGCCGACGATACTCGAATGTCGCGCCGGTCGGGATTGGACGCAAGGAGCAAGATGGTGTGTCCCGCTCCTGGAATCTCTCGCCGAATAACCTGTGCGACGGGAACAACCTGATCCCGTCGCACAACCTGCGGTCTTCCCTACGGCTTCTTCTTCTCGCTCTTCGCCTCTTTCCGTTCGTCCTTCGGCGTCTCGTGTCCGACTTCCACTATCGCGCCGGTCTTTGCGTTGACGTTCACTTCGTCGATACCGCTCTTACCGGTCGTCTTCATGTCGAACGAGTAGATCAGGCGTCCCTTTTCCTGTTCCAGCTCCTGCGACTGAATCGACGCTTTCGGCAGACGCTTCATCGCGATGGCACGCGCAGAGTCGAGTGATATCTTCGCCTGCTTTGCTAGCGCGGGCGGGACGTCCGTCTTGGGTGTCGTTCCCTGCGCGAACAGCGGCGCGGCGATCAAAGTAGCGGCTGCTGCCGCGATCGATGCGATCTTCATGATGCTATCTCCTGTGATGGTTGAGCGCGGCGTGTACTTCGCGCCGATCATCTAACCATACGGCGTCAACCTGTCCCGCCGGTTACAACAAGAGCCCGATCGCCAAGCGCTCGATCGAGCTCCTGCTGAACTCTCGCTGTGTAGATACTAACGGCTCATCTCGATCAACACGAACGATCCCGGCAATACGGGCGGACGCCTGCGCGGTGCACCAGCTACCTGCGCGGGTGAAGGGCCGAACTCCGCGGTGACTGTGTACAGCTTGTGAGTCCCTGGATCGAACGTCATGGTGCGCGCGCCTGGCATCGTCCTGATAGTCTGCAATACGGCGAACGTGCCAGGCTGGATCTCATGCGCGACCGTGATCGTGCCGTCTCCGTTGGAGCTGAACGCGAGGCCGGTACCAGGATCGAACTTGTTTGCATCCACCCCCGATCCGATCGGAACTGTACCAACCACTGCACCGCGCTTGATGTCGGAGATCGCCATCACCTTGCTGTGACATCCACTGAACAATCGCATGTGCGCGCGATCGATCGCCAATCCACTCGGCGACTGGCACGGCGCCAGCGGCCAGCGACGTACCACCTTCATCGTGCGCGTGTCGATCTCGACGATCTGGCTCTTGTCCTCGATGTTGGCGTACACCTTACCGTTGCCGCCACTGACACCGAACTCCGGCTTGCCGTCCAGCGGAATGTTGGTGATGAGCTTGCCAGTTACCGGGTCGATCACCGATGACGAGCCAGCATCACCATTCATCGTGAAGATCCTGTTCGACGCATCATCGTAGAGAATTGCGTCATCATCCACGGCAGCAACCGTCTTGCCGAGTACGCGAAGCGTCTTGAGATCGAACATGTACACTGTGCTGTCTTCGCCTGATGTCACGAACCCATGTCCTGCACGGTACGCGAAGGCGACACCATGCGCACGGTTGAGTCCCTTGATCTCACCGATCAGCCTTCCGTTGGACGGATCCACCACCATTACGCGATTTTCCCGTGCAATGAAGATGCGGTGCCCCACGGTATCGAACGCAAGGTAGTCCCAGCTTCCGTCGCCGCCGAGCTTGTAGCGGTTGGTGATGTGGTACTGGCCGTTCTGCGCGGCAAGCGCGAGCGGAACCGAAAGCGTCGCGATCAGGGCGAGCTTACCGATGGTACGTAATGTCATTTACGGTTCTCGAATAGACGCGGGACCATGGCTGTCATCGAGTGGAAGTCATGGTCTGGCATGTAGGCTGTAATCGAGCTGAAATCTTAGAGCGCCAACCTGTCAGAGGGCTTACGCACGCGTCGTTTCCGCGAAAGCATCATGTCGCGAAAATTCTGTCCGTTTGCGCGCGTCACGCAGTAGTGCTCCGTGAGCCGCGCGCCGATGGCGGATTGACCCGTCCGCGCAATTACCGCGCGATCACTGCCTGCAGCTACGGCTGGATCGGGAACGGAGCGTTGCGGAAGACTTCGGCTTCTGTCTTGTAGCCGCCGCGTGGTGCCTGTTGCACCGGCGTCGGACGACGTGTCGCCTCACCGGTTGCGGGCGTTGGTGTCACGGTAGTCGGTGCGGCGGCTACTGCTTGCGGCGGCGTCACCGGTTGCGGCGCAGCTGCGACCGGCTGGACAACTGCAGGCGGCGGCGCTCTGTGCTCGGCCACCTGCTTCTGCGCTGGCGCGGGTGCGCGGTGCGCGTCCGGGGCTCGCTCGACCGCAGAAACCACATCGCGACTTCCCGAGGTGGGAGCGAGCGTGAGCGAAGACGATGTCGACGATGCCGCATCGAGATCTCTGCTCAGATCCGAAGACGGCTTGGCCGGCGCGTTGCACGCCGCCACCCCAGTGACAGCGACCAGCGTCAATCCGGACAGCCATACCGAGCGTCGTGTCTTCACCGCATCCTCCACAGGATCATCAGTTAAACCTACGATCTATAGTACTCCGTACGGGCCTCTCCGAGCCATCAAGTACCCCGAAACCCCAAATCGAACGAGCGTTCGAAGAATTTACCCGTCCGACTCGAGCGAATCACTTGTATGCGCCCGTTTCCTGCAATGGTAGGGTGATTCGTCGGTATATCGGGGGCATCGAAGGGTGGATACGTTTCTTGGGAGAGCACTTACTGACGCCGCGACTGGTCTGCCTAACATCCCCTATTTCCGGATAATTCAGAACTGGGAGGAGCGGAGGGCCCGGCGCAGGAACACCATGGTCAGGGTGATACGCGTCGCCGCCGAGGGCGGCGCCGAGAGCCTGCGGCGCGCCCTGTTGTGGCGACTCTGCCAGGAGCTCCGGACTTCGGACCTGATCGCGTCGGAGGGGAGAGACACATTCCACATTCTGTTGACCACGCCGGATGCCGAGAATGCTGTCGCGATCGCGGAGCGAGTTCAGCGCCTCGGCGCCACGCTCGGGGAGTCCGCCAACCTCGAAGGCTCGCCGCTGGTGCTACGGACGGCAATAGAGCCGCCGACAGAACATGTCGTCGAGAAGGGACCGTGCGATCCATGTGAGGAGCACGAGCTGATCAGGCAGCCACCGTCCGCGACGCGTGCCGACGAGGCCGAACCTGGCGATCGGGCCTGATCGCACCAGGCGGAAAACGCTGGCGCTGGCCCGGCCCCGGGCCGCAGGGCATTTTCAATGCTCACCAATTAACCCGGAAGTTTCGTTTGACTGACGAACTCGGATCGCGCGCATGCAGCGCTGTCAGGCGTGTGCGTCCCATGCACACGATCGCTGGAAATTGCTTCGGTGCGCTGATCGCGCTGGTTCTGTGCATCGGGACGAACGCGCTCGCACAATCCACTAAATCTGCACCGCGCAAATCCTCGACTAAACCTGCACCCGACAAGTCTGCGTCGACAAAGAGCGCCGAGTCTTTCGTATTGAAGAGCGGCAATGACACAATCGCCGTCGAGACAGTGCAACAGAACGGAAACGACATCAGCGCGGCGATGGATGCGCGCGGCAGCAGTCGTTACACGCTGGATGTGAAAGTCGATTCGCAGAATCTCGTGTCACGTCTCGAGATCAAGGCGTACAGTCAAGCGGGCACGACGCCCACGGCACACGCAATAGTCGCGATCGTCGATGACAGTGTATTCGCACAGGTCGGTACGGGAATACAGCGTGCCGCTACGAAGGTCGGCGCAATTCCGTGGGTCAATCCGTCGTTTGCGTTGCTGCAGGTACTCGTGCAGCGTGCACGTCGACTCGGAGCGGGACCGGTCACGATCCCTCTCTTTCTCATCGAGGGCGGCAGCACTGTGTCGGCGACTGTCACGCGGCTCGGTGCGGATTCCACGATCGTCGACGTGGGTGGCGCGGAGCTGCGGTTGCACACCTCACCGAATGGAGAGGTTCTGGGCGGCGCAGTTCCCGCTCAGCATTCGGAGATCGTACGTCACACGATTCCGTACTCCGCTACCGGTGTCGCGCTCGCAAAGCCCGATTATTCCGCACCGGCGAATGCGCCGTACACGAGTGAAGAAGTGAGGGTGATTACTCCCGGGTCGTTCGTACTGGCTGGAACACTCACGATGCCCAAACGCCGGAACGCCCGCGTTCCCGCGGTGGTCATGATAACGGGCTCGGGACTGGAGGATCGCGACGAAACCATCCCCGGTGTGGTTGGTTATCGTCCGTTCCGGCAGATCGCCGACACACTCAGCGCGCGCGGGATCGCGGTTCTGCGCATGGACGACAGGAGCTTCGGCGCATCGGGCGGCGATGCTACGTCGGCCACGACGGCCGATTTTGCGAATGACATCCGCGCTGCGCTTGCATATCTCAAGTCGCGTCCGGACATAGATGATGGCCACCTCTTCTTGATCGGGCACAGCGAGGGTGGCGAGATCGCGCCGATGATTGCAGCAACAGATCCGTCGCTCGCAGGAATCGTGACACTCGCCGGACCTGCGTCGACTGGCCGTGAGATCAGTCACGCGCAGCTCGAGTACGCTGTCACGCGTGACACTGCGCTCAGCGCCGTGCGGCGCGATTCCATACTCAAGGGACAGGACGCGATCCTGGATTCGGCGGCGGCGCATCAACCGTGGGTGAAGTACTATCTGTCGTACGATCCGATCGCCACGGCCAGGAACGTACGCGTTCCCGCTCTGGTGCTTCAGGGTGGCAACGATCGGCAGATCAGCCCGGATCAGGCGGAGAAGCTCGCGGCAGCGCTACGGGCAGGGGGCGACAAGGATGTTACAGTGCACGTCTTTCCGGAGCTCGACCATCTATTTCTGGTGGATCCGACCGGTGATCCGAGCGGTTATCCGCGGTTACCGTCGAAACTCATCGGCGCCGACGTTCTGGGTACGATCGCCGATTGGGTAAGCGAGCATTCGAAGTAGGGCGACGAACCTGGATGGCACGGCAATTCGTGCTGACGCACAATGTCGGATGGGGTTGATCCGCGGCGAGTGTAGCGGATGCGAGACCAACCCCACCCTCCATCCCAAGTTCGACTACGGACCATAACCTGGAGGCGGCGCCGGATTGTTCATCGTCGACGATGCGGCAACTGTGATGGTGCCGGTCATCTGCGGATGGATCGTGCAGTGGAACGCATAAGTTCCAGCCGAGCTGAATGTGCGCGAGATCGACGTGTTGGCATTGACGCCGGTTATGTCGCTGGGCGGATTGGTTCCGGTATCGAACTTCACCGCATGCCCCACCGACCCGAAGGCAAAGGTCACCGTACCGCCGGGCGCGATGGTGACGGCGTTGGGCGAGAAAGCCAGTTGTGCCGTCGCGGCTACCGTTGCGGCTTGGGGAGACGGCCCCGGCGGTCCCATGGTTCCAGCTCCGCCCGAGCCTGACGATCCGCATGCGACGAGCCCGGCGGAGAGGACTACGGTAGCCAGTGTCAGGTTTCCAAGGTGCATTTCGGGTACCTCTGTTGTAGAGATGAAGTCTTACACGTGGATATCTGACTGGCG
>Ga0105238_10006004_pt1 | contig 12036 bp, 8 predicted proteins | sample KBSC34metaG_FD_81526 | JGI IMG/M metagenome (GOLD analysis project Ga0105238, IMG submission 81526) | Corn rhizosphere microbial communities from Kellogg Biological Station, Michigan, USA - KBS C3-4 metaG | ecosystem: Host-associated > Plants > Roots > Rhizosphere > Soil | place: Michigan, USA... | reverse complement strand
GCTGGCCGCGGTCGAGTGGCTGGGTGGGGGCCTGCTGGCGGCGAAGCTGGTCGGGGTGGTGGCGGGCACGGGCATCGTCGCCGCCGCGGGCGGCATCGCGCAGGGGCTGTGGGGCCGGCGCGTGGGGCTGGTGGCGGCGGCGCTGGCGGCCGCGTGGCCGGCCGGCATCGCCGTCACCAGCGTGACGGGCACCGATCTACCGGCGGGGGCGCTGGTGGCGCTGGGTCTCTGGGCGCTGGTGCGCTTCTGCCGGGAACGCCCCTGGGTGGCGGCGATCGTGTTCGGCGCGCTGATGGGTCTGGGGGCCTGGGTGCGCGCGGTCGCCGCGCCGCTGGCCGGTCTGTCGTTCTTCTTCTGGTGGGCGGTCGAGCGGCGCGCCCTGCGGGCCCTGCCACGCGCGGTGCTGGGCATGCTGGTCGCGTTCACCGTGCTGCTGCCCTGGGCGCTGCGCAACCAGGCGCTTTACGGCGAGCTCTTCTTCACCGACAGCCACGGTGGACACACGGCGCTGGTGGGCGCGAACCCGGACACCGAGGGCACCTACAGCCGGTCGCTGAACCTGATGTTCACCAAGGGCACCGGCTACCGCTTGCTGAATGACGGGCCGGAGCGCCATCGCGCCGCCGATCGCGCAGCCTACGAGCTGGCCAAAAGCTGGAGCGCCTTCGAGCCTGCCTACGCCGTGGGGCTGCTGGCCGCCAAGGCGGATCGCTTGCTGTCGCACGAGCGTAACTTGCTGTACTGGCCGATCTACCGGCAGGGCGTGCTGGTGCCGGGGGCGCACCCGTTCCTAGATGCTCACCGGACGGCGCTGGAGCGGCTGGCCGACGGTTTCTGGTGGGTCATCGTGGCCCTGTTCATAGGGGGCGTGGCGCTGGCGGCCCCCGCGCGCGATCGCCGTCCGCTCGCTTTGTTGGTCTTTCCGTCCGCCATGGTGGTCATCTACGCCTCGTTCTTCTCCGAGGTGCGCTATCACCTGGCCATCGCGCCGCTGCTGTTCCCGCTGGCGGCGCTGGCGCTGTCCTGGGCCTTCGATTCGGCGCGTCGGCGGTCTCGGGACGACGCACGCACGGCCTCGATCATCGCGGTCGCGGTGTTGCTGGTGTTCGCGCTATGGGCGGCGATGGTGGCGGCCGGCGCGGCGCTGCGGGAGCGGACCCGCTGGGCGGTCTCGGTCTGCGGCTATCCGACGGCGGCCGAGACGCACCTTTGCAACTGGCGACGGCGCTTGCCGGCCACCGGCCCGTCGCCCCTGCGCGGCGTCTGGGACGGGGTGGGGCTGCGCATCGGCCAGGCGAGCGCCGCCGACGTGGCCGCCTCGGCGGGCACCACGCTGTCGCTCGACGGCGGCCGCTACCGCCTGCGGGCGCGGGTGGCGGTGGTGGGCGCGGGTGCCGGTCCCGAGGTGGTGGTGGCGGTCACGGCGGGGCCAAGGTCCGGTCCAACGACCATTGCGCGCGCCCTGTTGAGCCGCACCGCCGGCGCCGTGCCCCCGGGCGTTCCGGACCAGTCAGTCAGCGGCGAGAAAAATATTGAAGGAATTTTCGACCACGAAGGCGGTCTTCTGACAGTTGAGGTGAACGTGGAACCAGGTGCGGTAGGGTCCATTCCCGAGGGCGCCACCGTCTGGTTCTCGCAACTTGTGGTTGAGAGATTCGCTCCATTGGTGATAATCCCGCGTCGATGAACAGGGCCCCTTTGTCCGCTTCGTCGAAAGAGGTCCGGAGGCTGGCTGGGGTGGCGCTGTTTTTCTGCGGCGTCCTCGTCGGCTGTGGCTCCACGAACGATCCCAGGCCGGACAAGTGGTCCTTCATCTCGCCGATCATCATCCAGCCGAGCTGCGCCACGGCGAATTGCCATTCGCAGCTTGCTGAACGGTCGGGAGTCATGCTGGACACCGTCGCCGACGGCTACCAGCAGCTGACCCAGCGTCACTTCGTGATGCCAGGCGATCCCGACAACTCGGCGCTGATGGCGCTGCTGCGAGGAGAGGGCTCGCGCCGCATGCCCCCGGACTTTCCGTTGCCCGAGGCGGACATCACCCTGATCGGCTCCTGGATCGCCGACGGGGCGAACTGGGATGGCCCGGGCAGCGAGCCGGGGCCCTTGCCCACGCCGGACGGGGGGACGCCATGAGGGTGCGGGCCGCCCTGTGGGTGGCGCTCGGCGCCGGGCTGGTCGCGCTCTGCTTCGGAGCGGGGCGCGCCGAGGCCTACCCGCAGTTCCAGTTCAGCTCGGGCACGCAGCGCTGCGCGCAGTGCCACTACGCCCCGGCGGGCTTCGGCCTGCTGACGTCGTGGGGGCGCGACGAGGGGGCGGACACCATCAGCCGGGGCGGTAACGGCGCCCTGCTGCACGGGGCCTGGACGCCCCCCGACTGGCTGGCCCTGGGCGGCGACTTCCGCGTCGCCGGCATCGACAACGACGCCGGCAGCTCGGGTCCCCCCGAGCTGGCCGTGTTCCCCATGCAGGCCGATCTCGCTGGCCGCATCGGCTTCGGAAATACCGGCCTGTCGCTGTATGTGGAGGGCGGCCTGCGCGGCACCACGCGCCCGGGCAACGACAGCCACGCGGCGCAGTTCGAGTCGCTGATGTCGCGCGAGCACTACGTGATGTGGAAGCCGAGCGCGACCGGCGCGTACGTGCGGGCGGGGCGCTTCTATGCCCCGTACGGCCTGCGCATGGTCGAGCACATCTACTACGTCCGCAGCGTCACCGGCTTCAACCTGTACGAGGAGACGTACAACGTCTCGGGCGGCTACCTGGACGAGGACTGGGAGCTGCACGTCACGGCGTTCACCCCGCCGCCAAACAGCCTGCCCCTGGCCCTGCGGAGCACCGCCAAGGGGTCGGGCGGGGCGATCTACGGCGAGAGGCGCTTCGCCTCGATGGCCTCGCTGGCGTTGCAGGCGCGCGTGGCGAAGAGCACCGACCAGACGCTGTATCAGGGCGGGGTGGTCGGGAAGCTGTGGCTCGACAGCGCCAAGATCCTGTTCATGGGCGAGTTCGATCTGCAGCGTCGCGCCACCAATGGCGGCAACGGCGCCACTCAGTTCGTCAGCTACTTCGGCCCCACGTTCTTCCCGGTGAAGGGCGTGATGTGGTCGTTCGCGCTCGAGCGGTACCAGGAAGATCTGCGCGTGTCGGGGACGGCGCACTCGGCGGTGGACGTTCAGATCAACTACTTCCCCTGGGCCCACTGCGAGGTCGTCTTGCTCGGCCGCTATCAGATGAACGGCACCGGCCTGGCGGACGGGCCCGCTGACTCGCTGGCCATGCTCCAGCTTCACTACTACCTTTGAGGAGCGCGCGCATGACGACCACTCGCACGCTGATGCTTCTGGCCGCCGGTCTCGCCGGGGTGGTGCTGTCGGGCTGTGGCGCGGATGTGCCGGAGAACCCCACCTGGGTGGCCGACGTTCGGCCCATCTTCGTGGCACGCTGCGTGCGGTGTCATGACGCGACGTTGGGCGAGACAGATCCGTTGTCACGGATGGGCACGACGCACGCGATAGGCAATTTCTCGTACGCTTCGTTCAGCGATTTTTCGGACGGTGACAAGGGAGCGATCCTGACATCCGATACCAGGATCCAGAACCCTTCGCCTGTGATGGTGATGCCGCCGCCGCCAGCGGCGCTGCTTGCCGACTGGCAGATTCAGACAATCAAGAACTGGATCAAGAACCCGCAGTAGGCGCGGGCGGCCGGCGCCTTACCGCGCCGGGTGCAGGCCGCACTCTTTGTTCTCGGGGTTCTCCCACCACCAGCGGCCGGCGCGCGGGTGCTCGCCCGGCGCCACGGCGCGGGTGCAGGGGGCGCAGCCGATCGACGGGTAGCCGCGGTCGTGCAGCGGGTGGATGGGGACGCGGAACTCGTTCGCGTAGGCGCGCACCTGGGCCTCGGTCCAGGCGATGATCGGGTTCAGCTTGCACATCCCGCCGTGGTCCTCGTCGAACTCCACCTCCGGCGTCTCCGTGCGGGTAACCGACTGCTCGCGCCGCAGGCCCGTCACCCAGGCGTCCAGCGTCGACAGCGCGCGGCCGAGCGGCGCCACCTTGCGGATGCCGCAGCACTCGTGCCGGTTCTCCAGCGAGTCGCGGAAGCTGTACAGGCCCTTCGTGCGCTCCAGGCTCTCGACGGCGGCGCGGTCGGGGAACTGCCACTCGATCTCGATGTCGTACTTCATCCGCACCCGCTCGGCGGTCATGTACGTCTCGTCGGGCAGCCGGCCCGTGTCGAGCGCGAACACGCGCACGCTTGCATCCAGGCGGCGGGCCATGTCGATGACGACGCAATCCTCGATCGAGAACGACGAGGCGATGGCCAGCCGTGCCCCAAACCGCTCGATCGCCCACTTCAGAACCGCCTTCGGATCTGCCCCCGCCAGCCGGGTCGCGGCGGCGAGAACCTCGGACTTCTCCGCTTTCATGTCCCGGTAGTGTACGTAACGAAGCTCCGCCGTCGAGGCGAAACGGCGCCCTGGCCCGGCGCGCCTCCGTCGAGACGCGTCGTGGTTCAGGGCGACCAGCGAGCGCTGGCGCGCGCCCCGGGCGCGTCGCCCAGCGTCACCGCGCGCGAAGCGAGCGCGACGCTGCCCGACGGCAGATCCAGCCAGCCCCCAGGCAGGGGGCGGCACGGGCCCCCGTTGCCCGCGCCGGGAGCGGGCCGCTCGCCCGCCGCACTCTCACGCTCCGCGGTGCGCTCCAGCGCCGCGTCTGCGAGCTCGTCCGCGGCGACCACCGTCAGCAAGAACCGCTGTCCGGGTGGGCCGGCGAGTCGAGAGGGGCTCTCCCACGACCCGTCCGACCGCGCCACCACCCGGGTGGCGAAGAACGGATCGCTGGGGCACCGCTCGGGCGTCTGCGCGACCAGCCACAGCGGCTGGGGCAGCCCCTGTGCCAGCACGTGCCCGCGGACCAGCGTCGTCGCCGTCACCGTGGCCAGCGGCGCCGGCACGTCGATCGTCGCCACCGTCAGCCGCGCATGCACCCGCCAGGTGACGAACAGCCCCGCCACCATCCAGCCGAACACGATGCCGCTCACCATCCAGCGCCGGTGATTGGTCCGCCGGCGCCGCTCCATCGCCTCGCGCCACGTCCGCCCGCCGCGCGGGCGGGCCGGCCCGCAGCTCTCGCAGACCATCTCGGCCGACTCCGTGTACAGGACCTCGCCCGGCTGCAACGCCCGCCGGCACGAGAAGCAGGATTTAGCAGGTTCGCGCACGAGCCCTCCAACGGATGCGCCGCCAACGCTAGCACAGCGGAGCCCCGCGGGCCGACCGCCGCCGCGGGCGTCAGTGGAGCTGCGCCGTCGCCTCGCTGCGCGCGCGATAGAGCTCCCACAGCTTGTCGGCGACGGCCTTCGGCTCGATGGTCGCGCTGGGGCTGGCATCCGGACCCTTGACGGCCCCCATCACCATCGCCTCGCCCACGTACACGCCGTCGCTCTTCAATTTCTGCGACAGCACGCCAACCAGCTTGTGCTTCGCCGCGTTCGAGACCGCCAGGCCCATGGTGTTCCACCGCGCGGCCGCGAGGTCCTCCTCGGGATCGAAGTAGCCGAGTCCACCGTTGATCACCAGCACCGCCGCGTCCTTCTGCGCCTTCAGGTCCGGCAGGGCTGCTTGCACCACCGCCACCAAGCTCACCACCGCGATGTCCAGCTGAGCGCGGACGACTGCCGCGTCAGCCGTCAACAGATCACCGGCCCCGGAAGCATAGGCGTTCCACTCCACCACCGTGAGCGGCCCCAGCGCCTGGCGCGCCCTCTCTACCAATGCCCGTGCCGCCGCCGCATCGCCCAGATCCACGGGAAACGCCGCTGCTCGAACGCCCGCGCTCTCCAGCACCCTCACCCCGGCCGCCAGTCGCTCGGCGTTCCGCGCCGCCAGCCCCACCGCGAACCCCTCGGCCCCGAACCGCATCGCCACCGCATGCGAGATCCCCGGCCCATACCCACGAACCAGAATCGCCTTGGTCATGGCCGAGTTCTGACCACCGCCACTCCTCCGTGCAAGGAGAAAGGGCCGGACAGGGCGAGAGGGATGCTGCGTCCGCCCTCGTTAGAACAGGTACATCAAGCGGAGGCGGATGCTCCACATGTCGTTGCTCCAGACGTTGCCGGCGCCACCGCCCAGCGTGGAGAGATCGAAGTCGGAGCGCGCGTAGGCCACCACGCCCTTCACGAAGAGCTGATGCGCGACCAGGTACTGAACCGCGCCGAACGCCTGCAGGTTCGCGGTGTAGTCGATCTTGTTGAACATGTCCTTGTTCTCGTCGGTGCGCGTGGTCCAGTTGGCGCCGAGGCCGATCAACAGGTCCTGCAGGTGCGGCGACACGATCCGGCCGCTGGCGTTGGCGAACGCGCCGATGCTGGAGGTGCGGTAGGTGCCGATGGGATCCGGCGTGCCGGTGTCGCCGGCGGAGGTGGCGTTCCGCCAGCCGATGCCCGCGCTGACGCCGAACTCGAGGTAGGGGTCGAACACGAACTGGAGCGTGCCGCCCACGCCCTTCTGCACGATCGAGAACTTGCTGTCGGTCTTCACCTGCGTCGAGTTCCCCGTGTTCGGGTCGATCTCCGACGTGATGGCCGAGTCGCTCTTGGTCTGCTTCTGGTACTCGCCGGCCACCTTGATCTTGATGAAGCCGAGATCGAGGATCGCCGCCGGCCGGCCGCCCAGGTAGTTGAAGCCGGTGTTCGAGGCCACCGCGTCGGCGCCCACCTGCGACAGCAGCTCGAAGCGCAGGAACTGCGACGGGTACAGGTGCAACGCCACGTTGCCCACGTCCTGCAACGACGGGCGGTCGTGCAGGTAGGTGACGCCGTAGTAGTCGGGCCGCTCGAAGTTGCCTCCGAAGCCGTTCTGCGTGGCGCCACGCCGCTCGATGGTGTTGATGTCCAGGCCCATGCCCGTGTGATACATCTCCCACGCCTCGTAGCGGCCGACCTTCAGGTCCCACTTGTTCCAGGTGCCGACGCGGATCCACAGATCGTCGATGTCGACGATGCCGGCGCCCGGATCGCCCTGGGCGTGGTTCTGATCGCCGTTGCCGACCACCTCGACCTGGCCCTGCACGAAGAAGCTTCCGTCGGAGTAGGTGGGCGTGGCGCGCAGGACGGCGCGGGCCTGCTGGACCACCTCCTTCGTGTCGGCATAGATCAGCGGCTTCGCGCCGCGGGTGATGGTCTCGTAGCCGGTGTCGACCCAGGCCGAGCCCGAGAAGCCCAGGCTGGAACGGGGCAGGTAAGGCCACTGCAGGCCGTGGAACGACGGCTCGAGCCACAGGGAGCCGCCGTAAAGGCCGCGCTTGTCTCCGGGATAGGCCTCGGCGCCCAGGTGCTCGACATAGAACACGCTGCCCGGCGGGACGGGCGACGGGGAGGGGGCGGGCGTCTCGGGCGGGGTGGGGGTCTGCGCCTCGGTGACGGGCGCCGACGGGGGCGCGGGCGGAACCGGGTTGGCCATGGGCGCCGTCTCTGCTACCGGCTTCAGCGAGGATGAGGGCGGCGCCGCGGTGTTGGCCGCGAGCAACGTGGGGGCCGGCGTCGGCGCGACCACCGGCGCGGGGGCCTCGGGCGCGCTGATGGCCGGCGCGATGGTCGTCAGCGTCGACCGCGTCTCGACCTTCGATGACGTCGTCTTGGTCGCGACGGACTTCTCTTTCTTCCTGTGCGCGGGCTTCGCGCCAGCCGGTCCCGAAGCCAGACCAAGGGTCAGGCCGAGGACCACCAGGGAACACAGGAACTGGCGACACCGCGGGGCAGACTTCCGCAGGGGGAGCTTCTGCAAGGCAGACGTCCGCGTACCAGACGTCCGCGTACCAGACGTCCGCGTAACAGATTTGCGCGGAACAGACTTCGGGCGCGGCATCATCATGTCGAGGTGGCCTCCGGGCAGGGACCAGTGGGGGATTGCGTTTTTGCGCCGGGGGGGCGCTGGGGAAAAGGACGTTCGCTCGCGATCAGTCGATCGTCAAGGTGTCCGTCAGCGCCAGGTCGTCTTTCGTGTCGTCGTTGCCGGCCGAGCTGCGTCCCACCATGACGGTCACCGGCCCGGAGGGGTATTTCCACGCCTTGGCATCGCTATCCCAGTACTTCAGGTCGGCGATGCGCAGAGGAATGGTGGCCGTGACCGTCTTGCCCGCGGGGACGTCGACCCGCACGAAGCCCTTCAACTGCTTGGAGACGGCGGAGGACGAGGCGAACAGCAGCACGATCTCGGTGCCGTCCACGGTGCTGCTGTTGGCAACGTCGACCTTCACGTCGACGATGCTGCCCGGCGTGCTGGACGTGGGCGCCTTGGCGCTGCTGCAGGGGACCTGCAGCTTGCTGTACGAAAACTTCCCCGAATAGCTGAGCCCGTACCCGAACGGGTAGAGGGGCTTCGTCCCCTTGTTCTCGAGATAGCGGTAGCCGAGGTAGTAGTCCATCTGCGTCGACGTGCCGCCGTCGAACGTGGGGTACTGGTTCAGATCGGTCGGCCAGCTGACCGGCAGCTTGCCGCTGAAGTTCTTGTCGCCGAACAGCAGCTCGCCCAGCGCCTGGCCGCCCACCATCCCGGGGTACCAGGCCATGATCACCGCCGACACCATGTCCTTCCACATGCTCATGTCGATGACGCCGCCGCCCTCCAGGACCACGATGATCGGCTTGCCCGGGTTGGCGGCAGCCGTCTGCATGATCAGGCCCGCCTGCATGCCCTTGTTCAGCTTGCCGTTCAGATCCAGCACGCTGCGGTCGCCGCTGCCGTTGTACTCCTCGCCCTCGTCGTAGGGGGTCAGGCCGGCCACGATGACGATCGCGTCGGCGCCCGAGGCGGTGGCCGCGTCGTTGCCGCTGACCACGGTGACGCTGGAGCCGCCCACCTGCTGGATGCCCTTGGCGGGACCGATCGCCTTGGCGGGGTCGAAGTCGACGCGGCTGCTGCCCACGTCGCCCACGCGCACGCCGTTCGGAAAGTCGATGGTGCCGTTGTTGATGTCGTCGGCGCGGTTGTTGATCCCGGAGGCAGCGCTGTTGGCCGCGTAGTAGTCCTCCTTGGTCCCGATGACGGCGATCTTTCCCGTCTTCTTCAGGGGCAGGACGTTGTTCTTGTTCTGCAGCAGCACCATCGCCTCGCGGGCCGCCCGCTCGGACAGGTCGATGTGGGTCTGGTTGAAGATCGACCCGCCCGTGAACTGCGACGAGGACGCCTTCAGGCCCGAACCGGTGACGACGTTGAAGCGGTACTTCTGCTCCAGGATGCGCTTGGCCGCCGTGTCGATCTGCGACTGCATGACGGTGGAGCCGACCAGGCCCTCCAGCAGCCGGTAGTTGTTGTCGTTCGGCAGCTCCATGTCCAGCCCGGCGTTCACGCCCGAGGCCGCCGTCTCGGGCGTTCCCATGCGTCCGGACATGTTGCCTTCCAGCGCCCACCAGTCGGTGATGGTGAAGCCCTGGAAGCCGAAGTCGCCCCGCAGCACGTCGTTCAAGATGTGCCCGTTCTGCGTGCAGCTCGCCGATTGCTGCCCCGTGATTCCCAGGCCGTTGTACGCGCCCATGACGCAGGCGACGCCGCCGTCCCTGATCATCATCTCGAAGTGGCGCGCGTAGATCTCGCGGAAGGTCCGCTCGTCCATCGTGGCCGTCTTCGAGGCGCGAGAGTTCTCGATGTTGTTGGCGGCGTAGTGCTTGGCGCACGCCGGGACGTACTGCTGGATGCCGGCCACGGCGGCGGTGCCCATGCGCCCCAGCAGGAACACGTCCTCGCCGTAGGTCTCCTGGGCCCGGCCCCACCGGGGATGGCGCAGGATGTTGGTGGTGGGGGCCAGCAGCATGGTCTGGCCCGCGGCAACCATCTCGTCGCCCATGGCCTGACCGATCTGATACTCCAGGTCGACGTCGAACGTCGCCCCCCGCGCCGCCGGAACGGGAAACACGGTCGACCGCCCCTGCGAACCGCCGCCGTTGATCTTGGCGTCCAGGTTCACGCCGCGGGGGCCGTCGCGAAACGTGAAGCCCTTGATGTTGCGGGCGGTGTTGTCGGGCTGCCGGAAGATGTCGTCGTTGTAGCTGGTGGGCTGGGGGACGCCGCGCATCTGCCCGGCCTTGTCCGCCGTCGACATGTTCGCCAGCAGCGCCGTGGCCATGTTCCCGTACTTCGTGTGGTCGGCGTCCGGGTAGCCGGGCATCCTGGGATCGCTGGCCGGCGTGGTGTCCCCGCACGCTGTTTTGCCGCTGCCGCTGCCACCACTGCCCGTGCCGCTGCCGCCGCCGCTGCCGTTTCCGCCGCCCGTGCTGCTGGCGGTTCCGCCCCCCGTGGCCGTCCCGCCGACCTGTCCACCCGAGGCAGTGCCCGTCGTGCCGCCCGAGGCAGCGCCGCCCGAGCCGCTCCCTCCGGAGCCGGTGGCGCCGCCCGAAGCAGAGGCGCTGCCGCCGCCCGACCCGCCGACGTAGGTCGTCGGTTGGGGCCGACAGGCCCCGGCGCCGAGGGCCAAGGATAGAGCTATCGCCGTGGATACCAGGGGGGCCTGCCGCATCGACTTCTCCGGACTCGGGGTGGGGAAGCGGGACATTACACTGCGCCGGCGACGAGGCGCCGGCGAATTTCGGGACGGTGGAGTTTCAGGGCGCCGCAGTGTTCGGGACCAGCACCGACACCGACATCGCCGGCATCGTGTAGAAGAAGACGTTCTGGCCCACCGCCGGCACGTTGGCGCCGTGGGTGACGTTCGCGCTGGCCGAGGTCAGCGTGTAGACGGCCAGGCTGGCGAAGGCAGTGGGGTGGGTGAGGGTGATGCCGGCCGTCTTCGTCGTGGTGCTCTTGTTGATCAGCACCGCCACCACCCGGTCCGGGTTGGCGCTGTCGACGCTGGCGTAGACGGTGGCGGTGGGGACGTCGCTGGACGAGGCGTGGATGGACGTGTCGCCGAAGGCGGCGCCGTTACCGTCGAAGTTGCGGTAGGCGCGGAAGGCAGCGTTCGCGTAGGTCTCGTCGCCCAGAGCCCAGTAGCTGCCGATGTCGACGCTGTAGCTGCCGAAGATGCCCAGCACGTCGGCCACGGCGACGGCGCCCGAGATGTCCTGGCCTCCGCCGTAGTTCCACTCGGTGATGGCCAGGCCGGTGCCCGGATAGTGGGCCGCGATCTTGTCGGCGATGCGCGACAGCAGGTGGATGGGCTGGCCGAGGGCGCTGTTGACGATCCAGCTCGTCTCCTTGTAGGTGGTGTCCCAGAGCGAGCGCGGCGCCTGCACGCGCGCCGCCACCACGGCGTCCGTGGTGTCAGCGACGGTGATGCGCTTTCCGCCGCCCGTCGCCTCGGGGTACCAGTGCAGGTCCAGGTAGTCGACGACGCGGTGGCCGGCGGTGGCCTCCGCGGCCTTCATCTGGTCGAGGTAGTACTCGATGAAGTCGCCCTTGCCGGCGGCGTCGGTCGCGTTTTGCAGGCTGACGTAGCCGGTCCAGCCGTACGACACGAAGCCCGTGACCTTCGCCTCCGGCCAGATGTTCTTCACCATGGTGGCGTAGGTGGCGTTGCGCATGCACAGCTCGTCGTACGTGACGGCCTTCGGGTGCACCTCGGCATGGGTCGACGACCAGAGGTCCGGCTCGTTGTCGAGGGCGAAGTAGACGGTGGGCCCGCCGGCGGCGCCGGTGGTCTTCACCCAGTTCACGAACTCGTCCTCGTTCACGTAGTCGTCGGTGGGATCGGGGGTGACCGACAGGTCGCTGCCCTTGGTGGCGCGATTTTGCTTGAAGCGGGTCTGCAGGTAGTCGGCGCCGGAGTTGCGCACGTCGCCGTCAGCGTTCTCGTCGGCGGCCACGTAGTCGACGATGGGGATGGTCAGCAGGGCAGTGCCGCCCAGCGCCTTCGCTCCCATCAGGGTGTCCTGCAGGGCAGCGCCGGGGGTGCTGCTGCTCGACAGGTAGTTGTCGTTCTGGAACATGTAGTCGTTGCCGGCGTTGGAGGCGTTCGTCTCCCAGTTGTAGGCCGTCATGCGGTTGCCACCCGAGCGCAGCAACGTGTAGCGGTTCTTCGTCGGGTTGTCGGGCTGCGC
>Ga0105238_10006000_pt1 | contig 12045 bp, 5 predicted proteins | sample KBSC34metaG_FD_81526 | JGI IMG/M metagenome (GOLD analysis project Ga0105238, IMG submission 81526) | Corn rhizosphere microbial communities from Kellogg Biological Station, Michigan, USA - KBS C3-4 metaG | ecosystem: Host-associated > Plants > Roots > Rhizosphere > Soil | place: Michigan, USA... | reverse complement strand
GTCCGGACCGCGCGGCGCACGCATCCAGTCCGGACTGCGATAGAGATCGCGGTAGTCGAAGAACGTGATCGCGTCGCTTGCATATTGCAGATAGACGATGCGCATCGGTCCCCAAGGGGCATCGGCAGGCACCGTCGCGCCGTTCTGATTCATGAATCGCGCAAAGCGACTGTCGCGAAACTCCGGCAGCCACTGCGGTGTGCCGGCGTTGCGGTTCTCGGTGATCGAGCGCCAGAGCTGGCTCGTGAACGGCGCGCCGCTCCACAACGCGCCCGCGACCGGATCGCCGATCGTTTCGAACCATTCGGCGGAGAGCTGCGAGTTCATGGCGCCGAGACTGAGCCCGTGCAGATACAGTCTCGGGCGCTTGTCCTTGGGCAGCGTCGTCCAGTAGCCGTAGATCTCCGCGAACAGCGCACGCGCCGCCTCGGCGCCATATTCGGGCTGCACCAGCAGCGAGAGCGGGCTGTTGAGATAAGAGTATTGCGTCGCAACGCTCGCGACATCGCCGTCGTGCAGATACTCGACCGAGTCGATCGCCGCCGGGTCGATCCACCCCGTGCCGGTCGGCGTGATGACGACCAGGATGGCGCGGTCGAATCCGCCCTGGCGCCGCAGCTCGTCGAGCGCCAGCCTGGCGCGGCTGCGGGCCGAATCCGCGCCGCGCAGGCCCACATAGACGCGGATCGGCTGCCGGGCGGGCCGGCCGGTCGCAGCCTCGATCTGCCCGGCGGTGGGTGCGGATCCGATGAATCTTCGCCCCGTGCGACCGAGCTCATTCCATGTGACGAGAGACTGCGCGCCGCCGGTCTTTCCCGGATCGGCCGGTTGAGGCCGCTCCGGCTCGAACAGCGCATCCCACCTGCTGAATGACGAATCGAGCGTCCGGAGAACGGTCGGCACCAGCAGATTGCTCGCCGCAAACCAGACGAGAGCCACCGCCACCAGGGTGCCGACGACATTGGCTACTCGCCTTGGCACCAGACGCCGGATCGACGCACCCAGCAGTCCGGCGATCAGCCTGAACAAGCGCGCCAGCGCGAGCGCCGCAACGAAGACGATGAGCGCAATCGCGCTGGTCTTGAGCGGGTGCGCGGTCTCGACCGGCTCCATCCCCATCACGGCGCGGACGGCGTTCTGGCCCGCTGCGGCTTGCCAAAGCGAAAACGCCACGATGACGAGGCTGAAGACCGCGAGCGCCGCATTGAGACGCGACTGAATGCGCGCCGACGCCTCCGGCAGATCGAGATAGCGCCAGAGCGCCTGCCACAGGACCCCGCAGCCGTAGCCGATGGCGAAACACAGCCCGGCGAGCGCACCTTGCGTCAGATAGCTGCGCGGTATCAGTGTCGGCGTCAGCGCCGCGGCGAAGAACAATGTCCCGAGCACGATCCCGGCTCCGCAGAGCGATCGTGCGAGCTTGCGCGGGAGATCTGACAATGCCGGCAAGGAGCGCCTCCGTGCCGGCGGACCATAGCGCAGCACGGTTAGCGCCGCGTTCAAATCTCGGCGCTCCGACCGCTTTCAGCGCACGTTCGCTATAGCTGCGATTTCCGCGCCTCGGTCTGTCCGATCAGGCAGCGCTTGAAGCGCCGTGAATCGAGCGTGTTGAAGGGGCCGGACAGCGGAATGTTGCAGGCCCGGTCGCGCTGGGTCGCCCACTGGTTCTGCAGGGCCTGGAGGCTGTCGCGGTCGGCCTGATTCATCGGCTCGATCTTCCGGCGGTAGGCCTTGCCCATTTCCTCGTCGGCGCGTGCAATCTCGCCGTCGTCGCAGATCAGGTAATCAGACGGCTTGCGCAGCTGATCGCAGCGCACTGTCGGATTTTCAGTTGTCCGCGGGACACGCACCGGCAGCGATTGCGCCTCGCACGCGTTGCGCGCGCTGTTGACAGCGGCATCGGCACGGCCCTTGAGCTTGCCATTGGGAAACCGCGAACGGTAGGTGCCGTAGCACGCCGTGTCACAGGGGCGGCTGCTCGCACATTGGTCGGCGGCTGCCAGGACCTGTGCCTCCTGCGACATCACGCAACGCTCGCGCGCCGTCTCGATGCGCGCCCGTTCGCCATTGAGCAAGGTCGAGTTTGGAAACGCGTTGCGGAGCGGTCCGTAACACGCCTCGAGCTCGCAGATGCTCGCGAGGGGCTCCTTGGTGTTGGCGCATGCCACCGCCTGCTCGAACAAGGCGCGTTCGCGCACAATGCCGCATTGGTCCGCCGCGCGCCGCAACCGTGCGCCTTCTCCATTCAGGCGCGCCGAGTTTGGAAAGCGTCGGCGCAGATCATCGAAACAGGCGTTGACCTCGCAGAACTGGCGCGCCGTTTCCCGTCCGACCGCGCAGGCGACCGCCTGCTCGTGGAGGCTCGCTTCCTCGCAGCTCTGCGCCGCATTGCTCAGCCGTGCCTGCTCGGCGTTGAGCCTGGTCGAGGCCGGAAAGCGCCGGCGGAAATCGTCGAAGCAGGCACTGACGTCGCAGAATTTCTGATTGCTTTGGCGGCTGTCGGCGCAACTCACCGCCTGGCGATAGAGGTCGGCCTCCGGATCGGACCGCGGTGGCGCCGAACACAACACGCCGAACCGGCTGCAGATGAGGTCCGCGTTGAAATAGGTGGCAAGCGATCCGCAGGCAGCCAGCAACAGTAACGCCAGCAAGGCCAGCGCGCGCCCAAGTCGCCGTCGCGGCGGCTTGGTGTCATCCCGATCCTTGGTGTCTTTTCCCTTTTTCCTCTCCTCCTCCTTCCGCTTCTCTTCTTCCTCTCTCTTTTTCCTCTCTGCTTCCTCCTGCTTCTTCCTGTCCTCTTCCTCCTGCTTCTTCCTCTCCTCCTCCCGCTTATTCTTCTCGTCGTCGCCATTCAGGTCGATGACCTGGCCGCCGCACACGTATTGATTGGGAGGCGAGAAGACCCAGCCGCTGATCTCGGGGCCGCCGAAGTGCAGCAGGATGTTGTTCCAGCCGACCTCTTCGCGAATGCGGCTGTCGGCGGTGGCGATTTCGACCAAGGCGCCGTCCGGAACGAAGGTCGTGATGTCAGGCGCGACCGAGTAGGTCGTGCGGCGGCCGTCGCCGCTGGTGCGCACGATCAGGAAATAGTGCGGCCGGGTCTGCCAGTTCGGCCGCTCGGGCGCCGAAGGGCCGAGATAGAGCTGGCGGAACCGGTCGAATAAGGAAATTTCGAGACTGGGTGTGTCGATCGCGCGATCGAACACCAAGAGGGCGAATCCGGGCCCTCGCGCGGCATCGTTCCTGAGTTGCAGCGCCATTCCAAGCTTATGGAGCGATTTTCCGCTCCCCCCACCCCGTAGAGGCATCATATCGGGGGAGACAATCAAAGCAACATTGCCGCAATTCCAAGTGCTTAGCGTCGCGATCGCACCCACTTGCGGACGCACAAATGGCGCAATGGGCAACGTTAATGGCTCGTTAATGGGATGACGCTACTTGAGCCGGGAGTTCGGCGTTCTTTCGACCCGCGATTCGAAGGCATCATCATGGACGCTAGCCATATTCGGCTCGTGCAGCAGAGCCTGCTGACGATCGCTCCGCTGGACCATCCGATGAGCGACATTCTGGCGCGCGAGCTCAGCAATGTTGCAGACGATCTTCCCGACCAGGACGACACACGCGGCGACGAACGGCGGCGCCACGCTCTCTCCGTGCTCACCGACGCGCTGCGGCTGCTGCACGCGCCGGAGCGCATCCGCCACGCGGTGGAGCGCAACGGCGTTGAGGCCGAGCCGGTGCGCCAGATCGATTTCGATTGCGCCGGCAACGCGCTGATCCGCGCCGCGAAGAAGACCCAGAACGGCGAGTTCACGCCCGACCTGTGGCGCGCCTGGGTCGAGGCGCTGTGCGATGTCTCGCGGATCCTGTCGAAGACCGCATCCTCGGTCGCGCCGGCCCGCGTCTACGAGCCGGCCTGACCCTTAATCCTCAGCTGCCGCGCAGTCCCTCCAGGATCGCGCCGAGGCGCGCATTCTGCGCCGGATCCTGCATCGACCCGTCCTCGGTCGAGGCGTTCTCGCGGATCACCGTCTGCAGCGCGCTGCACCAGTCGAGCGTGTAGTCGTACGCAAAGGCGGCCCGCTCGGCGCCGATTCCGCTCGCGTCGTGCACCGTCGCGCCGGCATCGAACACCGGCCGCTCGGCACCATCCTCGAACATGACCTTCGGGCGCTGCGCGGGGGGCTCGGCGTCGTAGCCGAAATTGCCGACGAAACCGTTCAGGACCCGTGAGGCGACGAGCGTCGTCTTCGCGATGATCGCGTCGACGTTCTCGATGTGCAGGACGCGGTCGAGCCGCGCGGCGATCGCCTCGGCAAGCTTCTTGCGTCGTGCCGCGCCCGATATCTCCGCGACGATCTCGCCGATCAGCGGGGTTGGAATGCCGACGGTGCGGCCGAACGGCTCGCTCTCGGCCATGCGCTGCATGTGGCTGGCCCACGCCTGCACCGCCGCGCTGGCGAGGCGGATGTTGCCCGACACGCGTTGCGCCGGCTGGATCGCCGGCCCGTTGCGGCGCGCCCCGCGCAGCACGCCGACGATCGAACGCGTCGGCGGCGCAGCCGCGACCTTCCCGGCCGGCTCGGCCGCGGCGCCTCCGGTGCGCGCCGCATAGAGCGCGTCGCCAAGTTGCACGCGGTCGATGCACAGGCCGTAGAGGAACGTCCCGAAGCGCTCGCGGTCGTGGCTTTGCTGAATGCTTTCGAGGATCTGCTCGCAGACCGCATCGCGCTCGGCCAGGCGCTTGGCGAGATCGGTCGTGACGTAGTAGCGGCTCAGCCGCTCGCCGGTGCGCCGGCGCAGCGCCGAAAGCCGCGCGCGCAACTGGTCGGTCTTCATGTCGGGCCGGCAGACTTGCGCGAGCTCGCCGGCCAGATAGCCGATGCCGCCGTCGTTGAGCTTCATCACCTCGTTCCAGGCGCGCAACGGGTCCTTGAAATGCTGCTGCACGGCGGGAACCGTCCCGTATTCGGCGCGCATCTCGGCCAGTCGCGCCACCTTGGCGGGCCTGATCCCCACCTCCCTGTCGTCGTCATATTCGATGACCGACTCGGCCTTGGCGTTGGGATTGCGGATCCAGAAGCAGTTGTCGAACAGCTTGCCGGGCGTCCAGTTCATCGGCCAGGTGCCCGGCTTGTTGGCGCCGAACGGCTTGATCAGCGAGGCGTAGAGCCGCGCCGCGAAACGCTCGGCCGGCGGCGCGACAACCTCGATCAGATGCAGGTCGAACATCGTCAGGCAGAAGAACAGCAGCACCGGCCGGCCGGCGCGCTCGGGCGCCGTCACGCCGTGGGTGATGCCGATCCACTCCTCGACCACCTCGTCGAGCGTCGTCACCTCGAGATTGGAGTCGCGCAGACACAGCAGCATGCTGGTCAGCTCCTGGTCCTGCGTATAGCGCTGGAACAGGTAGGCGACCTTGCCGCGCAACAGCATGTTCGCGACCGTGCTCTCTGGGGCTTCGGCCAGCGCCTGCTGCAGCTTTTCTTTCTTGCGGCTGCGGTAGCCGGGAAAGTCCAGAAGGTCGGTGTGCTCGAAGAAATCCCACGGTCGCTCCGCGACGACCACGCGCAGCTCCGCGGTCAGCGCCGCGACGACCGGGCGCGGCAGCTCGGCACTCGCGCCGCCCGCCGTCGCGATGCGCAGCGAAGCCGGCGTGTCGGCGGCCACCGCCGCGAGCGTCGTGACGTTGAGGATGCCGGTCTGCGCCGGAAACAGCGCGTCCATCGGCGCGAACGCCTCGGTCGCATTGCCGAGCCGCGCGAGTGCGTCGGCGAGCTTGGCATAGAGCCGCGTCAGCGCCTCGTGCCGGCCCCACAGGATCGAGTAGAGGGCGGCGCGGCGCGCCAGCGGAACGCGCGGCGCCAGATAGGCAATGCGGTCCCAATAGGCGGAGAGCGGATCGCCGATGCGGCGAAAGTGCCGCTGCACGTAGTCCTGCAGGTCCCAGACGTCCTCCTCGCGCAGCGTATCGGCGTATTCGCTCGCGCTGCCCTTCTCGATCTCCTCGAGATGCGCGCTCAGCTCCTCGCGCGTCGGGAGGCGCTCGGCGTCGAGATCGCCATCGTTGACGTAGGCGTTGACGATGATCTTGACGATATCGGTCTGGCTGAGCAGCCGCAGCGCCACCGGAAATCCCGGCGGCGTCTTGATCGGATGGATGGTGAAGCGCGTCACCAGTCCGGTCGCTTCGGTGCCGCCGCCCGGATTGAGGTCCTTGAGAAAATCGATCTGGCCGCGCGGATCGTCGAACACCGCCATCAGCCGTGACGCTTTCCGTGCCAGCACCGAGACCAGATACGACTTGCCGGCCTGGCTCGGGCCGAACACGCCGACGCACATCGGCTCGGTCGCGCTGCGGGCGAGCTTGTTCGCCTGATAGGCGGTGCGGCGCAACTCCTCCTCGATCGCGCGCTTCTCGTGCCCGAGGCGCTCGGCATTGCCGGCGTGGCCGATCCAGGACAGCGCATCCTTCAGGCTCGCGGAAAACTGCGTGCAGGACTGCGCGAGCGCGGAGGCGTCGTTGTCGAAACTGTCATCCATCTGGCGTCACACTCTCAGGATACCGGTGTCGAGCCAATAGCCCGCTTCGGAAGGCAGCGTTTCGAGTTGCAGGCTGACCAGGGGCTTCATGTTCCCGCCGTCGGCCTTGCGTTCCGCATTGACCACTTGCAGCTCCTCCCGCCAGGCCTCCTGCTGCGCGATCTTCTTCTCGTCATTGTCCGGATCGTCGAGCTCGGCGGCTTTCTCCGACGGACTGCGCCCGAGCGTCACCGTGACCTCGCCACGAATGCGATCCTTCGAGTTCACCTTGAGCCGATAGAGCGGGGACGCCGTCCAGCGCTCAATCGGAAGCTGGCGGTAGCCGATGCGCATCTGCGCGAAATAGGAGAAATTGGCCTCGTCCGACACCTCGGTCGGCTCGAACCTGACGCGGCTCTTCAACAGCTTGCCGTCGCTTTCGAGCTCGCCGAGATATTTCGCGGTCGAGCGCATGGTGAAGCGGTTGGTATAGGCGGTAAAGTTGGTGATCTGCCGCTCCACCAGCACGCCGAGCAGACAACCGACCGCGGTCGCGGTCTTGGGGTCGTCGATGCGGAAGCTGGCGCGGCTCGCGAACGGATACCACTTGCCGACCTGGTAGCGCGACAGCGGGACGACGCGATCCGGCGCGATCGCAAGCTTGTCGACGAACAGCTCGATGGTCGCCGGCATCCGCGTCGGGCGTCCGGACAGCAGCACCACGTCGCAATCGAGCGCGTTGATCGCTTCGGCGATATTGTCGAACACCCCGCCGAGCGAGGCGGCAACGGCGGCGCGCACGCCTGCGATGTTGATCGGGATCGGACATGCTTCCAGTGAAAACGATGCGGCTGCGCCCCATTTCCGTGCAGCCGCTTCGACATAGTCGCGGATGCGCGGCGTGATCGCGCTGCCGCCCTCGCCCGCCTTGCCGATCAGTGCACCGAGCGTGGTCGTCTCGATCCGCTCCTCGTTGTCGTAAGTGGCCGCCTCGGCGGCGCGGATGACGCCGAGCCCGGCCGGCTGCAGCACGCGCTGGACGAACAGGCGGCGCAACTGGCGGTCCGCCTCGTCCATGCCGGCCTTGTCGCCGCCGAACCGGTCGGTGAGGAATTCATGCGGCGAGGCAACACCGGCCTCGCGCAGATGCGCGGCGAGCGGCTGCAGCACCGCCTGCTGGATGATCTCGCGCAGCACCTCGTCGCCGGCGATGCGGAACCCCTCGCGGAAATTCTGCACCGGCACCAGCGCCCGGCCGCCCTCGACATGATAGGTCGTGATCATGAGATCGGTGGTGCCGCCGCCGACGTCCACGCTCGCGATCCGCAACGAGCGATCGGGATCGGTCTCGATCTTCGGCGCCTCCTGCATCTCGGGGTCGAACAGCGGCCGCGGCTTGCCCATCAGCTCGAAGAACTCGCCGACATTGCCGGCAAACTTGTCGACGATCTCGTTGTAGAGGTAGACGAGCTGTGTGCAGGTCGCCTCGTCCCAGGAGACGCGGACGGTCGGCGGTTGCGGCGGACGCGGATCGGAAGGCAGCGGCGGCGTCCCCGACTGCAGCGCGGTCCAGCCCATCAGATCCCACATCAGTTTCACCGCCGCCTCGGCGCGGCTGCGCAGGATGCGTTGCTCCTGGATCGGCATCGCGGTCGGCAGCGACAGGAATATCCGCTTCAGCTCGCGCGGCGCTTCGCGATCCCCGCGCGCCTTGCGGAACTGCCAGTTGTTGATCATCGACCAGGCTTGCGCGATGACCTCGCACAGCATGAAGGAGAAGATCGACGACCGCGCGAAGGTCAAGGTCGCAGCCGTGCTTTGCGCATTCGCGGGCCCAAGCAGCGCGGCGAGACGCCCATAGAGCGGCTTGTCCTCGTCGACCTGCCTGCGGACGTCGCCGCGCGCATTGACGAACTGGTAGAGCCGCCGCGCGACCAATGGCGGCGTCTGGAGCTGATCATAGTCGCCCGGCTGGAAGTACCAGCCCTGATTGCGCGGCAGCAGATCGCAAAGATAGCGCTTCGGGCTCGACATCCCGCTGGTCCAGACGGTGGCCTCGGCGGCCTCGCGGAACTGCTCCGCTTCCGGACCGATCCGCAACGGGCTCGGCCAGAAGAATGACGGCTTCGAGCGCACGAGCTTGGACAGCCGCTCCGAGCCGAAATGCGTCTGGGCAAACTCGATGTGGCTCTCGAACGGCTCGCGGTAGACCCGGAACGGCTCGCTCAGATTGCGCAGCTCCAGCACCACCGTGTTGGCGAACGACATCTGCGTATCGTTCGGATAGGTCTCGATCAGGATGCCGCAGGTCCGGCTGTTGCCGATGTCGAGCACGAGGTCGACCGCGATCGGGCGCGTGCGGCGTGCATCCGAGTAGGTGTCGACCAGCTTGATGCGCGGAATTGCCACCGCTGCGTTGATGAACTGCAGCAGCGTCACGTAGCGGGCGAGATGCTCGACGGTCTTCTTCTCCTCCTCGCGCATCCGCCGCTTGAGCTGCCGCTCGCGCGCGGCCACGAACATGTCGAACACCCACTGCTCGACCCAGGTCATCGCGCGCGCATTCTCGCGTTCGGGCGTTTGCGTCGCGCCGGAGGCGAGAAACTGCATGACGTCGGAGAAACGCGACGCGAACGCAAACTCCTGCTCGTTGCGGACGTTCTCGGCGGTAGGCGCGACGTAGTGCCCCTGCTCGCGGTCGAGAATCTCGGTGTCGAACGCGATCACCACGTGATGCGTGATCGGCGCGCCGTCGAGCACCGTGCCGGGCTCGGCCGGAAACAGCCGCAAGCGCGCCCAGTCGATCGGGCCGTGCTCGAAAATCTCGTGCCCCTGCGCGTCGAGGCCCGCACGCGTCGCCAGGAACGGCACCGGCACCCATCCGCCGCCGAACGCGTCGATCGCCCGCTCCTTGGAGACACGATACTCGTCGTCCTCCCCCTGCCGCTCGTGCGGCGGCTCGCCGACCGGATCATCCTCGTTCCAGCCGGGCAGAAGCTCCATCGGCACCGTGACGCCGTCCGCCGCCGCCTGGTCGGCGAATTTGTGTCCGATGAACGTGCGCGCGAAGTTCGGCGTCGTCTCGACATTCAGCCCGAGCGTGATGAACTGGAGCCCGCTGTGCGGGACCAGCCGCGCGGTTTCGGATTTCTGATTTGCAAACGTCGCCACCTGGCTACCCTTTACTGCTACTGCACCGACCGCATCGTTTCAAAGCGTGAAGGCATGGACCACCCGACGCTCTTTCTCGGTGGACACCGACCCGTTGAACTTCTGCACGCTGTCGCCACGCTTGACCCGCACCTCGAACGGGATCGTCCGCTCCGGCTCGCCTTTGCGCGCGTAGAACTCGACGATCACCTCATATGATCCGGATGGCGGATTGGCCCAGACCATGTTCTCGACCGCGTCGACATTGGTGACACCGTTGTTCATGTCGATGTCGAGCGTGCCGCCACACGCGCTCTTGTCGGCGTGATAGAGCTCGCCGCCGGGGCATTTGACGTGCAGGTCGATATCCTCAAGCCCGTGCCACGACAGCGATATCTGCAGCTCCCCCGTCTGGGCCCGGAAAGTCTCCAGCTTTTTCTCGATCGATGGTCCCGGCGGCGGCTCCGGTTGCGGCTGGGGCGGCGGAGGTGCGGGCGGCGGAGGCGGCGTCACCTCGGCTCGGCGCTGCGGTGGCGGTGGTGGCGGCTCGGGCGGCGTACAGTCGCCTTGCAGCCGCGCGAGATCGAGCTCGGCGTTCCTGATCTTGCGCTCGAGCTCGGCGCGCTTGCCGAGTTCTGCCGCATATGGATCGACCGCCGCGCTGGCGTGGCACGCTGCGGGGAGGAAACGGCGCAACACCGAGTCCTCGGGCGCGACGATGATCCCGCAGGCCTGGAGCAGCAGGAAATAGATGATGCCCATCAACCCGACGAACAGCAGCCACAGCAACGCTGCCCATGGCCACAGGCGGCGCAGCGGGCGCGACGGCACGGCGGCCGCCGCCACGGACGCCGCAGCCGCGGCGCGCGGGCGACGCAGCAGGCCCTCGCCGATCAGCGTCGCTTCGGTGCGCTCGTCGCCGACATAGACCATACCCCAGTTGACCAGCAGCGGCTTCCCGCCGGCCGACCAGACGAAACGGCTTTCATCCGGGACGACGGTCGCGCGCCGCAGGGCCGCGGCAAGTCCCCGGTCGCCATCGCGCTGGCTCTCGATGCGCGCCGCGAGCGCGTCGACCGCAACACGCATCGCATGCAGTTGGTCGAGCAGCTCCGTGGCGGCGGCCGGATCGAGGTCGGAGATGCGGCGCGGCTGCCCCGCGCCATCGCTGTGCCAGTCGACGCGGCCCCAACCCGGCTCGGTGACCGGCTCGGCGAGCAGCGTCGCGTATTCGCGGCCGAGCTCGCGCACCAACCGGTCGCGCAACGTCTCCCAGGTGTAGTCCCCGCGCCGCCCGATCGGCTTGAAATCCTTCAGATCGGTCGTGGTGACGCGAGCCATGGCGGCGCGTTATTTCGTCGGCGCAGGTGTCGGCGCCGCCGGCGCAGGAGCAGCGCCCGGGGCGCCCGGTGCCGCGGGCGCGGCCGGCGGTGCGGGAGCGTTCGCGGGTGGCGCCAGCGCGGCGACGGCCGGCGGGCATTGCTTCTGCGCGTCGTCGACCTGAGGCGCCACGCCATTGGCCGCGAGAAAAGCCATGAGCTCGCGAACATCCTGCGCCAGGTTTGCGGTGGTCGAGAGCTTGCCCTCGTTCCGCACCCAGGTATTCACCCCGACGACGCGACCGCAGTAATCGAGCAGCGGGCCGCCGCTGTTGCCGCGGCCGATATTGGCCGAATGCGTGACCAGCTTCACCGGTTCATTCTCGCGCTTCTGGATGACGACGCCGATCTGGGTCGTGCTCTCCGGCGCCGCCGAGAGGTCGCCGCCGATCAGGCGCTCGAAGCCGGGATCGTCCTCTGTCAGGTATCCCGGATAGCCGGCCGATACGACAGCGGAGAGCTTCGGCGGCGTGGGGCCGAGCTTCAAGACGGTGGAGCTCGGCTTCTCGACCTTCAGGATTGCGAAATCCTGCACCCGCAGGCCGCTGCCTGGGGGGGAGATCGCGACCACCGTGGCGGCTTGCGCGCGCCCCATCGTCTTGCTGGTGACCTTGATGGTGCCCGGAACGACGCCGGAGACGACGTGACGGTTGGTGACGATGTGGTCCGGCGTCACGAAGAAGCCGGTTCCCATGCCGATCGTGTTGGGTTCCGTCGATTTGCCGTAGACGAACACGGTCGTGGCATCGACGATATCGCTGAGCGCCGTCGGCGAGCCGGGCGGTGCATTGGGTGCTGGCGGAATCTGGACCCGCTCCGGTGCGGGTGGCAGCAGATTGGGATTGGGCGCCGTCTGCCCCTGCCCGCCCGGCGCACTTGGCGCGCCTGGCGGCGTGGACGTCGGCCCGCCCGGAAGCGTGACGCCCGGGGAAGTCGGAAGCGGCGTGAGCTGGCCGTTCGGCAATCGGCACAAGCGTTGCTTCGCGGCGTTCTC
>Ga0105238_10005998_pt1 | contig 12050 bp, 5 predicted proteins | sample KBSC34metaG_FD_81526 | JGI IMG/M metagenome (GOLD analysis project Ga0105238, IMG submission 81526) | Corn rhizosphere microbial communities from Kellogg Biological Station, Michigan, USA - KBS C3-4 metaG | ecosystem: Host-associated > Plants > Roots > Rhizosphere > Soil | place: Michigan, USA... | reverse complement strand
TGGCGATGTCGGGCCGGACCTCCTCGATCAGCTTCAGGGCGGCGTTGCCGGTGGCTGCCGTGCGGCACTTGTAGCCGGAGAGCTGCAGCAGCTCGCACAGCATCTCGCGGCTGTCCGCGTTGTCCTCGACGACGACGATGGTGGCGCCCGGCGGCACCGCGCAGTGGTGATCCTGCCCGTGCTGGTGGCCGTCGCCCGACGGCCCAGTCGGCGGTCCATCATCCAGATAGTGGCCGAAGACCGGCTCGCCATCGCGTTGCACCACCGCCAGCGGCAGGCGCAACACGAACTCGGTCCCTTTTCCTTCTCCTTCACTGTGAGCTGACACCGAGCCTCCATGCATTGTCGCCAGCGATCGCACCAGGGTCAGGCCGACGCCCAGTCCGCCCGCGGCGCGGTCCAGCGTGCTGCGGGACTGGACGAACAGATCGAACACCGACTCCAGCATGTCGGGCCGGATGCCCACGCCGTCGTCCTTCAACCGCACCACCGCCTGTTCATCTTCCCGCGCCACCCGCAACCACACGTGTCCCTCGCGAGGCGTGTACTTGATGGCGTTGCTGAGCAGGTTGACCAGGATCTGCTGCAGCCGGGCCGGATCGGCGTCGACCGTCATGGGCCGCGGGCTCAGCTCGACCGTCAGCAACAGGCCGTGCGCATCCATCTGCCCGCGCATCGCGTCCGTGGCCTCCTTGACGACGGCGTTCAGATTCAGCGGTTCCTTGCGTAGCTCGACCTTGTTCTGGGTCACCCGGCTCGCCTCCAGCAGATCGTCCAGCAATCGCGTCATCTGCTGGGACTGCCGCTCCAGGGTGGCCAGCAGCCGATCGGTGCGCCGGGCGGTGGCGCTCGCCTCGCCGTCCCCGGCCAGGGTCGCTTCGGCGCGCACGACATCCACCTTCAGCAGGGCGGTCGCCGTGACGATGGCGCCCAGGGGATTGCGCAGCTCGTGCGAGAGCATGGCCAGGAACTGGTCGCGCCGGCGAACCGCTTCGCGGATGTCCTCCTCGGCGTTCTTCTGCTCGGTGACGTTCCGGAAGATGACGATGATGCCCACGATGGCGCCCTGCGCGTCGCGCAGGGGCAACCGCGTCACCAGATCCCACTCGGGCCGCCCATCCGAGCGAACCCGCTTCTCGAGGTTGTACAGCTGCGTCTGCCCGGTCCGCAGCACCACGGCGTCCTGCGCCTGGGGGACGTTTCCCTGCTGCTGCTGACCCAGCTCCCCCATGCTCTTGCCTTCGATCTCGGCGGGCGACTGCAGGCCCAGGCGCTTGGCCATGGCCATGTTCGCGCGGATGAAGCGGCCGGCGGCGTCCTTGAAATAGATGGCGTCCGGCACCGTGGCCAGCAGGCTGTTCAGCAGGTAGCGCTCGTGGAACAGAGCGTCCTCGGCCTGCTTCAAGCCGTCCACGTCGATCAGGGTCAACACGACGCCGTCGATGGCGCCCTTGGCCCGGTAAGGCAGCACGCGCAGGAAGAAGGCCTTGCCGCGCACGCCGCGCAGCTCGCGCTCGACGGACTCGCCGCTCGACACCACGTGCCGCAGATCCTCCAGCAGCTCGGGGTGGTCCATCTTGTAGGTGAAAGTCTCGATCGAGCGCCCCACGTCGTGCGGCAACAGGTTGAACGTCTCCGCGATCTGGGGCGTGAACTTGCGGATCTTCAGCTGGCGGTCGAGGAAGACGGCGCCCACCTCCGTGCTGGCCAGCAGGTTGTCCATGTCGTTGGCCAGCTCGGTCAGCTCGCTGATCTTGCGCTGGTACTCGGCGTTCACCGTGTACAGCTCCTCGTTCACGCTCTGCAGCTCCTCGTTGGTGCTCTGCAGCTCCTCGTTCGACGACTGCAGCTCCTCGTTCGAAGCTTGCAGCTCCTCGTTGCTGGTCTCCAGCTCCTCGATGGCGGCCTGCAGGTTCTCCTTGGTGTGGCTCAGCTCCGTCTCCAGCGCCCGCAGCTGTTCGCGCGGGATCTGGTCCAGATTGATCTCCGTCTCGACCTGGACAGGAGCCGGAGCCAGGCTCGCCTCGGACTCCTCGAACGAGATCAACAGGTGAGGCGCGCCACCGGTGCGGCTGCGCACGCGGCGGATCGTGACCTTGTACATCTTCTCGCGCTGGGGCTCGGCGCTGGACTCGCCGGGGCCAGGCAAGGCGACGATGCGCACGCCTCGGAAGACGATGGCCGACGGCTCGTTCAGGGCCCGCTTCAGGCCTCCCACCAGCACCATCTTCAGATCGCGATCGACCACGTCCAGCACGTCCAGGTCTTGCCGCCCGTCGCGTGGTCGCAGGAAGCGGCTGGCGCCGCCGAAGGCGTGGATCAACTCGCCGCGGTCGGTGACCAGCAAGCTGGGCGGCATCGTCTCTTCCAGCAGCGTGTCGTAGGTCCCCAGCAGGTGGGTCAGTGAATAGCGGGCGCCCGGCGCCATGGGCGGCGCGGCCGTCGCGTGCAACGGCAACGACGTCCGCGCGCCCACCGTCCCCTCGGCCTGCGGGACCGGCCGCTCGTGCATGGCGGGCCGGGTATCCGTGTGCTTGCGGTACAGGCGCCAGTGCTTGTCGATCGTCTCGAAGTCGCGCCCCACCAGCCCGGTCGTCTCGCTGGGGCCCAGGAACAGCACCCCGCCGCGCCGCAAGGCGAAGCGGAACAGCGATAGCACCTTCTGCTGCGCCGCCGGCTGCAGGTAGATGAGCAAGTTGCGGCAGGTCACCAGATCCACGCGAGTGAACGGCGCGTCCTTGATGACGTTGTGCTGCGCGAACACCACCATCTGCCGCAGGTCCGGCACCACCTGGTAGGCGTCGCCCATCCGCACGAAGTAGCGGGCCAGCCTCTCCTTCGACACGTTGATGACGGCGTCGGCGTCGTAGATGGCGCGCGAGGCGCGCTCGATCGAGCCTCGGTGCACGTCGGTGGCGAAGATCTGCACCGACCGCTCCCCTTGCTTCAGCATCAGGTCGCGCAGCACGATGGCCAGCGAGTACACCTCCTCACCGGTGGCGCAGCCTGCCACCCAGATGCGCAGCTGGTCGTCCAGCGGCTGCCGCCGCAACAGCTCTGGCAGTACCGTCTCCTCGAGGATGCGGAACGCATCGGGGTCGCGGAAGAACCGGGTGACCCCGATCAGCAGGTCGCGGTACAGGACGTCCAGCTCGTCGCGCTCGCTGCGCAGGCGCTGCACGTACTCCTCGATGTCGGTGGAGCGGGCCAGCGCCAGGCGCCGCTCGATGCGACGGGTGACGGTGCTCGGCTTGTAGTGCGTGAAGTCGAGGCCAAACTCCTCCTGCAGCATCCGGTAGACGGCATCCAGGCCCTTGGACTCGACGGCCTCTCCGGCCGGTTCGCCAGGCGCCGGGGCCGGCGGCTCGGCGGCCCGCTTCTCGGCGTGCATCATCAGGGCGCCGGGCATCTCCTCCGGTGCCAGGATCCACTCTGCCACGCCGGCGTCCCGCGCCGTCTTGGGCATACCGTCGAACTGCGCCGAGGCGTTGTCCTGCACCATGACGACGCCACCCGCGGCGTGGACGTCCTTTATTCCCCGCGAACCGTCGGTGCCTCCCCCCGACATCACGATGGCGACCGCGCGCGGCCCGCAGTCCTGGGCCAGTGAGCGGAAGAAGACGTCGATGGGCAGGGGCGCCTCCTGCACCCGCTCGCGGTCGCTCAACAACAGCCGGCCGTCGGAGATGATCATCTCCTTCTTGGGAGGGATGAGGTAGACGTTGTTGGGCTCGACCTGCATGCCGTCCGCGACCGGGTGAATAGGCATCGCGGTGTGGCGGGCCAGCAGCTCGTCCATGAGGCTCTTGAAGTCGGGCGACAGGTGTTGCACGACCACGAACGCCATCCCCGTCTCGCGGGGCACGTTGTCGAAGAACTTCTCCAGGGCGGCCAGGCCTCCCGCGGACGCGCCGATGCCGACGACGAAACGGGGCTGGGGTCCACTGCTCATTTCAGGCACGATCCTTAGTGAGGGCGATGGATGTTCGGAGGGGGGGTCAGGAGAACGTTACGTTTTCCCAATTAAGTACGTGTCGTCCCGGTGACAAGGCCTCCTACTTCGTCCCCCGTAAATTTTTTGACGCCCGCGCCCGGGCGGGGTCGGGACGATTCCTGATGCCGGCCGCTGAAACCACCCCGCCGGCCAGCAACAGGAGGGCCGCCCCATGCAGTCCCGCCCGGAAGGCGGCCACGGACGCCGCCTCCAGGATGGGCCCCAGGGTGGCGGCGTGGCTTCGCAGCCGGGCCGGCACCTCTGTGTCCAGGGGCCCCTGCCGGGACTCCCTCAAGTACGCCACCACCTGGGCGTCGAGGGACCGGTGCGCCACCGCGTCGTCGACGACTCGTCCAGAACCGAGTGCCATCACAGCCCCCAAGGCGGCCACGGCCAGCAATCCCGCCACGCGCGCGATGGCGTTGTTGACCGCGGACGCCACGCCCGCCTGCCGTTCGCCGATCTGCCCGAGGGTGGCGGCCGTCAGCGGCGCCACCGTGGCCGACAGGCCCAGGCCGAAGACCAGCACGCCCGGCAACAGGCCATGGAGGTAGTCGCCCCGCGCGTCCAGATGGCTCATCAGCAGGAAGCCCGCCGCTGCGATCATCGGTCCCACGGTCATGAACAGCCGGGGCCCCAGCCTGGCCGACAGGCGCCCGAACAGGGGGGACAGCGCGAACATCAGGATCGTCACCGGGACCATCGCCAGTCCCGCCTTGGTCGCCGAATAACCGGCCACTTGCTGCAGGAACAAGGCGATCAGAAACATGGCGGCGCTGAGCCCGGCGTAGATCGCCACCGTCGCCAGGTTCCCCGCGGCGAAGTTGTGGCTGCGGAACAGCGCCAGGTCCAGCATCGGCTTCGCAGCGCGCCGCTCGTGGAGCAGGAAGGCAACGAGGGCGATTCCCCCGCCGCCCAGCGCGCCGACTATCATTAGATCGTTCCAACCCCGGCCGGGCTGCTCGATCAGGCCGAAGATGATTCCGCCCAGAGCGGCGGCGCACAAGAGCGCACCGGCCACGTCGATGCGGTTCGCGCGCTCACCTGCTGGCTCGCGGGCGGTGCGCGACAGCACCGTCAGGGTGACCGCGACGGGGGCCAGGTTGATCGCGAACACCCATCGCCATCCCCCGGCATCGGCCAGGACACCGCCCACCAGCGGCCCCAGCACGAACGAGATTCCGGTCCAGGCGGTCCACGTACCGATGGCCTTGCTCTGCGCCGGGCCGTCGAAGCTGGCCAGGATCATCGCCAGCGCGCTTGGCACCAGCAGCGCCCCCGCGACGCCCTGCAGCCCGCGGGCGGCGATCAGAAAGCCGACGGTGGGCGCGCAGGCACACAGCAAGGACGTGGCGGCGAATCCGATCAGTCCGGCCGCGAACACCCGCTTGCGTCCGAAGAGATCGGACAGCGAGCCGGCCACCAGGATCAACGACCCGAGCGCCAGCAGATACGCGTCGACGACCCACTGCTCGGCCGCGAAGCCGCCTCCCAGATCGGCGTGGATCGCCGGCAGCGCGACGTTCACCACCGCCATGTCGAGGAACGCCACGAACGAGCCCAGGATGCTGGCGACCAGAACGAGACGCTGGTTGCGGTTCATGGAATAACGGCCTCGGGCTCATTCCCTATATGGATGAACCCGAGGCCGGAAGCCAGAGGCCCGAGGCCCCTTCGGTCGCGTCTAGATCGTAGCCGCGTGCTCCGTCTCGGATGGAACCGACCGACGCGGCGAGCCTTCCGCTTCCAGTTCGGCCTGTTCGGCGCTCATCTCCTGGCCGATGGCCTCCAGTTGCTCCTTGTCGATGAGCTTCGCCACCTTGGGGAACAGGTCCGTTTCTTCTTCTTCCACGTGATGCTCGACCTGCTCCTGCAGCACCTTCAGCTTCGCGCTGAAGGTTTCGTCGTCGGCGTCGGTGTCCATCAGGTCGGCGATGACCCGCTTGATACCCAGGTGCTCCTCCAGCGACTCGAGCAGGATGTCCTCGGTCCGCTTGGCCTTGACGGCCGGATAGAAGTGGTGCTCCTCGATGGCGGCGTGAACGGCCAGCTTGTCGGCGATCTGGTCGAAGAGCTCGCCCCTGTCGGCGGAGCTCTTGGCCTTCTCGGCCTTCGAGAACAACTTGGCCACTTCCTTGTGCTGGGACTTGAGGAGTTCGATGGCGTTCATGGGATTAGCCTTTCGTGTGAGGCGATGGTGTTTGAATTGCCTACCGGCCCGCACCCCTGCCAGAGTCGTGCCGCGCCTTCAGGCCGCAGGATCTCGGGCCAGAACGCCCCGGCGACGTCCGTCACCGGCGACAGTCGCTTTCGCGGACGTGACGCAAAAAATCTCGTGTCCGGGGCTTGTGACGGAAACGGTGCTCCTTAGATTGCGGAGCAATGCGCTCAGTCTGGCCTGGAAAATCGAATCCCCGCGGCGCCACCTACGACGGGAACGGCGTCAACTTCGCGGTCTTCTCACGCGTGGCCACCCGGATCGAGGTGTGCCTGTTCGACGCCGCCGCTCCCAACACCGAGGTGGAGCGTTTCGATCTGCCCGAGTCGACAGGGCACACCTTCCACGGATACGTACCAGGCCTGAAGCCTGGCACGCTGTACGGCCTGCGGGTGCACGGACCCTACGACCCCGAGCGGGGACATCGCTGCAACCCGAACAAGCTGCTCATCGATCCCTACGCGAAGGCGCTGTGGGGAGAGATCGACTGGAAGCAACCGGTGCTGGGCTACCGGACCGACGACGAACGCGCCGATCTGGCCATCGACCAGCGCGACGACGCGGCCGGCGTGCCCAAGGCGGTGGTGGTCGACGACGCCTTCGACTGGGGGAACGATCGCCCGCCCGAGGTGCCCTGGCGCAAGACGATCCTGTACGAGGCCCACGTGAAGGGGATGACGCAGCTTCACCCCGAGGTGCCGGAGGCCCAGCGCGGCACCTACGCCGGCCTGGCCCACCCCGCCGTGGTCGGCTACTTGAAGGAACTGGGCGTGACGTCGGTGCAGCTGATGCCGGTGCACGCCGCGGGCAACGACGGCTTCCTGGAGGACCGCGGGCTGCGCAACTACTGGGGCTACAGCACGCTGGGCTACTTCGCGCCCGAGCGGAGGTACGCGAGCGACCGGTCGTCGCAAGGGCCCGTGCGCGAGTTCAAGGCGATGGTGAAGGCGCTGCACGCCGCCGGGCTCGAGGTGCTGCTGGACGTCGTCTACAACCACACCTGCGAAGGGAACCACGCCGGTCCGACGCTCAGCTTCCGCGGCATCGACAACGCCACCTACTACTGGCTGATGCCCGAGGCGCGCTACTACCTGGACTTCACCGGCACGGGGAACAGCCTGAACGCCTCGAACCCCGAGACGGCCCGGCTGATCGTCGACTCGCTGCGAAGCTGGGTCACCGAGATGCATGTCGACGGATTCCGCTTCGACCTGGCCAGCGTTCTCGGCCGCGTGGGGGCGGGACAGTTCGATCCCTACGCGCCCATCTTCCAGATCATCGGGCAGGATCCGGTGCTGTCGCGCGTGAAGCTGGTGGCCGAGCCCTGGGACCCGGGGCTGGGCGGCTATCAGGTCGGCAACTTCCCGGCGCCCTTCCGCGAGTGGAACGGCAAGTTCCGCGACGCCATCCGCCGCTACTGGAAGGGCGACGAGAACCTGGCCTCGGAGGTCGGCTATCGCCTGAGCGGCTCGGCCGATCTGTTCCAGGGCGAGCGTCGCCAGCCCCAGGCCAGCATCAACTTCATCACCGCGCACGACGGCTTCACGCTGCACGATCTGGTCACTTACGGCGGCAAGCACAACGACGCCAACGGCGAGGGCAACCGCGACGGCGCCGACGACAACCAGTCTTGGAATCACGGCGTCGAGGGCGAGACCGACGACCAGAACGTGATCAACCTGCGCGAGCGTCAGAAGCGGAACCTGCTGGCGACGCTGTTCCTGTCGCAGGGCGTCCCCATGCTGCTGGGGGGCGACGAGATGAGCCGCACCCAGCGCGGAAACAACAACGCCTACTGCCAGGACAACGAGCTGTCCTGGGTCGACTGGAAGCTGGACGACCGGCGGCGCGCCCTGATCGACTTCACCCGCAAGCTGATCAAGCTGCGCAATCACCACGCGGTCCTGCAGCGGCCGCGCTTCCTGGTCGGGGACTACATCTGGGACTCGACGGCGAAGGATCTGGCGTGGCTGCGGCCCGACGGTGAGGAGATGTCGCCCGAGGACTGGCAGAAGCCGTGGATCTCGTCGCTGGCGTTCATGCTGGGCGGCGACGCGCTGCACGCCGTCGACGAACGGGGTGAGCGCCTGCTGGACGACGGCTTGCTGGTGCTGCTGAACGCCTACGAGGATCAGGTGACGTTCAAGCTGCCTGGCGAGGGACCGGGCGGGAAGTGGCTGGTCCAGCTGGACACCGCCGATCCGGCGAAGCCCGCCGACGCGCCCTGCGAGGGGGAATACAAGGTCACCGGACGAGCTTTGGTGGTGCTGCGCCAGCCGCTGGAAGCGCAAGCCGCCCGGGCCGCGGCCGAGGCCCCCGCCCGCGCCGCCAAGCGCGAGGCCCAGCGCCGCCGCCGCCGCGCCGGCATCACCATCCCGCTGTTCTCGATCCGATCGCAGAGCGGCTGGGGCATCGGCGAGATCCCCGACCTTCCCCGCTTCGCGGAGTGGGCCGGCCAGGCAGGCTTCTCGGTGCTGCAACTCCTGCCCGTGAACGAGGTGGGCGGGGCAGATGCTAGCCCCTACTCGGCCAGCTCGGCCTTCGCGCTGGATCCGGCGTACATGTCACTCGACGCCTGCGAAGACTTCAAGGCGGCGGGGGGACGGGACGCCCTGCCCCAGGACGCGAAGGACTTCCTGGCCACCGCCCAGAACAACGCGCTGGTCGATTGGGTGAACGTTCGCAAGTTCAAGCAGGCGGGCATCGACCTCGCCTTCGAGCGGTTCTTTCGCGAGGAGTGGCAGAAGAAGACGGGGCGAGCCCGGCAACTGGTCATGTTCAGCAACGAGAACCAGGGCTGGCTGGAGGACTATGCCCTGTATCGCGTCTGGCACGACAAGCTGCAGACCAGCTGGCTCGACTGGCCGGTCCGGGCGCGCGACCGCGACCCCGGCGCGCTGGCGGAGCTTCGCCGGGACGAGGCGGACAATCTGCTGCGCGTGAAGTGGACGCAATGGCAACTGGATCGGCAGTGGCGCCAGGCGCGCCGCGAGGCCAGCCGCTTCGGCGTCGATCTGATGGGTGACCTGCCCTTCGTGGTGGGCGTCGACTCGGCCGACGTCTGGGCTCATCCCTGGCTGTTCCGTACCGATCTGCACGTCGGCGCTCCGCCCGACGACGAGAACCCCGACGGACAGGACTGGGGGCTGCCCCTTTACGAATGGACGGCCCTGTCGCGCGACCGCTTCGGGTGGATCCGCGAGCGCGCCGCGCGGGCCGGACAGCTGTTCGCGCTGTACCGGATCGACCACGCCATCGGCTTCTATCGGACGTTCTACCGGTCGCCCGACGGCAAGCGAAAGGGCTTCTCGCCTGACACCGAGCACGACCAGCTGCGCCTGGGCGAGAGCATGATGCGGCTGATGGGGCAGTTCGGCGAGGTGGTGGCCGAGGACCTGGGAGTGGTCCCCGAGTTCCTGCAGCCATCCCTGCAACGAGCCGGTGTGCCCGGCTACCGCGTGCTGCGCTGGGAAAAGGAAGGCGACAGGTTTCGCGATCCGGCGTCGTGGCCGGAATCGTCGGTGGCCACCAACGCCACCCACGACACCACCACGACCGCCGATTGGTACGAGACGCTGTCGCCGGATGAGCGCGAGCATCTGCGCGAGCTGCCCGGGATGGGCGGGCTGGACGTGAAGAAGCCTTACGAAGAGGGGGCGCGCGACCTTCTGTTGCGGGCCATCTACGCGGCGCCTTCGACGCTGGCCATCATTCCGTTCCAGGACGCGCTGGGGTTGAAAGAGCGCATCAACACGCCGGGGAAGGTCGACGCGGCGAACTGGAGTTTCCGCGCGCCCGAGTCGATCGACGACCTGCTTGCCGATCACGGCACGATGGAACGGCTGGCCAAGCTGGCCGCGGAGACGGGCCGCGCTCTGCCCCACCCTCCCCCCGCGCGGGCGGCGCCCGCTGCCGCGGTAGCGCCGGCGGCCGTGAAGAAATAGCGAGGCGCCGATCGCTCGGTGGGGGCGCCGGCAAAAATCGCTCGCCGGCCCGCGTTGACCCGCCCGAAACGATCGAGGCGGGCGCGAAAACGATTCGAGCATCGACGGCGCCGCTGCGCTACAAAGACTGCGGCCAGCCCGGACTTCGCTCCGTGAGCGGGCGATGAATAACGGAAATCAGACAAAGGACAGCGCATCCATGATCAATCCAGGCAGCCCCCTTCCCGAGTTCAAGACCGTCGCGTGCGTGGGGCTCGAGCCCGAGCACGAGTTCAAGACCATCGGCTCGAAGGACTTCCCGGGCAAGTGGCTGGTCATCTACACCTACCCGAAGGACTTCACCTTCGTCTGCCCGACGGAGATCGTGGACTTCGACAGCAAGCTGGAGGCGTTCACCGAGCGTAACGCCGTGCTGCTGGGCGGCTCGACCGACAACGAGCATTCGCACCTGGCCTGGCGCAAGGATCATCGCGATCTGCAAGGGCTGCGTCACCCGCTGCTGTTCTTCTCGCCCGCCATGACCGCGGCGATGGGCCTCTTGCACCCGTCGGCCGGCGTGGCCCTGCGCGCCACCTTGATCGTCGATCCGGATGGTTTCGTGCGCTTCGCCAGCGTCAACGACCTGGACGTCGGTCGCAACGTGGACGAGGTCCTGCGCGTGCTGGACGGCCTGCAGACCGGCGAGCTGGTCGCCTGCAACTGGAAGAAGGGCGACAAGACGCTGAGCCAGGATCTGAAGGAGAAGGCGAAGGCCAAGAAGTAGCGCGGTCTTCCCTTCGCTTGACCCTGTGAGCGGCCTCGGTTAAGAAATGTGAATCTGACTTTCAGTTTCACATCGTCATCCCGCCGAGGCCGCCATGCTGCAAGCTCTGCTGGTCACTTTCCGTGAGGGGTTGGAGTCGTTCCTGGTCGTGGGCGTGGTGGCCGGCTACCTGCGCAAGACGGGCCGCGCCGACCTGATGCGCGGCGTCCGCGCCGGCGTGGCGCTCTCTGCGCTGACCTGCCTGGGCGGCGCCTGGCTGTGGCTGTCGGTGCCGAACCAGCCGCTCTACGAGGGGATCGCGGCCCTGGCGGCGGCTGGTTTCGTCGGCCTGCTGCTGTGGCAAACCGTGCGCTCGGGCCGCCGTCTGAAGGGCGAGATCGAGCGGCGGGTGGCTCGCGCCGTCGAGGGAGTGTCGTCGCGCACCGGCTGGGCCGCGCTGCTGGGCGTGGCCGCCGTGACCACCTTGCTGGTCACTCGCGAGGGTCTGGAGGCCGTCTTCTATCTGGGCGTCCAGGTGCTGGCGGCGAAGGCCTCCGCCGATCGCCTGCAGGCCGCGTTGCTCGCGGGCGGCGCGCTGGCGGGTCTGCTGCTCGCCGCTACCGTGGCCTGGGGCTGGACCCGCTTCGCCCACCGCTTGAATCTCGGGGCGGTGCTGAAGGTGACGGCGCTGTTCCTGGGTCTATTCCTGCTGCAGCTCCTGGTCTACGGCGTCCACGAACTGGCCGAGAGCGGCGTCATCGGCGGCAGCCAGGCCTTCCACGACGCCACCGAGCGCTTCGGCCCCGACGGCCCCATCGGCCACGCCGTCTCCTACTCGCTACTGGCCGCCCCCCTCCTCTACCTCCTCTGGGCCCGCCGCGACCGCCTCGCCCGCGCGTCGACCCCCGCACCCTCTCGCTAGTCTCGTCCGTCGCTCGCTCCGTTCCGCTCACGCTCGAGGGGCGGCCGGGGCGAGAGTGCTGCCTCGTCGGGTCGCTCGCTCCGTTCCGCTTACGCTCGAGGGGCGGCCGGGACGAGAGTGCTGCCTCGTCGGGTCGCTCGCCTACGTCGGCGGTGCTCGGGTCCCTGCGGGACCCTGCGCTCCGGCGACGCGTCGCTCGCTCGGGCTCCGGCTGGCAAGCTTCCCCGTCC
>Ga0105238_10005996_pt1 | contig 12053 bp, 9 predicted proteins | sample KBSC34metaG_FD_81526 | JGI IMG/M metagenome (GOLD analysis project Ga0105238, IMG submission 81526) | Corn rhizosphere microbial communities from Kellogg Biological Station, Michigan, USA - KBS C3-4 metaG | ecosystem: Host-associated > Plants > Roots > Rhizosphere > Soil | place: Michigan, USA... | reverse complement strand
TCGGTTTTTCCGAAGACCTCGATCTGGATGTCGGGTGAGCTCATCGCGTGGGGTTGGGCCTGGACCGAGGTGCTCCCACTAGTGTCGCCTCAACCAAGCTCGAATCGCAAGAGTTGATCCCCAAGTCTAATCATGTCCCCCGGCACGAGGACGTGGGGTGTCCGCAGGCGGAGATAGGTCCCATTCGAGCTCCCCAGGTCGGTCAGGGTCGGGCGGTCGTCGCGCAGCCCGAGCTCGGCGTGCCGCCGGGACAGATATTCGTCGTCCAGGAAGACGAGATCGGCCTGCTCGCGGCCGAGGGTCACCTTGGGCCGGGAAAGGTGGATCACGTCGCGGCCGAGCCCGCTGGAGGTCATCTGGCGCAGCCGGCCCCAGGCCGGCGCGGTCGGCGTGCCGAACAGCACGACGCCGTCCTCGACCGCGGGGCGGGGCCGCCGCTCGTGCTCGCTCGGCACCTCGAACTTCAGCACCTGTCGCCCGAGGAGGATGTGATCGCCGTCGGTCAGCTCGGCCACCGCGCGCAGGCGCAGGTAGACCCCGTTGCGGGTGTCGAGCGGGGTAATCATGGCGCCCCCCAGGGTCAGGTTGAGGCGGGCATGACGGGGGGCGAGCTGGGGATCCTCGAGGCGGATGTCACCCTCCCATCGCCCGAGATCGACCTGATCGCTCTCGAGCCAGTGGATCGTGTCGTCGGCGCCGCTCGGGAGCACCGTGATGAGGCGCCCGCGGAGGGCAACGGGCCCCGCCACGACGCCCGGGCGCTTCCGGGGCGGAGGAGGCGGGGGTAGGGGCGCCCCCGACGCCGCACCCACGACGTGGACGCTCTCGGACAACCGATCCGACCTGTGCCGAGTCCCACACCGGCGGCAAGTCCGTGTCGAGTCCGGGTTCTCCCGGCCGCACGGCTTACAGCGCCACATGGTTCGGATGACCTCCGCAGCGATTGCATGGACGAAGAAGCTCTGATAACAGGCGAGGCCTCACCCAGGCTCGATACGGCTCATTTCGCTCGACCCACATCCGTCGCCGCCTTGATTCGACGATTAACAAGTTCGCCACCGACGGTCAACCCGCCCACCGGTTCGCGCTCCCCACTCGTGATTGCCATCGCGGCGAGCGCGGTGCTGCAGGCCGCCGCCGGCTGTGGTCCCATGGTCGAGCGGCCGAGATTTCCGTCGCGCCCCGACTCGATCCGTCCGGCGGACCTCCTCGGGCCCTACGACGGCAAGGTCATCGACGGCGAGACCGATCGGCCGATCGCCGGGGCGACCGTGGCGGCTTCGTGGGCGTTCGAGCGGGGCATCGGTGTCCCGGGCCCGGCCGACGCCGAGGAGGTGGTGGTGCAGACCGGCGCCGACGGGCGCTACGTCATCCCGCAGCTCGATCGGCTGCCGACCGGCCTATCGGCGCGCGTGCGACGGTTCACGCTCATCATCTACCAACGCGGCTTCGTCGCGTGGCGCAGCGATCGCCGTTTCCCCGGGACGACGCCCCGTCGCGACTTCAGCCAGCGCGGGAACGTGGCGCGCCTCGATCGCTGGCAGCCGGCGTTCACTCACGCGCAGCATCTGCTGTTCATGGGCGGGGGCGCCAAGATCCGGGAGGTCGCGGCGTGGGAGGCCCAGCAGGCCAGCCTGGATCTCGAAGGGGAGACGGGCGGGGGCCGAATGTCCGCCGACGGCGAGGAGACGCGCGCGACGGCGGTGCTCGACATCGGCGCGCTCCTGACCGACGACGAGATCCGGGGGGTCACGGGCTACGTCGGTTCGTTCGAAAAAGAGAAGCTGAGCGATCTGCCGACCACGGAGTTCTACGACAGCCGCCACTTCAAAGCCGTCAACAAGCCCGAAAGCTTCGACGTCGGCCTGCGGGTCTGGCGGCTCGGCGTGGCGGCGGCCGAGGCCCAGTATCAAAAGCTGCGGCGCGAGCTGCCCAAGGCCGATGTGACCGACGAGATCGGGGACGCCTCGTTCCGCGCCCGCTCGGGCGACATCGGCGGGCTCGTGTTCCTGGTGCGCGATCGCGGCGTCGTGGTGTCGCTGACCTGCGGCAGCGGGCAGTGCACCGATCCGGCGCAGCTCGCGACGATTGGCAAGCTGGTGGAGTCGCGGCTGTCCGATCTGCCGCCGGCGCCACCCCTGCCCGCGGCGCCGGGGGACGAGGCCCCCGCGCCGGGACCGGCGCACGCGCCCGCGGAGGCGAAGCCATGAGAGGGGAAGCGAACACCGGGCACGGGAAGCGGGAGCGGCGCCTCGCTGGCGCGCTGGTCGCCGGCCTGCTCTGCGCGGCTTCGTTGGGCGGCGGCCTCGAGCGCTCGGCGCGGGCCTTCGACGGCGCCACCACCCACGCGGGTCTGACCCAGCAGGCGGCCGTGAGGTCGCGCCTTCACAAGATCCTCGGCCGCCGGCTGGCACGGCCGCTGGGGCTGTTCGATCCGATCGCGCTGCACGCGGAGCTGATCCCCGAGACCGAGCGCCGGTTGCTGCAGGAGCGCCTCCTCGCGCTCGATCCGGCGGGCGGCTATCGTCCGGGCCAGGACGGGGTGGCCTCGGCCCTGGCGTGGACCGTCGCCGGCAGCGTCATCGCCAAGAGCTCGCCGGGGCGGATGCGGAACTTCTTCCTCGATCCCAGCACGGGTGCCGGCCTGCGCGACGACGCGGCCGTGGAGGGGACGCTCCACGCCGTGCGACAGGTGGTCGACGGGGGCGACCTGCGGGACGTGATGACGGGCGCTTCCTTCCCCTTCGAAGGCCAGCCGTCCGTGAAATGGCTCGAGGACCCCGAGAACGACGTCGGCTTGCGCGCGTTCCGCGACGCGCTCGAGCGCGCCGTGGCCGATCCGGATCCGGCCCAGCGCAGCTCGTCGCTGGCGCGGGCGCTGTTGGCCCTCGGCGGCTCGCTGGCCGTCCTGGAAGACGCGGGGAACCCGGCGGCCGTGCGCAACGACTTCCGGGGCTCGTACCTGCGCGGGGCCTCTTCGGCGCCCTTCGATCGGCGCTCGTCGTTCGAGCACGCGGTGGCCGACCTTTACGGCACCTCGGGCGTCCCGGCGCCCCGCGCCGTCGTGCAACGTGACAACGTGGCGGCCTTCTTCAGCGCGCCTGACGGGCAGGGGCTGGCCGATCGGACGCAGCGGCGCTTCTTCTCCGACGGCACCGTGCCCGACGACGGCGTCGTCGACCACGACACGAGCGCGGCCGACATCGTCAAGGCCGCGCGCGCGTCGCTCACGTATGCGCTGCCCGCCATCCCGCGGCTCGAGCTGCGGGAGCTGGGCGTCCGTCACTACGTGACGATCTCCGACGGTCCCGGCGCCCGCCCGCGACGGGTGCTGGCTTACGAGCGCGTCCCGGGACGCGTGCGGTTCTTCCTGGACGGCGCGGTCTATCTCGACACGGCGCGCGCGCTGCTCCCCGAGATCGCGGGCTACGCGGCCGGCTTCGTCGATCACGTCCTGCGCGGTGAGATCAAGCTCGAGCAGGACGGCGGTCGGGTGCGGGCCGTCGTGAACGGACCGGCCGGCAAGGTGCGCGGCGGCAGCTTGCGGATCTTCGCCGAGGACGCGTCCGGGCGGCGGCGCGAGATCGGCAGCTTCCCTTCGGACGGGGCCGGGATCGACACCGCCAGCGTGGCTCTGCCCGCCGGGACGCGCCGGGCCGCCGCCGTCTTGCGAGGCAGCGACGACGCCGGGCCGTTGGTCGCTTTCGGTGAGATTGCGCTTCCGGCCTCGCGCTGAATCGTCGGCTGCGAGAGGAAGGTCTCCGTTCGAGAAGATTGGAGCGACGCGCCCGACGCGTTGCCGTGACAAATGAGCGACCAAATGGCCAAGAGATTTTCTCTTCGATCCGAAAGCTGATAATTTGCGCCTGCCTTTTGCTTGCAAGAGGGGAAGTCAGGGACGTTTTCCAATTCGGACCAAGGAGAGATCGATGCATGGCCTCACGCTCCCACTCACGCTGATTTCTGCTTTCGTGCCGGCTCCGGCCGGGGCCGCTGATGCGAGCTCGCCGCCGCACGCGCAGACGGTGATGATCGCCCAGGCCACGAACCCGCCGCCCGTCGAGACCGCGCCTCCGCCTCCGGCGGGGACGGCCGTTGCGCCGGCGCCGGGCTACGCGCCTCCGCCGCCCGTCGCGGCCGCGCCGGTTCACCGCGGGCTCAGCATCTGGGGCGTCCTGCCCTACGGCTACGGCGGTTTGGGGTTGGGCGTGGGCGCGCGTTTCGCGCTGCCCCTGCCGATCTCGTCCCTCATCCCGGGCGGACGGATTCGTGACAACTGGTCGCTGGAGTTCGGCGCCGACTACTACCGTTACTCGGGTGTTGGATACCTCACCTACGACTACGCGGTGAACTGGTTCCTCCCGGTGTGCGGCATGATGTGGAACGTGTGGTTGAACGACAACTTCGCCGTCTATCCCAAGGTCGAGGCTGGCTATCACATCGGCTGGGTCACCGGCTACGACGGCGTGGGTTCCACCCCGGGATACGGCGGGGTCTTCGTGAGCGGCGCGGTGGGCCTCATCTACAAGCTCGGTGGCGGCAACGTGAACCTGCGCGCCGAGGCCGGGTACTTCGGCGTCAAGGGCGGCGTCGGCTTCTCGTTTTAGTCGGCCCCGCCGGCGCTTTCGCCGGCGATCGTTCTTTTACCGGCGGGCCCGCTTCGGTCACGACGACCAGGCGGGCCCGAGCCGTTCCGGGAGACTTCTCCAGCGCGTCGAGCAGGGCCTGGGCCTCCTCGAGCTCGTGCGGATCCTCGCCGCCGGCCGCCTCTTCCCGCGCGCGGTGAAGCGCGGCGGCCAGCTCGGGGGCGCGCGCCAGCGCCTCGCGCCGGCATTCGCCCAGGCGATCGGGCGTCCCGAGCAATAGGGCGGCTCGCGCGCCCCAGATCCAGAACTGGGCGCCCGCTTCCCCCGGCTCGGCGCGCCCCGCCCGCTCGAACGCCTCCAGGGCCTCGCGCGCCCCCGGCACCCCCGCCGCCAGGGCGGCCCGTCCCAGCTCGAACCACGGCCAGGGATTGCCGGGATCGAGCTCGGCGGCGCGACGAAACGACGGCCGCGCGTCGTCGTCTCGTCCCAGGCGCCGCAGCGCCACCCCTCGCTCGTGGTGCAGCTCGGCCGAGCCGGGATCGACCCGCAGCGCCTTCTCGGCCTGTCGCAGGGCCACCCGGGGCAAGATCTCGGCCCCATCTGGCTCGAAGGCGTCAGGCGAGAATTCTCCGTCGGGCCCGAAGAGCAGCCGTTCGTGCGCGACCACGGCGTCCAGCCAGACGGTGTACTCCGTGCCCGCCAGCCAGACCTCCTCGTCGTCGGCTGCGGGTGAGCCGCGCAGGCGCAGGATCGCGCCGTCGCCGCGGAACGCGAAGCGATCGCCGCTCGAGGTCTCGGCGAACACGAGCTCCGCGCCCGCGCGCCCCGATCCGACGGTCTGGTCGAGGTCGCCGAGGCGCCGGCCGGCCGGCGGTCCCACGCCCGCGACGACCACGGCCTCGTGAAACAGGTCGACGCCGTCGAAGGACTGCAAGAACGACTTGAAGGTGGGCGGCAACGCGCGCCCGAGCGCCGCCTCCGCGCGGGTGACGTCGTCGGGGGAGGCGGGCGGGCCGGTCCGGATGAGCCCGTCCGGCAGTCGAGACACCGCGTCCCGGAATCGATCGAAAAACAAGGGCGGCGACAGCCCTACGGCCGGATCAGATGGGGCTGTACACCGTCGGCGACCACCGCGATGGCGGCGGCCAGGCGCTGGGACACACCGGGGACGTCGAGGTTGAGCGAGCCGCGGTTGCTCTCGGGCCGCCGCGCCACGAAGGCCGGGGCCACGTCGTCGCTCTCCAGCTTGGGCTCGGCTATCTCGATCACGCGAGGACCAACGGACGTCGGACCGACCACGACCACCAGGTCGATCGTGTTCATGACCAGCGAGGGCAGCGCTCCGGCACCGATGGCGCCGACGGTGAACGCCCGCAAGCGCCCCAGCGCTTCGGCCGCCGACCGCGCCCCCAGCGAGGCGATCACCCCGTCCTGGCCCCGGGCCATGCAGAGGAGCAGCTCGGGCAGCTCGGCCCCGCCCAGGTTCGCGACCAGCAGGTGGTGCGGCCGGAACGCGACGGCCGCTCGCAGCAGGCCCCCGAGATCGCCGGCCGGAGCGATCTCCAGCAGGCCGGCCCGGGCCTTGGCGGCCGCGCCGATGCTCACCACCCGGTGCTCGGGCGAGGAGGGGAGCGCCGCCGCCAGCGCCGCCACCAGGGTGGCCGCCGACTGGGCGTCGCCGCCCACCAGGATGTTGCGCCGGGCCGCGAGCGCGGCCGTCAGGACCTTCTCGACGTCCGACGTTCCGGCCAGGTCGGAGAGGGTCGTCTCGGGCCCCTGCGCCTTGCGGATGACCGTCGATACCGGCGCGCTGGTCATCGGGGGAAACAGGGCCGTCAGGTGGGTCCCGTCGGGCAGCCGCACGTCCACCACCGGGTTGTCGCCGGGCGGTGGGGGGACCGCCGTGTTGGCGAGCTGCCAGATGGTTTCGGCCACCAGGTTGCGATCTCCGATCTCTCCGATGGGCTCGCGCTTGCCGCTCTTGTCCACCTCCACCGGACCGCCTGCCGTGACGAAGATGGTCGTCACCGTCGGGTCGTCCAGCAGGGTCTCGAGCGTGATCGTCGTGCTGGTGGCGGTGTGCTTGCCCGAGGCGCCGTCGACCCGTTGATCCTGACCGTGGCGGTCCGAGCGTCGTGCCGAGGTCGCCGCCACGGGCGCTGACGCAGGGGGAGGCGTCGCGATGGGCTCGTCATCGCGCGAGCCGTCGCTTTCGGGATCCGCCAAGGAGATAGGTGGCCCGGACGGGCTCGACGCCCGCCCCGCGTCCTCGTCCTCGGCGTTCGTCAGGCCGAAGACGTCGGCAGCATCGTCCGCCTCGTCGTGTGAGCCGAGGTCCGGTTGTGATTGCGGTTCGGCGGACGCCGAGGCCACGCCGTTGCCGGAGCCCGCGTCGCCGCCCGTACCCGCGCCCATGTCACCCAGCGAGTCTCCGAAGGCGGCCTCGCCGACCTCGCCGACGTCGGCCAGGGAGGGAGGCGGCTCGCCCAGCCCCAGATCCATGCCGTCGTCCTCCATGTCGGCCAGCGACGGCGTCGCGATGGTCGGCCGAGGGGGCGGAGGAGGCGGCGGCGCGGGCGCGCGTCCCGGGCTGGGAGGTGCGACGGGCGCCACGCCCGCCAGCCCCAGATCGGCTTCGCTGGCCGCGCTCTCGGTGACGGGCTGGTGCGCCGCGCTGGGACGGCGACCGCCCCGCGGTGGTGGGGGCGGCGGCGGCGGCGGCGGCGGACCGGGCATGCGCTTGGCGCCGCTGGACGTCCGCTCCGACGCCGCGCCCCCCGGGTCGAGGACGATCAAGAAATCGCCGACGAAGATCTTGTCGCCGCCCCGGACCGCGGTCGGCTCGGCGATCTTGCGGCCGTTCACGTAGGTCCCGTTCGTGCTCTTCATGTCGGACACGGTGAGCTGTCCGGCGGACGACTCGATCTTCGTGTGTCGCTTGGAGATGTTGCCCTTCGACAGGACGATGTCGTTTCCCTGGACCCTCCCGATCATCACTTCGCTCTTGTCGAACGAAAGCGCTTTGGTCTCGCCGCCTTTTTCGGTGATGGTCAGCTTGATCATGAGGCCTCGACGTGACGGTAGGCCAGCCGGCGAGGCCGGGTCAAGAACTGCCATCTTTCGCGGCGGGCGGCGCCGCCGGTCCGGGGACCATCCCATGGGCGGAAGTGGCCGACGGGGTGGAGGGGGCGGGCCGCCCCGGGGTCGCCGGGGCCGGCGGTGCGGCCGGCGCGACCACCGCGAGGATGGTGTTGCCGAAGATGGCGCCCACGCCGACGACGGTGAGCAGGATCAATCCGAGAGCGACGACGGTCGAGGTCCTGACGGGCACGGGCGGCAGTATACAATCCGTTCCCATGACAGCGACGCCTTCGCCGACCGAGGGGCCCCCGGCCGCGAGCCGCCCGATGAAATCTCGAGCTCGCTCCCGACGGGGAACGGCCCAGGCGATCTCGCTCACAGTCGGCCTCGCCGTGGGGCTGGGGACCGGTGGGCTCGACCGAGGATCCCCGACGTCGCTCGGCGATCTGTGGGGCGGCGGGCGGGCGGTGGCGGCCGCGCCCAAGTATTACTTCCAGCTGCACAAGGTCGAGGCCACCGTGCCGGTAAACCCGGACATCAAGGAGGCCACGGCCGAAGCCCTGAAGGCCGAGCTGGCGGCGCGCCCCGAGTGGCAGTCGGACCTGGGCGTGGGCGACGATCGCGCCGCGCTGGTGGCCGAGCTGAAGAAGCGGAAGCTGAGCGGCTTCGATCTGGTCGTGAAGATCGTCCACCTGAAGAAAGAGGTGAAGGATCCGGCGCCAGGCGCGCGCAACCACCAGCTGGCCGTATCGATCCGACTGGCGGTGCTCGGCACCGCGATCCCCGGCGACAAGATCGCGTTCAGCGGCGAAGGCGAGGGCGGCGCGGAGGAGGCCGTGCCGGAGCGGCGGCTCGAGGAGGAGGCCACGCTCATGTTCAAGGACGCCATCAAGTCGGCCGTGGCTCAAGCCATCGATCAGGCCGTCTTGAAGCTCAGCCTCCCGCAGTCCGCGCCGCTCAACGAGTCGAAGCGCAAGCGCAAGAAGAGCTGAGGCGGCTGCCGCTTTCCACGGGCTGCTATGCTGCGGGGATGTCGTCTCGGCCCCCGCGCAACACCCGCCGGTGTTCCCCGCCGTCACCATCGAGGCCCGCCGTCGCGCCGCCCACCCCGCGGAACATCTTCGGGTTGGGACTCTTGTTCATCGCGCTCGGGGCGACTGGCGCGGCCGCTGGCGGGTGTCGTCGCCCGGCCCCCGACGTGGCGCCGCCCGCGCCCGGGCTGGGTGCGCTGGCCGTGCTGAAGGACGGGCGCTACCTGTTCACGTACCTGGAGCCGAACGGGACGTTCTCCACGACCGACAAGCCCGAGATCATCCCCGAGCCTTCGCGCAAGGTCGTGCGCGTCGTCGATCCCGCGCAGACCAAGGGGAGCGAGGGCGACAACGTGTACACCGTCGACGTCGGCCAGCTGTTGACGGCACAGAAGGTCGAGGCGCGCCCCATGTCGCGCGAGGCGTTCGAGACCTCCGCCATGGCGCAGCTGCCGCCCGGCCAGTCCTCGCCCCGCGCCTCACGGGCCCCTCATGGGCCGGGCCCCGGGGGCCCTGACGGCGGGACGGCCTTCCCGTCGGCGCCCGGCAAGCCCGTGGTGACGGTGTACGGCACCTCATGGTGCGGCGCGTGTCGGGCGGCGCGCCAGTATCTGTCGGAGCACAAGATCCCCTTCGCCGACAAGGACGTCGAGTCCGATCCGGCGGCCGCGCGCGAGCTGAACGAGAAGGCTGCCAAGATGGGCATCCCCACCGATCGCGTCCCGATCCTCGATGTGCGCGGGCGCCTGCTGCTGGGCTTCGACCGCGCGCGTGTCGAAGCCTTGCTGGGAAATCCCACATGAAGTCTTTCGCGCCACGCGCAGTCCTGGCCGTCATGCTCGCTGGCGCCCTCGCCGTCACGCCGGCGGCGGCCCGCGCCCAGGCCCGCTTCGTCGATCTTCACGGTGGCCTGCTGTTCGGCGGGCTCACGGGCGGCGGCAACGGCGGGCCCACCACGCCCGATTTTTTCAGCGGGACGCGCGCCGGCTTCGGGGCCGAGATCGGTCTCCGCTTGCTCGTGATCGATCTTTCGATCCGCTTCGTGCAGATGCTCGGCTCGAGCGGCCGCAAGGGGACCCTGTCGACGATCATGCTCGGGCCCATGTTCGAGATCCCGGTGCTGGGCGGCGAGCTCGACACCGCTGACCACCGCCGGCCCGTCAAGCTGGTGCTCCGGCCCGGCGCGACGGCGGGGCTCGGCTTCGGGACGCCGGCGCCCGTGAACCCGCCCCTCAGCGCCGATCAGATCTCGGGTAAGGGCTTTCTGGCCAATGCCCGGTTCGGCGCGGAGTACTTCGTGCAGCCGTGGTTCGGACTCGAGGCTCACGTCGAGGGTGGCTATCACTACTTCGTGGGCGGCGAGGGGGTCCTGAACGGCTCTGCCGTGAAGGACCACTCGAGCGGTGGCCAGTTCGGGTTGTTCGGAGCCGCCGTTCTCCATCTCGGCTATTGAACGCGGCCGCGTCGTAGCCCTTCTGAGGGCGCTGCCGTCGGGGGATTCCCCACACGCAGCGCGGGCTCGCGCGGTTCAGCTTTGCGCCGCTCCCGTCGAAAACCAAAGCTCGTGGTTGTTTTGACCCGATCCGGCGGCCTGGGGGCACAGTTGCGGTGGTGATCTCCGTCGGAGAAATGGCTCGGTGCGACGGAGTCGCGCGCCGCAGGAGGTCCCTGTGTTCATGATGAGGACAGCGAGACAGGTGACCGCGACCTCGACGCGGTCCCCCCGATCCTCTCGAGGCTGGCGCTCCGTGGCGCCGCTCGGGCTCGCGCTGCTGCTCGGCGCGTGCACGGGCGCGATCAGCGATCCCGGCATCTCCGGGACCGGCGGGGATCCCGGGGGCGCAGGCGGCAGCCCCGGGCCGACCGGGCCTACCGATCCTGGCATCATCGATCCCGGGACCGGGCCGGGGGGCGCCGCCGGACCGGGGGGCGGCGGCGCGGGTGGGCCGGTCGCGTGTACGCCGGGCGAGCTGCCGGCCGAGACGCGCCTCACGCGATTGACTCACGGTCAATACGACAACTCAGTGCGGGCCCTGACCGGCCTCGATCTCCATCCGGCGGCCGATTTCCCGGCCGATCAAAACCAGGCCGGCTTCGATCGCGGCATCGATCTGAAGGTGGGGGACGCGCTCGGCAAGAGCTACCGGACCGCCGCCGAGTCGATCGCCGCGGCGCTGGTCGCGAACCCGAGCGCCTATCAGAAGGTGGTGGGCTGCGATCCCGCGACCGGCGACGCTTGCGCGGCCGCCTTCGTGACGGCGTTCGGACAACGCGTCTTCCGGCGCCCGCTCGCCGACGCGGAGAAGACGTCGTACCTCGGGCTGTTCGGCAAGGGCGCCACGCTGGTCGAAGGGACGGGGAGCGCCTTCCAGAAGGGCGTGCAGGTCACCGTCGAGGCCTTCCTGCAGTCTCCCAGCTTTCTTTACCGCCCCGAGCTGTCGACGGCCCAGTCGGGGGGCCTCGTGGTCCTGAACGGCTACGAGCTGGCCAGCCGGCTCTCCTACTTCATCCAGAACGCTCCGCCCGACGACACGCTGCTGGGCGCGGCTGCCGCCGGCACGCTCGGGGCGGCCGACGCGGTCGCGGCGCAGGCGCGCCGCCTGGTGGCGACGCCGGCGGCTCACGACACCGTCCGGGACTTCCACCACCAGTGGCTGAACCTGGACGTCTACGCGAACAAGCTGACCAAAGATGCCGCCTATCCGACCGTCACGCCCGCGCTGGCCCCGGTGCTGACCGGCGAGACCGAGCGCTTCGTCGAGGACGTCGTGTTCACGCAGGGCAAAGGGTTTCCATCGCTGATGACGGCGCCGTTCACCTACGTGAACAAGACGACCGCCGCCCTCTACGGCGTCTCCGGGACCTTCGACGACAGCTTGAAGCGGGCGGACCTGCCGCCCACGCAGCGCGCCGGCCTGCTCACCCAGCTCGGCTTCCTGGCCTCGAACGCCTACAGCAACCAGAGCTCGCCCATCCATCGCGGCGTGTTCGTGGTCCGTCGCGTCCTGTGCGGGACCATCCCCGATCCGCCGCCCAACGTGCCCCAGCTCCCGGCGCTGGGCGCCGCGCAGACCACGCGCCAGGCGGTCGACCTGCACACCGCCGGCGCCGGCTGCTCGAATTGCCACCACGGCATCATCAATCCGGTCGGCTTCGGGTTCGAGAACTACGACGCGGTCGGCAAGTTCCGGACGACGGAGAACGGCCAGACCATCGACGCGACGGGGATTCTGGCTGGCACCGCCGGCCAGCCCAGCTTCTCGAACGCGATCGAGGAGGCGGCGGCCATCGCGGCGTCGCCCGAGGCCCAGGCCTGCTACGCGAAGACGTGGATGCGCTACGCATTTGGGCGGGT
>Ga0105238_10005995_pt1 | contig 12053 bp, 9 predicted proteins | sample KBSC34metaG_FD_81526 | JGI IMG/M metagenome (GOLD analysis project Ga0105238, IMG submission 81526) | Corn rhizosphere microbial communities from Kellogg Biological Station, Michigan, USA - KBS C3-4 metaG | ecosystem: Host-associated > Plants > Roots > Rhizosphere > Soil | place: Michigan, USA... | reverse complement strand
GCAACGTGGTCGATATTGTAAGTGCCGGTCACATCTACTTTGGAGTTAGCCTTCGCCAGTTGGATCTGGCTTTGGGCTGCGGTCACGCCAAGCTGAGCGGCCTTATAGTCAGGTCGTTCCCGAAGCGCCTGCAACTTCAAATCGTCCAAGCCAGTCCTCAAAGGCTGATATGTCAGATCGCCGATTACGTCGAAGTTCTCGGGTAGCGCATCGTAACCAACCAATTGCCGCAATCCAACCATGGCCTGCACTTTTGCCAGCTTCGCCGAGGAGACATCGTTTTGGAACTGCAATAGCTGCAGGCGGATTTTGAGATAGTCACCCTCCCCGATGTAGCCTGCCTTGAACTGTTCCTGGCTGATATCAACGGTCTGTTGAAACGCCTTCAGGTCTTCCTCTGCCAACTGAAGCGCGGATTGCGCCAGCAGCACGCTGATGAACTGCTGTGCGACGTTGAACGTCAAGGTGCGCTCGGCGTCCGCAACCTGCGCCCGGGTAACCGCGGTCTGGTCGCGCGCCGCTTGCAAACGGTGCTGCCGCTTATGCCCGCGCTCAAACAGATAACTCAGTCCGACGTCAAACTGCTGGACCTGGTCCACATTGGTGCCGGAGAAATCCTGTGGACTGAAGAACGGAACGAACTGACTATCAGCGCCAAATACAGGATTGGGCCGCAGGTTCGCGGTGATTTCCTGCGCCTGGTTTTGCGAAATCTGAGTCCGAGTGGCTTTTAAAGAATGATTATGCGCCAGCGCCAATTCGATAGCCTTGTCCAAATCAATGGAGGTCGTATTCTGCGCATATCCAGCTCCTGACAGAAGAAGGTAAATCGCTCCGGTCAGAGCCCAGACTGGACTGCGTTTCGTTGACACGAGAGAGCGGCGCAGCGCGATGCATGCGCCGCAGCGCATGCCTCGTGTGTTTAAAAATGTACTAATTGCCGAAATATGCTCGTTCCTCCTGCTGATTTCTATGCTTTTTGGAGCTTATTGTAAGTCGGCTGTAATCCCGTAAAAGCTATCCAGATGGATGCAACCGCTTACTGCTCACGGGTCCATACCTGCGAGCACCTGGAGTTTGGAGCGGATGTCGCGCGGGTAATTTGGCCTATGAACGCAGGGTGGATCAGCCGAGAGGCGGAGGACGGATGAACTGCGAAGAAACGAGAATTGAAGAGTATGGTGTTCGCGAAATCGGCAGCGCAAGGATGGAGCCGACCAGTGCCGGAAGCAGGCTCGCCGATATCGCCGGAGTTACTCCCGCGTGGGCCAGCGCGCAAACCGAACACGAGTGATTAGCCGCGCCGGAACTCGCAGGATGAACATGGACGGCAGCAACGAACCCGGTTAGCGCGATCAGCACGACGCAGCACACCGCCACGGCAGCATACGCCCAGCATTGGATCCGCAAGTAGGGCTGCGTCTTCATCCAGGAAGTCTAAATCAATACGATGCTACCTGAACGTGCTTTCGTTGCGCAAAATTACGAAAGGCATCAGCGACGCAGGGCGCAGCCATCGCCGCCGCAAACACAGCCTTCGCTGCCTCATTTTGACGGAGGAGCCGAAACCGCCATCGAGGTCAAAGCCCAGTCGGTGATCGGTTCTTAGGTTGGCCTCCGAGATGAAGGCGAACCTATGCTTGTGACGTCACCCAGAAAGCTCATGGCAGGAACAAGACAGTCGAAGTCGAACAACAAGGTGTAGGCCAAATAACAAAGGCGCGACGGGGGGCCATCGCGCCTTCATCCGTTCACTTGGGACGTTCAGAAGATAATCTTGGCCACTAATTGCAGGTTTCGACTACCTCCTGAAAATACCCTGGGGTTAAGGAAATCAGGGTTCCCGCTGGTCGCAAGGTTGTAAGCTGGGTCAGCAAGTGCGTTGGTTCCGGTGAGAGTCGAGAACACACTCAAGGCACCTGCCACCGTGTAGTTGGGATGGTTGAAAGCGTTGTACATCTCGACTCGCAGCTGCAAGTACGCGCTTTCAGTAAAGTGCGTGTTCTTGAACACCGAGATGTTCCAGATGCCGAAGCCCGGGGTGTAGAAACTATTGCGGCCCACCGTCGACTTGGCGCCGAGTTGGGCTGCAACGTAACGAGCTTTCGGATCCATGGCTACGTAGCCTACGACATTGGCGTCATTGCCGGTGCCGCAACCTGACCATGCTCCGTTTGCGTCGGGAGCAACGATCGTCACTGCTCCACCCGCACCGGCATTGCAGACGGCATTTACATCCGTTGCTGTATTACCAATTCCGCTTGGGTTGAAGATGGCGCGATCTCCGGCGACATCAAAGTTATCGTTTGAATCGTAAGGCGAAAGAACGCTGATGGGTTGGCCGGTTTGCGCAATATACGACCCGTTCACTTCATACCCATTCATAAGCGCTTTCATCCATCCCGAAGCGTTGTGGGCCTGCGGCAATGCATAAGTCCAGGCAATCGCAAGTTTGTGACGAACATCGAGCGCTGAGTTGCCTCGGTCAGCCCTAAGATTGAACGCATCTTCGGGACGGCGTGGGTTCAGGAATGTACTGAAAAGTTCAGCGGTCGAATCGTCGATTGTGTGCGAGTAGGTGTAGTTTGCCCGTAGCGTCACCCCATGACTCAGGCTTTGCGCAAAGGACAGCGCGCCGCCATGATACGTGCTGGATCCAATTGGCTGGTGTTCAGTGACGTTTCCGAAAAAGCCATATTGGGCTAAGGGCTGGGGATTGTACGCGTCGAAGGTGGCTAGCGTGCTCGCCGGGTTTGTGACCGTCGCCGGCACTTGTGACGGATCGAGGTAGGTCGGCAACGGCGTCAACCCAGCACTGAATGCACCTTCGGAGTTCAGGCGGATCTGCACGGGCAGGAACAAGCCGCGAGTTCCCAGATATCGCGCCTCCAACACGCCTCCGCGGTAGAGTTCGCGCTGCACGCTTAACGTCCAGTTCAGCGTTTTGGGCTCTTTCTGGTCTGGAATGCGGCCTTGGGTTAATGCGCGGGTGATTGTGGGATCATTCACCAGCGTGTAGGTTGCTGGTAAACCACCATTTGCAAGAAATCCAGCATTGGTCGTACACCAGGAGGGAGCCGGATTGAATGCGGCGCACACCAGCACTTCATTCTCTTCTGTTTGATATTGCGGTGGCAGCGCCAGTTCCGGTAGGTTTCCAAAGGTGCGGCCGTAGGCAACGCCAAAACCTCCGCGAACCGCCCATTTCGCCTGTCCCGTCGGATCCCATGCGAACCCGATTCGCGGCGCATAGTTGTTCTTTTGCGTGGTCGGCTTATGGAAGTCAATTACTCCCGGAACATTTGAGATTGCGTTAAGCGCCTGGGTTGCTGATGACGCGAAGTCACTGTTGTATTCATACCTCACGCCCAGGTTGAGGGTGAGACGAGGCATGACGCGGAAATCGTCCTGTACAAACCAGTAGAAGCTGTCCTGGTTCTGGCTGAACAAGCCTGATCCAGCACCACGTAGCGTGTTCCCCGCATCGTCAGGTACGAGATCGTTTACCAGCAGTTGCGTTTGCGAGTAGTGGTATTCGCCATGCGAGCGCGACAAGAAGAAGCTGGGTGCGATGTAGTGCCGGTACTCAGCACCCCACTTCAGCGTGTGTCGATCCAGCTGAAACGTCTGGTTGTCAACGACCTGATACTCATTTTGCAGATTTCGTTGCGTGTCGTTGGGGCCAATGGTGAGGTTATTGAGATCGGTGAGTACATACGTGTTGTAGGAATCGTATTTCGCCGGCGTCGCAATCTGTTGCAGGAAGCGGGAGTAGGAAAGCCGCAGGTCGTTTACGAATCGCGGAGAGATAATCCATGAATCGGTCAGCGTGACCTTGCGGTTGTTGTTGGTTCCCGGCTGATTGAATTGGACCTGTGGTGTAGTGACGGGATAGATCGTGCTTTGGTTGCTGAACAGAAACCGCGCACTGATCTGGTGCGCCGCCAGCTTATAGTCCGAGTTCACCTGCGCGTCATGTTCGCGGAGATAAAAGGGACTGAACAGGACTGTCTGCCCGGTTGGTATGGAATTCCCGTTCACCGTGATGGAACCGGTTGTATTAGCTGCCGTGGGTAGAACGCTCAGGAGTTTCTGAGCCTCCGGGTCTGCCGCCATCGACAGCAACGACTGCAATCCCGCGGATGTGGGGACAGTAACCGTGGCATTGTTGCCGTCCTGGCGGAAGTTTGTGAATTCATAGGCGCCGAAGATAAACCAGCGATTCTTCATCAGCGGTCCGCCAACTGTCCCGCCCCAGCGGTCGGAATCGAGACGAGGTATGTGGTCGAGACTCCCGTCGGCCAGCGACCGCTTCGTGAGATTGTCCAAAGCATTGAGATTGCGGTTCTGCACATAGCCCTCAGCCGAGCCATGCCAGGTGTTCGTTCCAGACTTGGTAACGATGTTGAACTGACCGGCGGCCGCATTGGCATATTCCGCGCTGAATTGGTTTGTGACCAGATTGAAGCCGGAGACGGCATCTTGAATTACATTGCTGTTGTTGCCGGTTACGCCGGTATTGTTGTCATCCACACCGTCCACGGTAAAAGAATTCATATCCGGACGCTGCCCTCCAACCGAGCCTCCCGTTCCTGAGATTCCCCCTTGCTGTGCCGTGGTATTAGGAGCAAAGATCGAGAGTTGTAGGGGGCTGCCGTTGCCGGTCGGGACGTTCAATACTTCCTGGGTTGAATACTCGTTCGTGATCGTAGATGTTGTGGTCTGCACTTCGCTGACGGCGGCATTCACTTCCACCGTTTCATTCGACCCGCCCACCGAGAGCGTCACGTTTCGGTCGGTGACGTTGTTGGCCGTCACGCTGACATCTTTCACCGCGCTCTGGCGGAAGCCCTGACTCTCTACCGTGACCGTGTACGGCCCCGGAAGCAACGTGGGAAACTCATAAATTCCAGTGCCGTTGCTGGTGGTCGTTTGTGCAACTCCGGTTTGTGCGTTGGTCGCCGTGATCTTGGCACCCGTAACTGCCGCGCCGTTCTGATCGGTGACCTCTCCGCGCAAGGTTCCCGTTATGCGCTGGGCTGTTGCGCTGAGCGTGAGCATTGTCATGAACACTGCCAGTGCCATGACGAGTTGCGGAAATTCTGGGATATTCCACCGCCATGACATTTTCTTTACAAGAGCTCTCATCCCGTCCTCCTGAGGTGAAGGCGCAACCCACACGATCGGCGCCGCCGTATGTAAGGCACGCTTTCGTCCCAGAACGCTCCCCCGTCTCTTCGTGGGACGGGTGGGAATTGCTTGAGGACGTAATGTCTGGTTATGGCAGATGAGTAGCTGGATTTTGCGCGCACTGCGTCGCGTCAGAAATCCAACGATTCCGTTCCAGTTACGTCATTTGGTAGATATTTCTGTGGGCCGCTATGAAAAGTGGGAGCGGCTGCCAATGCCACTCGTCAACATCACTGAACAGTACGCGGAGTACGCATTGGGACGAATGCACTTCGAGCAGGGATCGACAGCAGCAGCCTCATTGGTATGATCGGGAAACATGCGGTCAGAGGGGGCTGGGATGAACCAACACGCGCCGATATCAATGGGTCGCGGAGATAAACAAAACGATTCCGGAACAGACATCGCCTCGCTGGCCGAGGAGAAATTCACGCTAAAAGACTGGCGGTTGTGGGCTGCGAGCTTTGGCTTTTTCTGGTTTATGTACGTTTGCGGCGTGATCTCCATTCTTTCGTTTCAGCGGACCGGCGGAAGCAAGTTCATGGTCGAAGAATATGCCACGCTGCCCGCAATTCAGGACACTATATTTGCGGTTCTCGCGCCACTGGTGTTCGTGCTTGCCACACGATTTCCCGTCCAACGGGAGAATCGGATCCGGCGTTCCGTTATGTATCTGGCTGGCGGCGTAATCTTCGCCGGCGTTCACGTATTGCTGCGCGTGCTTTGCTATCCCGCATGGCATCCCGACCTGAAAAAGTACATGTGGGCCTTGTTCAGCTGGCCAACATTCAGGTTCTCGCTTCATTGGCCGCTTCTGGAGCGCCTGTTCCTGTGGAATCTCGTCGAGGATGTCTTCGCCGTATACATCCCCATCGTAGTGATCGCTCATGCCGCGTTGTACTATCGGCGCTTCCGGGAACGCGAACTGCGGTCCGCGCAATTGCAGGCACAACTCAGCGATGCCAGACTGCTGGCTCTAAAGAGCCAACTGCAGCCTCATTTCCTGTTCAACACCCTTCACTCCATCTCCTCGCTCATGCTCACGGATGTGCGTGCGGCCGACACCATGATCGCGCGTCTCAGCGACCTCCTGCGTATGAGTCTGAATGGAGATGACCGCCATCTGACCTCTTTCAAGCGGGAGCTGGATTTCACCCAAGCCTATGTGGAGATTGAAAAAATCCGCTTCGGACATCGCTTGCGCGTGAACTTCGAAGTGGCACCAGAAACCCTGGATGCCAAGGTTCCCCATGTGCTGCTGCAGCCGTTGGTCGAAAACTCGATTAAGCATGGAATCTCCAGGTCGAACGCGGGCGGCGAGGTCACGGTGCGAGCTGTCTTACAGGACAACAGGCTGAATTTGAGCGTTTTCGATCGCCTGTTTGCTCCCACCTCCACGGGCTGTGCTTCGCCTGGTATGGGAATCGGCCTGAAAAGCACACGAGAGCGCTTGAGGACTATGTATGGGGACGAACAGAACTTTGCAACTCGATCGCTTTCCGATGGGGCTTTTGAAGTAAAAATCTCGCTACCTTTTCTTGCGGTCGAACGTCTGACGGACTATGGATCTCGGGTGGAGGGAGTCGCTGCCATTGAGTCCTGAGTTGTCCTCAATGCATGGATCACCGTTAAGAGCGGTCATCGTAGACGACGAGAAACCTGCGCGAGAAAAACTTTCCATCCTGCTTGCGACCGAAGCGGACGTTCGAATTGTCGCCGAGTGCGAAAACGGCGCAGCCGCGGTTGCAGCCTTAAAGCAGACCAAGCCCGATCTTCTTCTGCTCGACATCAGCCTTCCCGACATGGATGGTTTTGCTGTTTTGAAGACTCTTCCGCCGGCTGAACTGCCGGTGGTAATTTTCACAACTGCCTACGACCAGTTCGCGATCCGAGCCTTCGAAGCCCACGCTCTCGACTACCTGTTGAAGCCTTTCGACCACCAACGTCTTCAGGAGGCCCTGCATCGGGCGAGATTAGCAGTACGCACCCACACTGAGCGGGTTCTAACGAACAAACTCCTCAGCATTTTGCAGGAGACCCGCGCCGGTTCACCGGACCGTCGCTTTCTGGTGCGCTCCGGCGGCCGTGTGGTCTTCCTCGCCTACGATGAGGTGGAGTGGATTGAAGCGGCGGCGAACTACGTTCGTCTCCATGCTGGCAAGGCTTGCCACACCCTTCGCGGCACGATTGGCAACATCGCTGCCAAGCTTCCCGGTGAACAGTTTGTGCGCATTCACCGTTCCACGATCGTGAATGTGCGCGTCATCAAGGAATTGCAGCCTTGCAACAGTGGAGAATTCATCGTGGCATTGCAAAGCGGCAAGGAACTCTCGTGCAGTCGAGGTTATGCTGCGGAGTTGCGGCGTCTCATCGAAAAAACTCCCGTGCTATAGCGCAACCGACTTCATTGCACGCAAGCCAGCTCTGCTAATTGCCACACTGACCTTCCGCTTTCGCGTCCTCGCACGACCTGGCGCCGACGCTCCATGCTTCGCAAGACGCTCATTACGGAAGCCATAGGTTTGCGATGGCCTAGGAGCAATTCAGGGTTGAGTTCATTCACCTGAGCGCAAATTTCGCTTACGGCATAGGGACGCGCAGCACGTTTCAATATTGTTCGGCAGGCTGGCGTCAGCCCGCGTCGATTAGTGCGCGGTTTCGGGCGGACAGATTGGAGAACTCCCTCGTCAGCGATTCCCGGACCGTAGATCACCGACAATCCATGAATCATTGCTTGGAGCGCGGCGATCTCTGCCTCCACCGTCTTCAATTCGGTAGTCAGAGCTTTCATTTCCTGCCGAACGTACTCTTCATCGAACTGCAGAGGGTTAGGAGCACCAATCTGCGAAAGATAATCTGGGATACTGAGAACACCCACGAAGCTTCTCCTTGTGCCTCAGTATAGGGACGTTTAGTCCGGAGATTTGTCACCAAGGGATGAACTCAATACAGTCCGCAACTGGTGCGCTATCCCGCGTGATCGACGCACTCCCGTGGGCGATCAACGTAGTTCTTCCGTCGTTTGAACTGCTCACATTCGCTGATAGGTAAGTCGTCCCTGTTCCGTTGGTGTTCAAACCAGCGGTACTATCCAGCTATCGGGAACGTGCCACAATTCGCATACCGTGCACGACGATGTCAACGGCGAACTACCAGCCGGGTTTGAACCTGTTCGTGAGTTTGTGCGTGTCGCCGAAGCCAAACTCGGCCAACTGCAAACTCGAAGGGAACATATCCGTAGCCGGATGCAGGCCCTACGTTATCTGGCTAAGCACGCGGAAGGACGCAGGCCGCATCGGATGGCAAACCCAAGTTCCGCGTCGTGTCAATTCTCGCCCGGGAATGCCGTACGGGGAGCGACGGAGCAAGCAAAACTCCAATCACCCACTTTTCACAATCCTGACAAGTTGCGCCGCGCCTGCCGCATCGCACTGTTAGAGAGCGACACACCTCAAAGCTGTGCAGAGGTTTATCAGAGGATCAGAAAACGTGGGTCGCTGTCGTTCGATGGCTACGACAACGTCCTCCAACTACTCGCCGACCAACTCAATTCAATGTCGGAAAATTCCGAGATCCTGTCCTTTACGATGAACGGAGAAATCCGCTGGCAATGGAAATATTAGTCATGCATGTGCGTCCGCAGCACGGTTGAGCTAAGCGAGAAACCGCAGATCGAAAGAAACTAGTCTTCCCAGGATCCCTGAAAAATTCTCCGACCAGTTTTGCTCGAGCATGGCAGGGTCGCACTCGTTCAGTTCGAACCTCCGAATGCTGCTTTTCGGGTAAGGCATCCGGATATCGACGTCGCATTACTCTGCAGGCAAATTAAAGTCGATGAGACTACGGCGAAATCCGTGCGTCTTCCAGGCGCCAAAGGCAATCCCCGCCGCCATCCAGATGATGCCGGCAACCTTCGCCGGACGGCTCAACCCTAGCCAAAGTGCAAAGCAGATCACGAACCCAGCCAGGGGCGGCAAGAGATTCAGCAGAGTTCTCTCATTCTGACGGAAATAATAATGAACGATGGCCGCCGCATTCACCCCCATAAAGGCGAGCAGCGCCCCAAAATTGAGCATTTCCGCGCCTAACCCGTAGCTGAACATTCCCACAGTGACCAGCAGCGCGGCCGCCAACCCGCACGCTCCCACAAAAATCACATTGTTACGCGGGATGCGATGGCGCGCATCGACGGCTCCGAAGAATGACTTCGGCAATGCATTGCTCCGTCCCATCCCATACAGGAGCCGGGCGGCGCCGATTTGTGCCCCGAGTGCGGATCCGAAATTCGCCACCAGCAGCGTGAATCCTACGACGGCGAACAATGGGGGCCATGCCCGCTGCGCAACAGAAACGAACGCCGTGTCTTCATTGGGGAAAGGCTGCGAAGCGGGCCAGATCAGTTGGGCGGCATAGACTTCGAAAGCAGAAAGGATCCCGATCACCAGGCACGTAAGCACGGTCGCGACCAGAATGTTGCGGCGCGGATTCTCCGCCTCTTCCGAGAGAGTCGAAATTCCATCAAAACCGATGTAGGTCAGAACAGCAATTGAGGTCCCGCCTAGAACGGCGCGAAAGTCGAAAAGCGTGGGATCATAGAATGGGCGCGTAAAGAAGCTCGCGCCATCATGCGGCACGCCAAAGATGTACCGAGCGGCGGCGACGAAGAAGACAACGATAACGGCGCCCATCGCTACGGCAAGTCCCGCGTTCACCCGCGCTGACGTCTTCACGCCCTGAATGTTGAGCACCGTGAGCACCAAGGCAAAAAAGATAGCCCATCCCCAGTACGGCACTCCTGGAGCAAATACGTGCGCTTGCTGGCTGCACCACACAATGCAGATCATAGGATTGAGCATGTAATCCATCACCATGCTCCATCCCGTGACGTAGCCGAGCACCGGATTGATTTCCTGTCCCACATAGGTGAATGCCGATCCCGCGCTGGGATAAACACGCGCCATGCGGCCGTAGCTGAACGCGGTGAAAAGCATTCCGACCATGGCCACAAGAATGGTCGTGACCACGTGTCCATGGCCGCGATTGCTCAATACGCCAAACACGGACATGGGAGCAACCGGTTGAATCACGACTACGCCATACAGAACCAGGTCCCACAGGGTGAGGGACCTCTTCAAGCGTGTAGTACTCGATAGTGTCGTGGGTGCGGGTTCCATGGTTCAGCTATTCAAACGGTTCAGTTGAGTCATGTCAATAACCTCCGAATGCGCGATGCCACAGGCGGTTGCATATTTCCTCAAGACCTTGCCGATATGGTAGCGGATGATCTCGGACGGATGCGGCTGCAGTATTCCTGCTCTAATGGCTTCGTATTCGAACGGGAGGTACTGACTTATCAGGGTGAGCGCTGCAGGACGCGGGGCGAGATTCTCGATTAATACCTCAATTTCTTTTTGGACTTCCGGATCCGGCCAATAATACCGACAGCGATCGCTATAGCTGTAAAAGAGAGAAATCCTCACCTCGCTCTCGTCCCCATGGTAATAATCGCGCCAGTATTTGGGGTTGCGCACCATGGCTGCTTCGAGTGCTTCGCGAACTTTTGACATGCGTACGCTCTTGCTTCGCAGCATCTCCTGTTCAATTGCCACCAAACCAAAAACTGCTTCGCGGAACGCGAACGTGAGTTCCGGCCCAACCTTGAGAATCGCGAAGTGGTCTTCCACCATCTCATTGAGAGCGGAAGGCGATTGATAATCCGTAGAGTGAGCTTCGTATACCAATTCCGGAGTTGCGGGTAGCGACACACTTAGAAGCTGCGCCTTCGCACGAGAATACTCAAAGAGGTTGTCGTCGCCAAACTCTACTCCGGGCTGGACCACTAAACCGATGACTCGTTGCCAGGCGTCATCAAGTTGGTATTTGGTGAAAGCTTGGTGGAATGTTTTGAGTGTTGCATCAACGTGCGCGGGCGTCGTAACCGCAATCGACTGCTCCGATCCCAACTCGCCGCCCGGCGTTGGCACTTCAGTTCCGATGACATATAACAACGGCGGTGAATTCGAAGGAAGTTCGCGAAATGCACTCTCCGCTGCTGCGCACAGAACGGCCGCACGATCGGCAACAGTTTGCTCGTCGAGAGCGCCCTTTTCGTCGTCGCCACAGGCCATGCTCGCGTCGAGATGAATTTTTTGATAACCGGCCAGCACGCAAGAACGAACGAGGCTCTGCGCTTTCTCCATGGCCGCGGCCGCAAATTCACCTCGCCATGGATACGGTCCGAGGTGGTCACCGCCGAGTAGTATTTTGTCCTTAGATAATCCGGCTCGTTGAGCGATTTCATGAACAAAACTGGCAAACTGCTCCGGAGTTTGTCCGGTGTAGCCGCCGAATTGATTGACCTGGTTGGAAGTGGATTCGACATGCAGAAATGAACCGTCATTACGGGCCTGGTGGGCTGCGGCGGCAATCACATGCGGATGAGCCGAGCAAACCGCATATTCACCTCCGAGTCGAGACGCGCGGTTCCGCCGGATGATTGCTTGTAAAGTGGCACCGGCGTGGTGTGCATTGTCGATACGAAGCAGTGTCATTTCTGGCTAAGAGCTGCACGGCTGACGGAAAATCAGCCTCCCAACTCTACCAGAACGCCCAACACAAAAGCTTGCAATTCGTAACAAAACAATGTAAAAGGAAACTTCGCGGAGGAAGGCGTGTCTCGAGCGGATGGAATGCTGAACGAAGAGCGCCGGCGCGAAATTCTTCAGTTATTGGGCCGGGACGGGCGCGTACTGGTCAAAGAACTGTCAGCCCGCTTCCGGACTTCGCAGATCACGATCCGTAAGGACCTGGAAATTCTGCAGGGCCGTGGATTGGTACATCGCACGCATGGCGGCGCCCTGACG
>Ga0105238_10005991_pt1 | contig 12056 bp, 9 predicted proteins | sample KBSC34metaG_FD_81526 | JGI IMG/M metagenome (GOLD analysis project Ga0105238, IMG submission 81526) | Corn rhizosphere microbial communities from Kellogg Biological Station, Michigan, USA - KBS C3-4 metaG | ecosystem: Host-associated > Plants > Roots > Rhizosphere > Soil | place: Michigan, USA... | reverse complement strand
TGGGACCACGTCCGGCTGCGCTCGACCGGCGCGGCGGTGCTCGGTGACGCGCGGATCGACACCGTGCTGCCGAAGCTGCCCGACCTGAGCGCCGCCGAGCTGACCATCACGGTGCCGGTGCGCAACGCCTCGTCGAGCTCGCAGCAGATCACCGTCGCCGCGTCCTTCGACACCGTCAAGCTGAGCAGGACGGTCACCGTGGCCGGCGGCCAGCAGGTCGACGTCACGTTCGACCCGACCGCGTACCCGCAGCTCAAGCTGACCAACCCGAAGCTGTGGTGGCCCAACGGTTACGGCGACCCGAACCTGCACACGTTGCGGATGACGGCCACCGTCGGCGGCAAGTCCAGCGACGAGCGGTCCATCGAGTTCGGCATCCGCAAGGTCAGCTACGACTACAACCTGCCGATCACCATGCGGAACAACCGGGCCGACCAGACCGTCGACTTCCCGGTGCAGCAAGCCCGGTACGTGCGGCTGCAGGGGCACAAGCGGGCCACCAGCTACGGCATCTCGCTGTACAACCTGTCCGTGGTCAACAGCGCCGCACCGACGGTCGACCTGGCCCTGAACAAGCCGGCCACGTCGTCCTCGGTGGACGACCCGAGCCGCCCGCCGAGCCTGGCCGTCGACGGCGACCCCAACACCCGCTGGGCCTCGGCCTGGGCGGACGACCAGTACATCCAGGTCGACCTCGGTTCCGTGCAGACCTTCGACCGGCTCAACCTGACCTGGGAGTACGCCTACGCGGCGACCTTCGTCATCCAGGTCTCCAACGACGGCAACACCTGGACCGACGCCAAGGCGGTGGACAACTCCCCGGTGCCGATGACGATTTTCGTCAACGGCGTCAAGGTGTTCATCCGCGGCGGCGCGTGGGGCTGGGACGAGCTGCTGCGCCGGATGCCGCCGGAGCGGGTGGACAACCTGGTCGCGATGCACCGGGACATGAACTTCACGCTGATCCGCAACTGGATCGGCTGCAGCTACCGGGAGGAGCTGTTCGCGGCCTGCGACAAGTACGGGCTGCTGCTGTGGAACGAGTTCTGGGACGGCTTCTCCGCCGACCCGGCCAACCACGACATCTACCTGGCCCAGGCCAAGGACACCGTGCTGCGCTACCGGCACCACCCGTGCACCGTGGTGTGGTTCGGCTGCAACGAGGGCACGCCGCCGGACTCGATCGACACGCCGCTGCGCGAGATGGTCACCGGCAGCTGCGACCTGATGTACCAGAGCAACTCGGCCGGCGGCGTGATCAGCGGCGACGGGCCGTACTTCTGGCAGGACCCGAAGAACTACTACGGCGTCACGCACGGCTTCTGGAGCGAGATCGGCCTGCCAACGGTGTCGGTGGTGGAGTCGATGCGCAACCTGGTCGGCGACGGCGACCCGGGCTGGCCGATCGGCCCGTCCTGGTACCTGCACGACTGGTCGGCCAACGGCAACCAGCGGCCGCAGACCTACGTGGACGCGATCTCGGCCCGGCTGGCCCCGGCCAGCGGGCTGGAGGAGTTCTGCCGCAAGGCGCAGTTCATCAACTACGAGAGCATGCGCGCCATCTTCGAGGCGTGGAACGCGGTGCTGTGGAACGACGCCCGCGGCGTGCTGCTGTGGATGTCACACCCGGCCTGGCACAGCACGGTGTGGCAGACCTACGACTACGACATGGACGTCAACGGCAGCTACTACGGCTCCCGCAAGGGCTGCGAGCCGCACCACGTGCAGGCCAGCCTGGTCGACTGGAAGATCAGCGCGCTCAACCACACGCCGGTCGCGGTGTCCGGGGCCACGGTGTCGGCCCAGCTGTACGACTTGAGCGGCAGGGCGTTGGGCGCGACGCAAAGCGCGAAGGTCGACGTCGCGCCGTCCTCGGTGACGGCCTCGTTCACGGTGCCGTTCACGGATGCCCTGCCGGCGCTGCACCTGCTACGGCTGCGGATGACCGACGGCAAGGGCAACCTGTTGTCGGAGAACACGTACTGGCGCTACCGCAACGACACCGACATGCGGGCGCTCAACCAGGTCGCCGCGACTTCGGTGTCAGTGTCGTTGCAGCAGAGCGGCGACGCGTACAGCGCGGTCGTGAAGAACACCGGCAAGACGGTGGCGGCCATGGTGCGGTTGTCGCTGCGTGAGCGCAACGGCAAGGACCGCGTGCTTCCGACGCTGTACGGCGACAACTACTTCTGGTTGCTGCCGGGCGAGAGCAAGACGGTCAGCGTGGCGCCGCGCAAGTCGGTGTCGCAGCCCCGGCTGCTGGTCGAGGGCTACAACGTCCCGACCGTCCTGTCCTGACCGCGTCGCCGCGGCCGGCCCCCGCCGGCCGCGGCGCTCGCGTAATGTCCGGGTTGTGCCCTGGTGGATCGTGCGTGCCGTTTACGTGGTCGGCTTCCTCGTCGGCACCACGACCCACGCGATCGACCTGCTGGCCGGCGGTTATGCCGACACTCCGGTGCCGCTGGCGGTGTTCTTCACCGCGCTGGTGGTGATCGATCCGCTGACCGCCGTGCTGGTCGCGCTGGACCAACGTCACGGAGTGACGCTGGCCTTCGCGGTGATCGTGCTCGACGTGCTGGCCAACTGGTACCTGAACTGGCCGCGGCTGCCGGCGGCGCTGCTGCACCCGACCTGGCTGCTGCTCAACCTGTTCAGCCTGTTCGTGCTGGTGACCTGGTTGCCGCTGCGGCGGCGGATCGCTAGGCGTTGACCACGGTGATCTCGCCGTTGTCCGTGCCCAGGTCCAGGATGTTGCGGCCGTTGGGGTCCTCGGTGATGCCGATCTTGCGGTGACCGTTGTTGGTGGTGGTGGTGACCCGGTAGCCGCCGGTCGGCACGGCCAGCCTGATGTCGCCGTTGTCGGTCCGCGCCGTGACGTCACCGGCTTCCCGCAGGGTCAGGTTGATCTCGCCGTTGTCGGTGGTGGCCTGCACCTTGCCGCCGTGCAGGCCGCGGCCGGTGATCTCGCCGTTGCTGGACTTGGCCGTCACCGTGCCGGCCACGTCGGTCAGGTCGACCGTCCCCGAGCTGGTCGTGACGTCGACCGCCCCCACGTTGGTCAGCTGCACGTCGCCATTGGACGTCTGGCCGCTGACCGGCAGCCCGGCAGGCGCCTTGATGTCGTAGTCCACGTCGCAGTTGCTGCCGCAGTCGCCGGTCAGCACCAGCACGCCACCGTCGACGTGGTAGGTGTCCTGCTTGGGCGGGCCGTCGTGGTAGGTGATCGTCCGCTGCACGGTCACCTTGGCCAGCCCGGGCTGGCCGTGCACCACAACGTCGCCCGACCGGCCGGCCACCTTGATCGACGTCACCGACTGGTCCAGGGTCTTGGTCTCGCTCATCGACTGCGGCGGCAGCAGCCGCGAGCAGCCCGTCGCCACACACGCGCCGGCCACCACCAGGCCAACGATCCCCACCACGCTGCGCATCCGTCAACTCCCCCGTCGCTGTCCCCAGCACGGTATCGGCGGCGTACCGGGGGTCGCATCGGGAAATAACCCTGAGCTGCCCCCTTAGTACGGGAAGTGGTTGTGCTGGCCGGCGACGGTGACCCAGCGGGTGGCGGTGAAGGCCTCCACGCCCCAGCGGCCGCCGAACCGGCCGTAGCCGCTGGACTTGACGCCGCCGAAGGGCACCTGGGGCTCGTCGTCGACGGTCTGGTTGTTGACGTGCGCGATGCCGGTGCGCAGTCGGCGGGCGACGGCCAGGCCGCGGCGGGCGTCCTCGGTGATGACACCAGCGGTGAGGCCGTAGTCGGTGTCATTGGCGATGGCGATGGCCTGCTCGTCGTCGTCCACCGTGGTCACGGTGACCGCGGGCCCGAAGATCTCCTCGGTGAAGATCCGCATGTCCGGGGTGACGTCGGCCAGCACCGTCGCCGGATAACGGCTTGCCTCGGCGTCACCGCCGCCGGCCCGCAGCGAGGCTCCGGCGGCGACGGCCTCGGCGACCAGGGCGGACACCCGCTGGGCGGCGGAGGCGCTGATCAGCGGGCCGATCGCGGTGCCGGGGTCGGTGGGGTCGCCGTGCGGCAGGGCGGCGGCCTTGGCCGCCAGCTTGGCGGTGAACTCCTCGGCCACCGAGCGGTGCACCAGCACCCGGTCGGCCGACATGCAGATCTGACCGGCGTTGAAGTAGGAGGCGAAGGCGGCGGCGTTCACGGCGTAGTCGACGTCGGCGTCGTCGAGCACCAGCAGGGCGTTCTTGCCGCCGAGTTCGAGCACGGCCGGCTTGATGTGCTCGGCGGCGGTCGTGCCGATGATGCGGCCGACCCGGGTGGAGCCGGTGAAGTTGACGACCCGGACCCGCTTGTCCGCGATCAGAGTGCGCGCGACCTCGGCCGCGTCGGCCGGCGCGTTGGTGACGACGTTGAGCACACCGGCCGGCAGGCCGGCCTCGCGCAGCACGTCGGCCAGGAACAGGCCGCAGGCCAGCGGCGCGTCCTCGCTGGGCTTGAGCACGACGGTGTTGCCGACGGCCAGCGGCACCGCCAGTGACCGCGTGCCCAGGATGATCGGGGCGTTCCACGGCGCGAAGGCCGCCACCACGCCGACCGGCTCGCGCAGGGCCAACGACAGCTGCCCCTCGGTCTCGGTGGACAGCACCTCGCCGAGCGGCTGCCCGATCGAGGCGGCCGCGTCCCGCAGCATGCCGGCGGCCAGCCCCACGTTGAACTGGGCCCAGCCGGCGACGCCGCCGACCTCCTCGCCCATCAGCGCGACCGCCTCGTCGACGCGGGCCTCCAGGATGTCGGCCGCCTTGAGGAAGATTCGGCGGCGGGCTCCCGGCGAGGTGGTCGACCAGGTGGCAAACGCTTGCTGGGCGGCGTCGACCGCGCGCGTGACGTCGGCCGCGCCCCCGGCCGCGACCACCGCGTACACCTCCCCGGTGTACGGATTGAGATCCTCCGTCGTGCGGCCGTCCAGCGCCGGGACGTCCTCGCCGCCGATGACCAGGTCTCGTTTGATCGTCACAGACACTCCCGTGTTCGCTGTGCGCACATCCATTCGTCATCCGCACACCAGTGTGACCCCGATGACACTGCTCGTCAAGCGCTGTTCTGTTGAAATTTGTACGATGTTGGCCATGGCCGACCCGAACTGGCTCGACGAGCGCGAACTGACGGCATGGAAGCATTTCCTCACGGTCGGCGCGGCCGTCAACCGCCTGGTGGACCACCAGCTCAAGCGCGATGCCGGGCTGTCGCACCAGCAGTACGAGGTGCTGGCCCGACTGGCCGAAGCACCCGAGGGCCGGCTGCGTATGACCGACCTGGCCGGCGCCGCTGTGACGTCCAAGAGCGGCCTCACCTATCAGGTCGGGCAACTGGAGAAGGCCGGTCTGGTGCGGCGCTGCGGCTGCCCCGGCGACGAGCGCGGCATCGTCGCCGTCCTCACCGAGGCCGGCTGGCAGAAGCTGCGCGAGGCCGCCCCCGGCCACGCCGCCCTGGTCCGCGAGCTGTTCGTGGACGGCATGAGCCGCAAGGACTTCGCCGCCTTCGCCGCCGGGCTCGCCGCACTGCACGATCGCCTGCCGAAATCCTGAGGCGGACCGGGCGCGACCTCGGATACGCTGTCCCGCAACACGGTGACGGAGACAAGTAGCCGGGGACCCACTCGGGTCTCAGAGAGCCGCCGGTAGCTGCGAAGGCGGTCCCGCGTCCCCCGGTGAAGACACTCCCGAGTGCGGGGAGGCAATGCCCCGCCGGCCGGCCCCCGTCATCGGGCCACGAAGAGGTTCCCGCGTGCGGGAACGAAAGTGCGGTGGCACCGCGAGTTTCCCTTCTCGCCCGCACTCCCAAGGGGTCGACTCGACCACTGGAGTGGCGATGATCGCCCGTGTCCTGTCCGCGGAACTTCCCGCGCACGTCGGTGAACGCGTTCGCGTCGCCGGCTGGGTGCACCGCGGCCGTGAGCTGAAATCCGTGACGTTCGTGGTCGTGCGCGACCGGTCCGGGCTGACCCAGGTGGTCACGTCCGGGCCCGCGCCGGCCGAGGAGACCGTTGTCGAGGTGACCGGCCTGGTCACCGCCAACCCCAAGGCGCCGGGCGGCGTCGAGCTGACCGAGCCGCTGCTGACGGTGCTGGGCGAAGCCGTGGCCCCGCCGCCGTTCGACCTGTACCGACCGACCGTGCCGGCGACGCTGCCGACCATTTTGGACAGTGCGCCGGTGTCGCTGCGCCATCCGTTGCTACGGGCCCGGTTCGAGATCTCGGCGGCCAGCGTGGCCGGGTTCCGTGCTGCGCTGGACGGCCTGGGCGGCACGGAGATCCACACGCCGAAGATCGTCGGTTCGGCCACCGAGTCCGGGGCGACCGTGTTCGGCATCGACTACTTCGGACGCAGGGCTTTTCTCGCCCAGTCGCCGCAGTTCTTCAAGCAGGCCATGGTCGGCGTGTTCGAGCGGGTGTACGAGGTCGGGCCGGTGTTCCGGGCCGAGCCGCACGACACCGCCCGACACCTGGCCCAGTACACCAGTCTCGACGCCGAGCTCGGGTTCATCGCCGACCACCGGGACGTGATGGCCGTGCTCCGGCACACCATCGCCGGCATGCTGTCCGCGGCGGCGGCCCGCGCGGAGGCGTTGGCGCTGCTGGGTGCGAATCTGCCCGAGGTGCCGACCGAGATCCCGGCCATCCACTTCGCCGAGGCACAGAAGTTGCTGGGTGGCAAGGACGAGGTCGACCTGGCCCCGGCCGACGAGCGATGGCTGTCCGAATGGGCGCTGCGTGAGCACGGCTCGGACTTCCTGTTCGTCACCGGCTACCCGATGGCCAAGCGCCCCTTCTACACCCATCCGTCGCCGACCGACCCCAAGTACAGCAACAGTTTCGACCTGCTGTTCCGAGGTCTGGAGCTGGTCACCGGCGGGCAGCGGCTGCACCGGCACGCCGACTACCTCGCGGCCTTGGCGCACCGCGGCGAGTCGCCCGAGGCATACCAGAGTTACCTGGCGATGTTCGCGCACGGCATGCCGCCGCACGGCGGCTTCGCCATCGGACTGGAGCGGTGGACGGCGCGGCTGCTGGGCATGGCCAACATCCGGCAGACGACGCTGTTCCCCCGCGACCTGCACCGGCTGACGCCGTAAGTGGCCTTGTCCCCACTTCACTGTATAGCGGACCCCCGGCCTTGCGGCAAGGCCGGGGGTGTGCCGCATCATTGCCCGCCGTAAGCGTGTCACCAGCGAAAATGGGGGGCAACCACATGCGTGTGGTGTTGTTGACGTACGGCTCGCGCGGCGACGTCGAGCCGATCGTGGCGCTCGCGGCCAAGCTGCGCGAGCTGGGCTCGGAGGCGGTCGTGTGCGCGCCGCCGGACGAGGAGTTCGTGACGCTGATGGACCGGGCGGACGTGCCGCACGTGCCGCTCGGCCCGTCGGTGCGGGACCTGATGTCGGTGGCCGAGCCCGACCCGTTCGGGTTGGCGGCCGGCCTGGTCGACGCCCGGTTCGACATCTTGGCCAAGACCGCCGAGGGGGCCGACGCGATCGTGGCCGCCGGGCTCATGCCGGCCGGCGCGCGCACGGTCGCCGAGCAGCTCGGCATCCGCTACGTGTTCGCCGCCTACCAGCTCTACGGTTTGCAGAAGGCCGTGTGGCAGACCGATGTGGCCCGGATCAACGCCTTCTACCAGGAGCCGCTCAACCGGCACCTGGCCGAACTCGGCCTGCCACCGGTGGACAACGTGCGCGATCACGTGTTCACCGACCGGCCGTGGCTGGCGGCGGATCCGGCGATCTGCCCGTGGGAGGGCGTGACGGAGCTCGACGTCGTGCAGACGGGCGCGTGGATCCTGCCCGACGAGCGGCCGCTGTCCGACGAGCTGGAGGCGTTCCTCGACGCCGGGGCACCGCCCGTCTACGTGGGCTTCGGGAGCATGCACCTGCACGCCGCCCCGGAACTCGGGCGTCTCGCCGTCGACATCCTCCGTGCCCAGGGCCGCCGGGTGATCCTGGCTCGTGGTTGGGCCGACCTCGACGTTGAGGACTGCTTTGTCATCGGCGACGTCAACCAGCAGGCCCTGTTCCCCCGGGTCGCGGCGGTGGTGCACCACGGCGGCGCGGGCACCACGCACACCGCCGCCAGGGCCGGCGCGCCGCAGGTGGTGGTGCCACAGATCGGTGACCAGCCGCAGTTCGCGGCCCGAGTGGCGGAGCTGGGCATCGGGGCGGCCCATGACGGCCCGACACCGACTCACGAGTCCCTGTCCGCGGCCTTCGCGATCGCCCTCTCCCCCGAGACCGCCTCGCGGGCCGGGGAGGTTGGCGGCACGGTCCGTACTGACGGGACAACCGTGGCGGCGAAGTTGTTGCTAGAGCAGGGATAGCAGTTCGGCGGCGGCGCGGGCGCCGGATTCCGCGCCGCCGTTCATGTACCCCTGCGAGTCGACGGAAGTGTGCTCGCCGGCGATGTGCACGTTGCCCTGCCGCGTCCCCTCGTACCCGGCGAACCGGTGGCAGTAGTCGACCGGATAGCAGCTGTACGCCCCGTAGCTGTGCGGATTCCGGTGCCAGGCGGCCAAAGTCGCCTTGCCTTCGTAGGCCTTTTCGATGCCCGGCACGACAACGCCGAACTGCTGGAGCTTCTCCCTCGCGGCGGTACGGACATAGGACGAACTCGCGTCGGAGAAGGCGACCGAGGGCTGGAATGCCAGCGCCCCACTGCCACCGCCGTACTGGATGGCGATGCCCTGACGGCCGGGCTGTCCGGTGGTCGCGTCCCAGACCTGCTGATATCCGGTGTCGGAGAAGCTGATCCCGTTGGCGACGCCGGGCCAGGGGCCACGGCCGGTCCACGGCCGTGACCCGAACTGCAGGTGCAGTTTGGTGCAGAACCCCATCTGGAGCTCGGAAACCGCGCCCCTCATCCGGACGTCGAAGCCGGCCCGGCTGAGGTCGAGCCGTTGCAACACCCCGAGGGGCACGGTCAGAATGGTGTGGTCGACCCGAACGGCACCGGTGTCGAAGTGCAGCGTCTGACTGCCGTCCCCGTTGCGCACCAAGGCTTCCAGCCGGTGACCGGGCTGCACGGTGCCGGCCGGCAAGGAGGCGGCGATGGCCTCGGGCAGCGTCTGGTTGCCACCGGTGATGTGGTACCGCTCGTCGGACGCGCCCCAGATCGCGGGCTCCGACAGGTCCGCCTGGTCGATCATCATGTAGGCCAGGTTGACCGCCGTCTGCTGCTCGGTGTCCCGCCCGTACTCGACAACGTAGGCGTCATCGAGGAAACGGCCGATCCACGTGGAGTAGCCGCCGGGCACACGGGTGGAAATCCACTCCCGCACCGACATCCGGCTCAGCTCGACGCCGAAGGGGGTGGACGCGTCCCAGGTCGGGGCGTCGTCACCGGCCTTCGCGATGTCGGCCTGCAAAGCCTTGTACACGGGCTGGAACTCGGCGACGAACTGGGCGTGCGAGCGGTAGCGGCCCTCGTAGTACAGGACGTCGACGCTGCCGGCGGGTTCGGCGGCGTGGACGTCGGTCAGGCCGATACCGAAGCGCCGGCACAGGTCGCGGATGACCTTGTGGTCGGTGTCGATCAGCTCGCCGCCGTACTCGGTGACCTGCCCGCCCCAGTAGGCGCGCTCGGAGTACATCCGGCCGCCGACACGGTCGTTCGCTTCGTAGACCGTGCAGCGCACGCCGGCGTCGGCCAACGCCAGCGCCGCGTTCAGGCCGGCGATGCCGGCTCCGATGACAGCGATCCGGGATTTGGTGGCGCCGGACGCCACGGCCGCGGCTTTCGGTGCGCGTAAGACGCTGGCCGCGCCGAGCACGGCGGCCGACGCACCGAAGACCTTGAGCACGTCCCGGCGGCTCATCGTGCCGGCGGCCCGCGCCACCCGGGCCTCGCGGAACTCCATGACCGGCATACCCAGCCGCGCGGCGGCGGCGTGGTCGGTCGCGACTCGACGCAGGAACCGGAACATCTCCGTACGCGGCATGTCCGGGAGCAAACACCAACTGAATCAGTACTGTCAACGCTTCCAGGCAACGAAATCAGTCGTTAACGATGTCCAGAAACGCGCGAGTCGCAGGCGACAGCGCCACCCCGGCCAGAGTGGCGGCATGCACCGCCCGCACCGGCACCTCGTCCGGATGCAGCCGCACCAACGCGATGTCCGGCCGCACCGATTCGGCGGCGATGGACGGGATGAGCGTGATGCCGACGCCGGCCGCCACGAAGCCCTGCTTGGCCAGCCAGTCCCGGGCCACGAAGCCGATCCGCGGCCGGAACCCGTGGGCCAGGCACGAGCTGATCAGCGTCTCCTCCGGACGGTCGCTGCCGGCGATCCACTCCTCGTCGGCCAGGTCGACCAGCCGCACCCGGCGCCGCCGGGCCAGCCGGTGCCCGGACGGCAGCGCCACCAGCATCGTGTCGTCCCGCAGTTTGCGCAGGTCAAGGCCATCGTAGGGGCCGTCCCCGGACAGGATCGCCACGTCCAGCCGGCCGTCCCGGAGTCGGTCGGCCAGCCCCGGCGTGTAGCCCTCGGTCAGCGTCACCACGACCGCCGGATAAGCCGCCCGGAAGGCAGCGATCGCCTTGGGCACCAGGGAGGCGTCGGCGGTGGCGAACGCGCCGACCCGCAGCCGGCCGGTCGCCAGCTCGCGCAGGTCGGTCAGCTCCCGGCGGGCAGCCTCCAGCCGGTCCAGCACCGCCTCGGCGTGTGGCAGCAGCCGCCGGCCGGGCTCCGTCGGCCGGACGCCGCGCGGCAGCCGGTCGAACAGCGGCGTGCCGGCCTCGTCCTCCAACGCGGAGATCTGCCGGGAGATCGCCGACTGCGTGTAGCCGAGCCGAGTGCCCGCGGCCGTGAACGAACCGAACCGGGCGACCTCGACGAAGACCCGCAGCAAACCGCTGGACAACTCATGCGCGTCAGGCATGTCAGCCATGCTAGACATTCGCTGGTGGCATCGCTGCCGCACTCGTAGCGTCGACGCCATGGAGAAGATCGCGTTTCTCGGCCTCGGCTCGATGGGTCTGCCGATGGCCCGCCGCCTGCTCGCTGCCGGCTACGAGCTGACCGTGTGGAACCGGACCGCCACGAAAGCGGAGTTGCTTGCGTCAGAGGGTGCGAAAGTCGCAGCCACACCGGCCGAAGCCGTGCGGGACGCCGACGTTGTCGTGACGATGTTGGCCGACCCGGACGCCGTGCACGCGGTGGTCGACGCCATGGCGCCCGCGCTGCGGTCCGGCAGCTACTTGATCGACATGTCGTCCATCGGCCCGCAGTCCTTCACCGACGTCGTGGCCAAGCTGCCCGAGGGCGTCACCGCGATCGACGCCCCGGTGCTGGGCAGCGTCGACCGGGCGGCAGCCGGCGAACTGGTGCTGTTCGTCGGCGGCGATCCGACGCCCGTGCAGTCGGTCCTGCACCAGTTCGGCCGGATCACGCGCTGCGGCAAGCCGGGCGCCGGCTCGGCGCTGAAGATCGTCATCATCACGGCCGTGATCGTCGGCGTCACCGAGATCGCCGAGGCGATGAAGCTCGCCGCCGCCTACGACCTGCCCGACGATCTGGTCAAGGCGGCCCTGAGCAACAGCCCGCTCGGCGGGGCGGCGGCACGGGCCTTCGCCGACGGCGTGTACTACCCGATTCGCTTGGCGGCCAAGGATGTCGCGCTCGCGGCGCTGGCCACCGACCTGCCGCTGGCGCGTACCGTGCACGAGCAGCTGAGCGGGCTGGCCGACCGCGAGCAGGACCTGGGCAAGGTGGTCGAGCAGCTGCGCTGAACCCGGTGGGCCGCCGTCGCGTTGAGACGAACGGGCGCGGGGCGCGACGAGGGGCGCGCTGCCGTGTACCGTGCCCGCGACGAGTGCGGGGGTGCCCGTGGCCGAACTGGCTTCGCGCGACTACGAGCGGATGCTCGACCTGGCCGTTGCGGTGATGGACAGCCGCAATGTGGACCGGACGTGGTCGCTCGTGGCCGACGAATTGGTCCGATCATTGCACGGCACCACGTGTGTGCTGTCCCGTAGCCACACGTTCGTCAGCCGGGCGATCGTGCTGGCCGAGGTCGAGGTGTGGACGCCGTGGTACCGCGGCGTGCTGCC
>Ga0105238_10005985_pt1 | contig 12062 bp, 5 predicted proteins | sample KBSC34metaG_FD_81526 | JGI IMG/M metagenome (GOLD analysis project Ga0105238, IMG submission 81526) | Corn rhizosphere microbial communities from Kellogg Biological Station, Michigan, USA - KBS C3-4 metaG | ecosystem: Host-associated > Plants > Roots > Rhizosphere > Soil | place: Michigan, USA... | reverse complement strand
CGCAGGACATCTGGGTGGCGAAGGACGGGACGCTGTTCGCGCTGGTGGTGCTGGACGTCGATACGTTCCGCGCCCAGTTGAAGGAGCTGACGGCGCTGGACGAGCAGATGCGCGCCGCCATCGATCAGCGGGCCGAGAAGTCGTTCCAGGAGGTGGATGCGCGCACGGAGAGCCCCAACGCTCCCCCGACCGCGGAGCAGTAGCACCCGACCGCCGGCCGTTCTTTTGAGGGAATTCCCATGCTCCGTCTGTTCCTGATCTCGTCCCTGCTCCTGGCGTCGGCGCAGCTTCATGCGCGCGAGGTCGACTACAAGAGCGTCTACGCCCATGCCGCGCCGGCGGTGGTCGTCATCTTCGCCCAGAATGGCGAAGGGCAGCCGGGCTCGATGGGCAGCGGCTCGATCATCCGTCCGGACGGTCTGGTGGTGACGAACGCGCACGTCATCCTGAACGAGGAGACCAAGACCCCCTACGCGAACCTGTTCGTGTTCCTGAAGCCGGCCACGGTGACGGGCAAAGAGGAGGACGACCTGAAACGCGGCTTTCTGGCGCAATGGCTGGTCTATTCGCCCGAGCTGGATCTGGCCTTGCTGCGCATGGTGAACCCGCCCAAGCAGCTGCCTGTGCTCCAGATCTCGGATGACAGCGAGGTGGGGGTGGGGGAAGCCACCGCTGCCATCGGCCACCCCGGTCAGGGCGCGAAATGGTCGCTGACGACCGGGCGCATCGGCGGCGAGTGGAGTGACTTCGACGGCGTGCGCGGCAAGGACGTCTATCAGATGGAGACCAGCATCAACCCGGGAAACTCCGGCGGGCCGCTGCTCGATGGAAACGGTCGCATGATCGGCATCAACACCTCGACGGCGCGGCGCAACGCCGAGGGCCTGGCCCTGACGGGGTTGAACTTCGCCATCAAGAGCCGGGTGCTACGCTCCTGGATCGCGCACGCGAACGAGGGAGCGGTCGCGGCGCCGGACCTGCGCCCGCGCGATCTTCCAGCGCCGAAGACGGTGGCGGAGGCGCGGCCGGCCCCGCCGGCGCTGTCAGTGCCGGTGCTCAAGGGGGCGCTGGCGACGAAGGACGCCGCGACCGCCACCGTGCCGCCGCCGCCGCCCTCTTCCCGCCGCGTCGCCGTGTCTCTGTCGGTGCCGCCCTCGGCGGCGCCGCTGCCGCGCGGGTTCACGTCCAATGATCGTCCCGGCAAGGTCCTGAAGGCGACGGACCTCACGTCCCAGCGCGCCCAGAGCGCGTTCGACGAGCTGGACCGTCGGATCGACGATGAATTCGGGAAGTGACCGAGACGGCGAACGAAGGTCCGTCCCGACGCCGGCAGCGTTCGGCGAACCGCGCTGGAGGCGGCTGCTGGACGAGATCAAGGACGGTCAGGTCGTTCCCGTCATCGGTCCCGAGTTATTGATCGTCGAGTCGGATCCGCCGCGGACGCTCATGCAGGCGCTGGGGGCGGCCCTGGTCGACAGCTTCGAACTGGATCCGTCGCATCTGCCCGAATTGCCCACGGTGACCGACGTGGCCGTCGAATACGCGCGGCAGCGCCGAGATCCGATCGACCTGTACTACGAGGTCAGCCGCGTGATGCGGGAAGGGCGCTGGTCGATCCCCCCGGCCTTGCGTCAGCTCGCCGAGATCCGCCCATTCTCGCTGTTCGTCTCCACCTCGTTCGATGACCTGATGAAACGCGCCCTGGACGAGGTCCGCTACGGAGGGAATGACCGGACCTGCACGTTCGCGTTCTCGGCCTTGAGGCAGTCGGTCGACCTCCCCGCCGCCACGCAGGACGTCCCCGCGGTGTACCAGCTGTTCGGAGCGCTCAGCACCTCGCCCGAGTACGCGGTGGGCGAGGAGGATCTGCTGCGCTTCACGCACCAGCTGCAGCTGCTCGACCGCCGGCCCGAGCGACTGTTCGAGCAGCTGCGCACGAAGAGCTTGCTGGTGCTGGGGTGCAGCTTCCCCGACTGGTTGCTGCGGTTCCTCCTGGTCTCGGCCAAGGGCGACCAGCTGTTCGGAGATCAGGGCTCACGGGGCGTGGTCGCGGATCGGCGGACGCGCGCCGACGCCGGCCTGGTCAGCTTCCTCGAGCGGCGCCGCGCCGTGATCTACCCGCACGGCGACGGCAACGACTTCGTCAGCGAGCTGTCGCGTCGCTGGCAGGCGCTGGCGAAGGACACGCGCCCACCGCCCCCGCCCCCTGCCGTCCCGGGGCTGCCCGAGCTCCCGCCGAACAGCGTGTTCATCAGCTACGCCAGCGAAGATCGCGCCGCCGCGACCCGACTTCGCGACGCGCTGGACAAGTTCGGCGTCGCCGCCTGGATGGACACGCAACAGCTGCAGATGGGCGACGCCTACGAGCAGGTCATCAACCGCAACATCGACAGCAGTGTCCTCTTCCTGCCCTTGCTCTCTCGACACACCACCACACCCGATCCGCGGTTCTTCCGCGTGGAGTGGCGCGCGGCCCTGAAGCAAGCCGAGCGCCGCTCGACGGCATTCCCCTTCATCCTGCCCATCGCCATCGACGACGTCAGCCCCGACGATCCGTCCCTGCCGGCCGAGTTCAACTCCCGCCACTGGGCGCGCTGCGCGGGCGGCACGCCGTCGGAGGCGACCCTGGAAGGCATACGCGACCGGCTTCGTGCCTGGCATCGGGCGCGGGGGACACCGGTCACATGACGGCGCCGGGAGCAGCACCGGCCGAGGTCATGCCCGCGGGGCCGCCGGAGGACCGCCACAGCCATCCCTGGCTGGGGCTGGCCTCCTACACGTCCGCCGACGCCGCCAGCTTTCGGGGGCGAGACGGCGAGATCGCGGAGCTAGTGCGCCTGGTCAAGGGGGAGGGATTGACCGTCGTGTTCGGCCAGTCCGGAACCGGTAAGACCTCGTTGCTGCAGGCCGGGCTGGTGCCGCGGCTGGAGGCCGACTTCCTGTTGCCGGTGACGGTCCGGTTGCAGTTCCCCCCCGAAGAGGGCCGGCACGCGAAGACGATCCGGCGGCTGCTGAAGGAGCAGCTGCAGCGCCGCGGGATCGAGGAGCTGGAGGTGGTGCCCCCTCAGCGGGACGCCGCCAGCGAATCCCTGTGGGAGTACTTCCACCGGCACGAGTTCTGGGATCGGAAGAACAACCTGATCTCGCCCGTGTTGATCCTGGACCAGTTCGAGGAGGTGTTCACCCTGGGAGAAGGGGAGGCCGCCACGCTGGCCTTCCTCGACGAGCTGGCGGATCTGGCCGAGGGGCACGTTCCGCGCGCGCTGACCGAAGAGCTGGACAGGCGCGGCGAGCGCTTGCGCATCCCCTACGACACGCAGCCGTACCGGATCGTGCTCAGCATCCGGGAGGATTTCGTTCCCCGGCTGGACGAGCTGCGGGCGAAGATGCCGGTGGTGATGCGCCGGCGGTTCCGCTTGCGGCCCATGACCGGCGAGCAGGCGCTGAGCGCGGTGCTCGACCCCGGCAGCCACCTGATCGGCGAGCCGGAGGCGCGCGCGCTGGTGCGGTTCGTATCCAGCAGGGGACCGCGCGGGCCTGTCGCGGAGCGCGAGGAGCTGTCGGCGTTGCGGGTGGAGCCCGCCCTGCTGAGCGTGGTCTGCCGCGCCCTCAACGATCAACGCCTGGCCGAGGGGGCACCCTCCATCACGCTGGCCCGCATCGAGAGCGCGCAGCGCGGGATCCTCGAGGACTTCTACGACAAGAGCTTCGCTGGACTGCCGGCGGCCCGCGTCTTCGTGGAGGACCGTCTGCTGACGTCCTCGGGCTTTCGCAGCACGGTGCCCGAGGAAGAGGCGCTGCGCGGCGGCGTCACCCGGCAGGACATCCGCACGCTGGTCGACAGGCGCGTGCTCCGGGTCGAGGAGCGGCTGGGGACGCCGCACCTGGAGCTCACGCACGATGTCCTCACCGGCGTGGCGCGTGACAGCCGGGACCGCCGGCAGGCACGCGAGGAGCGCGAACGGCTGGAGGCGGGACGCCGCAAGCAGCGGCGCCGCATCCAGATCCTGGCCGTGTGGCTCAGCGTGACGACGCTGGCGGCGGGGGTGGCGCTCCGCGAGTCGGTGCTGGCGCGGCGGGCCCTCGCCCGCGCGGAGGTGAGCGCGCGCGCGGAGCGGGAGAGCGCCCAGCGCGCGCTGGCCTCTGAGCGCCAGCAGCGCGAGGCGCAGCGACAGGCCTTGGCGGCCGGCGCGGCGGCGGCCGCCGAGGCCCGGCGCAAGGAGGCGGCACAGGCCGAGGCGGAGCACGAGGAGCAGTTCACGCGCGACCTGCTGGACCTGACGGATCCGCGGCAGGCGATCCCGGGCAGCCAGACCTTGCAGCTGGAGATGGCGCGCAAGGCCCTGCAGCACGCCCAGGGCGTCGGTCACGGCGACGAGCTGGAGCGCGAGCTGGCGCTGGAGATCGGGCAGTACCGTACGGCCGTGCTGACGGCCGAGGTCCAGTCGCGGCGCAAGGGGATCACGCAGATGCAGACGGCCATCCGCGGTCTGGAACGGCTGCGTGGCCGCTACCCCCACGAACCGAGGATCGCGGCGGCCATCGCCCGCAGCCACCTGGCGATGGCCCGCATCTACCGGGACACGAGCGAGACCCTGGCGCCGGGCCGCGAGGCAAAGGCGGGACTGGAGACCGTTCGCTCTGCTCACCTGGAGGAGGGTGAGCCGGCCCTGACGGCCGAGTTGCTGGTCGAGCACGCCCTGTGGCTCCCCGCCGACCGGACCGCCGAGGCGCTGGGGCTGATGAAAGAGGCCGAGGCCATCCAGCGGAAGCGGGTGGCAAAGGACGCGAGCCGCGACACCGAGCTGGGACTGGCCAATGCGCTGCATTCCCGGGGCGGTCTGCTTCTGGCGCGCGGAAAACCCCACCAGGCGATGTCCCTGTTCGACGACGCCTTGCAGTTGCTCGACCCGGCGCGCGGCGGCGGAGCAGGCGCCGCGGGGCCTCACGACGCGCGCGGCGCAGACGAGAGCGCGTTCTTCAGGGCGCGCGTTCGCCAGTTCCGCGCGCGGGCGGAGGGACAGCTCGGCAAGCCGGTCGCCGCGCGCGCGGACTTCGCGCTGGCCGCCGAGCAGCTGGGCCAGGTGGTGGGCCGTAACCCCGACGTGGCCCGCTATCGGCTGCGCCTGGCGATGATCCATGACGACCTGGGCGCGGCCTTCCGCGGCGCCGGCATCCTGCTGATGGCCGAGACCACCTACCGCAAGAGCATCGGCGACTGGGGCGAGCTGCTGCGCCGTGACGTTACCGACATCGACTACCAGAAGGGACTGCTCGACGCCTTGCTGGCGCTGTCCGACGTGTTCATCGACATGGGCAACCGTCCGGACGAAGCGGCCGAGTTGCTGGGGCGGGCCCGGCCGCTGGCCAGGAGGCTGGCGGCCCAGTCTCCGCGCGATGCCGATCAGCAATACGATCTGGCGCGGCTGCTATCCGACGTCGGTCTGCTGCGAGAGCGGCGCCAGGAAGGGCCGGCGGCTCTGAGCGAGTACGCCGCGGCCGTCAGCGCGATGGACCGAGTCCTGGAGCTGGCTCCGGGAGACGGCTATTTCGAGGACGTGCGCGATGGCGTCTTGACCCGGGCGGCCGCCTGCGCGGCGCGCCTGGGCCGTTTCACCGAGGCGGTGGGATACCTGGAGCGCGCCGTGGCCTCGAGAGAGAAGGCCGCGAAGGCGGGAGGCGGCGACAGGCTTCACGTGGGGCAGGAGCTCGATCGCCGGCTGGCGCTGGCCAGGGCCTACCGCGACGCCGGCGCCTTGGCCGAGGCGGAGCGGGAGGCGGACCGCGTCCTCGACGCGACGGGGACCTTCCTGCAGCGCCGAGACTACGACTTCGCGATGCGAAGGCGGTCGGTCGAGGGGGCGGAGCTTCGCGCGGACGTGCTGGAGAAGGAGGGCAGGACCAAGGACGCGAGGAACGCCTGGCTGGCCACGCTGGTGGAGCTGGGCGCCGAGCACGGGGTCGATCTGCTGGCCGGCGTGGCGGAGGACCCCAATGGCTGGACCGCGGCTTCATTCAAGGCGGCGCGGGCGCGGGTCCCCGCGGAGTGGAAGCGCTTCTCGATGGTCTGCGACGGTCCGGCGTCGCAGACCATCGATCTCTATCTCTCCAACGCCATCCCGACCGCCGCGACGCCGCCCGAGGCGCGGATGAGGCCGCTGCTGAATCAAGTGCGCCTGGCCCAGGAGGACGAGAAGTGCACGGTGAAGGTCGAGCTGATCCCCGCCCTGGAGAAGCTGAACGCGCTGGCGGTGGAGCTGCGCACACCCTTCGGTGATCTGGTCGACCTGGCGCTGAACGGGGTCTGGCTGGAGCCGCTGCCGCTGATAAAGCAGGTCGCGGTGGTCGAGCGGTCATGCGCCGAGCAGAGCGGCGAGGAGCGCCGCCGCCAGGTCACCACCTTCGAGCGCATCCTGAAGACCCAGCACGACGTGAACCCCGACGCCCTGGGCGTGGCCGCTCGGGAGCTGCTGCGCGCGGCGATGTGGTCTTGCGCCGGCGAAACGGCGACGGCGCAGAAGCTCCTGACCCGGGTGCGCGATCGGGTCGAGGAGCTGTCGCGGCTGGCGCCCGACAAGGCGGAGACACAGATGGTGGCGGGGACGATGTACCGGCTGCTGGGCCGGGTGGAGCTGGAGGTCGACGGCGACTGGAGGAAGGCGTACGGGCTGCTGCAACTGCACGAGCAGATGGCCTGCGCGCTGCTGCAGACCGACGGCGCCAGCGTGGCCAATCAAGGCCTGATGCAGGCCGCGCCGCTGGTGAGCAAGCTGCGCCGTTCGCATGGTCTGGCGGACGTTCCGCTGTGCGCGGCCGAGGTGGGGACGCCGGGAGAGGCGCACGCTCTGGCCGAGCCGCGCCCCTGAGCCACCGGGGAAAGCGCGCTCAGGTCAGGACGCCGGTGGCGCGGCGGATGGCGTCGATGCGGATGCCCTCGTTCGCCTCGTAGAAGCCGGGCTGTCCATTCAGTCGTCGCATCTGGCTCCCGCCCGCGTGATGAACGGCCACCAGGTTCCACATGGCATCGAAGACCGGGCTGCCCGAGCTGCCGGGCTCGGTGGGCGCCCGATAGTGCAGGACGTAGGCGTCGCGCTCGATCAGCAGGTTGTCGTAGAGCGACAGCGACAGGTCACCGCCCAGCGGGTGGCCCACCACGTACAGACGGGCGCTGAGCTTGGGATCGGGGGCGTGCGCGGCGAACGGGTAGGGCGGCACGCCCGTGGGGGCCGGCTGCAGCCGGGCCAGGGTGATGTCCAGCTCACGCGAGGACCACACCACGCCGCTGACGGCGTGGCTGGTCGGTTCTCCCGTCGGCCCGTCGGTGGCCTCGAAGCGCACCACGGCGTCCGAGGGGCCGAGCGTGCTGGCGTCTTCGGGCGAGGCGTCGAGCACGTGCGCGTTCGTCATCAGCAGCAGCTCGTCGGGATCGTCGCATCGCAGGAAGTCGCCGGCCCGCACCAGGAATCCGGTCCCCCCGCCCCGACGGTACTTGTCGGTCACCCGTCCCACCAGGCGGCATCGCTCGAGCCCGGTGCGGTACCACGACAGCGTGACGGCCCGCTCACCGCCCAGGATCCGCTGAAGCTGGCCGTGCACATCCGTCACCTCGGCGCGCGGCAGATCGACGCGGCCACCCTGACGTTGCAACAGCTGTGATTGCAGCAAGGGCAGCAGCGTCGCCCCGGGCTGGGCGCTGGGCGCCAGCTGCCACACCTCCACCAGCTGCCTCAGCAGGCCCGCGATCTCGAACGCGTCGGCGTATCGGCTTCGCGAGAGATAGAGGCGCATGCAGGTCGCCACCTCTTCGTCCTCGCCCAGGATCAGGTTCGCCTCGGTGGCGCAGGCAAGATCCTGACCGGTCAGGGCGCCGAACGGTTTGTCCTTCAGCGCCTCCAGGATTCGCCGCGCGATCTCCTGGGCGTTCGGCCGCGCCAGCGCCGCATCGATCGTCAGCCCGTCTCGCTGCGCCCTGCAAAGCAGGGAGGCGACGTTCACCGCGGGCCAGGCGTTGTCGGGGTCGGCGAGCATCGCCCGCCGGTAGGCGGCGATGGCGCTCATCAGGCTGCGCGCCGCGCCGCGCGCGGCCGGCGCGTTCACGTACCGCTGCTTGTGGATCCGTCCCATCAGACCGAGCGCCTCCACCCGTTCGTCCGCCGGCGCGCCGGGATCGTCGGCCAGGGCGCTCACCACCGCCAGCGCCGCCGAGAGCTGGCTGCCGTCGATCAGCGCCTGCGCGTACTGGCGACGGATCACCGGCGCGTCGACCTCCGCCTGCAGCAGGCGATCCGCCACCCGCTCCATCAAAGGGAAGTAGCGCTTTCTGCGCAGCGCCGCCAGCACGGCGGCCGCGTCGGTGAGCTCGAGGCGCTGCTCGGCGGGCCCGTCGAGCCGGCGCAAGAAGGCGTCACACAGGGCCTCGACGGCGCGCAGATCGAAGGTGTCGACCGCCTGCCGCAGCCGGTCCGGCGCGCCTTCGTCCCACCGGCCGAGGAATGACGGCCCCGGCGCCGGTTGCATGGCCAGCAACGACGGTCGCATCCCGGGCGGACGCGCTTCGGGCGGCGGCTCCACTCGTGGTGCCTGGGGCCGGCCAGCGTCCCGCTTTGCCCCCTCGCCGATCGACTGCCAGAAGAAGTCGTCGTGCTCCCCGATGATCTCGATGTGTTCACCGGTCAAGCCGCGCGCGGCCATCAGCCCCGACATCACGGTCGCCTCGACGCAGCCCAGATTGATCGGGTTGCGCGTCCAGTCTCCCGCCAGCCACAGGTTGCGGCAGGCGGGCCCCTCCTCGAAGCGCGCGGCGGCGTCGGGACGTAGCCGGTACCGGCTGGTGCCGGGAAGATTCAGCGTGTAGAGGTCCGAGCTCCACACGTTCACCCGCGCGTACTGTCCCGCCAGGAAGCGCCCCCGCAGGTCGGCGAGCGCGTTGCCGGCAGGGGCGGGCGCCGGGGAGCCGCCCCACAGCAGAGCCCAGCGAAGGTCGTTCCCCGACGCCAGGCGCGGCCAGATGTACCGGCACCTCTCCATCAGATGGGTGACCGCATTGTCGGTGGCGCGGGTCCGGGCCGCCTCCCGCGTTTCACCGTCCCGGCGGTCGAACACCCCGCAGAAGTAGGACAGCGTCTTCACGTCATCGGCGCGCGTCTCCTCGAACCGCAGCGCCGGCGTCATGTCGATGTACGTGTCGATCGGATCGACGTACGTCCCGAACACCGGGGCGGGGCCTTGCCAGCCCAGGTCTTTCGCGGTGGCGCGGAACCATAGCTGAAATGCTTGCGTCGGCGTCGTCGCCGCGTGATGGAACATGTCACGCCAGGCCGGCCCCACCCGGGGATGAGCGGCCAGCTCGGGGGTGACGGGCCGCAGGGCCTCCACGGGGATCCCCAGCACGACCTGATCGAAGTCGACGCCCAGGCGAAGGGTCCGCACCTCGTCGCCGGGCCAGGACGACTTCGGATCTTCCATGTCGGCGCCGCCGGCGAACAGCCGCTCGAGCTCGGCCCCGCCGCGCAGCTGCGCGAAGTGGGGACGGCTCGGCCAGCAGGGCACGTCCTTGACCCAGACGAAGGGATCGTAGTCGCCGGGACCGGACAGATGCGCTTGCCGGGTCAGCTGGATCCGCTCCACCGACGGGCGATCGGGCGCCCCGGGGTCCGGGGGGGCCAGGTTCAGCGCGTCGACGCGGTGGAAGAACTCGAACTTGACGCCGCGATCGCGCAGCAAGCAGTAGATCGGCGAGAACACTACGTCCCCCATCCCCGCCGACAGCCGGTACGCGAACGCGCCTTTGTAAGTCAGGAACAGCCTCAGCACGCCGCGCAGGGCCGATCCGGCGGCGATGCGGGGGCGCCGGTGATCCCCGTTCTCGAACGCGAACGCCGAGTTGTAGATGAACCGGATCGTCGGATTCTCGGCCAGGTACCGCGGATCGGCGCCGTGCTTCTTCAGCCAGTCGCGCAGGTCCAGCTCGTCGAGCGCGTCCATCGCATCCGCGGGGCTGTGGGCGCCCCCGAACACGTCCCTGGCCACCCCGGTGGCGACGGCGGCGAAGGTGTCGCAGGCCAGGTACAGCCGATGGAACAGCTCCACCGACCGAGGGGCCCGGCGAAGGAGCTCGCGCGCGCCCCGCAGCGCCCAGGCGACCCGGTGTACGTTCACCTTCAACAGCTTGGCGGGACTCGGCAGTCCCTCCCGCTCGTCCGCCAGCTCGTCGGGCGGCGGCGCCGTCAGGCCGTCGATGGCGAAGCTCAGGTAGTCCTCGGCGGTCGGCTCGCGGAGAGACTCGGCCTGCTCGACGTCCCCGGCCGCCATCTGCCGCCGCAGGGCCTGGGCGAACCGGCGGTCCTCCTCGCTGGGTGGGGCCTCGGCTGCCGGCGCCAGCGACTCCAGGCCCTGCCACTCCGACCGGTGCGTGCGCGCCTTGGCCAGCGACGCGAACATCTCCTTCAGCTTCTGGACCGCGTAGCACTCGGTGGGCGGAACGGGTTCGCCGTCTCCCGGCACCCGCGCGTTGCGGGGGATCCGCAGGTGCCACATCGACCAGCGGTCTTCTTCGCGCAGATGCTCGTTCACGACGAAGTCTTCGTGGGGATAGAACGCGCTGCCCGCCTCGGGCCCCTCGCCGATGCAATGGGTCAGCGCGCACGGCCGTCCCTCGGGCGTCTTCCAGCTCGAGCTCGCCTCGGCTCCCGGCTGGCGCACCTCGTGCCGGCGGCCGTTCAGGGTCTCGTAGCAGTCGCGAAGCAGGCGGAAGGCGTTCTCGTAGAACCCGAACCAGACGTGGATGCCGTGCTCCTCGATGCGCTGGCCGAAATCTGGGTTGCGCCCGCTCGCTCCCTTGCCACCCAGCCGCCAGCCCATCGTGTAGACGGTGATGTCGTACCGTTGCCGGCGCGCCGGGTCGGACAGCGCCAGCGCCGTCGTCAGCGCGCCGATCCCTCCGCCCAAAACCGCGACCTTGACGGGACGGTCGGCGCCGCTCACGGCGCGCTCCACACGACGGTCCCGGGCTCCATTCGCACCGTCGCTTCGAAGTGAACGGCCAGCGGGACGCGGATCGGCGATGGCGACAGCCCCAGGGTGCGGGCGACCGGGTGACTGTGCAGGTCCATCACCGTCAGCTCGAAGGCGTCACGCATGAACGTCGGCGCCCGATGCAGCTTCACCACCGACAGCGGCGCCTCGACGATCGCCTGGTAGCAGGCCGCCCCGGGGCGGGTGGCGTCGCGGAACTGTTTCAGCCCCACCACCGGGATGGCGGTCAACTCCGACAGCCACCCGGGCAGCGACAGGCCCCCTCGCAACGCCGCGGGCAGGAAGCCGGCCAGGAACTGCAGGATCGCGCCGGGATCGTGGGCCCGCACGTCGCCGCTGCGCTCGATCGTCAACAGCGTCCTCCAGTCGTTCTGTCCCCGCGGGGCCAGCGTCCCCACGATCTCGGCGCGGAACTGCGGTGCGGGCGCCGTGGCCAGGTCGCCGAACCTTGCCGGCATGGCGAAGCGCCCCAGCTGCTTGGGCAGCCCGAACACCTCGCGTCCCGTGATCATGGTGGCGGCGTCGTCCACCAGGATGTACGGCGGGAACAGGCACAGCTCGCGGCTCTGCCCGCCGCGAACGGGGATCCACAGCGCGATGTCCTTGTACGTGATGACGCCCCGGTGGGCGTGGGTGGAGCCCAGCTGCTCGACGTGGGTGAAGGCCAGCAGCACCAGCCCCATCGGGCGATAGGCGGTCGCGCCCCCGCTGGGCCCGTTCAGCAAGCGGTCGCACAGCGCCGTGAGCGTTTCGTTGTTGGCCGGCACCGCGAAGTAATAGAAGGTGATCTCCTGCAGCTCTCCTGGTGGAGGCAGAGACTGTTCACCGGGAAAGTCGATGTACGGGATCATCTGTCACCACTCCCTTTGCTCCCTGGTCTCTCCTGGCCCGAGGCCACAGGTTGTTCGGCGCGCACGACGGCGGTCAGGAAGGCCCCCACCAGATCGTGCAACTGGGCGCCATCCGACCAGGTCGACACGGCGCTGCGGGGAACCGGGGGGAACGACTCCGGCTGGCGGTTCGCTGCG
>Ga0105238_10005983_pt1 | contig 12064 bp, 7 predicted proteins | sample KBSC34metaG_FD_81526 | JGI IMG/M metagenome (GOLD analysis project Ga0105238, IMG submission 81526) | Corn rhizosphere microbial communities from Kellogg Biological Station, Michigan, USA - KBS C3-4 metaG | ecosystem: Host-associated > Plants > Roots > Rhizosphere > Soil | place: Michigan, USA... | reverse complement strand
TCATCCAGGCACGCCTTCCATCCTACGCAGGCGATCGCATCTCCAGGTTTGACGCCGAGCGCCGCAAGCGCCTCGGCAGCATGCTCCATCTGCGGCGAATACCAGCCGCCGGGAACTCCGCGTACAGAGAGCGCTCTGCGCTCTTCGAGTACTGTGCGTAGTGATTCGCCTGCAGTCAATACTGCAATCAGCAGAATGAGGGCCGAAGCTCCGGCGCGCAGAAAGCCATGCCGCGCTTGATGGAGCGAGCGCGCAGGTTGCAGCGTGGCGAAGAGTGACAGCACAATGAGCAGGAACGCGACAGTGACATATCGCTCTTCCGTGTTGACGATGCCATAGATACCCCACATTGCAACCCCGAGCGACAGCGGTATCAGCCAGAAGGCGTTGCTGTCCGCGCAACGTGGTCGCCAGCCCAGAGTTATTCGCGCGCCGAATGCCATCAAAAGGCCCAGCAGCAGCCATGCTTCGGGGTGATTGAACAGATATCGAACCACCAGCACGCAGTTGCGTAGAGAGCGCGAGATCTGGCCGTGCAATGCTAGGTGCGTCTTCACCTGATCGTTCCAGTAGGTGGCATCGAACCAGTCGGGGTAGGTGCCGTAGGGCATCTCTGCGTAACTCAATACCTGTGGTGAACTCAACAACTCGCGTTCAGGATGCTTCAGGTGCACCTCAGCCGAACCAAACTCTGAGGTCATATAGGGCTCAAGGTGCATCTTGCGCGTGCCGCCCACGTACCAGGCATAGTTCAGTGACCCGGAGTCACCAAAGTCCAAACGTCCGTGCTGCCGTGATAGCGCGGCCACGTAAGGTCCGGCAATAGCGCCAAAGCAGATCAATGCAATCACCGCGGCAAAGATTGTGCGCGCTACGGAGTGCTGCAGCCAAACCAGCGCGAAGAGCACCAGCGCAAAGATGCAGATAAACGCCAGCAGGAAAGCGAACGACTTGGTGAGGTAGGCGCAGCCCAGCGCAAGCCCCATCAGCGCGGCGAAGACAATGCGCTTCGACGCAAAATAACGCAGCAACGCGGCCACGGCCAGCAACAGGAATGTCTGCAGCAGCGCGTCCGGCCGTACCTTGCCGAGCGAAAGTTCGCGCTGGCTCGCAATCGTAAGCAGCGCCAGCCCCAGGTAGCGCAGCGTATCGCGGTCCAGAAGAAACCGCGACGTGCTTTGTGGGTCTCGAGGAGCAAACGTTCCTGCCTGCCTCATGTGCCACAGTGCATCGGTGAACATCACAATCGCCAGCATCTCCAGCAGGAAGATGCCGTAGTTGACCAGATAGTAAGTGCGCAGCTCAGTAGCCAGCGTGGGATGAAAGATCATGTGCCCGAGCGAAAGAAACGCCGGATACATCGGGTGCCAGTATCCATTCACGATGCCGGCCCAGCGATGGGCGCGCAGCAGATCACCGATGTCCATATAGGCGATCGCATCCCCATCGATCTGGTAGGCATCGTAGCGAGCAAAGCCGAAGGTGATGATCGCCAGCAAGACAGCGTAAACGGGAAAGAAGCGCCGCATTATCGCGGCTAAAGAGGAAGAATCGTACTGCTCGCCGCGCACATCTTCGTGCGCCGCCGGAGAGATAGCTCCCATGGCTCGATTATCGCAGAGGCACGGAGGCAATCCCGCATGTCATGCTGTGCGCGCCTGTTGCCGCCCCCGGCACATTCACGAGATGCTCAACGCCTAGCTAGTAGTAAGCGACCGCCGTTGCTGCCCGACGTTGAACCGGTCTACCATGCCTTTCAAACTCATCGCCATCTTCATCAATTGACCGCACGCGCGCGCGCTTAACTGTGAACCTTCAGCCGCTTCCGAGGCGAGGGTGTCAATGCGGGACATGCTGAAGGTAATCTCTTCGGTCGCAGCTGCCTGCTGTGTCGCGGCAGCGGCGATTTGCGCAATCATTCCACCGACATTTCCCGCCTCGCGCACGATTCTTTGCATTGTCTCACCGGCATGTCCGGCAAATGCGACGCCGTCCTCGGCCGCCGTTCTACGTGAACGCATCATCTGCACCGCGTTGACCGTCATAGTTTGGACGCTTTCGATGACGGAGGCCACCTCGCGAGTCGCTACTGCAGTCCGCTCTGCGAGGCTGCGCACTTCAGCAGCCACAACGGCAAAGCCGCGGCCACTCTCCCCCGCACGCGCCGCCTCGATGGCGGCGTTCAGCGCTAACAAATTCGTTTGCTCAGCGATATCGTCGATTGTACCCACGATTCGATTGATCTCTTCCGAGCGTCGGCCCAACTGCTCGATGCTCTCTGCGGATTCGCCCACAGCCCCCGCGATGGCGCGCATGCGCTCAAGCATGTCTTCCACCGTTCGGCCGCCTTCACGCGCGCTGCCTGCGGCAGTTTCCGCAGAAACCGCCGCCGTATTAGCATGCGCTGAAACCTCGCGGACCGTAACGGCCATTTGCCGCATTGCGGCAACGACCGACTGCACCTGGAGCTTCTGGTCTTCCGCGCTGGCAGCTGATTGAGCAGCCGTAGCCGAGATCTCACGGCTGGAGCCGGAGACCGCATCGGCTGTAGACAGCAGGGAGAGAATCACTTCGCGCAGGTTGTTCTTCATCTGGTTCAGTTCAGAAGCTGCCCGCCCCATCTCATCCATTGCGCGAACCTCAACATCGGCTGCCGTCAAATCGTTGGAAGAGATCATGCGAACCATCGCCAGCATGTCTCCCACAGCACGCACGATCGTATGTGCTGTGCCACGGGCGATCACTAGGCCCAGCACAAGCCCTGACAGCGCGAGTGCGAGCATGAGTGCCCGCGTATACGCTGCGTTGGACTGCTGCGCTGCAAGCAAAGCGCTTCGTTGCTGCTCAAAGTCCTGCATCATCGCCGTCATCGAATCAGTCAGAGCATCTGCGACAACCTTTCCTTGCCTATCTTTGAAAAAGGTAACCGCACCGTCATAATCTCCCGACCGAAAACGGGCTATGACGCTATCGTTGCGGGCCGAGTAGTCGAAAGCCGCTGACTGAACACGCGCGAACAGCTCATGATCGCGTGTGGTGATTAGCAGGGGCTGCAACTCCTCCACTCCTCTTTGAAAATCTACTTTTCCCTGCTCGTAGAGGTGAGTTGTGTCGTTATCCCGCCACATCAACACATCGCGCGTGCCAATGCGCTCGGTCAGGAAGCCCTCTTGCATCACATGGCCGGCAACCTTCATTGCGGAGTAGAGGCGTATCTGATCTGCCTGGCGCTGGCTGAGGATCGTGGAGCGGCAACTCACCCCGCCCATGCCTGCAATAATTGCAAGCAGCGAGCCGAAGCCTATCTTGACCTTTGTCTTCAGACCTAGGTGCGCAAACACCATCACCTCCACGACAAGCGGAAACAGGCGATCGGACCCGCAATGGAGACCCATTCCCCGCTTCTGCCTTTATCGGAGGAAACCACGCAACGCTTGAGGTCTACAGTAAAAAGGCCGCGATTCCTCGCGACCTTTTTCTTGCTGAGTTCTATAGCTGCTTAGACTTCCTTCACTCCGTCCACAAACGCCTTCAGCTTACGGCTACGGCTCGGGTGGCGCAGCTTGCGCAACGCTTTGGCCTCAATCTGCCGGATGCGTTCGCGTGTTACCTGGAAGCTCTGGCCTACCTCCTCCAGAGTGTGTTCGCTGCCATCCTCCAGACCAAAGCGCAGCTTGATCACACGCTCTTCACGCGGTGTCAGCGTACGCAGCACCTGGGAGGTGTACTCCTTCAGGTTCACGGCGATCACTGCATCCGCCGGCGACACCGCCATGCGGTCTTCAATGAAGTCGCCGAGGTGCGAATCTTCCTCTTCGCCGATTGGTGTCTCGAGAGAGATCGGCTCCTGCGCAATCTTCAGTACCTTGCGGACCTTGGCCACAGGAATGTCCATGCGGCGCGCGATCTCTTCGCTCGATGCTTCGCGGCCCAGCTCCTGCACCAGCTGCCGCGACGTCCGGATCAGCTTGTTGATCGTCTCGATCATGTGCACCGGAATGCGGATGGTGCGTGCCTGGTCGGCAATCGCGCGCGTAATCGCCTGCCGGATCCACCACGTCGCATAGGTCGAGAACTTATAGCCGCGGCGATACTCAAACTTGTCCACCGCCTTCATCAGGCCAATGTTGCCTTCCTGAATCAGGTCGAGGAACTGCAGTCCGCGGTTGGTGTACTTCTTCGCGATGGAGACGACGAGACGCAGATTGGCCTCAATCAGCTCGCGCTTGGCGCGCTCCGCGTCCATATCGCCCTGGATCATCTCGCGCTGCGTGCGCTTCACGTCGGCAATCGATGTGCCCGAGTCAGCTTCAACACGCTCCAGGTCGGTCTTGCAGTTCTTCTGCTGCCGCTTGTATTCCTTGCGCAGCTCTTCGCTCTTGGAGGCCTCAAACTTGGTCTCCAGCGACTTGATCTGCCGCTCCAGCGTGCGCATGCTGTCGACGGTCTTGTTGACGCGGTCCAGCAGCCGCTTCTTCTCGCCGTTGGTGTACTTGAACTCGCGAATGATGCGCGTGATGTACACCTGTTCGCGGCCAATCAGCCAGCGCGTCTTGCGCTGGTCGCGCGCCTTCGCCTTCGCGTCCTTGCCGTGCGGAGCCTCCAGACGCTCTTCCAGCTGCGCCTGCTTCTTCTGGTGCTTCACAATCACGTCAATGCGGGCAACGGTGGCGCGCACGCGCGACTGCAGGATCTCCTCGGTAAGCTCCTCCTCATCGAAGGTCACAACTTCCTTGATGTTGCGCACACCGCGGCGCAGGTCTTCGCCCAGGCCGGTGATCTCGCGAATCACAATTGGCGAACGCGAGATTGCCTTCATCACGCGGTTCTGCCCACGCTCAATGCGCTTGGCAATCTCTACCTCGCCCTCGCGGGTCAGCAGCGGAACCGTGCCCATCTCGCGCAGGTACATGCGCACCGGGTCGTTGGTCTTCTCCAGCTGACCAGGCGAGAGGTCCAGCTCAACGTCTTCTGATTCTTCACCCGCCTCAGGCTCGTACTTGTCCCGCTCTGGCCGCTCGCCGGAGAGCACGTCGATGCCCTGCGTGTTGATCGTCGTCAGCAGATCGTCCAGATCGTCAGCGGACGTAACGTCGCCCGGCAGCAGGTCATTCACCTCGCCGAAGGTCAGGTAGCCCTTCTCTTTGCCGGTGTCGATCAGCTTCTCAATGTCGTCGTCGAACTTGTCTACTTCTTTGTCGATTTCTTCAGCCACGGCCATGCGCTCTCCCGCTCGCAAATTTTTTGTTCGCCCAACCCGATCTCAAAAGAAAAATAAGTTCCCGCGTCGATATTCGCGCAGACTCTCTGTCCCGCATGCAATTCAAGCGGAACTCTCCCTGGGTTGGTTCTTGAGTTCGCGGGGATTCAGTTGCGGTCTTCGCCGCGGTGCAGACCCAATCGCCTCTGAGGCCTCTGGGCATCTATGCACACGTCCCCTGCGGACATCAGAATATCACGGTTTTTAGATGACTTAGCGCCAGAAAACGACTCGTACCGACAGCTGCGGCGCTCCCGGCGGTCAATCTGCCGCTCGGGAGCTGTAATCTACCCGGTTTGGCTTCGCGCCGCTTCACTGAAGTTGCTGAAACAAATAACTTTGCTTCAACTACTCAGCCTCCAGCTCAGGCCGGCTCCTGCGCAACCGGGTAAGCAGTTCAGCAGGCCGCAGCGATGCCGGATACTGCCACATGCTGGCCAGGAAGCCGCCAAAGGTGTCCTGCGCCAGTTTTAGGGAGTTGGGCAGCACATACAGGTTCATGATCACCTCGCTCAAAATCAGCGATGCTGCCGCGCCGGGCAGTCCCCACGCTTTCGCCATAAAGTAGGTGCAGACCACGGTGATGCCGGTCCCAAAGGTGTACCAGGCTGCCAGCCTCTGGTGCTTGTTGATCGCCGCTGCGAGCGTGGAACTGGTAGACCACAGTGAATACACAATCACCACAAGCAGCAAGATGGCCAGCAGTCCTCGGCTCGGCGGCACATGTCCGCCGGTCCAGTGCGTCAGGAACCATGGGCCAAAGGTCATCATACCGAGCGCGACAAGGACGGAGAACACAATCGCGATCTGGCAGGCGCGGCGGTGCATGGTGCGCACCAGTTCCATCTTGCCCGCGCCATAGGCGATTGAAAGCTCCGGCCAGAAAGTGTTGTTGATCATCTGTACCATCTGCAGCGCCACACGCGATACGGTACGCGCGCTGGCAAAGATGGCCACCTCCACCGGACCCAGCGCGTAGCCCACAGCCATCAGCGTGCCCTGCAGATTCAGTGCATTGCCGATGGGGAATCCCATGAAGGCGACAGCGGGCGCAGCCAGCCGTCGTGCTTCACTGAATCTTGCATGTCTCCAGCCAAAGTGGATCCACGGAATGTTGCGGCGCATCAGCAGCCCAAAGACCAGCGTCCCGACCGCATTGGCCGCTGCAAAGACGAGCGCAGTCATGCGCGGTCCATAGCCAAGTACGATAGGCACGATCATCGCTGTAAACGCAGCCAGCGTGATCACGCTCTTCAAAAACTGTCCCAGCGAATAGCGCGCCACACATGTGTAGGCCGCAGCCATCAACTGTTCCAGTTGGCTTAGCAGTACGGACAGTCCCAGGTACAACACGATCCACTTGGCATCCGCCGCATCGATGGCATGCACGTTTAGCAAAGTGGCGATCGGCACGAAGTACAGCACCGGCACCAGCAGCAGGCCCACACCCGCGCATATCGCCGCAATCAGCCACCAGCAGCTCTGGAAGACGCGCAGCGCGCCCTCCTGATCGCCTGCGGAGTTCAGCATCGTCATCTCATTGGCGGCGACGTTGCCAAAACCAATCGAAGAGAAAGCAAGATAACTGGGAACGGCGTTCAGAATCAGCCAGTCGCCGTAAACGCTCGTGGTCCAGTAATGAAAGAAGACCGGGACCTGGACCAACTGGATGACTGTATTGGCCAGCTTGCTGACCCAGTTGGTGGCAAAGCCAATCAACAGACGGCGTTTGGTACGGCTGTCGATGGCAACTCCTCCAGGTCTTGCTGGCGTCTATTATCGCAACTTAATCAACTGATGGATTGCGGGTTTTACGCCCTATTCATCGAAGCAAAATTCGCAGCCAAGCCAAGTAGTGGTATCTACATCCAACCGGAAGATGAGGATGAAATCCGTATCGAGCTGGCTTCGCGGGCATGCGAGGCGCATGATCGACGGCCTTTTCTGCCTGCGCTCACCCGCGTTGCGCCGCATCGGCGATGCCGATTCAGGATGGGTGATCCATACCGAACCGATGCCTGTTGTCTCCTACTGTGCCGGCGTGGGCAAAGGCATGAGTTTTGAGCTGGAGCTGGCGAAGAGAGGGGATGCCACTGTTCTTGTGCTCGATCCATCTCCTACAGGCATCAGTACGGTCGAGAAAACAAGTGTAAGTGGCCTTACTTTTTATCCGGTAGGCATTGCCGCGAAAACGGGAACGCTTGAATTTTCGCTACCCTCGGATCCCAATGAAGGGTCGTATTCCATCCCGCAGGCTGGCCGTGAAAAGACCAGCTTCGAGTGCTGGAGCCTGCCGACGATTATGGAAAAGCAGAACCATGCGCGCATCGACCTTCTGAAGATGGATATCGAGGGCTTCGAGTATGACATCATCGACCGCTTCCTCCAGGAAGGGACGCCCATACGGCAGCTGTGTGTTGAGTTTCATCCATGGTTGAAGCCCGGACGCACGCTCAGGACCATTCGAAAGCTATATCAGTCCGGCTACCGCATCATCCACAAACATCGCGGCGACTATACATTTCTGCGGCAGCAAAACTAGCCAGAACCGATATGTGCTGCACGCAGATTTGCGGCCGGTGTGGGATTTTTGCCGCCAGCGGCGCGACGTGGAGTGTGCCTTGCCTGGTGGATGGCTAGGAAGGCTTGAGCGCCGTCACCAACAGTTCGTCGCCTTCCAGGGAACCACCTGCAGTTGACGCGGCGCCACGACCGTGGACAGGGCTGGAGGTAGCTAGGCAGTCTACGAAGCCCCTCCGTTCCGCCTCGCTAATCAGAAAATCCGGGCCAACCATCAAGGGGTGCACCTGGCCCCAATTGCGATGGTACGCAGTAGGATCGCTGTGCTCCCGTTCCGGCGCGCCGTTCGGGCAATAGCAGACGAGCAGGCCGCCAGGGCGAAGGACATTGACCGCTATGTCAAACATGATGTTCGGATTGGGCAGATGCTCAATCACGTGAGACGAGAAGAAACAATCTACAGTTCCGGCCAATGCATCAAGCCGCGGAACCATCCTGCACTGCAGGTACTCGTGCGCATAGCGCGCGCGATCTCTCCCAATCTCGTAAGAAACAACTTCAAAGCCTGCCTCCCGCATTTGCCAGCTGCCATATCCCCAGGAGCAACCGAAGTCGAGAATTCGCGCTCCGCACCGGAGGCCAGCCCCCCGCAACGTATCGATGCGATGACTAAAGTCCTTTTCTGAACCCGCGAACTTGCTCTCGAGCATGCTTTGCAATTCCACGGCTGAGGGTAAGTCTGTCGTAAAGCCCTGTTTATAGCTCTCCTCAGCGTAGAACTTCTGTGTGGACTCAGGGTCGTCTTTTGGTAACCGGTATCGCAGCCGGCATATACTGCACTCTCGCAAGGAGGTCACAATATACTTGCGTTTGACGATGCGGCCATCGGATGATCCGCAGCCGGGGCAAGTCTTGTCGGGTGCCCCGCGTAGGCACCGTTGAACTGCCCATGAAAAATAACTGAACCGGCTCACATCCGCCTAATCTGTACGCAGCAGATTCCGGCGGAACTCGCAATCAGCCCGGTGCATTGATTATAGCGGCGATATCAGCGACGTAGTTTCAATGGCCGCGCAGCCTGCGGTCCACCTCGACCTTCTCAGTCATCAGCCTCTCCAGCGCTTCTTTGTCGCCGCGACGGTCAGCCTCGGCAATCTGCGTGCGCAACTCACGCTGGCGGCGTTCCAGGCGACGATACTCCAGCGCATGCAACGCACCCTCCACTTGTAACGGATCAGGCGACGCAGAGTGCTGGTCCAGCGTGTGTGCCAGGTGTGCCCGCAGCTCATCGCTGTGCGCGGCGTCCAGTGGATTCGGCGGAGCCGGCGCCTGTGCCAGCGTGTCCAGAAGGTCCGCTGTCACAAGATCTGCGATCCACTCCGGATGTCCGGCGATCGATCCCGCCGCTATCTCGCGCACGGGATCGCCCTCCGGCAGCACCAAGGCTCGCAACAGAATGCGCTCCGTCTCAGTCACAGGTTCAGCGCGGTGCTTGGGAATGCTCTCAGTGCGCTGCGCCGCGGCCTGCTTCAGCTCCTGCCGCATCAGTGCGGAATCAATGCCGAGCTTGTTAGCTGCGTCCTCCGCAAACTGGTTGCGCCGGATAGGGTGCGCCATGCGCCTGATGTGCGGCAGCAGAAAATTCAGCGCCTTTACCTTCGCCTCCGCCGTCTGCCCGGGAAAGAGCTGCCGCGCTCGCTCGATCAGGTAGTCCGAGTAGCGCCTCGCGCCGCGTAGTGCAGCTCCGTACGCTTGAATGCCTTGCTCACGCACAAACCGATCAGGGTCAAGTCCGCCTTCCAGCGTGACGACCTTAATGTCAAAGTCCTCTTCGGTCAGCAGCGCGATGGACTTCTCCGCTGCATTGGAGCCGGCAGTGTCGGGATCGAAGTTCACGATCACGCGCTTGGTGAACCGGCCCAGCAGCCGCACCTGCGCCTCGGTAAAAGCTGTGCCCGAGACGGCGACGACATTATGAATGCCGGCCATATAGACCGAGATGCAGTCCATCTGTCCTTCCACCAGCAGCGCAAAGTCCGCCGAGCGCATCTCTCCTTTCGCTTTGTCCAGGTTGAAGAGCACACTGCCCTTGGAATAAAGCAGCCCCTCGGGCGAGTTCAGGTACTTGGCGACGTCGCGGCCCTTTTCGTCCTTGGTGTCCAGCGCGCGCGCGGTGAAGGCGATCACTTTGCCGGCTTCATTCGCAATCGGAAAAGTGATGCGCTTGCGAAATCGCGCATACATTGGCCCCGGAGATCCATCCGCCTGCTCCTTCGCGCTGAAGAGTCCACTGGCGCGTAGGACGTCTTCGCTGAAGTGCGCACGCAGTGCCTCGCGCATGGCGTTGAAATCGTCCGGCGCATAGCCAATGCGGAATGTCTTGATCGTTTCGGGCGTAACGCCGCGGCCCCTCAGATATTCGCGTGCCCTCGCACCCTCCGGCGATTTCAGTTGCGCCTCGAAATATTGTGTTGCGGCCTCATGCACGTCCAGCAACTGCCGGCGCAGTCCCGCCTCGCGCGCCTCTTCCGGAGACGAGAACTCGCGCTTGGGCAGCGCAATGCCTGCCTTCGTCGCCACCGCGCGCACCGCCTCCGGAAAGCTCAGCCCATCCATCTTCATAACAAAGGTGAAGACGTCGCCCTTCTCATGGCAGCCAAAGCAGTAGAAGTACCCGTGCGTCGCATTGACGGAAAACGATCCCGTCTTCTCTTTGTGAAAAGGACACAGGCCCGTGTAATTCTGCGCGCCGGTCTTGCGCAGCTTCACATAGTCGCCGACAATGCGGACGATATCGGCCTGCCGCTTCACGAATTCAGAAAAATCATCTGGCATTACGGGGGTTGCGTGTGCACTACATCGCGCAAATTACGAGTGTAGAAGAATGTTGCCGAAAAGAGTTATTACCCTTGTATACGCGCATTCAACAAATTGGAGGCGCCGCAATACCCGTCCCATCTCTTATGCGCTCTGCCTTCGGCTCTTAGAATGAAGGAATGCTCACCCCTCAGGAGCGCGCCCATCTGTGTGTGGTGCTGGTGCGCGCGCGCAACTCATCCAACATCGGTGCTGTAGCGCGGGCCATGCGCGACTTCGGCTTCGCGCATCTGCGCGTCGTCAATGAGTTCACGCCGCCGTTTGAGGCAGCGCGCTCCGCAGTTGATGCCTCGAGTGTCATGGAAATTGCGCAGGTCTTCGCCAGCGTCGCCGAGGCAGTTGCCGACTGCACGCTGGTCGTGGGAACCACAGCCGTTGGCGAGCGCACCCTGCAGCACGACTTGCTCGAACTCCCTCAAGCCTGTGCACGCATTGAAGAGTTCATGCGCGCCTCTGCACCACCAACGCCTACTCCTCAAGTCGCTCTGCTCTTCGGCTCGGAGAAGACCGGGCTCTCCAATGAGGAACTCAGCCACTGCCATTGGCTGCTGACCATCCCCATGCATCAGATCGACGGAGAGCATCACGTCTCCATGAATCTTGGTCAGGCGGTCGCTGTCTGTCTTTATGAATTGGTGCGCGGCGCCGAAGCCCTGCCCTCATCCGCTTCGCCATCAAGCGAGGAACCTCCTGCCGACGCTGCATCACTGGAGCGGATCACTACGCTGCTGGCCCGCGTGCTCGAAGCTACCGAGTACACCCGGCGCCACGCGGCAAACAGTGACGCTGCACAGGTGCGCCGGCTGGTGCGACGCATCGGCACAAGTCCAGTGGACGCTCCTATCTGGATGGGTATTCTGCGGCAGGTGCTGTGGAAGCTGGGACTGCAGGCGCACGGAGAGGAAGGCGAAAAGACGGATCCGGACCGTCCTACTTCGCTTCGTTCTTGAAGACCTCTTCCGCGAAGAAATCTTCTACCTTAGCCTGATTCCGCAGAATCTCCACGTAGGCGGCCTTCAGCAGTTCGCCGCGGCCCTCCTTCAACTGCTGGCGAATCACCTGCTGCACGCGAGGATCGTTGATGTCGCGCTGCCCGGCGGGCTCGCGCGAGATGAGCTTGTAGACCTCGTACCCAACTGGCTTCTTTGACTGCTGGTCGATCAGCGGAAGGACGTCTGTCGTCTGACCCACCTTCAGCTTTGCAATCGCGTCATAGACCATTGGGTCAGAGCGCAGCTCCGACTCAGCATGGAAGCCCATGTCGCCTCCGTTCGAGGCCGTGGATGGGTCTTCGGAGTAGTTCGCCGCCAGCGAGCCAAAGTCGTCGCCGGAGTCAAGCCGGACCTTCAGCGCCTGGATCTTCTTCTTCGCCTCTGCATCCGTGGTCGCCTTGCTGCCCTGCAGATT
>Ga0105238_10005979_pt1 | contig 12068 bp, 10 predicted proteins | sample KBSC34metaG_FD_81526 | JGI IMG/M metagenome (GOLD analysis project Ga0105238, IMG submission 81526) | Corn rhizosphere microbial communities from Kellogg Biological Station, Michigan, USA - KBS C3-4 metaG | ecosystem: Host-associated > Plants > Roots > Rhizosphere > Soil | place: Michigan, USA... | reverse complement strand
CGTGCGACGTGCGCGGCGAGCTCGGTGACGAGGATGCTGCTCGTCGTCGACGTCAGGATGGCGTCGGCGGTGCACTCGGCGCCGAGCTGCGCGAACGCCTCGCGCTTGGCGTCGAGGCGCTCGGGAACGCCTTCGAAGACGAGCTCGGCGGCGGCAAGCGCGGCCGTTGCGCCGGCGGCGTCGATGAAGTCGATGCGCGCGGCGATCGCGTCGATCCGGGCGCGGTCGACCGCGCCGAGCTCGGCGAGGCTCTTCAGGCTGGCGTCGATCTCGGCTCGCGCCTCGGCGCGAAGCGCCTGCCACTCGGCGGCGCTGCGCCGCTTCAAGTCGACGACCGCGATCCGGTGCCCGGCCCAGGCGAACGCGATCGCGATGCCGCGCCCCATGCGACCGGCGCCGACGGCGACCAGGCGCGGCGGAGGGCCTGCCGGCTCAGTCGTCGCCATCGTGCAGGCGCGCGCGCAGCGCCACCGGCGAGAGCGTCGCGAGGCCGAGCGCCTCGAGCGTTCGCGCGCCTCGGCGCAGGTCGCGGCCGAGGATCGCGCCGAGCACGGCGAGCAGTCCTTCGGCGAGCGGCGCGTCGACGCTCGCCCAACGCGCGACCGAGGCGAGCAGCGCGAGGCCGATCTCGCCGTCCTCGCGGACGTAGCGGTGCGTGTGCAGGTCGATGTGCTCGCGCCAGTCGCCCGACTTGACGAGCTGGCGGTGCGCATCACCGTACATCCAGCGGTCGTTCGCGTAGTGGTCGGCGAGCGGATAGTGCGGCGGCCCGTGGCCGAGCGCTTCGCGGACCGCGATCCGCTCGACGTCGAGCCGGTCGGTGACCGCGCGCACCGCCGGCTGCGTGCCCTCGGCGTGGATGTCCCAGCGATCGAAGTGCTCGAGCGGCGCCGCGTTCATGACGACGAGCGGCGTGTGGATGATCGGCCCCGCGTTCATCAGCGCCCCCGAGAGCGCGTCGCCGCACGCGTGCACGCTCGGGAAGGCGCGGCGGATCACGGCGATCGCGCGCACGCCGTCCTTGGCCGGATAGACGCCGGTCGGCAGGCGCACCGCGCGCGCACTGACGTTGACCTCGCGCGGGCCGTGCTTGCGCGCCAGGTACGGCAACGTCCCGGTCTCGGCCCAGGCGACGCGCGCGCGATTGCCGCGAGCGCGGACGATCTGCGCCATCGCGAAGCTGCCGAAGCTGCCCGGCGGCAGGAAGACGACCTGGCCGTCCGCGAGGTGCGGCGCGAGCGCGAGCGCGATGTCGTCCTGCGCGGTCGCGGGCAGCGGGACGACGATCAGCTCGGCGCCTCGGACGGCGGCGCCGAGGTCGGCGGTCGCGGCGGCGATCGCGACCTCGCGCGCACCGCCCGCGTCCTTGAGGACGATCGACGGTCGCGCGCCGAGCGCGCGCAGCGCTTCGGCGTCGCGCCGCCAGAGCGCGATCTCGTGTCCCGCGGCGGCGAGATCGGCCGCCGCTGCATAGGCGCCGTGGCCGCCGCCGACGATCGCGATCCTCATCGTTGCCTCTCCCGCATCGTCAAGCGCATACAGTACACCGCGAGCGCTGCGGACCACAGCGGCGCCGGGGCAGGAGGGAGCACGTGCACGATCCACTCGTCCATCCGCGCGAGCGAACGCTCGGGACGATCACGCTCGTCCTCGGCCTGATCGGCTGGCTCGTCGTCGTCGTCGGCACGGTCGGCATCGCGCTCGTCTACCTCCTGCTCGGCTTCGTCTTCTACCTGTTCGCGCACTCGGCGCTGATCTCCTGGCTGCGCGGCAACGGCGTGCTGCTGTCGGCGCAGCAGCTGCCGGACCTGCGCGACCGCTTCGACGCCTGCTGCGCGACGCTCGGCCTCGACGGCGACAAGCCCGAGGCGTACCTGCTCCAGGGCGGCGGCGTGCTGAACGCGTTCGCGACGCGCTTCCTCGGCCGCAACTACGTCGTCCTGCTCTCGGACGTCGTCGACGCGATGCAGGCGCACCCCGACGGCATCAACTTCTACATCGGCCACGAGCTCGGCCACGTGCGCATGAAGCACCTCACGGGCAAGCTCTGGCGCGCGCCGGTGCTCTGGCTGCCGCTGCTCGGCGCCGCGTACTCGCGCGCCAAGGAGTCGACCTGCGATCGCCACGGCCGCGCGTGCTGCGAGTCGCCCGAGTCGGCGGCGCGCGCGATGCTCGCGCTCGCCGCGGGACACGAGCGCTGGCAGGCGGTCGACCTCCCGGCCTACGTCGCGCAGGCCGGCCTCGCGCGCGGCTTCTGGATGTCGTACCACGAGCTGACGAGCGGCTACCCGTGGCTGACCAAGCGCGTCGCGCGCATCCTCCACCCCGACGTCGAGCCGCCGGGACGGAACGGCTTCGCGTATCTGTTCGCGCTCTTCACGCCGTACGTCGGCCGCGGCGGCGGGCCGGTCGGGATCGTCGTCGTGCTCGCGATCGTCGCGATCGCGTTCGCGGTCGCGATCCCCGCGTACCGCGACTTCGAGGCGAAGGCGCGGCTGACGTTCGCCTACCAAAGCAGCGAGGTCGCGCGCCGCGCGCTGGCGGCGTACTACGTCGAGAAGAAGGAGGTGCCCGCGTCGCTCGAAGCGGCCGGCGTCGCGGCGACGCTCGCCGACGGCTCGCAGCTCTCGCTCGACAGCGAGACGATGACGCTGACGGTCGACACGGCGAACGGACAGCTCGTCTTCACCCCCGATGAAAACGCCGACGGCAGCGTCACCTGGCACTGCGCAGGAGGCGTCGGCGTTCGCGCAGCGCAGCTGCCGACCGCGTGCCAGGCGGAGCGCTGACGCCTCAGCGCTCGGCGAGTCGCTCGCTCTGCAGGAACAGCAGCACCGCCGCCCACGCGAGCGACGCCGACAGGCCGAGTCCGCCGACGACCTTCATCAGCACGGCCCAGCCGCGCGCGTGCGCGAGCTGGCCGCTGCGCTCGAACAGGAACACGAAGTCGTGGAAGCTGTCGGCGCCGGTGCCGCCGCCGATCAGCGGCAGCACCGGATCGGCGGCGTCGTACGCGTAGACCGACGCGTCGATCAGGCTGAGCGCGAGCCACGCCGACGCGATCGCGGCGCCGAAGTTGTCGCCGCGGCGGTGCAGCGCGATGCCGCACGCGAGCGGAACGAGCAGCTGGCCGAGCGTGCCGCCGGCGACTCCGACCGTCTGTCCGAACGGTGCGAAGAAGACGTGGCCGGCTTCGTGGAACAGGATGACCGTGAGGTGGAGGATGCCGGCCGGATCGGTCATCCGACCGAAGACGACGCTCGTTCCCCACAGCGCGATGGCGGCGAGCAGCGCGATGCGGCCGAGCCAGGCCGCCTTCGGCACGTCGTCGGGGACGTCGAGTAGCCGCTCGCGCCACGGCGGGGGATCGTCGTCGTTGAGAGCGGCGTGGGCGCTGTCCATCGCGCGATCATCGACGTCGCCGCGCGCCGCGCGATGCCGCCGGTGCGCTCCGGGGTCGCCGGCGTCGAACCGTTCTCGTTTCCTGCGATCGCGCTACCCTCGGCCGGATGCACGTTGCCGTTCGTGCCCTCGCTTCGTGGACGCTCGCCGCCGCCGTGCTCGCCGGCTGCGGCTCGCCGCCGACGCGCGCACCCGAGCGCCCCGAGGACGTGCGCGCGCGGATCGCGTCGCTCCTGCCGGCGAACGTCGTCGACCGCCCCGGCTGGGCGCTCGACATCACCGCCGCGTTCACCGCGCTCGGCATCGCGCCGACCAACGAGCACGCGTGCGCCGTGCTCGCCGTCGTCGAGCAGGAGTCGACGTACCGCGCCGACCCGGCGGTGCCCGGCCTCGGCCGCATCGCGCGCGACGAGATCGACCGCCGCGCCGACCGCGCCGGCGTGCCGAAGCTGCTGGTCGACGCCGCGCTCGGATTGCGCTCGCCCGACAGCCGCACCTGGGCCGAGCGCATCGACGCGGCGCGCACCGAGAAAGAGCTGAGCGACGTCTTCGAGGACTTCATCGCGCAGGTGCCGCTCGGTCACCGCCTGCTCGCCGGATTCAACCCGGTGCGGACCGGCGGCCCGATGCAGGTCGGCATCGCGTTCGCCGAGAAGCAGATGCAGGCGCGCCCATATCCCTATCGCATGACCGGGTCGCTGCGCGACGAGGTCTTCTCGCGCCGTGGCGGGCTGTACTTCGGGATCGCGCACCTGCTCGACTACCCGCTCAGCATCGACCAGCCGATCTTTCGCTTCGCCGACTTCAACGCCGGGCGCTACGCGAGCCGCAACGCGGCGTTCCAGCAGGCGGTGAGCGTCGCGTCGGCAAGGCCGCTCGACTTCGACGGCGACCTCGTCCCCGCCGACGGCAGCGTCGGCCGCACCGAGACGGCGGTGCGCACGCTCGTGCCGCGTCTGGCGATCGACGACGCTGCGATCCGGCGCGCGCTCGAGCTCGAGGACCGGCCCGACCTCGAGAAGACGCGGCTCTACACGCGCGTCTTCGAGCTCGCCGAGCAGACCGGGCGGCGACCGCTGCCGCGCGCGATCGTGCCGCAGATCGAGCTGCACAGCCCGAAGATCACCCGGCCGCTGACGACCGAATGGTTCGCGCGCCGCGTCGACGAGCGCTACGCGCGCTGCCTGGCGCGCGCGGCGGCGGCGAATCGATGACCTCCGACGTCGGACGTCGCCTTCGACTTGACGCGCGTCTATTGGTAAGAGTATGCTTACGGTAAGCAGTTGATTTCCATGATCTCGACCCGCGCTTCCGCCGCCCAGGCCCGCCGCTTCGCCGCGCTCGGCGACCCGACGCGGCTCGCCGTCTTCACGCTGATCGCACGCTCGCCGCTCTCGGTCGCCGAGGTCGCCGAGCGGCTGCCCGTGAGCCGCCCGGCGGTCTCGCAGCACCTCAAGGTCCTGGCCGACGCCGGCCTCGTGCAGCGCGAATCGGTCGGCACGCGCAACCTGTACCGACCCGACACCGACGGCATCGCGACCATGCGCGACTTCATCGACAGCCTGTGGGATGTCGGGCTCGCCCGCTTCAAGGCCCAGGCCGAAGCCCCGGCACGCAGCCGTGCCGCCCATTCCGCAAAGGAGAAGCCATGAGCCCGACGCTCGCGAGCGCCGCCGCGATCGCGGTCCGCAAGTCGGTCACCGTCGCCGCGCCGATCGCGCTCGCGTTCGAGGTCTTCACGGGACGGATCGAGTCGTGGTGGCCGCTGGCGTCGCACCACATCGGCGACGCCGACTGTGCCGCAGTCGTCATCGAGCCGCGCTCGGGCGGCCGCTGGTACGAGCGCGGCGTCGACGGCGTCGAGTGCGTGTGGGGGCAGGTGCTCGTCTGGGAACCCGAACGCCGCGTCGTCCTCGTCTGGCAGCTGAACGCGCAGTTCAAGTTCGACCCGACGCTGCACACCGAGGTCGACGTCCGCTTCACCGCGATCGACGACCGCACGACGCGCGTCGACCTCGAGCACCGCGGCCTCGAGGCGTACGGCGCCGACGCGCTCGCGATGCGCGACGCCTTCGGCTCGCCGAACGGCTGGAACGGGATGCTCGAGCACTACGCCTTGGTGACGGGCGCGATGCGCGACGCCGCTCCGCCGCGCTGAAGGGCGCGAGGTGGCGCATCATTGCCGTGCTTCGAATCCACGAGGACCGACGATGACCGAGCGCACGCGACCCCCGAAACCCTCGTCGCCGATCGACCGCTCGCGGCGCGACTTCGTCGCGCTCTCGGTCGCGACCGGTCTCGGCGCTGCCGCGCATCCCGCGGCCGCTGCGCTCGCCGTCAGCGAGCGCGACGTCCAGATCAAGACGCCCGACGGCACCTGCGACGCGGCGTTCTTCCATCCGGCGAGCGGGGTGCACGCCGCCGTGCTCGTCTGGCCCGATGCCGCCGGCCTCAGGCCGGCGATGCGCGACATCGGCCGGCGCCTCGCCGGCGACGGCTACGCGGTGCTCGTGCCGAATCCTTTCTACCGCGTCGGCAAGTCGCCAATGTTCGAATCGGCCGCCAACATCGACTTCTCCGACCCGGCGACGCGCGCCAAGATCGGGCCGCTGATGTCTTCGGTCACCTCCTCCGGTGCCGCCGAGCGTGACGCCGCCGCGTACGTCGCGTTCCTCGACGCGCAGCCGCAGGTCGACCGCGCGCGCAAGGCCGGCGTCCAGGGCTACTGCATGGGCGGCGCGCTGACGTTCCGCACCGCTGCCGCGCTGCCCGAGCGCATCGGTGGCGCGGCGTCGTTCCACGGCGGTGGTCTCGTCACCGACAAGCCCGACAGCCCGCACCGGCTGGTGCCAAGGATGCACGCGCGCGTCTACGTCGGCGTCGCGGCGAACGACGACCAGCGCCAGCCCGACGCGAAGGACCAGCTGCGCGAGGCGTTCGCCGCCGCCAAGCTGCCGGCCGAAGTCGAGGTCTATCCGGCGCGCCACGGCTGGTGCGTTCCCGACATGCCGAAGGAAGCGGGCGCGCCGATCTACAGCGCGCCCGACGCCGAGCGCGCCTGGAGCAAGCTGCTCGCGCTCTACCGCACGGCACTCGCCTGAGAAGGCTCCAATGCGTCGGCAACGCTGAGCGGCGCGCCGTGCGACGTGGCGACCGCGCCGGCGAGCGAGAGCGCTGCGACCAGCGCAAAGCGGATGCTGCGCCGGCTCACGAGTCCTGAGGCGTCGTCACCTTGCGGTAGGTCGGCTCGCTGCGCAACCTCGTCGCCTGCTCGTACGCGTGCCCGTACGCGAGCAGCCGCTCCTCGCTCCACGCCGGCCCGACGAACGACACGCCGATCGGCAGCCCGCTCGCCAGCCCCGCCGGCACGGTCAGATGCGGGTAGCCGGCAACGGCGGCCGGCGTCGAGAAGCTCGCGCCGACGTGGTCGCCGTTGACCGGGTCGATGAGCCACGCCGGGCCGCCGGTCGGCGCGATGAGCGCGTCGAGGCGATTCGCCTTCAGGACACGATCGATGCCGTCGTCGCGCGCGCCCTTCTTGCATTCGGCGAGCGCGTCGAGGTATTCCTTGCTGTCGAGGCCGCCGAGCGCGTCCGCCTTCTCGAACAGCTCCTGGCCGAACCACGTGAGCTCGCGGTCGTGGTGCGTGCGGTTGAACGCGATCACGTCGGCGAGCGTCTTCACCGGCGCATTCGGCGCGAACGCGGCGAGGTACTTCGGCAGGTCGGCCTTGAGCTCGTAGAGCAGGATGCGCAGCTCGGCGTCGTTGTACGGCGGCTGCGGCAGGTCGACCGGGTCGACGATCTCGGCGCCGAGCCGCTTCATGACCGCGATCGCCTGTTCGATCAGCCCGTCGACGGCACCGTTGCCGGTGAAGTACGCGCGCGCAACGCCCAGCCGCGCGCCGCGCAGCGCGCCGTCGTCGAGCGCGACGGTCGGCGCCGCGGAAGGTGCGCTCGCCGTCGCCGGGTCGGCGCCGTCGCGCCCCGACATCGCCGCGTACAGCAGCGCCGCGTCGGCGACGGTGCGCGTCATCGGCCCCGGGGTGTCCTGCGTGTGCGCGATCGGGACGATGCCGTCGCGGCTCATGCGGCCGACCGTGGGCTTCAGCCCGACGAGGCCGCAGATCGACGCCGGCGAGACGATCGAGCCGTCGGTCTCGGTGCCGATGCCGAGCGGCGCGAGCCCGGCGGCGATCGCGGCCGCGGTCCCCGAGCTCGAGCCGCTGGTGTTGCGGTCGAGCGCGTAGGGGTTTCGCGTCAGGCCGCCGCGCGCGCTCCAGCCGCTCGTCGACCGCGTCGAGCGGATGTTGGCCCACTCGCTGAGGTTGGTCTTGCCGAGGATCACCGCGCCGCCGTCGCGCAGCAGCTTGACGACGTGCGCGTCGCGCGGCGCGCGGATGCCGTCGAGCGCGAGCGAGCCGGCGCTCGTGCTCATCCGGTCGACGGTCGCGATGTTGTCCTTGACGAGCACCGGCAGGCCGTGCAGCGCACCGCGCACGCGCCCCGCCTTGCGCTCGGCGTCGAGCGCCTTCGCGATCGCGACCGCGTCGGGGTTCACCTCGATGACGCTGTGCAGCCGCGGGCCGGCGCGGTCGATCGCCGCGATCCGCGCCAGGCAGTCGCGGACGAGCCGCTCCGCGCTGAGCGTGCCGGCCGCCATCGCGGCGGCGGCAGCGACGGCGGTCGAAGGACGGAGTGGCTGCGTTGTGGGCGCTGCGCGGTTGGCGGCCATGGCGATCCTCTCGAAGGCGAGCAGCGAAGCCGAGGACAGCAGGAGCGTGCGTCGATGCATGGGCGACTCGCCTAGCCGACGCGCTCGGCGTCGTAGCCCTCGGCGCGCATCGCGTCGAGGATCGCCTCGACGTGCGCCGCGCCGCGCGTCTGCACGACGACCTCGATCTGCACGCGCTCGACCGAGAGCGACGTGAACGCCCGCTGGTGCTGCACTTCGTCGATGTTGGCGCCGAGACGCGCGAGCAGCGCCGCGACCTCGGCGAGCGCGCCGGGGACGTCGCGGACGTCGACGCGCAACCGCGCGAGCCGCCCCGACTTGACCATGCCGCGCTCGATGATCTCGGCGAGAACGAGCGGCTCGATGTTGCCGCCGCAGAGCACCAGGCCGACCTTGCGGCCGGCGAAGCGCGCACGGTCGTTGACCAGCGCGGCGAGGCCGACCGCGCCGGCGCCCTCGACGACCGTCTTCTCGATCTCGAGCAGCATCAGGATCGCCTGCTCGATCGCGTCCTCGGAGACGAGGACGACGTCGTCGACGAGCCGCTCGATCACCGGCATCGTCAGCGTTCCGGGCGACTTGACGCCGATGCCGTCGGCGATGGTCGCCTGCCGCGACTCGAGATGCCCCTGGTGCATCGCGTTCCACGCCGCCGGGAAGCGCTCGGTCTGCACGCCGATGACGCGCAGGTTCGGGCGAATCGCCTTCGCCGCCGTCGCCATGCCGGCGATCAGGCCACCGCCGCCGATCGCGACGACGAGCGTGTCGATCGCCGGCTGCTGGGCGAGCATCTCGAGCGCCACGGTGCCCTGGCCGGCGATCACCGCGACGTCGTCGTACGGGTGGACGACCGTCGTGCCGCGCTCGGCGGCGAGCTTGAGGCCGAAGACGCGCGCGTCCTCGAACGTGTCGCCCTGGAGCACGACCTCGGCGCCGAAGCCGCGCGTGTTCTCGACCTTGACGCTCGAGGCGAAGCGCGGCATCACGATCGTCGCGGCGATTCCCATCCGCTCGGCGTGGTAGGCGACCGCCTGCGCGTGGTTGCCCGCCGAGACGGCGAGCACGCCGCGCGCGCGCTCGGCAGGCGTCAGCTGGGCCATCTTGTTGAGCGCGCCGCGCTCCTTGAACGACGCCGTGAACTGCAGGTTCTCGAACTTGAGAAAGACCTCGCAGCCGCAGATCTGCGAGAGCGTGCGCGACGCGAGGCACGGCGTGTCGACGACCTCGCCGCGCAGCCGCCCGGCGGCGGCACGGACGTCGGCGATCGACGGCGCGGACGGCGCGTTGCCCATCGCGCCATTGTCGCCGCCTCGCGCCGTCGGCCGACGAGGCCGGAGCGACCGCGTAAACAGGGAGTTTTCCCGATCCGGCGCGCGGGAACTGCGGCGGTGCCCCGCGGTCTGAAGCGAGCCGACAACGTTCGGCAAAAACTCACGTCGCTGCCGTTGTGCATGCGGCGTCGCGGCGATAGATTCTCGCGCGCACCCGCAGCCATGACGACGTTTCCGACATCCTTCCTCTGGGGCGCGGCCACCTCCGCGTACCAGATCGAAGGGTCGCCGCTCGCCGATGGCGCCGGGCCGAGCATCTGGCACCGCTTCGTCCGCACCCCCGGGCTGACCAAGGACGGCGACACCGGCGACGTCGCCTGCGACCACTACCGCCGCATGGCCGACGACGTCGCGCTGATGAAGCGGCTCGGCCTCAAGGCGTACCGCTTCAGCATCGCCTGGGCGCGCATCCTCCCCGAAGGCCGCGGTGCGGTGAACGAACGCGGCCTGGCGTTCTACGAACGGCTCGTCGACACGCTGCTCGAGAACGGCATCGAGCCGATGGCGACGCTCTTCCACTGGGACCTGCCGGCCGCGCTCGACGACCGCGGCGGCTGGCTCAATCCCGAGGTCGCCGACTGGTTCGCCGACTACGCGAGCGTGCTGTTTCGCCGTCTCGACGACCGCGTCAAGCTGTGGGCGACCCTCAACGAGCCATGGGTCGTGACCGATGGCGGCTATCTCCACGGCACCCTCGCACCCGGCCACAAGAACCGCTTCGAGGCGCCGATCGCGTCGCACCACCTGCTGCGCTCGCACGCGAAGGCGGTGCAGGCGTACCGAGCGCTCGGCCACCACCAGGTCGGGCTCGTCGTCAACATCGAGCCGAAGTACCCGGCGTCGACGACGCCGCTCGATCTCGCCGCGACCCGCCGCGCCGAGGCGTACATGAACCGCCAATACCTCGACCCGGTGTTCCGCGGCCGCTATCCCGAAGAGATGAAGGAGATCTTCGGCGAGGCGTGGCCCGACTGGCCCGAGCAGGACTTCGCGCTGATTCGCCAGCCGATCGACTTCCTCGGCGTCAATTACTACACGCGCAACGTCGTCCGCCACGAAGAGACGTCGTGGCTGCTGAAGACGGTGCCGGTGCGGCAGACGCAGGCCACTTACACCGAGACCGGCTGGGAGGTCTTCCCGCAAGGGCTGACCGACACGCTGGTCTGGATCCGCAACCGTTACGGCGATATCCCGCAGTACGTGACCGAGAACGGTGCGGCCTTCTACGATCCGCCCGTTGCGCCATCCGGACGCGTCGCGGACCCGCTGCGGATCGAGTACTACCGCTCGCACCTGCGCGCCGTGCACGCGGCGATCGAACAAGGCGTCGACGTCCGCGGCTATTTCGCCTGGTCGCTGCTCGACAATCTCGAGTGGTCGCTCGGCTACTCGAAGCGCTTCGGCATCGTGCACGTGAACTTCGAGACGCTCGAGCGAACGCCGAAGGACAGCGCGAAGTTCTATGCCGACGTCGTCGCATCGCGCGGCGCGGTTCTGGCCACGACTGAGCCGCGAGACGCACCTTGACGACGATCGACCGCACCCGACGCGCGCTCCTGGCATCGGGCGGCGCCGCGGCGCTCGCGCCGTTCGCCGGCTGCGCCCTCAAGGTCCCGGACCCGTTCGTTCCCGACCTGATGCGCGACCGCGCGTACGACTCGAGCGCGGCCGACGCGATGTCGAGCGCGGCCAAGGCCGCCGTTCCGCCGGCGCTCGGTTCGCGGCCGCCGCTGCCCGAGCTCTTCGACGACATCGAGCGGCGGACGTTCGACTTCTTCTGGGCGACTGGCAATCCCGCCAACGGCCTCGTTCCGGACCGCCACCCGAGGTCGTCTCCCGCGAGCATCGCCGCCGTCGGTTTCGCGCTGACCGCGTACGCGATCGGCGCCGACCGCGGCTACATCACGCGCGCCCAGGCGCGCGAGCGCACGCTCGTCACGGTGCGCTTCTTCCGCAACGCGCCGCAGGGCCCCCAGCCGCGCGGCAGGACGGGGTACAAGGGATTCTTCTACCACTTCATCGACATGAAGACGGGCGTGCGCGCGTGGCGCAGCGAGATCTCGACCGTCGACACCGCGCTGCTGCTCGGCGGCATGCTGCACGCGCAGGCGTACTTCAATTCCGACCACCCCGACGAGGTCGAGATCCGCCAGGCGGTCGACGAGATCTACTGGCGGATCGACTGGAAGTGGGCGCAGGTGCGCGGCTCGCTCGTCAGCATGGGCTGGAGTCCCGAGAAGGGGCATATTCCCTACGACTGGGCCGGCTACAACGAGGCGATGCTCGTCGTGCTCCTCGCGCTCGGATCGCCGACGCATCCGGTCGGCGAAGGCGCCTGGCACGCGTGGTCGGAGAGCTACCACAACGCCTGGGGCCGCTTCATGGGCTACGAGCACCTCGGCTTCGCGCCGCTGTTCGGCCACCAGTACTCGCACGTCTGGATCGACTTTCGCGGCATCCAGGACGAGACGATGCGCAAGCGCGGCATCGACTACTTCGAGAACACGCGCCGAGCCGTCTACGCCCAGCGCGCCTACGCGATCGCCAATCCGAAGGGGTTCTACGAATACGGCGCCAACGTCTGGGGCTTCACCGCGTGCG
>Ga0105238_10005974_pt1 | contig 12073 bp, 13 predicted proteins | sample KBSC34metaG_FD_81526 | JGI IMG/M metagenome (GOLD analysis project Ga0105238, IMG submission 81526) | Corn rhizosphere microbial communities from Kellogg Biological Station, Michigan, USA - KBS C3-4 metaG | ecosystem: Host-associated > Plants > Roots > Rhizosphere > Soil | place: Michigan, USA... | reverse complement strand
TGGCGCATGTCGAACCATTGCGCATTGCGCGCGATCACGCGTTCGATTTCTTCCTGCGAATAGAAGCGGTTCACCGTGCCGCGATGACCGTGCCACGCATGCGAGGTCGGGCAGAACAGCACTTCCCAGCCCTCGTTCCACGCGCGCAGACCGAAGTCGACGTCTTCCCAGTAGAACGGGTGGTATTCGTGCGCGTCGGCGACATAGCGGCGCAGCAATGCAGTGCGGCACAGCGACGAGCCGCCGCCCGGATAAAGGTTGCCGCGCGCGAGTGCTCCCGGTTCGGGCGTGCGCTCGTAGACGATCGGCTTGTCGTGATGCGGATAGAAATCCGACCAGCCGGTTTCCTCGCGCCGCCGGCTCGCATCTTCGAAGAAGATCTGCGAGGTGATCGCGAATACCTGCGGTTGGCGATAGAGCAGCACCTCGGCCAGCGCGTCGGGCGCCAGGCGCATGTCGCTGTTGAGCAGGTAGGTCCATGCATGCCGGGCCTTATCGAGCCCGACAGCGACTGCGCCGTCGTAGCCGAGGGGTTGAACATGAAATTCCCACTCGAAGTCCGCGTGGCGATCGCGCAATTCCGCATACGCCGCAGAGTTGGCGCCGTTGACGACGACGATGACCTGCACCGGTTCGTCGAGCTTCGCGCAGGCGGCGGCGAGCGCGTCGAGGGTCACGGCCAGCGTGGTCGGCGTACCGCGCTCGGGCACGATCACGCTCAGACCCGGCGCGTTCGCGCGTTCGCGTCGCGGTTGCGGCCAGCGGCGCGGCAGTTTCGCAGCGAGTGCGTCGGCTGCTTGCATGGCGGTGTACAACGGCAGGAAGCGCAGCAGGAATAACGCGCGCGCCAGCGGCGAGATGTGGCGAGTAGAACTCATGCGGTCGCTCAGACGAGGGCTGCGGCGCGCGGCCGCGATACGCCGACCGGATCCGCGTACCAGCGCAACGCCTGCTCGGCGAACATCGTGCCCCAGACGTTCGCTTGCGCCGCCGTTTCGGTATTGAACGGCAGGAAGCCACGCGGGTCGATGCGGGCGATCAGCGTGGAAGCCAGCCGGTCGAGTTCGGCTTGCGCGGGTGCCCCGTTCGCGTCGAGCTCGCGCAACAGCAGGCCGACGCGCAGCGCCTGCGCAAGAATGTCGTTGCGCACCTTTCCGTTGGGTTCGGTTGCCGTTTCGGGGAGCGAGCCGTCGCCGCGCACGGTGGCGAGGCAGCGATGCAGCAGTTGTGCGATGGCATCTGCGCGATCGGGGCGCGAGAGCAGCAGGCCCTCGGCGAAATACAGCGTCGGATGCAGCATAGCCAGATCAATCTCGGCCGCTTGCGCCGCCCAACGTTCGCTTTCGTTTTCGCAGGCGAGCGCGAGTGCTTCGGGAAGCGCAGCGTGGCGCGCGCTCCAGGCGACGCGGGAAGAGGCTTTGACGAGGAACGGTCCGCCGAGCGTCGACCAGCGCGGCGGCAGTGCGTGCGTGCCGCGTGTCTGGACGGTCGGGCGCAGTGCACCGTCGTCGACGAATTGTTGCAGATGCTCATGCAGTGCGCGGCGCAGTGTGTCAGGAGGCGTCGCAAGCCCGGTTTCGGCTACCGCGTCGATACCGCGGACGAGCATCGCGAGGTCGAAGAAAAACACGGCGTTGTTGCGCCAGTCCGGTGCGAGCACGGTGAGATGGATGCGCGTCTGTGGCGTATCGCCTGGCGCGGCGAAATGGTAGGCGGCCCAGTCCAGCGCGCATTGCGCTCGCTCGCGCACGAGCGCTTCGCTTTCCACGCCGGCGATGTCGGCAAGCCAGCTCAGGTAATAGCCGGTGATTTCGGCATAGACATAGAGCGGGTGCCCGTCGACTCCGATCGTGCCGGCGACGCCGCCGATTTGTTCGCCGTCGCGCAGTTGCGCCGGACCGTGCAATAGCCACGAGCGCAGCGAGCTTGCTGCATCGCGCGCTGCGTCGAGAAGAGGGAAGGCGTCGGCCGCGACGGCCGCCGAGGCGAGGGAATGAGGGCTCATGTCAAATGGTCAGAGGGATGAGGCCGAGCGTTTCACGCACGGCGGGTTTTTCGTGGAAGGCGAGAAGCTGCTGCGCGATGCGCGCTCCCGCACGGCCGTCGCCGTAAGGCGCGTAGATGTCGAAGGGCAGTCGCGGCGGCCGCGGGGCATCGAGCAGATGCGAGGCGGCGCCGACGATGCTCGGCGCATCGACGGCGACGAGGTTCGCGGTGCCGAGCGCGAGGCTTTCCGGACGCTCGGTGTTGGCACGCGCGATCAGAATCGGCGTGCCGAGGTAGGGCGCTTCTTCCTGGATGCCTCCCGAATCGGTGATCGCCAACGTGGCGCGCGCGAGAACGGCGATGAATGGGCGGAAGTCCAGCGGCGGCGTGAGGACGATGCGCGGGTGCGCGGACAGGTGCTGGCGAATGCGCGCACCGACGGCGGGATTCGGATGCAGCGGACAGAGCACGCCGACGTCGGCGCGTTCGGCGAGCAGATCGAGCACCGCCTGGCAGACGATGTCGAGGCCGCGGCCATAGTTCTCGCGACGATGCAAAGTCAGCACGATCAAATGCCGCGTCGCGGGGAGCTGCGGCAGCTCGGATTCGGCGCAGGGACGGTCGACGGCATCGCGTAGCAGGTCGATCGAGGTTTGGCCGACGCGGTGGATGCGTTCGCTCGCGACGCCTTCGATGAGCAGGTTGCGTTCGGCGCTCGCGGTCGGTGCGAAATGCCAATCCGCCAAGCGGGCGATGCGGCGGCGGAAATGTTCCTCGGGAAAGGGGCGCAGGGGATGATCGGTGCGCAGCCCGGCCTCGACGTGGGCCAGAGGTATTTCGAGATCGCGTGCGGCCAACGCGGTGGCATACGCGGTGCTCGTGTCGCCTTGAGCGACGAGCAGTGTGGCGCCGGCGTCGCGGACACTGTCGCGTATCGCGGCACGCAGTCGCTGCAGCGTGACGGAAAGCGAACCGCTTTCGCATTGTGCGGCCGTGATGTCGGTGGTGAGATCGTGCTGGGCGAGGCTGCGCTCGACCATCTCGCGATGTTGGCCGCTGTTGACCAGCAGGCATGTGCTGCTTCCGTGCTCACGCAAAGCGGTTGCTACGCTGGCCAATTTCAGGCATTCCGGCCGTGTGCCAACCACCAGTGCGACTCGCATCCGGCGAATCGAATTGAGAATTCCCAAAACGCCCCCTGCAGGCTTTGGATACATTTATTTACAGATTATTACACGAAATTGTGACAAAAAATGTATGCCGTGCGGCGAGTTAGACGATTTTTTTCTCCCGAGCCGGCGGCCTAGGCTGCGAACGCGGCTCGCCGGAGCGGGCGAAGCGGAGTAAACTATCGCTTTACCAGCACCGGAAACTGCTGCGTCATGACTCCCCTGATTTTTGTTACCGGCGGCGTGGTGTCCTCGCTAGGCAAGGGCATTGCGTCGGCTTCGCTTGCGGCCATTCTCGAAGCGCGCGGCCTGCGCGTGACGATGATGAAGCTCGACCCCTACATCAACGTCGATCCGGGCACGATGAGCCCGTTCCAGCACGGTGAGGTCTATGTCACCGACGACGGCGCCGAAACCGATCTCGACCTGGGCCACTACGAGCGCTTCGTGCGCACGCGCCTGACCGGCAAGAATTCGATCACCACGGGCAAGATTTACGAAAGCGTAATCCGCAAAGAGCGCCGTGGCGACTATCTCGGTGCGACAGTGCAGGTGATCCCGCACATCACGGATGAGATCAAGCACAGCATTTTCGAGGCCACGCGCGGCTTCGACGTCGCGCTGGTCGAGATCGGTGGCACGGTCGGCGATATCGAGTCGCAGCCGTTCCTCGAGGCGATCCGTCAGATCCGCATCGAGCATGGTGCGGACAAGGTGATGTTCATGCACCTGACCCTGGTGCCGTACATCAAGGCCGCCGGCGAAATCAAAACCAAGCCGACCCAGCATTCGGTCAAGGAACTGCGCGCGCTCGGTATCCAGCCGGACGTGCTGCTGTGCCGCAGCGAGACGCCGTTGCCTGACAGTGAGCGCCGCAAAATCGCGCTGTTCACCAATGTGCCCGAGAAAGCCGTGATCAGTGCGGTCGACGTCAGCACGATTTACGCGATTCCGCGCTGGCTGCACCAGCAGGGTCTCGACGAGCTTGCCGTCGCGCATCTCAAGCTCGACGCGAAGCCGGTGAATCTGGCCGAGTGGGACAAGGTGGTCGAGGAAGTCGAGCATCCCAAGCACGAAGTCGATATTGCGATCATCGGCAAGTACGTCGAGCACAAGGACGCATACAAGTCGCTCAGCGAAGCGTTGCGCCACGGCGGTCTCAAGCAATCGACGCAGGTCAACCTGCGCTGGGTTGAATCTGAGGAGATCGAAGCGCACGGCGCCGAGATGCTACGCAACGTCGACGGCATTCTCGTGCCCGGCGGCTTCGGCAAGCGCGGCTTCGAGGGCAAGATTCTCGCCGCCAAGTTCGCGCGCGAGAACAAGATCCCGTACTTCGGCATCTGCTACGGCATGCACGCGGCCGTGGTCGATTTCGCGCGCCACATTGCGAATCTGCCTGGTGCGAATTCGAGCGAGAACGATCGCCTCGCCTCCGATCCAGTGATCGCGCTGATCACCGAGTGGACCCGAGCGACCGGCGAAGTCGAGCATCGCAGCGAGGAATCGGATCTCGGCGGCACGATGCGCCTCGGCGCGCAGGAAGCCAAGCTCAAGCCCGGCACGCTCGCGCGCGAGATGTACGGCCAGGAGGTGATCCGCGAGCGCCATCGCCATCGCTACGAATTCAACAACAACTATCGGCAGAAGTTCGCCGACCTCGGCCTGGTCATTTCGGGCGTGTCGATGGACGATGAGCTCGTCGAGATGATCGAATTCTCGCCGCAGAAGCATCCGTGGTTCGTCGCCGGCCAGTTCCACCCCGAATTCACCTCGACACCGCGCGACGGACATCCGTTGTTCTACGGATTCATCCGCGCCGCGCGCGAGCAGAAGGCGATGCGCGAAGCGCCGAAACTGGCACAAGTGGCCACGGCCTGATGCGTTGCCTGCCTTCTGCACATCGTCGACGGATCGATATCGCAGAACACTGAACATGCATCATTCGCGTCTTTGTTCCATCCAGATTGACTGCAGGGCTTCCGATGTCGACGAGGCGGCGAAGTTCTGGGCCGACGCGCTGGGTTTTCCCGTCGACCTCGAGCATGCCGGCAGTCGCGGCAACTACCGCCAATTGGAAACTCCGGCGGGCGAGCCGATGGTGCAGATCCAGCGCGTGGACCACGAGAGCCGCGCGCACCTCGATATCGAGACTGACGACATTTCTGCGGAAGTCGCGCGTCTGGAGAAGCTCGGCGCCACGGTGTACAAACGCCTGGAACGCTGGACGGTGATGCAGGCCCCGACCGGTCAGCGCTTCTGTGTCGTGCGCGTGCAGCGTCCTTTTTTCTCGCAACATGCCAACCGTTGGGACTGATCTGATCCTATGAAACTCTGTGGTTTCGAAGTCGGTGCCGATAAACCGCTGTTCCTGATCGCCGGACCCTGCGTGGTCGAGTCGATGCAACTGCAGATCGACACCGCCGGCAAGCTCAAGGAAATCACCGGCAAGCTCGGCATTCCTTTCGTCTTCAAGTCGAGCTTCGACAAGGCCAACCGCACCTCGAGCTCGAGCTTTCGCGGGCCGGGCATGGACGAAGGCCTGCGCATTCTCGGCGAGGTCAAGCATCAGATCGGCGTGCCCGTGCTGACCGACGTGCACGAATACACGCCGATGCACGAGGTCGCCGCCGTCGTCGACGTGCTGCAGACGCCGGCGTTCCTCTGCCGCCAGACCGATTTCATCCAGAACGTCGCGCGCGCCGGCCGGCCGGTCAATATCAAGAAAGGCCAGTTTCTCGCGCCGTGGGATATGCAGAACGTTGTCGACAAGGCCAAGGCCGTCGGCAACGAGGAGATCATGGTCTGTGAGCGCGGCGTCAGCTTCGGCTACAACAACCTCGTCTCCGATCCGCGCAGCCTTGCGGTGATGCGCGAGACCGGCTGCCCGGTCGTGTTCGATGCGACGCATTCGGTGCAACTGCCCGGCGGGCTCGGCGGCAAGTCCGGCGGTCAGCGCGAGTTCGTGCCCGTGTTGGCGCGCGCGGCAGTGGCGGTCGGCGTCGCCGGCGTGTTCATGGAAACGCATCCCGATCCGGACAAGGCGCTTAGCGACGGGCCGAATGCGTGGCCGCTCGGCAAGATGGAAGCGCTGCTCGAAATCCTGCTCGAACTGGACCGCGTTGCGAAGAAGCAGGCAACGATGGCGCTGGGGTAGGGCGATGTTCGGAACGCACGACTTGGCCCTGTTCATCGTCTCCGGCCTGTTGCTGAACATCGCGCCGGGGCCAGACACCTTCTTGATCCTCGGCCGCAGCACGAGTCAGGGCTGGCGCGCCGGCGTGGCCGCCGCACTCGGCATCGGCGTGGGCACGTTCGTACATATCTTCGCTGCGGCGTTCGGCTTGTCGGCGATTCTCGCCACGTCGGCCGCTGCGTTCACCGTGGTCAAGCTCGCGGGTGCGGCGTATCTGCTGTATCTGGGCTTCGTCACTTTGCGCGCTCCGAAAGCCGCTCCGGCGACGAGCGATGCGACGCCGATGTCGGCGCTGCCGCTGCGCAAAATATTCGTGCAGGGCTTTCTGACCAACGTGCTGAATCCGAAAGTTGCGCTGTTCTTTCTCGCTTTCGTGCCGCAGTTCATTGCGCAGGACGCGGCGAGCAAGCCGCTCGCTTTCCTCTTTCTTGGCACCGTGTTCAACTTCAACGGTATGCTGTGGGCGAATTTTCTTGCCCTGTCGGCGGCCGTGATCAGCACGAAGATCAAGGCCAATTCAACGATGACGACGTGGTTCAACCGCGCCGTCGGCTCGATATTCATCGGCCTGGGCATCAAGCTCGCCTTCGCCAAACAGCATTGACCGCCATCGACCAGAGACAGAAACAATGACGCAAATTGCCCAGATTCTCGCCCGCGAAATCCTCGACTCGCGCGGCAACCCCACCCTCGAAGCGGAAGTGACCCTGGCCGACGGTTCGTTCGGTCGCGCCGCGGTGCCGAGCGGTGCGTCGACCGGCTCGCGCGAGGCGGTCGAATTGCGCGACGGCGACAAGTCGCGCTATCTCGGCAAGGGGGTGAAGAATGCGGTCAACAACGTCAACACGACGATTGCGACGGCGCTGAAAGGGTCCGATGCAGATGACCAGAAAGGTCTCGACGCCAAGCTGATCGCGCTCGACGGCACGCCGAACAAAGGCAAACTCGGCGCGAACGCGCTGCTCGGCGTGTCGCTGGCGAATGCGCACGCGGTCGCAGCGTCGAAGAAGCTGCCGTTGTGGAAATATCTCGCCGGCGATCGCGCGCCGGTGCTGCCGGTGCCGATGATGAACATCGTCAACGGCGGCGCGCATGCCGACAACAACGTCGACATGCAGGAATTCATGGTACTGCCGGTCGGTCTGCCGAACTTCTCCGAAGCGCTGCGCGCCGGCACGGAAATCTTTCACGCGCTGAAGAGCGTGCTCAAGGGCAAAGGCCTCAACACCGCGGTCGGCGACGAGGGCGGCTTCGCGCCGGATCTCAAGTCGAACGAGCAGGCGATCGAGACGATTCTCGAAGCGATCGGCAAGACCGGCTACAAGGCCGGCAAAGACGTTTATCTCGGCCTCGACGTCGCCTCTTCCGAATTTTTCAAAGACGGCGCCTATCATCTCGAAGGCGAGGGCAAGGTGCTCACGCCGGCGCAGCTGATCGAGTTCTACGCTGACTGGGTCGCGAAATATCCGATCATCACGATCGAAGACGGCATGGCCGAAGGCGACTGGGACGGCTGGAAGGCGCTGACCGATAAGCTCGGCAAAAAAGTGCAGTTGGTCGGCGACGACCTGTTCGTGACCAACCCGGCGATCTTCCGCGAAGGCATCGACAAGGGCATCGCAAATGCGATCCTGATCAAGGTGAATCAGATCGGCACGCTCAGTGAGACGCTCGAAGCGATCGCGATGGCCGACAAGGCGAACTACGCGGCGATCGTTTCGCATCGTTCCGGTGAAACCGAAGATGTCACCATCGCCGACATCTCTGTCGCGACGACGGCAACGCAGATCAAGACCGGTTCGCTGTGCCGTTCCGACCGCGTGGCCAAGTACAACCAGTTGCTGCGCATCGAGGGTGCGCTCGGTGCGGCGGCGAAGTACGCGGGGCGTGCGGCGTTTCCCAATCTGCCCGGCCTCGTTTGACAGGCGACCCGCGTGCTACGTTGGGTTGCCCTGATCCTGCTGGCGCTGCTGCTGGCCCTCGGCGTGAAGCTGTGGGCCGGTGAATGGGGTTTTCGTGAGATCGCACGACTGCAGGCGCAGATCGCCGAGCAGAAGGCCGAGAATGCGAAGCTCAAGCAGCGCAACGACCAGTTGCAGGCCGACGTCGAGGATTTGCGCAGCGGCAAGGATGCGATCGAAGAGCGCGCGCGTACCGAGCTCGGCCTGATCAAGCCCGACGAAATCTTCTATCAGGTCGTCGAGCCGGCGCCCGGCGAGGAGAAATCCGGCGCGGGCAAGGCCGGCGCGGACAAGAGCAGCGATGCCAAGCACTGACGCCGCGCTCTGGTGCGTGGTGCCGGCGGCGGGCCGCGGTGCGCGTTTCGGCAGCGAGGTTCCCAAGCAGTACCTTCCGTTGGCCGGTCAGCCGCTGCTGTTGCGCACACTCGACCGGCTCGCCGCGCATCCGCGTATCGCGGGGCTGATGGTGGCGCTGGCGGCGGACGATCCGCACTGGCCTGGCACGGCGTCGTTGCGCGGCAAACCGGTGCGGACCTGCATCGGCGGCGGTGAGCGTGCCGACTCCGTGCTCGCCGGGTTGCGCGCGCTCGCGGACGACGTTCTGGGCACTCAATTCGTTCTCGTGCACGATGCGGCGCGCCCGTGCGTGCGCGAAGACGACATCTTGCGTCTGATCGAACTCGGTGTCGGCGCAGGTGGTGCACTGCTTGCCGCGCCGTTGCGCGACACGCTCAAACGCGCCGATGCGGACGGCTGCTCCGTCGGCACCGAGCCGCGCGAAGCGCGTTGGCGAGCACTGACGCCGCAATTGTTCCGCCTCGGCGAACTCGTCGCTGCGCTCGAATCCGCGCGCGCGGCGGGCGTGGTCGTCACCGACGAGGCCATGGCAATGGAACGCACAGGGCACCGCCCCTTGCTCGTCGAGGGCGCGGAAAGCAATATCAAGGTGACGACGCCGGCGGATATGATGTTGGCGGAATTCCTGCTCGGGAGGGAATGCTGATGCGCATCGGTCAAGGTCTCGACGTTCATGCCTTCGGTCCGGGCGACCATATCGTCCTCGGCGGCGTGCGCATCGCGCACACGCAAGGCGTGGTCGCACATTCGGACGGCGATGTCGTCATCCACGCGTTGTGCGACGCGATTCTCGGTGCGCTCGCGCTCGGCGACATCGGCACGCATTTCCCCCCGTCGGAGGAACGCTGGCGCGGCGCCGACAGCCGCATGTTCCTGCGCCGCTGCACCGAGCTGATGCACGAACACGGCTACACGATCGGCAACGCCGACATCACTATCGTCTGCGAGCGCCCGAAAGTCGCGCCGCATGCGCAGCAGATGCGCGAGCATCTCGCGGTCGACCTCGGTGTCGGCGCCGGCCAGATCGGCATCAAGGCGACGACGAGCGAGAAGCTCGGCTTCACTGGGCGCGGCGAGGGCATTGCGGCATTGGCTGTGGTTCTGCTGGTGCCCGAAAACCAATAACCGATTCCACATAACTAACGTCATTCCAGCGAAAGCAGGAACGACGTCAAAAAGAACTTCATGATCGAACTCCCTTATGCCTATGGCGGCCCGCCGCTGACTGGCACGCTACGCGCCGCGCCCGAGGATTTTTTCGTCGACGAAGACCTCGGCTTCGGTCCGGACGGCGCCGGCGAGCATGTGTTCTTGCGCGTGGAAAAGCGCGGCGCGAACACGGACTTCGTCGCACGTGAGCTCGCGCGTTACGCGGGCGTGACGCCCGATGCGGTGAGCTACGCTGGGCTCAAGGATCGCCACGCCGTCACCCGACAGACGTTTTCGGTGCATCTCCCGGGCAAGCCGGCAGAACCGGACTGGCTGGCGCTCGAGCACGCGGAATTCCGTGTGCTCGAGGCGATGCGGCACAGCCGTAAGCTCAAGCGCGGCGCGCTCAAAGGCAACAAGTTTAAAATTATACTTCGCGATATCCAGGGCGATCGCACGGCCGCCGATGCGCGCGTTGCCGCGATCGCCGAGACCGGCGTGCCGAATTATTTCGGCGAGCAGCGCTTCGGCCACGGCGGTGCCAACGTCGAACGCGCGCTGCGTATGTTTTCCGGCCGGCGCGTGCAGCGCCACGAGCGCAGCCTGCTCCTGTCGGCGGCCCGCTCGCATCTGTTCAACGCCGTGCTGGCGGCGCGCGTCGGTGCCGGCACTTGGCGCGCGCCGATGACCGGTGAGGTGTGGATGCTGGCCGGCACGCACAGCATTTTCGGGCCGGAGCCGCTGACCTCCGAGCTGCTCCGCCGCTACGCCGACAGCGATATTGGGTTGACCGGCCCGCTGTGGGGCAAGGGAACTCTGCGCAGCGCGGAGGACGTCGCGCGCATCGAAAGCGATATTGCGGCGCAGCATGCGCAGCTCGCGGCCGGTCTCGAAGCGAACGGGCTGGCGCAGGAACGCCGCGCCCTGTCGCTGCGGCCGGCAGGGCTTTTAGCGAGCTGGTTGTCGGAACGCGATCTCGAACTGGCGTTTTCGCTACCTGCTGGCGCCTATGCCACTGCAGTGCTGCGTGAAATCTTTGTTTGGTCGCTTCCCGCGCGGCAAACTGAAACCGCTGCCGAATAAGCACTTTCGGCACATGCAATTCTTGCGTGCCTGCCTATACTGAGCTTGGCGGCAAGCGGTCGCTGGCCGCATTGGCAGGTTCCTCGGAGGTTGCCATGAAACGTTCTATAGTTCTCGTGCTGGCAGGTGTGGCCCTGGGCTTGGGCGGATGCGCATCGACAGGCACCGCGACGCGCGCCAACCATGGATACAACGCTGACGTTGATGTCGCCAAGGTGACGGCCGTCAATCAATGGGCCGAAATCAAAGGTGCGAGGGTCATGTGGGTGAATTATCCGCAGAAGAGCAAGATTGCGGACGCGTCCAACACGATCAACTAGCCAGCAGCACGATCACCGCGCCCGTGCCGCCTTGATTCGCTTTCGCCGAGGCGAAAGCGAGAACGTCGGCGCGTCGGCGCAGAAGTACATCGACCAAGCGCTTGAGCACCGGACCTTCGTTGCGCGAGCGCAAACCCTTGCCGTGAATGATCTTCACGCAGAGGCGGCGTTCGCGCCGGCTCTCAGCGAGAAATTGCGCGATCGCCTCGCGCGCGACCAGTGCGGTCATCTGATGCAGATCGATTTCGTCGGCGACGCTGAACTGGCCGCGTTTGAGCTTGCGCAGCAGCATCGGCGAATGGCCGTCCTTGAGATAACTCAACTCTTCGCCGACCTCGATCAGCGCGGGATCGATATCCGAATCGATCAGCTCGCCCGGCACACGTGCCTCGTCGAGCAATGATTGCACCGGTTCGGGCGGCGGCCGCGGTTTGTCTTGCGCAACGACGACCTGCTTGATCGGACGCACGCTGCCGATCGACTGCACGAACAGATCGTGGTCGTCGTCGCTGACGGTGGCTACGCGCTTCTTGCTCATCGCGAGCCGATCTTAGCGCAGAGTTCGGCACATCGAACGGGCTAGCGCCGCCGCTGTCGTACGAGTTGAAGGTGTCCGGCGTCGAGCAGGATTTTCAGTGTCTGCAGTGTTGCGTCGTCGCCGACGCCGAACGAACTGCCTGCGATTTCACGCTGTGCGGCGATTCGCCGGGCGAGTGCGAGCGGACAAGCCATCGCTTCGCCAGCCACGAACAATTGTGCGTGTCGGCCATCGCGCCGCCAGGCAAAGCGGCTAAACGGATTGCGCAGCACGGTGGAACCGGGCAGACGTTTACGCAGCGCGGAGAGTTCGAT
>Ga0105238_10005971_pt1 | contig 12074 bp, 11 predicted proteins | sample KBSC34metaG_FD_81526 | JGI IMG/M metagenome (GOLD analysis project Ga0105238, IMG submission 81526) | Corn rhizosphere microbial communities from Kellogg Biological Station, Michigan, USA - KBS C3-4 metaG | ecosystem: Host-associated > Plants > Roots > Rhizosphere > Soil | place: Michigan, USA... | reverse complement strand
GGCAATGGCGCCGCGCCACGATTGCGCGCTCAATAGCTCGAGTCCTCCGCCTGTCTTCAGGAAGAGCGCGACATAGACGATGTGGGCGGCGAGAAAGCTCGTCAGCCCGCCGAGAAACGCCTTTTCGCCGGCGCGCGACAGAAAGGCGTCGCCGACTGCACTCAACGCCAGCGCCGCGACAAGCAGCGGCGGACCGCCGTGCATGGCTGCAAGCACGGCCAGGAGAGCGACGGCAAGCGTCTTCGCCGCCGTGCGGGCCAGCTTCGGCGGCATGTCGAGCGCAAAGGCATAGATCACCGCCGCGACAAACGAAAACAGCAGCGTCGCGTTGGCGTTGGCCTCGATACCGCCTGGAAACGGCATCATGCGTTCACCTCCTTGGCCGCCGGCTTGCGCATCAGCAGCGACTTCGCCGCCAGCGCGGCGCCGCCGGTGATGAGCACGCAGGCGGCGAGAATGCGAAGCGACGGCTCGGCGACGCCGGCAGCAATCAGCACCAGCGTCGACAGTAGCGGCGCGGCATAGCTCGCGGCACCCAGCACCTGTATGTTGCCGCGCTTGACGCCGATGTCCCAGGCGTAGAAGGCCGCGCCGACCGGCATCAGGCCGAGCCCGATGACCGCCAGCCACTGGCCAGGACCGTCCGGCAGCACGGTCTTTTCAAGGAGCAGGTGGCAGACAAATGAAAGCAGCGACGTCGCCGCGCAGAACCAGGTGACGATCGACGTTGGCACCGAAGGGAAACGCCGCGACAGCAGCGAATAGGAAGACCACAAAAGCGCGCAGACGGCCGCCATCGCATAGCCGAAGGTATAACGCGCATCGAAAGCGAGCCCGCCCCCCTTGGTGACGATCAGGAAGGTGCCGGCAAGGCCGAGCAGCGCGCCGACGACATGGTTCCAGGCAAGCCGCTCGCCCGGCATCAGCGCCGAGCCGAGCACGATCAGCAGCGGCCACAGATAGGCGATCAGGCTCGCCTCGACCGCCGGCGCGTTGCGCAGTGCCGTGAAGTAGAAGAAATGGTAGCCGAACAGCCCGGCTATGCCGATCACCCAGACCTGCAGCGGAATCTTCTGGCTCCGGTCGGGCGCCGGCATCACCAGCCGCGCCGCAAGACCGACGCAGGTGCCGATGGCGAAAGTGATGGCCGACAACAGGAACGGCGGCACTTGCCCGGAAGCATCGGTGAGCAGCGCCAGCAGCGCCCACATGGCGACCGCCGAGAACCCGATCAGTGTTGCGCGCCCCATATCTGCCCCCGGCGGCGCGCGGTGGCGCCTCGAGCAATTCCAGGAAAAGTGCCTCGCGGGCTTCCGTCCGGAATTGCGTAAAACTGAATTAGTTCACCGCTTCGAACTGCCTCGCGCTGATGGTCAGCGGACCGATCTGGGTCCCGACCGTGGCGCGGATCGGCGCATATACGCCGGATTGGCCGAGCGGCGCAAACGTCACCAACATGCGGCTCTTGTTCTTGAGGAAGTTCAGCGCCTTGCGGCCCTTGCGATACCCCGCCACCGGCTCGAAACCCATCTTGCAGGTCACCGTGTCGCCCTTGTAGCCCGGCACCGAGATCGAGCCTTTCGAGGCATAGGTCAGCGTCAGGTCAGCGCGCATTTCGCCGTCGTAAAACTTGACCGTCCGTCCGCAGACCTTGTCCAGGCTGTCGGCGTGGATGACCGTCGCCGCCATCGGATCGAGCACCGATTTCAGGTCGCCGGCGCCGAGCGGCACCCAGCTGTTGGGATCGCGCTTCCCTGGCGCCGGAACGACCTGTGTCGAGGTGACCGCGCCATTGGAGAAGCGGATATCGACCACCGACGCCTTCTTGCCGGACGTGTAATCGGCGCGGAATGCCTGCGGTAGCATCTGCTTGCCGGAAATGGTGCCTTTCGACGAAATCGTGCCCTTCGTGTCGTCGAACAGCCTGCCGAGCCCGGCGGCGGAGACGGTGCCGTTGATGGCATAGCTGTCGCCTTCGTAGCGGCTGGAAAAAGTCGCCCTGGCGATCGAAAGGCCGAGGAACGATACCGTATATTCCCCCTTGAAAGCTTGAGGGGCCGCAGCAAAGCCTGTCGTCGGTACGGCAAAGGCAATCAGCGTGGCAAATGCGTGGGATGGGCGGAGCATGGCGGGTGACGAGTCCTCGGTACGTTCGGCCGAAACGCTGTGGTTCCAGCCTGGCATATCCCTTCGCGATGGGCTTATAGTGTAAAATCCGGCCTTTATATGGAGCATGCTCCACGTCCATGCATGTGCCGGAGCTTGACGCCTTGGCTAAATGCCACTATGGAACGCCAACTTTTCCAAAGGCCGCCTGACCGAGACCGCGCGCCGCCCGGCGCGGGCAGAATGGTTTGGCAGGTTTAGAAACTGAAGGTTAGACAAGATGTCCCGCACCTGCGAACTCACTGCCAAGGCAGTCCAGACCGGCAACAATGTGAGCCACGCCAACAACAAGACCAAGCGTCGCTTCCTGCCGAACCTGGTCAATGTGACGCTGATTTCCGAAGCGCTGAACCAGAACGTTCGCCTGCGCATTTCGGCCAACGCGCTGCGTTCGGTCGAGCACCGCGGCGGCCTCGACGCCTTCCTGGCCAAGGCCGACGTCAAGGAATTGTCGCAGCGTGCTCGTCTGCTCAAGAAGCAGATCGCCAAGAAGCTCGCCGAGCAGTCGGCCGCTTAAGCAGCTTTCAGGCGGGACGACTGCCCCGAACGCCGGATCGATCCGGTGTTCGATATTGGCGAGCGGCTACGCTCAGCTGGTTCCATTACCCAGGATAAAAAAATGAACTTCCTGATGCGATACCTGCCCTTCGTGGCCGCCATGGCGCTTGTCGTCGTGGCGTCGAACATCCTCGTGCAGTTCCCGATGCAGGGCCAGATCGGCGGCCTGTCGCTGGCGGACCTGCTCACCTGGGGTGCCTTCACCTATCCTTTCTCGTTCCTGGTCACCGACCTTGCCAACCGGCGCTACGGCCCGGCCGTGGCGCGCAAGGTGGTGTTTGTCGGCTTCATGACGGCGGTGACCTGCTCGATCCTGATCCCGCCCTTCCTGTTTCGCCATGGATTGATCGAGTTCGAGACCGCCGCCGACAGGCTGGTGCGCATCGCCGCCGCTTCCGGCGCGGCCTTCCTGATCGCGCAGTTGCTCGACGTCACGGTCTTCAACCGGTTGCGCCGGCAGAGCTGGTGGCGCGCGCCGATCGTCGGCACGCTGGTCGGCTCGGTGTTCGACACTGTCGTTTTCTTCGGCGTCGCCTTTTCCGCCGCCTTCGCCTTTGCCGGTCCCAATGACGGCTTCGCGCTGGAGACCGCGCCGCTGATGGGCGTGCTGCCGGTCGAGACGATGCGCTGGGTGTCCTGGGCGCTCGGCGACCTCTCGGTGAAGCTGATCATCGCCGCGGTGGCGCTGATCCCCTACCGGCTGCTCGCCGCGCGCTGGAGCCAGCCGGCCATCGCGGCCTAGAGTATGATCCCAAAAAGTGGGAACCGGTTTTTGGGAAAGATCATGCTCAAACAAAAAGATAAGGCATGATCCCCTGGGTTCAGCTTGACTCGGCCGGTACGCCCGACGGCGCCCAGGAACTTCGCCTGAAGCGACGCGGGGATGAATTCTCCATCATGCTCGGTACCAATGAGCTGATGAACAGCCGCCTCAGCGGCTCCGAAGAGGCGCTCGCCAGGCTTTCCTGCGAGCGGATCGCCGGCCGCAAGCGTCCAGGGGTCCTCATCGGCGGGCTGGGCATGGGTTTCACCTTGCGCGCCGCCCTCGCTACGCTCGATGGCGACGCCGCTGTTACCGTCGCCGAACTTGTGCCCGCGGTCGTCGCCTGGGCACGCGGCCCGATGTCCAGTATTTTCGAGGGCTGCCTCGACGATCCCCGCGTAACCATCCGCGAGGCTGATGTCGGGCAACTGATAAGGGCGCAGAAAGCCGCCTGGGACGCCATATTGCTCGATGTCGACAATGGTCCCGAGGGCATCGTCTACAAGGGCAACGATACGCTCTATAACGCGGCCGGCCTTGCGGCCACGCGTGACGCATTGAAGCCCGGCGGCGTGCTGGCGGTCTGGTCGCAAGGACCGGACAGCCGCTTCACCCGGCGGCTCAAGCAGGCGGGCTTCGCGGTCGAGGAGATCAACACGCGGGCCAACGGCAAGCGCGGTGCCCGCCACGTTATCTGGGTTGCGACCAACGGATCGCAACCCTGACAGCGTCGGCCTCCCGCCAGCGCGGGACGGCCCCTGATACGAAATCTCGGCAATATCTATTCCGATCTCCGAAGCTCGGCGGCCAAGGCCTCAAGCAGGCCGCGGGTGCCTTCTTCCCGCCCTTGCGCCGAATCGACGCCATCGAAAAAGGCGCCTTGCTCGGTGTAGGTGAGGCGCGTGCCCTCGCCCGAGGGCGTAAGTTCGACGGTGGTGAGCGATGCCGACATCGGCTGCGGCCCGATCGCCATGCGATAGGAGAACACGATGCGTCGGTCGGCAACGATGTCCTGGAACTGCGCGTCCAGCCTGATCTCCGGGCCGCCCTGACAGCTGAACCGCGAGACCTCGCCGCCGCCGACGCGGAAATCGAAGGTGAACTCGGCAATGGCAAAGCCATCGCCGTCGATCCGCCAGCGCCTTACCGTCGCCTTGTCGGCAAAAGCGTGGAAGACTTTGGCCGGCGATTGCGGATAGGTCCGTTCGATCGTGAAGGTGGAATGAATGACGGACTGCTCGTCCTTCGCGGGGGCTATCTGGTTCATCTCGCTTTGTCCTTTTGCTTGTCCTGATTTTCTGTGGTCGATTGAACTGCCTCGGCGAGGATTTCGCCGAGACGGTCGAGTTGACGTTCCGCGGGTATGCGGCGCTCGGCGATCCAGTCGGCGAGCGGGGCAAGCCCGCCCGGCTCGATGCGGCAGGTGCGCACGCGTCCAATCTTTTCACTGCGGATAAGCCCGCACGCTTCCAACGCCTGCAGATGCTGCAGCACCGCGGCGAACGTCATACCGAATGGCTCCGCCAACTGGCTGACGGTCGCAGGTCCTTGGCTCAGCCTTTCCAGGATCGCCCGTCGGGTCGGCTCGACCAGAGCCCTGAGAATGCCATCGATCTCGGAATACTTAAGCATGGACTTGAGTATTACGCCAAACCTCGCAACAGTCAAGCCATGGCTAAAGTGTTTTTCGACTGAGCGCGCCTCCGCCCGACGATTCCGTCGACTGGAGGCTGACGCTTTACGCTTTGTTACGGCCGATGGTGGAGGATCGCGGAAATTCTCCAGGGCGTCGCAACCAGCATGACCGTGCAAGGCACCGGTTGGAAAAATGATCTCCTGCTTGCGTTATGCGCCACGCTGGTGGTGCTGGCGATCAACGCGGTTTCCGGTTTTCCGACGCTTGGCGACTATGGCGCCGACAATGACAGCATGCTGCGGCTGGTCGAGGTCCGCGACCTGCTCGGCGGCCAGAGCTGGTTCGATCTCCATCAATACAGGATGGGCATTTCCGGCGGCTTCCTCATGCACTGGTCGCGGCTGGTCGACACGCCGCTGGCGCTGATCATCATGGCGTTCGATGCGCTGGGCGCCGGCACCGCCACCGCAGAACGTGCCGCGCAGATCATCTGGCCGACCTTGCTCTACGGGCTGACCATATTCGTGCTCATGCGCGCCTCGCACCGCTTCGCCGGCGCGAATGTCGCGATGCCGTCGATCATCCTGTCGACGGCGGCGCTTTTCTTCCTGGTGATCTACAGCCCCGGCGTGATCGACCACCACAATGTCCAGCTGTTTCTGACGGCGGCCAGCCTCTGGCTTCTGATGGAATCGCCTTCCTGGCGGCCTGCTCCGCTTCTTTCAGGCATTTGCGCGGGCCTTACGCTCGCCGTCGGCATGGAGACCGCACCCTATGTGGCGGTGCTCGGCATCTGCGCCGCGGTGCTTTTCATCCGCGATGAACAGGAACGCGCCACGGCACGCGGCTTCGGCCTCGGATTTGCCGGCGTCGCCTTCCTCGTCTTCGTGGCGACCATCCGGCCGGCCGACTGGGGCGTCGCCCAGTGCGACGCCTTCTCGTCCTTCCAGTTCGCGGTTGCCGGGCTGTCCGGCTTCGGCCTCGCAATTGCCGGCACATTGGCCGCATCGACGGCCCGGGCGCGGCTCGGTTCAATGCTGGCGCTGGCGGTGGTGGTCGCGGCCGTCATGATCGTGTTCTTCCCGCAATGCCTGGCATCGCCCTATGCGGGCATGGACGAGCGTATCCGCACCTATTGGCTGAACGATGTCGTCGAAGCGCAGCCCTTCTGGAGCGTCGCCGTGCACCAGCCGAAGCTGATGGCGGCGCGCTACGTGACGCCCTTCATCGCGATCCTGCTGATCGGCTTTCAACTGCGAAGCCGTCGCCTGCGCCGTGAGGAGATACTCGCCGCCATCCTGCTCATCGTCGCTTTCGGCGTCAGCCTCTGGCAGGTGCGCGGCTCGACCTTCTCCGTCGCCTTCGCCGTGCTGCCGCTCTCGGCCTGGATCGCGAAAATCCGCCTGCGGGCAAGCGCCGCGCCTTCATGGCGCATCTCCACCGGCATTGTGATGGCGTGGCTGGTCTCGCTCAACGCGACCTGGGCCGGGGTCGCGGTGGCGGCGCAGTCCGTGGTCCAGAAGGCACCGCAGCGGATCAATTCCGATCCCGACCATGCCGTGACCTGCGGCAAGCCGGCCGACTTTCGCGATCTTGCCACCCTGCCGGCGACGACGGTGCTTGCCTCGTCCAATCTTGGCTCGGGAATACTGATGTTCACCGGCCACCGGGCCCTGGCCGGCCCTTACCACCGCAATGTCGGCGGCAACCTGGCCATGCTCGATGCGTTCATGGGAACGCCGGACGCCGCCCGCGCCGTCATCGGGCGCGAGCATGTGGGACTGATCGCGATCTGTCGCGGCAACACGGAAGAGATATCGCTGGCTCTGGACGCGCCCGACGGTCTTGCCGCGGCGCTGCTGCGAGGCGACGTGCCGGAATGGCTCGAACTGGATCGCTCGACCGCAGGAAAGCCGATCGAGATCTACAAGGTTCGTTGAATATCGGCCTGAGGCCATATCAGCATTCGTCGACGGCGCTCCGTTCGCACAGTCGCTTAGCACCCATACATCTTCACTTTGTGATGGAGAAAGCCGCGATTGAGACCAGTCCGGTGGATCGTTGCAATCCAGCCTGTACTTTGGTTAGCATTTCGCCCGAGCAGCGATATATGTATCCAGGAAATTCGGATTCGGGGTTTTTAGCTTTGGGGGAAGGATATCCATGTCGGCCATAGACGGCGCGGTGGCGCCAGCATCAGCCACACAAACACTCCACCATGTCGTCTCCCACATGGTGGAAGCCGTGAACCGGGCCACCTTTGTGGAAACGCCTTTCTGGCACCTGGAAATGACGGATGTCTTCCCGGCGGACCTTTATCTGCGCATGCGCGCCGCCATGCCCGAGGCGCGCGAATATCGCGCGCTCAAGGGGCGCAACAACGTGAATATCAAGGCCGACGGCACCGCGACGCGGATCAAGATCGACCTCTACCCTGAATATATCCGCCATCTGCCGAGAGAAAAGCGGGCCGTCTGGGCTCTGGTCGGAAAGGCGCTGCATGCGCCGGACCTGAAGGACGCATTCATGCGCCGCCTTGCCCCGGGCTTGGAACGCCGGTTCGGGTCGGACTTCATGAAGGTCGGCATGTATCCGGTGCCTATGCTGACGCGCGATGTGGCGGGCTACAAAATCGGTTTCCACACCGACACGAAATGGAAGGGCATCACGGTCCAGTTTTACCTGCCGGAGGACGACAGCATCAACCACATCGGCACCCGCTTCGCCGAGCGCATGCCGAACGGGCGTTTCGAGAATTCGCACCAGATGTCGTTTTCGCCGAATACCGGCTATGCCTTTGCGGTCGGCACCGACACCTGGCACGCGGTCGATACCGTCGGACCGGAAGTCCGCACCCGCGACAGCATCCTTCACACCTATTTCGTGGACAACACCGCGACGCTCAAGATCCGCAACCGAAGCAAGCGTGCGGCCAATTTCGTGATGAACGAAGTCCGCCACGTCGGGGGGTAACCTCCCGCCGGCAGCGCCGGCGCGGTCAATCCTGGTGCAGGATGAATTCCAGGTAGAGATTGCGCTGCAGGATCGAATGGTTGTCGTCGGATATCAGCGACACAATCAGCGCGCCGTCGTCGCGGGTCCAGACGTCGAGCCCTTCCATATTGTCGATCTGGTAGCCCATATCGGCCTCCAGCAGCACCGGCCCGTCGGCGACCGCGCCCTTCTCGACGCTTTCGCCGTAGATGCGCCGCAGCCGCATCTTCACCCCGCGCGCGATCGAGAAGCTGCGCTCCAGAAGCAGCAGGTCCCCGTCCGGCAGGAAGGCGCCGTCGGTGATATCGAAATCGCCGTTGCGCTTGACGGTGAAGACGCCCTTATGCGGCCCCTCGATGATGGCGGCATAGACGTTGCCTGCCTCGTCGAGGCTCCTCTCGGAGACCACGACCAGGCCTCCCGCGTGCTGCCCATAAGGGTTGGCATGGGTGACGGTCTCGAAACCGCGGTTCTGGCGCAATTCCTTGGCGGGGACCAGGTAGTCGAGCAGCTTGACCGGCGCCTTCATGTTGTCGGGATCGATCTTGAACTGGGCGACGCGCTGATCGCGCTCGAAACCGACGGTGGCGATGCCGTCCTTGACCGCGAGCCCTTCCGCATCGACCTCCCATTTCTTGTCGATCGGCTGGCCCGAGGCGTCGACCATTTGCTGCATGCGGAAATTCTTCACGCCCGAGGGGCGTTTTTCGGCGTCATGCGTGATCGTGCCGAAGAACCAGAAGCCGGTGTCGGCGACGCCGATGAAGTCGTTGCCCGGCTTCAGGAAGCGAAGCGCCGAGAGCGCACCGAAATCGCGCGCCGGCGAGGTCATCTCCAGCCCGCCGACGAATTCGAGCGGCCCGAACCGCATCTCGTCGTGGCCAATATGGAACTGGCTGATCGGCCGCGCCGTAATGTCGACAGTCTCGACGGGAGCTCTCTCTCCGGCAATCACCGGCGAGGCACAGACTAGCACGCAGGCGAAAAGCGTCCGCCGCGCACCCCGCCAGGAAAAGATCATCCGACGCGCCGCAGGCCGCCGCGCCGCGTGTCGCGCGCACTTTCCTCGCCAAACAGCGAGGCGAGCTGCTCTGTCATGGCGCCCGCCAGTTCCTCGGCATCGACGATGGTGACGGCGCGGCGATAATAGCGCGTGACGTCGTGGCCGATGCCGATGGCGAGCAGCTCGACCGGCGAACGCGTCTCGATCAGCTCGATGACGCCGCGCAGGTGCCGTTCCAGATAATTGCCCGGATTGACCGAGAGCGTGGAATCGTCGACTGGCGCGCCGTCCGAGATCATCATCAGGATCTTGCGCTGCTCGGGCCGGCCGATCAGGCGGTTATGCGCCCAAAGCAGCGCCTCGCCGTCGATGTTTTCCTTGAGCAGACCCTCGCGCATCATCAGGCCGAGATTGCGGCGCGCGCGCCGCCACGGATGGTCGGCGGACTTGTAGATGATGTGGCGCAGGTCGTTGAGCCGGCCCGGATTCGGCGGCTTGCCGTCCTTCAGCCATTTCTCGCGCGCCTGCCCGCCTTTCCAGGCGCGGGTGGTGAAGCCGAGGATTTCCACCGAAACGCCGCAGCGCTCCAGCGTGCGCGCCAGGATGTCGGCGCAGGTCGCGGCGACCGTGATCGGCCGGCCGCGCATGGAGCCTGAATTGTCGAGCACCAGCGACACGACCGTGTCGCGGAACTTGGTGTCGCGCTCCTGCTTGAAGGACAGCGGCTGCATCGGGTCGATGACGACGCGCACCAGCCGCGCCGGATCGAGATAGCCTTCCTCCAGGTCGAAATCCCAGGAGCGGTTCTGCTGCGCCATCAGCCGGCGCTGCAGCCGGTTGGCGAGCCGCCCGACGACGCCGGAGAGATTGGCGAGCTGCTTGTCGAGGAAGGCGCGCAACCGGTCGAGCTCTTCTTCCTCGCAAAGGTCCTCGGCGCCCACCGTCTCGTCGAAGTCGGTGGTGAAGACCTTGTAGTCGATCTCTTTCGGCAGATTGAGAAACGGATTGTCGTTGCGCTTGGCCTCGCCGGGCGTCTCGGCGTCGGCATCATCCTCGTCGGAGAGATCGTCGGAGGTGGCGTCGGTCGCTTCGGTCTCGGCCGACTCTTCCTCGTCGGCGGAGGCTTCGGCATCTTCCGACTGCGACTGCTCGGAGCCTGAATCCTCCTCGCCGCCTTCCTCGCTCTGTTCCTCGCCCTGCTGCTCGTTCTCTTCGTTTTCCTCCGAGTCTTCGGTTTCCTGATCGTCGCCGAGCTCCTCGGCCATTTCCATGGAAACCAGCATCTCGCGCACGACGCGGGCAAAGGCCTGCTGGTCCTCGAGCTTGGCCGAAAGGCCGTCGAGATCGCCGCTCGCCTTTTCCTCGACCCAGGGGCGCCAAAGATCGACCAGCCGCTCGCCGCTCTTCGGCACCGGCCGGCCGGTGAGTTTTTCGCGCACGATCAGCGCAATCGCTTCCTCGAGGGGCGCGTCCGCCTTGTCCCTGACGTCGACGAGGTTCGCCTTGGCGTATTTGTCCTCGAGCATCGAGCCGATATTGTCGGCCACGCCCTGCATGGCGCGGCTGCCGATCGCCTCGACGCGTGCCTGCTCGACCGCATCATAGATCGCCCGCGCCAGCTTGCCTTCCGGCGCCAGCTTGTTGTGGATGCGCTGATCGTGGCAGGCGCGCTTCAGCGCCATGGAATCGCCCAGGCCGCGCGTGATCGCGATGTCGTTGCGCGAAGCCTTCTTCGGCAGCTCGGGCAGGCGGGCGCGGTTGCCGGCCAGCGCCGGCCGGTCCTTGGCGAAGCCGACCTCGAGGTCCTTGTCGCCGGCGACGGCGCGCATGCAGACGGTCACGGCGCGCTTGAAGCTGTCGGCTTCAGACCCGTTCTTCGGCTTGTTGCGCGTGTTGTCGCCCGGACCCGCCATTGATCAATCCCTGCGCGATACATGCTGAAAGACTGGAGGCCTTCCAGCTGCGCGCTACCCCAGCACCACGTTGGCGGCGCTCTCCGGCAGATCCTCGCCAAAGGCGCGCTGGTAGAACTCGGCCACCACCGAACGCTCCAGTTCGTCGCATTTGTTGAGGAAGGTCAGCCGGAACGCCATGCCGATATCGCCGAAGATTTCGGCGTTTTCGGCCCAGGTGATGACGGTACGCGGGCTCATCACGGTCGACAGGTCGCCATTGATGAAGGCCGAGCGCGTCATGTCGGCGACGCGCACCATCTTGTTGACGATGTCCTTGCCCTTGTTGTCGCGATAGTGCTTGGCCTTGGCCAGCACGATGTTCACCTCATTGTCGTGCGGCAGGTAGTTGAGCGTGGTGACGATCGACCAGCGGTCCATCTGCGCCTGGTTGATCTGCTGCGTGCCGTGATAGAGGCCGGTGGTGTCGCCCAGCCCGACCGTGTTGGCAGTGGCGAAAAGCCGGAACGCCGGATGCGGGCGGATGACCCGGCTCTGGTCGAGTAACGTCAGGCGGCCGGACGATTCCAACACGCGCTGGATGACGAACATCACGTCCGGACGGCCAGCGTCATATTCGTCGAAGCAGAGCGCCACATTGTGCTGGTAGGCCCAGGGCAGGATGCCGTCGCGGAATTCGGTGACCTGCAGGCCTTCCTTGACGACGATGGCGTCCTTGCCGACGAGATCGATACGGCTGACATGGCTGTCGAGGTTGACGCGCACGCAAGGCCAGTTGAGCCGCGCCGCCACCTGCTCGATATGCGTCGACTTGCCAGTGCCGTGATAGCCCGACACCATGACACGGCGGTTGTAGGCAAAGCCGGCGAGGATCGCCAACGTCGTTGCCTTGTCGAACAGATAGTCCGGGTCGATGTCCGGCACATGCTCGGTCGCCGCCGAATAGGCGGGGACCACCATCTTGGAGTCGAAGCCGAATTTCTCCTTCACCGACACCGTCGTGTCGGGCAGGTTGGCGATGTCGCGATCGACCTTGTTCAT
>Ga0105238_10005969_pt1 | contig 12076 bp, 7 predicted proteins | sample KBSC34metaG_FD_81526 | JGI IMG/M metagenome (GOLD analysis project Ga0105238, IMG submission 81526) | Corn rhizosphere microbial communities from Kellogg Biological Station, Michigan, USA - KBS C3-4 metaG | ecosystem: Host-associated > Plants > Roots > Rhizosphere > Soil | place: Michigan, USA... | reverse complement strand
CGTCGAGATTGGGGAAGGTTACTCGTCGCCGGTCGTGTCCGGAGGGCGCGCGTTTGTTCATGGGCGACGCGATCCGGAAGAGATTGTGGCAAGCATCAATCTCGCCGATGGCAAAGTCGTCTGGGAACAGAAATACCAGGCGGAGTTCAAGAAAAACCAGTACGCCGTCAGCATGGCGAAGGGACCAAACGCGACCCCACTCGTCGCCGGTAATCGATTGTTTACACTCGGCGTCACCGGAATGCTAAACGCCTGGGACACCGCCACCGGTAAACAACTCTGGTCCAAAGATTTCTCGAGCGCGATCGACACTTCGAAATTATTCTGTGGCACCGCTGCGTCGCCGCTACTGGTCAATGGACGCGTGGTGGTCCAGGTCGGCAGCGACATTCACGGCGGCCAGGTGCTCGCTCTCAATCCGGCGACCGGCGCGACCGAGTGGGAATGGAAAGGGCCTGGACCAGGCTACGCTTCGCCAGTCATGATCGAAGCCGGCGGCAGCCAGCAGATCGTGACGATGACCGAAGGCTCCATCGTCGGTCTCGACGGCAAGACAGGCAAAGAACTCTGGTCGGTAGCATTTCCTGACGAGTGGCACGAGAACATAACGACGCCACTCTGGACCGGCGCGCACCTGATCGTTTCGGGAACGCGACAAGGCACCCACGCCTATACGCTCGCGCAGAATGCCGGGAAGTGGCAGGCAACTGAAGCCTGGAAGAACCCCGAGATCGCGATGTACATGAGCTCTCCGGTTTTCGGCGACGGCCTCATCTACGGTCATTCATCAAAGAGGAAAGGACAGTTTTTTGCGATCGACGCGAAGACCGGCGCGGTGCGCTGGACGACTGAGGGCAGAGAAGGCGAGCACGCTTCGTTATTACTTACTCCGCAACACGTCGTTTTCCTGACGAACGGCGCTGATTTGATCGTTGCGAAACGCGGTACCCCGGCATTCACAGTCGAGCGTCGGTATGAAGTGGCTGAAGCCTCGACCTTCGCCATGCCGGTCCTGCTCGGATCTAATATACTGGTGCGCGACGCGACCAGTTTAATGCTGCTCACGGCTGGAAAGTAGACCACCGATTAATCCCCATCCCGTGGCTCTAACTTTGGAAAACACTTCGGCACTTCTGCTTAACAGGCTGATCGACGCGAGCGTCGACGGCATCTTCGCGTTCGATCGCGACTGCCGCATCATTGCATGGAACCGTGCGATGCAGCGCATCTCCGGATTCAGTCGCGAGGCCGTGCTCGGCAAGCGCCTCGGCGACATCTTTCCGTTCCTGCGAGAAGAAGGTAACGACAGTTGCTTCCTCGCGGCGCTCGAAGGTAAAGAGTCAGTTTACGAGTACCACCCTTACGGACCTGCCGAGACCGGTGTTTTCGAAAGTCATTACTCACCGCTGCTCGACGAGCAAAACAACATCGCCGGCGGCATCGCTGTGATCACTGACATTACTGCACGCAAGCAGGCCGAAAGCGCCGCGCAAACTGCGTATCGACAACTTTCATTTCACGTGGAGAGCTCGCCGCTGGCAGTCGTCGAGTGGGACAGCGACTTTCGCGTCTCGCGCTGGTCTGCGTCTGCTGAGCGGCTCTTCGGTTGGAAAGCGGAAGAGGTGATTGGGAAACACGTCAACGAGTGGCGCTTCGTGTTTGCAGATGATGAAGACGCAGTCGCGCTCGTGACGAACCGGCAACGCGAAGGCGTTGAAGTTCACGGCATCCTGAGTAATCGCAACTACACGCGCGGCGGCTCCGTGATCTTTTGCGAGTGGTACAACTCCGTGCTGCACGACGATCGCGGCAAGCTGATCTCGGTTTTATCACTCGTGCTCGACGTCACTTCACGACAAAGCGCCGAAGATGAGAGATCGGCGGCCCTCGCGCGCGAGCAGGATGCACGCAAGCACGCTGAAGAAGCCGATCGTCTCAAGGATGAGTTTCTCGCCACGCTCTCGCACGAGCTGCGCACGCCTTTGACTTCGATTCTCGGTTGGGCGTCGATGATTCGAAACGGCGAAGTCGAAGGCTCCAACGCCTCACGCGCGATCGAGACGATCGAGCGCAACGCGCGTTCGCAGGCGCGGCTCATCGACGATCTGCTCGACGTGTCGAGAATCATCACCGGTAATCTTCGTCTCGATCTTCATCCGCTCAATCTCGCGCCGATTGTTGAATCCGCGCTCGATGCATTGCGGCCAACGGCAGACGTGAAAGGCATAAAACTCCAGACGCGCTTTGAGCCGAGTGAGTGTTTGATCAAAGGCGATGCAAATCGTCTGCGGCAGGTGATCTGGAACCTGCTGTCTAATGCGATTAAGTTCACGACACGAGGCGGCAGTGTCAACGTCTATCTGAAGTGTGTTGAGTCGACGGCGTGTTTGATAGTCAGTGATACTGGCGACGGCATCTCAGCAGAGTTTCTGCCGTACGTGTTCGATCGTTTCCGGCAGGCGGAAGGATCGATTTCGCGGAAGCAGGGCGGGCTCGGATTGGGTTTGGCTGTCGCACGTCACCTCGTTGAGCTGCATGGCGGAACGATCAGAGCAGAGAGCGAAGGGCTCGGCAAGGGATCGTCGTTTACGGTCGATCTGCCGATGACGCAGGAGCGACGCGATCCGGCGCGTGCGGAAGAGCGCAAGCGTGAAGTCGACCGGCGGCGCACTCGTAAAGGCGTGGTTCGGCTTGATGGCGTACACGTGTTGCTGGTTGAGGATGATGACGATTCGCGCAAACTGCTCGGGACGATGTTGCGGCGCTACGGCGCGCGCGTGACGTCGACGAAGTCTGCCACGGAGGCGCTCGAGGTGTTTAAGGGCGAGTTGCCGGATGTGATGATTAGCGATATTGGTATGCCGGATCAGGATGGTTACGAGCTGGTGCGGCGGTTGAGGGCGATGCCGGTGGAGAAGGGTGGCGCGACGCCGGCGATCGCCTTGACGGGTTATGCGTCGCGAAAAGATCGTGAGCGCGCGCTCGGCTCCGGTTACCAGAAACACATGGCGAAGCCGGTCGAGCAGGCGGAGTTGATCGCTGCGATAGCGGCAGTGATTGGACGCGGTGATTAGTAGACAGGATTTACAAGATTTTTCATGATGTACATGTAAATCCTGAAAAATCCTGTAAATCCTGTCTAAAACTACTTTGAGGTTTGAAATGATAAGACGATTTCGAATAGTTCCGATCTTCTTTCTCTTACTCCTTCCAGTATTCGCGCAGCAATCGGATCCGTCGCTGCTCACGCTGGACTCGATGTTCACGTATCGCATCCGCCCGCTGGGGCCGGTGCAGTGGCAGACCGACGGCAGCGGCTATCTCGCACTCGAGCCGTCGTCGACGAAGAAGAACTTTCTCGACATCGTCCGCTACGACGTGAGCACCGGCGATCGCACCGTGAAAGTCTCCGCCGAGAAACTGACGCCTGCGGGCGCCGCCGAGCCACTCGCTGTCGAAGAGTTCTCCCTCACACCCGACGAGCAGAAGCTAATCATCTTCACCAACTCCGAGCGCGTTTGGCGCAGCAACACACGAGGCGATTACTGGGTTCTTGATTTCAAAGCCAACACGCTGAAGAAACTCGGCGGCAGCGACGCCAAGCCATCGAGTCTGATGTTTGCGAAGTTTTCACCTGACGGCCAGCGCGCCGCCTACGTGCGCGAGAACAACATCTACGTCGAAAACCTTTCCGGCGATGCGAAGATAACGAAACTCACCAGCGACGGCTCGCGCTACATCGTCAACGGCACTTTCGACTGGGTCTACGAAGAAGAACTGTTTTGCCGCGACGGGTTCCGCTGGAGTCCTGACAGCAAGCAGATCGCATACTGGCAGCTCAACTCCGAAGGCGTGAAGGAGATGACGCTCATCAACAACACGTCGGCGCTCTATCCGGTGATCACTACATTCCCGTATCCGAAAGCCGGCGAGACAAACTCGGCTGCCCGTGTCGGTGTGGTGGATGCTAATGGTGGTCCAACGCGGTGGATCGAAGTGCCCGGCGATCCGCGCAACAATTACCTGCCGCGCATGGAGTGGGCCGCGAGCTCGGATGAATTGATCATTCAGCAGCTCAATCGCCGCCAGGACACGAACACCGTGATGATGGCCGACGCTCGCACCGGCAAAGTCCGTCCCGTGTTGACTGAAAAAGACGAAGCGTGGGTCGACGTTGCGTGGGGCGACATCGACTGGGACAAAACCGGACTCGGCCGCGGCGACGTCGAGTGGATCGACGGCGGCAAACGTTTTCTATGGACCAGCGAGCGCGATGGCTGGCGTCATATCTATTCCGTGTCGCGCGACGGCAGCGACGTGAAGACGATCACGCCCGGCAATTACGACGTGATTAGCGTGGCGCGAGTCGATGCGCAGAACGGTTGGCTGTTCTTTATCGCTTCGCCGGAAAACGCAGCGCAGCGATATCTCTATCGCGTGCGTATCAACGGCAGCGGCAAGGAAGAGCGACTGACGCCCGCGAATCTTCCCGGTTTGAACGGTTACAACATCTCGCCGCGCGGCGACTTTGCGATTCACGATTATTCAACCTTCAACCGCGTTCCGGTGACCGACGTGGTGCGCCTGCCGCAACACTCAGTCGCGCGCACGTTGATCGACAACAAGCAGGTGCAGGATCGACTCGCGCAGCTAAAACAAACGCCTTCGGAGTTTTTCAAAGTCGACATCGGCGACGGTGTTCAGCTCGACGGTTGGATGATGAAGCCTCCCGATTTCGATCCGCAGAAACGCTATCCGGTGCTGTTCCATGTTTACGGCGAGCCGTGGGGACAGACCGTGCTTGATGCGTGGTTTGGCCGGAATCGTCTCTGGCACCAGATGCTCGCGCAGCAGGGTTACATCGTGATGAGCGTCGATAACCGTGGCACGCCCGCGCCGCGTGGCCGCGCGTGGCGCAAGATCATCTATCGCAAGATGGGTATTGTGAATTCGGGCGATCAGGCCGCGGCGGCTCGTGCGATCGCGAAGTGGCCTTTCGTCGATTCGGCGCGCATCGGTATCTGGGGCTGGAGCGGCGGTGGCTCATCGACACTCAATGCGATGTTCCGGTATCCGGATGTTTATGCAACGGGCTTGTCGGTAGCGCCCGTGCCCGATATTCATTACTACGACTCGATCTACCAGGAGCGATACGGCGGACTGCCGCAGGACCACCCCGAAGAATGGAAGCAGAGCTCGCCGATAACGTTCGCGAGCGGGTTGAAGGGCAATCTGCTGATCGTGCATGGGACGGGCGACGACAACGTCCATTACCAGGGCACGGAGGCGCTGATTAATGCTCTGGTCGCGGCTAATAAGCAGTTTTCGATGTTTTCGTATCCAAATCGATCACACTCGATCTCGGAGGGAACGGGGACATCGAGACACCTGATGGGACTGCTGACGCGCTATCTCAACGACAAAATGCCACCGGGACCAGCGCCTGCGACAACGAGCTCCGTTCGGTAACATGCGGAAAACCATGGACAGGATTTACAAGATGTTTCAGGATTACAGGATTGATCTTGTAAATCCTGAAACATCTTGTAAATCCTGTCTAACTTTTCTGCTGCTTTGTTGCTGCTATCTGTGTTAGCCTACATTCACGGGTTGACGGCCAACCCGCTTGCCCGGTACTCACCTCTCCTAATTTCAGCGAATTCTCATTCCTGGTATGGAAACCAAAGTTGATGCAGCTCTGCGGCGTCTTGTCGCCACCAATCTTGTCGCCATTCTATTCACCGATCTTTCTGGAAACATTCTCAGCGCCGACGACAGTTTCCTGAATCTGCTCGGCTACACTTCCACAAACTTACCGCGCAGCATTCACGATCTAACCCCGCCTGAACATCATCGCCTCGACGAAGAAGCGTTCGAGAAGCTGATGGCGTTCGGCGCGTGTGCGCCTTTCGAAAAAGATTTCTTGAAGCAAGACGGCACGCCGTTGCCGGTTTTGTTTGGCGCAGCGATGCACGACGAAGAGATCGCGTGTTTCGTTGTCGATCTATCGCAGAACAAGCAGACCCAGGAAAAACTCAACCACCTCGCGTATCACGACGCGCTGACCGACCTGCCGAACCAGGTGCTGTTCAAAGACCGCTTGAGACAGGCCATCGCGCTTTCTCGTCGCAACGACCACCTGCAGGCGGTGCTGTTGCTCAATCTCGATCGCTTCAAGGCCATCAACGATTCGCTCGGCTACACTGCGGGCGATCGTTTGTTGCAGTCAGTGGCCCAGCGGCTGACGAGCTGTGTTCGCGAAAGCGATACGGTGGCGCGTTTCGGTGGTGATGAATTCGCAGTCCTGCTCACAAACATTCCGCGCTCCCAGGACGCAGCGAACGTCGCGCGTGCGATCAAGCAGGCGCTCGATCAGGCGTTCCTCTTTGAAGATCAGGAAATCTTCGTAGCGAGTAGTATTGGCATCAGCATGTATCCGCACGATGGTCGCGACACCGCAGGACTTTTGAAGACGGCGGGCGTCGCACTCGATCGCGCGAAGGTGCAGGGCGGCAACAATTTTCATTTCTACACAGCGGGTGGCACGACGCGCGCGCTCAAACAGCTCGTGCTCGAAAGCAATATCCGGCCGGGGCTCGATCGTTCTGAGTTTTTCGTGCAGTACCAGCCGCAGGTTGATATTCGTAGCTTCCAGGTCGTCGGCATGGAAGCACTCGTGCGCTGGCAGCATCCGAGTTTGGGCCTGCTGTATCCGGGCGAGTTCGTTACGATCGCCGAAGAAACGGGTTTGATCATCGCGTTGGGCGACTTCGTGATGCGCGCGGCGTGTGCGCAAAACAAAAACTGGCAGGACAAGGGATTGCAGCAGATGCGCATGTCGGTGAACTTCTCGGCGCGACAGTTTCAGCAGCCGACGTTCATCACCGATGTGTCGCACATACTGAAAGAGACGAACCTCGATCCGCGCTGGCTCGAGCTCGAGCTGACGGAGAGCTCGATCATGAAGGATCCGGACGAGGCGATTGAGAAACTGCACGAGTTGAAGCTGATGGGCATCAGTGTCGCGATTGACGACTTTGGCACCGGCTACTCGTCGCTCAATTACCTCAAACGTTTTCCGATCGACACGTTGAAGATCGACAAGACGTTCGTTTCCGACGTTTGCAAAGATCCGCACGACACGGCGATCGTGCGAGCGATCATCAACCTCGGACATGCGTTGGATCTGACGGTCGTGGCGGAAGGCGTTGAGACGAAGGAACAGCTTCAGTATCTGAGCGCGCTCGAGTGCGACGTTGTGCAGGGATTTTTGTTTAGTAAGGCGTTGTCGGTGAAGGCGTTTGAAGAGTTGTTGATGGAGCAGCGGCGGGTGACGTCAGGGAATGTTTCGCCGACTGCGCCTTTGATGGCGATCAGTTAGAGACAGGATTTACAAGATTTTTCAGGATTGACATGTAAATCCTGAAAAATCTTGTTAATCCTGTTCACAATTTACTTGCCGCATCTTTATCCATCATCCATATCAGCTCACCCTGCGTTGGATTCACCGCCTGCGCCGGATATTTGTGCTCGCTTTGCAGTACCTGTCTCACGATCTCTGCCTTTTCAGCACCGCTCACCAGAAATACGATTGATGCGCCGTTGTTCAGCAGCGGCAAGGTCATCGTGATGCGATGGGATTTGAATTTCTCGACATATGGCGCGGCGACGAGACGTTTCGTTTCGTGCAATACATCTGAGCCAGGAAAGATCGAGGCAGTATGGCCGTCCGTACCGAGACCAAGGAAGATTAGATCGAGGCGCGGCAATGCTTGTTTTGTTACGCCGATGATCGTTTGCTCGTACTCGCTCGCTACGGCCGCGGCATCAGGATTCTCACCGCGAATGCGATGGACATTGTTTGCTGAAACAGGTACGTGCGACAGTAGCGCCTCATTAGCCATGCGGTAGTTACTCTCCGGATCATCAGGAGGCACATGTCGCTCATCAGACCAGAAGAAGTGAATCCTGGACCACGCCACCTCTTCGCGAAACTGATCCGCCAGCACCTGAAACATCAACTTCGGCGTCGATCCACCCGACAGCGCCACAGTCTCCGGACACTGCGCGACAAAATACTCCGCCGCCGCTCGCGCCAATTCCTTAGCATCTGAGTAGATCTCAATCATAGGAGAGCGATAATCCTCAACGGCCCGCCACTTCCACCTTTGATCTTCATCGGCAGCGCGATCACCGAAAAGCCCTTCGGCGGCAACTGGTCCAGATTCGCCACATTCTCAAACGCCGGAACATTCTTCTCAAACAAAGCCCGATGACTCTCAAACAGCGTCGACTGCCCGTAATCAATGCTCGCCGTGTCTAACCCAATCGCCTTGATCGATCGACTTGTCGTTATCCAGCGTGCCGCAGCGGGATCCAATCCCGGAAAGTGTAGCTTCGCAACTGCTTCCGCCCCACGCTCTTCAGTCCCGAGATACTTCTTCCGATCCGGATAAAACTTCCCAAACCCCGTGCGTAGTAAAACGATCGTCCCCGCAGGGATCTTCCCGTTGCGTTTCTCCCAGTTCTCAAAATCAGCCACGCTCACGAGGTAGTCGGAATTCGTCGCACACTTCTCAGTCACATCGATCACGATCGCGGGACCCATCAATTGTTCCAGCGGTAATTGATCGACGGTGTAACGCCCTTTTGCGAAGTGCACGGGCGAATCGAGATGTGTGCCGCCGTGCTCCGCAGCCGAGTAACGATACGCCGAGTAGAAGTAGCCCTTGTCAGTCATCCCTTCGAAATCTGTCTCGAGCTTGAACTGCTCGGCCGTGGGCCAGTAGACGCTGTTCGCATCGAACGCATACGTGAGATCGACAATACGATCAGGGGGAAGAACGAGCGATTTCTGCGCCATTACCGGAACAACGAGAATGAGAACAACAACAAGCGCGCGCAAACACTTCATGTGGAGTGCTCCTTAGCGTTAGGTTTCTGTTATCTTCATGTAAACCCCCAAACTAAGCAAGGGAGCATTCTTAATGCAAATCGGAATGATTGGACTCGGCCGCATGGGCGCCAACATGGTGAAGCGCCTGCTGCGAGGCGGCCACGAGTGTGTTGTCAACGATCGCAGCCCAGATGCGATAAAGGCGCTCGTCGACGAAGGCGCGATCGGCGCAGCGTCGCTCGACGAGTTTATCGCGAAGCTCAAGCCACCACGCGCGATCTGGTTGATGATCCCGGCGGCAATTGTCGACACGATTCTCGATCAGCTCGTCACTGTGGTATCTGCCGGCGATGTGATCATCGACGGTGGAAACTCTTATTACATCGACGACATACGACGCGCACAAGAGTTACGCACTAAAGGTATTCATTACGTCGACGTGGGAACGAGTGGGGGTGTTTGGGGACTCGAGCGCGGTTATTGCCAGATGATCGGTGGTGAGAAGGACGTCGTCGCTCATCTCGATCCAATCTTCAAGACGCTTGCGCCCGGGAGTGATGCCGTTCCACCAACGCCCGGACGAGTAGTTAATTCAGGCACGGCGGCGGAAGGTTATCTGCACTGTGGGCCGGTGGGCGCCGGACACTTCGTGAAGATGGTCCATAACGGAATCGAGTATGGGTTGATGGCTGCTTATGCTGAAGGTTTGAACGTGCTGCACCATGCGAACGAGGGCAATGAGGTAAGGACTGCGGATGCGGAAACGTCGCCGCTGCGCAATCCCGAGCACTACCAGTATGATTTCAACATCGGAGACATTACGGAGGTTTGGCGGCGCGGGAGTGTCATTGCGTCGTGGTTGCTCGATCTGACAGCGATCTCTTTTGCAGAGAATCCGACCCTCGAAAACTTTTCGGGACGCGTTTCCGATTCGGGTGAGGGACGTTGGACCATCAATGCGGCAGTTGAAGAAGGTGTGCCCGTGCCGGTGTTGAGTGCGGCGCTGTTTCAACGCTTCAGCTCGCGAGGTGAAGCCGACTTCGCCAATAAGATTTTGTCAGCGATGCGCCTCCAATTCGGCGGTCATCACGAGAAGTAATTTACTCTGCGGCCCTCTGCGTATCTCAGCGTTCTCTGCGTTATAGGCGCGGTTAACACAGAGGGCCGCAGAGATACGCAGAGATCGCAGAGAGAAAATCATGTCTGTAGTCATAGAACCAAACCCAGTTCAATTAGAGCAACCTGAGTTGCCGAATGCCGACCCCTGCGTCGTTGTGATCTTTGGCGCGACGGGCGATCTGACGAAACGCAAGCTCATGCCGGCGCTTTGCCGTCTGACCGATCAAGGCTGCCTCGAGAGCGTGCGTATTCTCGGCGTCGGTCGCGGTCCCATGACCGATGAGGAGTTCCAGGCACAAGTTCGTGAAGCACTCAACGACTCGAAGAAGATCGATCACCTCGACGAAGAAACCTGGCGCGACTTTTCAAAGCGGCTGTACTACATGTCGGGCGAGCTCGACACCGAGACCACCTACCAACAAATCGCCGAACGTCTCGAAGAACTGGCAAGCGAAGGCGCGAGCAGGAACCACCTCTTCTATCTCGCCACGCCGCCGCCGCTCTTCTCGACGATCGTGAATCAGTTGGGTAAGGCGGGACTCAACAAAGAAGACGGCCACTGGAGCCGCATCATCATCGAAAAACCTTTCGGACGCGATCTCGAATCAGCGAAAGCGCTGAATGCAACCGTTGCCGAAGTGTTCAAGGAGACCCAGGTCTATCGCATCGATCACTATCTCGGCAAAGACACGGTTCAGAACATACTCGTGTTTCGCTTCGGCAACTCGATGTTCGAGCCGATCTGGAATCGCAACTACGTTGAGTACGTCGAGATCACTGCCGCAGAAGTTCTCGGAGTGGGCAGTCGCGCGGGTTACTACGAAGGCGCCGGCGCCTTGCGCGACATGGTGGCGAACCATCTCCTGCAACTGCTGACGCTCACCGCGATGGAGCCGCCGGTCGCTTTCGATGCCGATAACGTGCGTGAAGAGAAAGTGCAGGTGTTGCGATCGATCCGCCGCATGAACCCCGAGCAGGTGGCTGAGCGCACAGTGCGCGCGCAGTATGGCCCAGGCACGGTCGACGGCGAGCAGGCGAAGGGTTACAAGGAAGAGGAAGGAGTCGCCAAAGGATCTACAACTGAAACCTACGCGGCGATTGAGTTCAACATTTCAAACTGGCGCTGGTCGGGAGTGCCATTTTACGTGCGCACGGGAAAACGTCTCGCGCGCCAGCTCACGGAAATCGCGGTACACCTGAAACGCACGCCGCAGGCGCTCTTCGCGCGGACACCCGTGGACGAGATCGAGCCGAACGTAATCGTGCTGCGCATTCAGCCGAACGAGGGAATCACGGTGACGTTCGGAGCCAAGCGTCCCGGCTTCGAAATGGTCACCAACACGGTCCACATGGACTTCTGTTACCAGACGGCATTTGGTGTCGAGTCGCCCGATGCCTACGAGATGCTGTTGCTGGACGTGATGCGTGGCGATGCGACGCTGTTTATCCGCAGCGACGAAGTAGAAGCGCAGTGGAGACTAATCACTCCAATCGAAGAAGCCTGGGCCGCACAAAACGTCAAAGAATTACCGCTTTATGCCGCAGGCAGCGATGGCCCATCCGAAGCCGACGACCTTCCCATTGGCAACGGCCACAAATGGCGCCGCCTAATGGAAACTCAAGCCGGTTGTGATTAGGTGAATGTTAGACAGGATTTACAAGATTTTTCAGGATTAACATGTCAATCCTGTCTGGCTATCTGTGTCCAAGGCTGGCCACAACTGCCGCGAGCTCATACCGGTCAACAGGCTTCGCGAGATGTACCTGGTAACCTTCGGAAAGCGCGCGCACGCGATCCTCAGTTCTCGCGTACGCCGTGAGCGCGAGCGCCGGCGTGTGCCCGCCCTTCTTCTTCGGCAGCTTGCGAATCTTCCTGATCATCCCGTAACCATCCTCGACCGGCATCCCGATATCCGCGATCAGCACATCGGGCAGCCAGTTCTCGATCGACTCCAACCCTTCACGTGACGAGCCAACCGCAACCACTTGCGCGCCACATTTCTCGAGCATCATCGTCAATAACGTGCGCGCATCGATCTCGTCGTCAACCACGAGCACGCG
>Ga0105238_10005968_pt1 | contig 12077 bp, 11 predicted proteins | sample KBSC34metaG_FD_81526 | JGI IMG/M metagenome (GOLD analysis project Ga0105238, IMG submission 81526) | Corn rhizosphere microbial communities from Kellogg Biological Station, Michigan, USA - KBS C3-4 metaG | ecosystem: Host-associated > Plants > Roots > Rhizosphere > Soil | place: Michigan, USA... | reverse complement strand
TGGGGCATGGTGCCGAAGAAGTACATCATCGGCCGCGTGCAGCTGCGGTGGTGGCCCATTCCCACGGCGCGCGTGTTCTGATCCCGCCGGATGGACGGGCAGATTCTGCTGCCCGCTACGGTGCGGTCGCGCGCGTTCTTTACCAGGTCCTCTTCCTCAATCTGGCGGTCGCGTTCGCCAAGATCGCGCTCGGCACCTACACGGGTGCCGTGTCGATCGTGTCGGACGGCTACCACTCGCTGACCGACTCCGCCTCGAACGTGGTCGGCCTCGTGGGCATTTCGATCGCCCGTCAGCCGCCCGACGAGGAGCATCCGTACGGCCATCGCAAGTACGAGACGATGGCCTCGGTCGGCATCCTCATCTTCCTAATCCTTGTTTTGGTGGAGGTGGTGTCGTCGGCAGTCGACCACTTCATTCACGGCGGCTCGCCGCGCGTGTTCCCGGAAGGCATCGCGCTGATGTGCGCGACGCTCGTGATCAACCTGATCGTCGTCTGGTACGAGACGCGCGCCGGCAAGAGGCTCCATAGCGAGCTGCTGATCGCCGACTCGAAGCACACGCGCAGCGATGTGCTCACCACCATCGCCGTGATCGGCGCGCTGCTTGGCGTGTGGGCGGGCTACTCCGTGCTCGATCCGCTGGCCGCGCTGCTGGTCGCCGTCTTCATCGGGCACGCGTGCTGGGAAATTGCGCAGCAGGCGTCGCGGATTCTTGGCGACACGATCGTGATCGCCGGGCCGGACGTGCGCGCGGTGATCGCGACTGTCCCCGGCGTGCTCGGGTGCGAGAAGATCCGCACCCGCGGGTCGGCGGACTACGCGTTCCTCGATCTGCACCTCTGGCTCGACGGCCAGACACCGCTCGTGGAGGCGCACTCCACGTCGCACGTCGTAAAGGATCTCCTGATGGCGCGCTTTCCTCAGCTCGCCGATGTCGTGATCCACATCGAACCGCCGCCTGTAGATCGAGAAGGGCCTGAGGGGCTGAGGGGCTAAGGGGGTTTTTCGTAGGTGCCGCGAATGTCTTCCTCGTCTCTGAGGACCCTCTATCAGGGCATGCAGGGCCGGGCATGACGCAGTACGCGAGAGCGGCGAGGCATGCCGGCGGCCGGTGCAACATGCCGGCCCGCTTGTCGGGCACATCTAAAGATGTGCTACGAAGGCGTCCCGTCCAGCTCCTCGAGAGTGACCAGGCCGCGCTTGAGCGCCTGCACGATCGCTTGAGCACGATTCTCCACATGCAGTTTCGACAGCACATGCGCGACGTGCGACTTGACGGTCTCGTCGCCGATGTCGAGCGTGGCTGCGATCTCGCGATTCGAGCGACCGAGCGCCAAGTGTCGCAAGACGTCGAGCTCTCGTGCCGTGAGCTCGTCACGATCGTCCAAGCCACCGGACTTGAGGCGCGCGGACACGAGCGTCTGACCAACGCCGGGATCGATGTACGTCTTTCCCGCCGCCACGGCTCGCACGGCCGCCAGCAAGATCTCAGGCTCCGCGTCTTTTCGCACGTAGCCGAGCGCTCCGGCGCGCAGCACACCCATCATCCGCGCTTCATCCAACGACGCAGTCAGCGCCACCACCTTCACGACACGGCCGGTCGCCAGCACTCGGCGCGTGGTTTCGATCCCGTCGATGCCACCGGGGATCAGCAGATCCTGCAGGATGACATCGGGCGCCCACTCGTCCAGATGCGCCAGCAGCTCCTCGCCGCTGACGGCGGCACCCACCACACGCAGATCCGGGAACGACTCGAGATACGCCTTCAGGCTGCGCGTCACCACGCGGTGATCGTCCACGAGCGCGATGCGAATCATCGCCATGAGCGTACCCGGTACGCGGCGACGGCGTAACGCACGGCGGCGGCAACGCCCAGCACAAGGACGCCGATGTTCATGGGGTTGCGCGGAGGGAACCCACTGACGACCCCAAAATACACGGTGGCCGCCAGCGATACCGCCGTCATCACGAGATACCGGCGCGGTGTTTCCACCAGGCTGACGACGGTCAACGTGGCGGTCGTGCCCTGCCCGGGCGTACTTGCAAGCTCGAAGGTGCCGCCGGCCTCCGCGGCCCGCGCCGCCATGTTTCGCAGCCCCATGCCAGCCGAGGGCGCTGCCGTCGCGTCGAACCCCTGCCCATCGTCGACGACGGTCAGCATGAACTGGCGCTCGCGGGCACCCATGGGCGGCACCCAGTCGGGCGATTCGCCGAAGCGCACCTGCACCGCATGGGCGCGCGCGTGGCGCGCCACGTTGGCGAGCGCCTCCTGCGCGAAGCGCAGCATCGCTTGATGCGCGCCGGGCGCGAAGACGGCATCGTCGGGGAGCGCTCCCGCTTCGAACGTCACGGTGGCGCCGGTGCGAAACCGCGTAGCGTCGCAGAGCCGCTTGAGCGCCTCGATCAGTCCCGGGATGCTCAAGGGCGCGGCCTGGAGCTGATCGAGCATCACGTCCATCTCGGTGAGCGCTTCACGGCTCGACGTGCGTACTTGCTCCAGCGCCTGCCGCGCACCTGCCGCATCGCTGTCGAATCGCGCCGCCACGGCGGCGGCCGCCGTCTGGATCGCGAAGAGCTGCTGCTTGACCGCATCGTGCAGGTCTCGCGCCAGCCGCGCGCGTTCTTCCTGGCGGCCGGCCTCGCGGATCTGCTCTTCGTACTGCAGCTTCAACGACAGCCCCTTGCGCTCGCGGTACGTGACGCGCAGCGACGGCCGCGTGGCGGGTCGCCACTCCAACGACTCGAACGACAGCCACAGCAATACGGCGCCTGCGGCCAGAGGTCCCCAGGCGGCGTACGAGGGCAGGAGCACGCGCACGATCGGGAACGCGGGCGCGTAGTAGGTGATCCCGATCAAAAGGAGGATCGCGCCAAACCACCGGAGGACGCCAAGGCGTGCGGAACGATCTTCGATGCGCGAGCACGCCCACGCAACGGCGGCGGAGATCCAGATCGCATTGCCGGTGCCGACGACGATCAGCGACCACAGCGACGGGACGGCGAGCCGATCGACCGTCAGCGTTGCGGGCGCGGGCCAGCGGTAGCCGACGACGACGAGGCCCGTGAGGAGCGCGGCGATCGAGTAGCCGCGAAGAACGAGGCGTGAATCGATGCTGTCGGGGCGTTGCATGGCACGAGTGTAGAAAGCCGCGCCCGGGATTCCATCACCCGCGCCGGTGTTCGGCCCTCCCCCGGGCGGGGGAGGTACCGAGCCTGAACTGCCGCCATCGCCTGCGTAGTGCCGACATCAGCTCGGCGAAGCGAGGGGAATTGCGCAGCGGGTCCAGATTCGGATCTCGCTCGAAATACGGGTAACACGGAAAACCGTCATCCGCAGCCGCCTCGAGCCACGTCACCGCGTCGTCAGGCTGCTGCAGCGCGGCAAATACAGCCGCAAGATTGTGCGCCGTGTGGTGAAAGTGCCCGAAGCCCGTGCCAAGCTCGATCGACCGCGCGATGTCCCGTCGCGCAGCGTGTGAGTCTCCCCTCTTTGCCGACAGCAGGGCCCGGACACTCGTCAGACTTCCGCCTTCATCATTGGGATACCGGGCGAGGTAGTCATCGATGATGGGACGCGCTTTGTCGAGCCGTCCGAGCTGAATGTAGACCTCGGCCCGGACCCGCTCCACCAACAACGGGCTGACCTCTGAGGGCACCGTCTTCAATACGTCGAGCGCCTCCTCGAATCGACATTGCCACGCCGCATAGACGCCGACGCGGAACCGCGCCATCGTGTTGTTCGGGTTGAGATCGATGGCGCGGGCCACATGGCGCCTGGCCTCGTCCATGAGCCCCACGTGCGAGTACACCATCGACAGCTGATGGTGAGTTTCGTCGGCCTCCGAGTCGAGCTCGAGTGCCCTCGTGAATGCCCGGATGGCCTCCGCGTGCGGAAACCCTTTCGCCTTGGTCCACAGGATCAGGCCACGGGCGAAATGCGCCTCTGCGAGATTCGAGTCCAGATCCAACGCCTTTGCCAGGGCGACTTCGGCGTTCTCGCGCGGTCGTTTTCCATCGGCCTGGGACGCGAACTTGAACGAGCGGGTGTTGTACGCCCGCGCGAGCTGGGCATAGGCCGGAGCGAACGACGGGTCCCGGTCGACAGCGCGCTCGAGCAGGGAGATCGCCTCGGCCGTGTCTTCACCGTTCTCGCTCCCCGCTTTCACCTTGCCGTGAATGTAGAGATCGTACGCGGGCGAACGACCCGGCGTCTCGAGTCCCTTGTCTTTGCCCACCACCTCCGCGACGAAGCGGTAGCCGTGCTTGGGAACCGTCTCGATGTACCTCACGGCGTCGCTCCGATCGCCAAGGGCCGCCCGGAGGATGTGAATCACCTTGCCGATGTTCGCTTCCTCGACGAGCGCGTCGGGCCAGATCGTCGAGAGGATCGTCTCGCGGGTCACGAGGGCGCCGCCGTTGCGGACGAGATGCACCAGCGTCCGGAACGCCTTCTCCGGGACGGCGACACGTGCGCCTCCCCGTCGGGCGAGGGTGCGCTCGCCGACTTCGAGCCGAAACTCGCCGAATTCGTACACCTCGTCCGGCCGTTCAGGCATGACTGCTGGCGACGGAATGAAAAAGGAACGAGGACTTCACGAAGCCAGAAGGACTTGCGCGCGCGGTGTAGCGAGACTCGTCCGCACCCGCACACCTGACAGGAGGACCGCCATGAACGCACCGCACGCCCGGATCATACGCATTGTTTCAATCGGAACCGCCGCCGTGGTCATCAGCAGCGCTCTTGCCTACGCGGCGGTCGTCGTCTTCCGACAGGACGCTGTCAGCGACTACATCGGCTTGAAGGGCGGGCCCGCGCAGCTCACCGCGCGAGTGCTCAGAACGCCGGTCGGCGAAACCACGGGCCTCTGGCATTACCACCCCGGCAACGTCTACAACGTCGTTACGCAAGGCACCATCACGATCGAAGATGGATGCGGGCAGATTCGCCACTTTTCGAAGGGAGAAGCGTTCGAGACGTCCGAAGGCCGCGTGCATCGCGCCTACAACCTCGGAGTCGAGGACGCCGTCGAATACAACATGTTCGTCGGTCCTCAAGGCAGACCGATTGGCGTCAACATTCCGAACAACGAGCATCGGTGCGGCCCGCCGAGCACGGTGGACGAATGCAAGGGCGATGGCTGGATGTCATTCAATCATCCTGTCCCGTTCGTCAACCAGGGCGCCTGCATCTCCTACGTCAACCATCGGCCGCGAATCACGGTGCTCGTGCCCGAAGATCCGATCCAGTGATGCGCCGTACGTGACTCGGGCCCGGGTGCCGCCACCCGGGCCCGAGTCCTACCCGCCTTGCCCACCCTACCGGCGAGCGTCGCCAGCCGGCCCCACCCGCCTACTTTGGCCGGTACGTCGTGCGGGCGACCTCGGCGTACGGCACCGGGCTGACGGTGACGCGAATCTCGGTCTGCTTGTGCGGCTCGACGGTGCTCTTCTTCGTGCCGCCGTTCTCCTCACCCCACACCAGCGTCAGCTCTTCGCCGATCTGCACGTCCGGATCGACGACACCGAGCGACAGCATCGACCGCTCGTTGTAGCTGATGCCGCTGAACATCGACAGCCCTACCGTCTTGCCGTTCTTCACGATGGCGTCGAACGACGACGAGCCGTAGTTCGAGAGCGGCAGTTCGATGTACTTGTAGTGGTCGCCCTTGCCCAGGATCGACGTCATCACGCGGGCCACGTCCTCGGCGTTCCACGCGAAGGTCACCTTCTTGCGCTGCGGCTCGTTGGCGCGCTTCTCGAGCGCCTCGCGGCCGATGAAGTCGTGATCGTACTTCACCATGATGCCGTAGCCGAGCTCGTAGGGCGTCGAGTAGTAGTCCTCGATGTTCTTCGACACGAAGCTGCCCGCGATCGAGCAGGTGGCCTCGTACCCCGAAGCCGGCAGCCACTCGCGATACTTCTTCATCTTCTCGCCGGAGTAGACGGCCGGCAGCGGCGACGGAATCCACCCGGACTCGAGCGTGTTGGTCGCATAGGCGCGGGCGCCCACCTGCACCAGGCCGAACTCTTCACCGGCCGCCAGGATCACGTCCTTCACCTTTTCACGGTCGGCGTAGGGCCCCCAGAGCTCGAGGCCGGGCGCGCCGGCCATGCCGTGCCGGAGCGCGCGCACCTTCTGGCCGCCGATGTTGATGTAGTCCATGTTGAAGAACTTGATGTCAGGAATCGCTCCGCCATTCAGCTTCTCGAGGAGCTTCCACGCGTTGGGACCCTGCACTTGATAACGATAGTGCTGGCGAACGATGGCGGCGCCCTTCGGATTGGACGGCGAGCGATCGTCGCGGCGGACCTGCACGTTGAACCCGCCGGTCTCGGCGTGGAACTGCACCCAGTTGACGGTCGGCGCGCGGCCCACGAGATTGAACTCGTTTTCGGCGTGGTAGAACATGATCACGTCGCCGATCACGTAGCCGTCGTAGCTGAGGGGCGCAAACTGCTTCGCCTTGTTCGGCGTGAAGCCCTTGAAGGTGTTGGAGGCCAGGTAGTTCAGCATCTTCATGGCGTCGGGACCGGTCACGAGCAGTTCGGCCATGTGATGCGACTGGTCGAACAGCACCGCCGAGTCACGCCACGCGGCCTGCTCGCTGCGCCAGTTGGTGTACTCGGTCGGGACGACCGGATACACGTAGGCGCCAATCTTCGAGTTCCGCAACATGTCCACCGCGTTGCCGGCCTTCTGCAGTACCTGCTCCAAATTCTGCTGACTCATCGACTCGTTACTCCTCTAAAACAGGGCGGTCTGAAGACCGCCCTCTACGACAACCCAGGTGTCTCAATGTGAAGCCGGCGCCGCGACGGCAGCGCCTTGGACACTCGACGTGCGCGGCACGTGGCGCATGACGAGCGCCAGCGCGACAAACACCAGCGCCATGAGGATGGCCCATGACGTGAAATACCCCGCGGACCCGCCGCGGTCGAGCGCATAGCTACCAACGTAGGCCGCCATGGCATTGCCCACGCGCCCGACGGCCACGGCGGTCCCGACGCCGGTGCTGCGGATTTCCGTTGGGAACACGTGCGCGGCCAGCGCGTACATCGTCGTCTGGACCGCGTTCAGCAGCCCGCCGGTGATCAGGAACATCGCCATCAGCGCGCCCGCATCGGTGGGGTCGAGCTTCATGCCGGCCATCGCCAGCGAGCACACGACCGCCACCGCCGACATCGACAACATCGTCAGACGCGAGCCCAGGCGCTGGATGATGAACCCCCCGGCCAGCGCCCCGAGCACGCCGCCGATGTTCACCATGGTCAATCCGCGGTTGGCCGCGGGCTGCGTGAACCCGCCGCCCGCGAGCATGGCGGGCACCCACTGGATGGCGACGTAGTTGACCATCAGGCAGAAGAAGAACGACGCGCACAACGCGAGCGTGTCGCGCAGGTAGACCGGCGCGAACAGCTCGCCCATCGAGCCCTTGCGCACTCCGCGCGCGGCGTCCGCGGCGGCGTCCATGTATTGAACGTCGTCGGGCACGTTGTGGCCGATGCGGCGCATGACCCGTGTCAGTTCAGGCCAGCGTTCCTTGCGGCGCGCCAGGAACCGCGGCGACTCCGGCAACACCATCCACAGGACCACGGCGAGCACGAGCGGGATGATGCCGCCAATCAGGAACAGCGACCGCCACCCGAATGCGGGGATGACGCGTGCCGCGAGTTCGGCGGCCACGAAGCCGCCGAGCGGAATGCAGACGATGGTCATCGTGACCGCCGACGGACGCTGACGGCGCGGCACGTACTCGGAAGCGAGGGTCGCGGCGTTCGGCATGGCACCGCCAAGACCAACGCCCGCGAGGAACCGCAAGACCAGCAAAGCTTCCAGCGAATTGACGAACGAAATCGCGATCGTGACGAGCGCAAATGTGACGACGCTCAACAGCAGGGCGGGGCGGCGCCCGAAGCGGTCGCCGATCGCGCCGCCGATGAGGCCGCCGATCATCATCCCCCAGGGTCCGGACGACTGCGCGTTCGTGAACGCCGCGCGCGGCTGACCCCATTCTTTGATCAGCGTCGGAATGGTATTGGGCAGCAGCTGGTTGTCGACGCCATCGAGAATGATGGCGAGCGCGGTGCCGAACACCAGCAGCTTCTGATAGCCGGTCCAGCGGCCTTCGTCGATTTCGTGCCCGACGTCGACGGTTTTCATCAAGGGTCCCTTCTACCTCCTTTGGGCCAGCGGGAAAGTATATCAGTCACGACATATGATCTTTGGGTCCGTGCCCGAGACTGCGTCGCTCTTGCTGGGGATTTTCGCCTCCGACATCCTGCCCATCTTCGTCATCGCCGGCGTCGGCTTCGTGCTCGCCCGACATTTCGCAGTGCAGGTGCAGACCGTTTCGCGAGTCACGTTCCATGCGCTCGCCCCGGCTCTGGTGTTCAACACGCTCACCACGTCCTCGGTGACGGGCTTCGAATTCGGCCGAATGGTGGCGTTCTACGCGCTGGTCGCCGCCTCGGCGGGGGTGATGGCCCGGCTGGCGGCCATCCCACTTCGGCTGGACCGGGCTTCGCTCTCCGCATTTCTGCTCGTGGTCGTCTGCTCGAACAGCGGCAACTACGGCCTGCCCGTGGCCCTCCTCGCGTTCGGCCGCGATGCCCTCACTTTCGCCAGCGTCTACTTCATCGCGAGCTCGATCTTCAGCTACACCGGCGGCGTCCTGATGGCCGCGAGCGGACGCCGGTCGATCCTGCAAGCGCTTGTGGGCGTGTTGCGCGTGCCGGCCGTTTACGGCGCGGTGGCGGCGGCTACGGTCCTGGCCTTTGGCCTGCACGTGCCAGAGCCGATCGCACGGCCGGTGATGCTTCTGAGCGACGCGGCGCTGCCCATGATGATCCTCGTGCTGGGGATGCAGCTCGAACGCGTCACGTGGCCAGACCGGCCGGACATGGTGGCGGTCGCCGCGCTGTTGTCGCTCGTAGCCACGCCGCTCGCGGCGTTCGGCGTCGCGCACCTGCTTGGTCTCCGGGGCCCGGCGTTCCAGGCCGGCGTACTCCAGGCGTCGATGCCGACGGCGGTCATCACGACGATCCTCGCGCTCGAGTTCGACGTCTTCCCGAACTTCGTGACGAGCGTGGTCTGCGTGACGACACTCCTGAGCCCGCTCACGCTCACGCTGCTGATCGCGTATCTGCAGGCCCACCCGTAGAGGTGTATATAGAGGGCGGTCTTCAGACCGCCCTGAACGGCAGGCCCGAAGGCTTGGCTACGAATGTCGCGGCTGCTGCTGGCGCGGCATCGTGAGAAACGCCACGAATGCACAAAGGCCGCAGCCGGCGATCACGGCCGCGAACGGGACCGCGGTGCCGTTCGCAAACGCGCTGACGAGCCGTCCCGAGGCCGCGCCGAGCACGAACTGCAGCGTTCCCAGCAGCGCCGACGCGGAGCCGGCCATGGCGCCATACGGACTCATCGCGAGCGCCGTCGTGTTCGGCCCGACGAAGCCGTGGCAGATGACGAAGCAGAAGAGCGGCACGAGAATGCCGGCGAAACCTCCGAAGCCGGTGTAGGCGTCCACCATCAGCGTGGCACTCGCCGCAACGGCAAAGGGCAACACCACACGGACGATCGCCTCGGGCCGCACGCGGCCTGCGAGGTAGCGGTTGATCTGCGACGCGATCATGAGACCGATCGCATTGGTCCCGAAGTACACCCCGAACCACTGCGGATCGACGTGAAAGAGCTCGATGTAGACGAACGGCGATCCCGAAATGTACGCGAGCAGTCCGGCGAAGATCAGACCGCCCGACAGCACCCACCCGAGGTACACGCGGTCGCGGAGGATTCGAAGATAGGTAGACGCGATGACCGCGACGGATTCACGACGGCGCTGCGCGGGTCGCAGGCTCTCGGGCAGGAGCCACGCCGCCAGCACGAGCCACGCCACTCCGTAGCCAGCGAGCACGAAGAAGACCGATCGCCATCCGAAGTGCACGAGCAGCTGCCCGCCGATGAACGGCGCCAGAATCGGCCCCAGCATCATCACCAGCACGAGCATCGACAGCATGCGCACGGAGTCGCGGCCGTCGAAGTAGTCGCGCACGACCGCGCGCGGCACGACGAGCGGCGCGCAGCCGCCGAGCGCCTGCAGGAAGCGGAAGAGCACGAGCTGCCAGACGCTCGTGGTGAACGCGCAGCCGAGCGACGCGGCTATGAAGATCCCGAGTCCCAGATACAGCGCCGGCTTGCGGCCGAATCGATCGGACAGCGGACCGTACAGCGCCTGACCGAACGAGATGCCGATGAAATAACTGGAGAGGCTGTCCTGCACCGCCGTGATCGGCACGCCGAGTTCGCGCGCGATGCCGGGCAGCGCCGGCAGATACATGTCGATCGCGAGCGGCCCCATCGCGGTGAGGGCGCCGAGAATGATCGCGAGCCGATGGCGGTAGTGATGGCCGTCGGGCGCGGCGCCGCTCATCCCTTGCGCTGGTAGTGGCCGCTGCGTCCGCCGGACTTCTCGAGCACGCAGATGCCGGTGATGACCATCGCCTTGTCCACGGCCTTCACCATGTCGTAGATCGTCAGCGCCGCCACCGACACCGCGGTGAGCGCTTCCATCTCGACGCCGGTCTGTCCCGTCGTGCGCACGCGCGATTCGATGCGATAGCCACGCCGCGTGGGCGTGAGCTCCACGCTCACGTGCGTGAGCGCCAGCGGATGACACAGCGGGATCAGCGTCGACGTCTGCTTGGCCGCCATGATCCCGGCCAACCGGGCGGTCTGCAGCGGATCGCCCTTCGCGACCTGGCCCGACCGGATCAACCGAAGCGCCTCGGCCGACATCGTGATCGCACCGGCGGCGCGCGCCTCGCGCGCGGTGGACGGCTTGTCGCCGACGTCCACCATCCGCGCCTTGCCGGTCGCGTCGAGATGAGACAGTTTTTTCCTAGCCACCGGCGGCCTCGCCCTGCGCGAGATAGAACGACAGGCTCTCGAGCGACACGGTCAGGTCCACACTCTTGAGTTTCACGTTGGCCGGCACGGTCAACGCTCCCGGCGAGAAGTTGAGGATCGCTTTGATTCCGGCGGCCACGACCTGGTCGACGACCGGCTGTGCGCGCGGAGCGGGCACCGCAATCACGGCGATATCCAGCCGGTCCTTGCGCGCGACGCGACGCAGCTCCTTGATGTCGTGGATGGGCACGCCGCTGCGCGACTCGTGACCGATCTTCTCGTCGTTGGCGTCGAAGAGCGCCGCGATCTCAAAGCCCTCCTGACGGAAGCCGGGATAGTCTGCGAGCGCGAGACCGAGGTTGCCGGCGCCCATGATGGCGACGCGGAGCTGGCGATCCAGTCCAAGGATCTTGCGAAGGTGACGCCGCAGTTCTTTGACGTAGTAGCCCACGCCTCGCACGCCGAACTCACCGAAGTAGGCGAGGTCCTTGCGAATCTGGGCGGCGTTGAGATGAAACCGTTCGGCGAGCGCTTGAGACGAGATGGTCTGCACGCCGGTCTCGTCGAGCGTGTTCAGACAGCGCAGGTAGACGGAGATCCGGTTGGTGGTGAGCTCCGACACCTGGTCGGGTACCTGCCGGCGCTTGTTCGCCTCCTTCACAAGGTTCAATGCTACCATCACGCGCCTATGGCCAATCTCACGGCAGAACGGCCCGCGCGCGCGCCCGTAAGCACCTTCAAGCCGTATGTGCCGGCGTCGCAATCGCCGCCTGAATTCACCATCAAAGCGATCGTCCTCGGCGCCATCTTCGGCCTGATTTTCGGCGCCTCGACGGTGTATCTCGGGCTGCGCGCCGGCCTCACCGTGAGCGCCTCGATCCCGATCGCCGTCCTGGGCATCTCGGTCTTCAAGCGGCTGGGGGGATCGACGATCCTCGAGAACAACATCGTGCAGACCATCGGCTCGGCGGGCGAATCTCTCGCGGCCGGCGTGGTGTTCACGCTCCCGTCGCTCATCTTCCTGGTGCCCGGCGGCCCGGCGTATTTCAACTACGCGCAGATCACGATGCTGTCCGTCGCCGGCGGGATTCTCGGCGTACTGATGATGGTGCCGCTGCGGAAGGCACTGATCGTGAAAGAGCACGGCGTGCTCCCCTACCCTGAGG
>Ga0105238_10005966_pt1 | contig 12078 bp, 9 predicted proteins | sample KBSC34metaG_FD_81526 | JGI IMG/M metagenome (GOLD analysis project Ga0105238, IMG submission 81526) | Corn rhizosphere microbial communities from Kellogg Biological Station, Michigan, USA - KBS C3-4 metaG | ecosystem: Host-associated > Plants > Roots > Rhizosphere > Soil | place: Michigan, USA... | reverse complement strand
TGGGGTCGGTTTTGGTGTCGGTCGAACTGAGGGAGATGGTCTGTTTATTGAGCAGTTGTCCGGCCGGAGCCGCTAAGCTGCCCGAGCTACTCGATCCGGGGGTAGACGACCCACCCTTGCCGGCGGAACTGTCCCCACCCGCGGTCGGCGCGTACTGTTTGGTAGCGGAGCTATGGGTTTGGGTGGTAGTGTCGGTGCCGGTAACGTGTTGCGACATCTTGATATAAACCGCCCCTCCCACGGCAGCCAGGGCCACGATGGCGAGAACTATCAACGTCTTTTTATTTTTGTATATTTTTTTGGCCAAATTTTCCCCTAGCTTTCATAAGCAGTATACCAGGAGGCCTCCAGAATGATCAAGTCGGTCCAAAATCGGGTATACTATAAGCAATATGAGCGAGCAGTTGGATATTCGGCGTCATTATGGTGCCGCTATTTTCGGGACGGCGCTGATGGTGGCAATTGTGGCTGTTATCGGCTTTTCAGTAGTGTATGCAGGCAAAATCTATCCCGGTGTCAGCGTTGACGGCGTGTACGTCGGCGGCCTATCACGTAGCGCGGCCATGGCAGCAATTCAGACCCAGGCTACCACCTATGCTAACCAGCAGTTGACGATTCAAAGCGGCTCAAGCACTATCACCATCCCAGTCAGTGCGCTGAAACTCCAGTATACCGACCAGGGCACGGCCAACGCCTTGAAGTGGGGGCGACAGGGGAGTTTGGCAGTGCAGATCCGGGAGCGGGTGCGCGCATTGATTGGGCGTCCCACCACCTTCAGCAGTTTTACCTATAGCGACGCCAAGCTACTGCCGGTAATAGCCCAGCTGGACGAGGCGGCAGCCGTGCCGGTAGCCAATGCTACGCTCAGTTTTAGTAATGGCAGCGTCGGCGTGACACCGGACCAACCTGGGCGTCGTCTGGACCGCGGTCTGCTAATCCTGGATCTCAATCAGCAGCTGGCGGCCATGGGTACTTCGCCGGTCTCTACCACCACCTACTCGATCACTCCAACTATTAATGCGGCGGCGCTGGCCTCGACCCAGTCGCAGGCCGCAGCCTACGCCGTTGCGCCGATTAGCTTGCAGATTGGCGGCTCTACCCAAAGCATCGACCGCACTACCATCCTCAGCTGGCTGGATGTGTCGACACCCACACGGGTCAGTGACCTTCCGCTCAACCCCCTCGTCGGTTTTTACGATGTGCCGCTGCCGCCTACCGTCAACCTTACTCTCAATCAAGCCGATGTTGGCGGATACGTTCAAAACCTGGCCAGCCGCCTCAATCAGCCGCCTCAGAATGCCGTGCTAGCTTGGCAAAACAATGCACTGACGGTAGCCACTCCCAGTCGCCCGGGTGTGTCCTTTGACCAAACCAAAGCCGCCGCGCAAATCGTGCTGGCGGCCCACCAGCCTGCAGCTAACCGAGCCGTCACGGTTGCGGCCACTACTACTCCGGCCGACGTTAACGAAAACAACTTGGCCAGTCTTGGCATTACCAGCCAGATTAGCGAAGGCCAAACCACTTTTCCCGGCTCTTCGGCGGCCCGCCTCACCAATGTGCGGGTGGGGGCAGCCAAGTACAATCAAGTGCTGCTTAAGCCCGGCGAACAATTCTCCTTCGGGAAGATTTTGGGCGATGTCGGTCCGGCCCAAGGCTACCTCCCCGAGCTGGTGATTTTGGGCAACCACGAAGAAAAACAGTACGGCGGCGGTCTTTGCCAGGTGGCTTCCACGGCCTTCCGCGCCGCCCTGCTAGCCGGCCTGCCTATCAACCAGCGCTCCAACCACTCCTTCGCCGTCAGTTATTACACGGCGCCGTATGGGGTTCCCGGCGTTGACGCCACCATTTACTATCCCCAGGTCGACCTCAAATTCACCAACGATACCGGCCATTACATCCTGATCCAGACGATCATGACCGGCACGTCGCTGACGTTTGATTTTTACGGCACCAAAACCAAGAGTGGCGTCATCCGCGGCCCCAACTTCATTACCGGTTCCACCGATGCCAAGCAAGCTTCGCAAACGGTGTTTTACCGCGACGTGCTTGATCCCAACGGCGCTGTGATTAAGACCGACACCTTCCGCCAGTCTTACCAACCCAGCACCAACTTCCCGATTGAGCAAACCACGACAGGGGCTTGACAGTTCGGTTTTCGTTCGCCATACTAAAACCAAACACTATTGAAGGAGGCCGATATGGCAGAGCCGCTCACAAAACGCCAAAAAGAAGTTCTCGACTACATCACCCAATACATTGAGGTGCAGGGGTATGCGCCGAGTTATCGCGAGATTGCCGAAGCCTTTAATTTAGGTTCGGTTGCGACAGTGGCCGACCATGTGGAAACGCTGGTAGCCAAGGGCCTGCTGAAGAAAAATGACAATTCGGCTCGGTCGCTGCAAATCGTGGCCGCCGAGGACTTTTCTGAAGAGCATTTTGTGGGGCTACCGATCCTCGGGTTGATTGCCGCCGGCCAGCCGATCGAGACGTTGACGGGTCATGCCGAGACGCTAGAGGTGCCACCGTTCATGGTGGGGACAAAGCACTCCTATGTTTTGCAAGTCAAAGGCGACTCGATGATCGAAGAGGGGATTTTCGAAGGTGACTACGTAGTGATCCAAGAAAAAGAAGTGCCTTCGAATGGCGACATGGTAGTTGCGCTGATTAACGATGGAGAGGCAACGCTCAAGCGTTACTACAAAGAGAAGGGCCACATCCGCTTGCAGCCGTCCAACGCGGCCTATGAACCGATCATGGTTGAACCAGGAACACCAATTAAGATTCAGGGGATCTGCATCGGAGTGATTCGCAAGTATTAGCTTTAAGCAGTCCGGAAATAAAAAAAGAAAGGGGGAAACAATGAGTAAACGCAAATTGCGCCGCATGTACCGGAGGTATTTGTTCTCGTACACATTCGATACCGTGCCAATGCGCACCATCAAAAATTAAGTTGTGGTGAGGAAGTGGAACTAGCCCTGGAAAGGGGCTAGTTTTTATTTGACCAGATAGGGACAGGAGCCGTATAATCACCTGGTATAATCCGCAGTAGCTCAATGGTAGAGCATCTGACTGTTAATCAGAGGGTTACAGGTTCGAGTCCTGTCTGCGGAGCCATGTACTAATAGCAATTTCGTTGCAGGCCTAACGGGCAATTTGGCCATTATAGCCATAAGTGGTAACATGCCAGTAACTAGAAACATGGCAAGGTGGCAAGTCACAGCTGTGTCGATGGAGGTCACATTAACCCGAGCCGTTAATGAGAAACCTCATCTTATTCCAGGGCACTACTAACCGCTCTGGCTGAGGCAGTCCCTTAGTCGCCGAAGGGATGCAATGTTAAAGAAAACTGGCCTCATTTCGTTATTATCAGCCTTACTTCTTGCTTCACCTGCCGCCATGGCGGCGACTTCGCCGGGATTAGGCCTGGCAAGTACGTTTGGTATTCTGGCGAGCACCTACACCAACACCTCCGGAGGCACTACCATCAATGGCGATCTGGGGTATACGACGGGGCCGGCTACCGCGCCAACGGTTAATGGCTCGACCCACGCTGCTGACGGAACCTATACCCAGGCAGGAATCGATCAGGGCACCGCTTTGAGTGCGTTGGCCAGCCAGCCCTGTACGTTCACCTTTGCGGCGGGGGCCATTGATTTGGCATCCGATACGACGCATGGGACGGTGGGGGTTTATACTCCTGGCGTCTATTGCATTTCCGGTGCGGCCTCGATAGGTGGTGGAGGAACGGTGACGCTCAATGGCGCCGGGGCCTACATTTTCCGGATGACCGGGGCCCTGACCACGTCGGCCAATTCGATCGTGACGCTGGCAAATGGTGCGTCAGCTTGTGATATTTGGTGGACGCCGAACGCTGCCACAACTCTGGGCGCGACCTCAACCTTCAAAGGCACTGACGTCGATGCATCCGGGATAACTATAGGCAGTACCGTCGGCTGGGTAGGAAGAGCCCTGGCGTTTGGCGGTACGGTTTCAACGGCGGCAGATACTATTACGGCGCCGACCTCGTGCACCACGACTACTCCGGGTGGGAGTACACCTGGGGGGACTACGCCTGGCAGCGCCACCGGAGGCCCGACTACGCCGGGATTGCCAGATACGGGCGGCGGCCCATTAGGACAAAATATTCCCTGGTGGAGCGTGCCTGCGGCTGTGCTCGTAGCGCTATCGGCTTTCTATGTAATTCGCAAAGAACGCCAGACTACCTCAGATCGTTAATGAAATGAGCAGGGAAGGCCAGAAGTGGGTTTTCCTGGGGAATGCGGGCGCAATTACCCTTGTCCTCGTAACGTACTTTGGCCTTAGCCTGAGTAGTCGCGCGCTTTCATACCGCCCCGATAGCATTTCCGCACCAATCGTGTCGGCGGTGCATGTCCAGGGGCCCGCAAGTGGCCTACCAGTTAGGCTAGAGATCTCTAAGCTTAAGGTTGATGCCGCCATCGAAGATGTGGGAGTGACCGCGGCCGGTAATATGGATGTGCCCACGAACATTGCTGATGCCGGTTGGTATGAGTACGGGCCGCATCCAGGGAGCACGGGTAGCGCGGTAATTGCCGGGCACCTTGACGGACCCAAGGGTCAGCCGGGGGTATTCAGTAAGCTGGGCAAGCTCCAGCCCGGCGACAGCCTAGCGACGACTGATGGTGCGGGCCACACTACTACATTTATAGTACGGGAGATCCGAACGTATAGCCAGGATGCATACTCGCGCGACATCTTCGCTATAGCCAGCGGAGCCCACCTGAACCTTATTACCTGTACAGGGGCGTGGGATAAGACGCACCGTCGTTTCCAGCAGCGGTTGGTAGTATTCGCAGACGAGGTTTGAGTAGTGTGCCGGATTACGGAAGACAAAGTCTTTCCAGCGCTGTCTTCTTCCTGCTTGGCATGGTAGAAGTTCGCAACCTGGTCACGATGCGGAGCCGTGGACTTATTTGCGCTTGGAAACGGTACTTGAGTGGAAGAAAAGAAATGACCACCCCAAAGACCTCACGCCCATTAGCGCGAAGAGAGGGCACTGAACGCAGTACTTGAGTCCAATCGGTAGTCGGGGCCGGTGATATTGGCATCGGAGATGTTCAAATAGACCAGCGCCTGGAACCCTAGCTGCTGGTATTGTCCGACGGCCTGCTGGATCAGATTGCTCTGGTCAGAGGGGTTGGCGCGACCGGCGCCGAACTCCACAATCCAAACCGGTTTATTGTAGTGCTGCAACCATTGGCGGCCGGAAGCAAGCTCGCCAAACGTCGGCACATAGGAGCCATACCAATACTGGTCATACAGGATGGTCGTGCCAACTACGTCAACATAAGCATCTCCGGGGTAGTAGTCGCTGGCATTAGGGTTACCCGCGGGCGACCAGACAAAGCGGACATTTTGGGCGCCGTCGGCGCGCATACGGTCTACCATATGCCGGTAAGCGGCTTTGTACAATTCGGGATCTTGGTTGCCCCAGGGATAGACATTGCTTAAATCCATCTCGTGCCCAAATCGGATGTAGACGGGGCTGTGGCTAGCTCGCGCTACCGCAGCCAAATTATCCAGCCGAGCATCATAGGTGCCGTCTGCGATACCGGTGAGCAACTTTGCGCCGTCGTCTTCACCGCGCGGCTCAACTGTAATTAACGGAGTATTGTGGGACTGGAGTGAGGAGGCGACGGCCAGGGCAAAGTAGTGGTCATCGCGCCAATCGACAAACGTGTGCTGAATATAAGGATGCTGGGCTTTTGCCAGGCTGAGGGATGGGTTATAGGTGCCGAGCCGGGGCGTTTCCTGGGAGTTTTTGGGCACCAGCTTGATCTGATTAATCAGTTCAGTGGTGGACATTGAATAGCTTACTGACTGGGGAATGCCGATATCAGCCAGGATGGGAACAGTCGCGGCAAGGGCTTGGGGCTGGGTGGTCGCCAGCGACGAAGTCGTAATTGCCGCACCCAAGACAAGGGCAAACGCCAGCGTCGCCGATAGCGGCTTGAGCCAATACTGCCGGATGGTTTGGGGGTCTGGCTTCGACTGACGGAACCGCAAGCTGATATCAGTTAGGCATATTGTCAGCATAAATACGGCATTTATGGTTGCAAAAATAACCTGAGCTTCGGGAACCTGTCCCGCCCGGAGAAGGCTGGCCAAGATCACGTCGCCAGTGCTCGCCAGGCCGAGCAGCAAGAATGGACGGTAGGTAACTAAGGAGGGGGCCATTTGCGCATAGCTTCCCTTCGGGGTGATCATATAAGATTTCTTTACTTTTAATGCCGCTGCCACGATTGCTTGGAAGATTATTGGCCAGCGCACGACATGCAGGAGTACTCCCCGCCACGATAAGCGCAAGGCGCTCGGCTGCATTAAGGGCCGCGCTGACCACCAGACTAAATAGCCGCAAATATACAGCGGTATAAAGTGCAGCAGCATCTGCCACGGGTCTACCTGGGCGACGTCCCGATTCAAGATAATGGCCACCAGCGGACTGATGAACATCGTTAAATAAGCTAGCGACCACAGCGGATACCACGTCTGGGCAAACAAGAACTGCCACCGGCGTTTAGCGGGCATGGCGGCGAGGAGCTTGGGGGTGTGATGCAGAAGCACCTGGAACATGCTGTAGGCCCAGGCGAACTGCTGGGCGAGATAGGTAGTTAGGGTTTCGGGGCCATCGCCTTCAGCAATAATTTCCGGCAAGAACACTCCCTTGTAGCCATGGTGTGCCAAATATAAGGTATCCAGATGGTCTTCGGCCCGGGTCGGCTGAAAGCCGCCAATCTCATTAACTGCCGCCATTCGGTAGGTACAGTGCGAACCAATAATGAAAGGAGTGTCGCTGTGCCCATAGAAGCCCATTTGAAGAGGGCCTTGCAGAACCAGCTCCTGTTCGGCGGCGCCGCGGGCCGTCCACGACCCCATATTCTTATATACCGACGGCGCCTGGACCCAAGCGACGCGCTTGTCCCTAAAGTACCCCAGCGTCTTGTTCAGATAGTTGGGCTTAGGGATGTGGTCGATGTCGAGCTGCACAAAAAAATCGTATTTGCGGCGTTTGACATGGTCGAGCCAGGCGTTGACATTTCCGGCCTTCGTCTTCATTTGAAATGGCGGGTGGGGTTGGTTATAAGCTTCGATGCCGTGGCGACTGAAGTGCTTTACGCCGTAGCGCTTGGCCAAAGCCTTAATCGCCGGGCTGTTGCCTTCATCCAGGATCCAGCTATCGTGAGAATAGGTAATGGCTGCCATTGCCCGCAACTGGTTTTCCACGATATCGAGCGACTCCATAGCTGGCACGCATAACGAAATGACGGCCACCTTCTGGTTTTTGGGCGCAATACGCCGCTGCGGGCTTTTAGCCTTCAGAACAAAGTAGAGCAGCGAGCTGGGCAAAAGGGCAAACTCATACAGCAACGCCAGCGTGAGCGGGATAAACAGCGGCCAAAAGCGAGCATAACTTGACCCCAGCCACCAGCTCCACATCCACAGCAAGCTCGTAATCCAAATTGGTAGTATGATCAGCGCACGACGCGTAGAAGGCATCATGCGCCCTCCACGCTTCAACATTCGACAACCTTAACATAAAACTACAAAATAGTCAATGGTGGAGTGATCGAATGTAGGCAATCAGCGCTAGGGGAAAAATTGGCACCACAAAGGTAAAAACAAATGCATAACCGCATAGATCAACCAAGAGCCCTCGGGCTTTTCCCCTACGTGCGTCCATATAAGCTTACTTTATGGGTAAGTTGATTACGAAACAAGCCCTACGTCGCACCCTAATTCCCGAATAGGCGCTTAAAGGCACCCTGCCCTTGAGGAAAATCGGAAAGCACCCCACCCCCCCAGTCCAGATCGAAATACGATTGGTAGGTCGCGCCGGTAGTCGCAAACAAAGCGCTCATTTTTTGCACAAAATCGGGGTCGTCGCCTCCTCCGGCAAAATTGTCACCGGGCTTATACAATCCCCATTCCGGATAGCTGACCGGTTTGCCGTGGCTATGGGCAAACGCCACGAGCTCATTAACTCCTAAGGCTCGGTTAGCAGCATAATCCCACCTTTGCTGGGGGCCTGCCCCGGCGTCCTGCCACTTTACATCATATATATCCATTCCTACGATATTGACTACGTCATCCCCTGGATAAAAAGAGCTAAAGGAGTTTAAGGGGCGGCCACCCTGCAGACCATTGCAAACCGTCCAGTCAAAGCTGAAAGCCGCGCCGGGAACCGAGCGCATGACCGCGACCTCATGGCGGAACAAGGCTTTGTAGCCATCCGGGTTGGCGGTGGCCTGCCAGGGCCCAATACTGTCGCAGTTGGCCTCGTAGCCTAATCGAATAATCGAATTTCCCAGATTATTGCTGACCAGCTCGGATGCGAGGCTAGAAAAGTAAGTGTCAAAGGCGCCACCTGTGCCTTCGGCAAATTGGCCCTGGTTTTGGTTTTGGAGCATAGGGACGCCAAGTACCAAGCGTCGGCCTTGAGCTTGGGACACCCACTTTCCCCAAGGGCCCATGAGCCAAGCTTGCGAATCAATAAAATCTTTTTGCCAACCCCCCTTATAATCGATGTAATCCGTAGCATACGGTACCGGTCGGCCGAGCCACTGCGCAAAAGCATCATGTGCGGCCACGGCCCCTGGTCCGGTATATACCCCGATGGCCGTATTGGCCGATTGGTTAGAGCTGCCCCGGGCTATGCTACTGGCCGGCTCGGCAACAGGAGTAACGGGCGGCAGGGGGCTGACGGGCTGCAGTACTAAGCTTGGTGATTCACCGGCAATATGCGGCGGGATCTTGGCGGCGGACATAGTAGTCATGATCATATACGTCCCGCCACCCAACGACAAGCATAGGAATATCGCCGCCGCCAAGCGATTCCGAGTAATTAACCCCCTTTTTGAACCCATTACCCTCATGATGGCATAACTAGTACGAATGGTCTACGCTTCGGTGGTAACTTGAATGTAGTTTAAAGATCGTACAGAGAGTGAGCCATGGACTTAGTCACGTTACGCCGGGTGTTTTGCTATACTTAAGGCATGCAAAAAATAGCCACACGAGTATTTATTTATGCGTCGGTAGTATTTGGCGTCGTGGGGATTTTGGTCGTTCTGACGGCCTCGGGTCCGGACAAGAAAGACTCTATTCTTAGCGAAACCCTCATAAGGCTTTTGTTCGCAACTGTTTTTATTATACTGCCTTCATTCGCTTTGAGTATTGCTAGCAAATACTTAAACGGCAAATCTTAGTCCTATTTCCATCACGTAGGGGAGCTATATTCCTTGCTATACTTGCGACGTAAGAGGGAATGATATGTCTAATCCGGAAAATGAAGGGCAACCAGGTAAAGAGCAGTTTGAAGCCAGCAATGATTACGCTCAAATGTTTAGCGACGCCAATGCGGAGGCAAGCAGAGGAGTTGAAGGCGAAAAAGAAGCAAGTCCTGAAACCGCCCCGCTACCAGAGGGATGGACATATTTGATCCACGGGACCGATACGCAGAGATGGGATACAAGCGAAGAAGTCGTCACTGTAACTCGGTCTGGACTTTCTTGCATTACGAGCGAGGATGCAGCTAGCGACGCATATGATACGACAGGTGGGTATGCGTCGCCTCGAGCGGAAGGCGCTCAGGCGGTTGAAATAAGAGTGCCTTTTTACCGTGAGGACTTTTCCTTACGCAGAGGCGCGCGCGACGATATAAAAGATATTAAAGCTGGCCTCGACCCCGAAACACTTGCTCTCATAACTAAGTATCATCAAGATCGTCATGCGGTAATACCGAGGCATGAAAGGCTCATTAGGTTAGGCGAGGAGCAAGCCGAAAACGGCCGCATTATTGAGTATATGATTCCCGCTAGCGTAGCTGATCAATACCGGGATAGCGTAAAGCAAGAGTTCGATCGAGATTTGTGAGCGGCATCACGATATGGAGTCATTGCTCTTATGCTTATTTTGTGACACTATTTGGTTACATGTAGGGGAGTTCATGATAATTTCGCAGGAGTTAGAATAATCATTGCTGCCATTTCGTACTAAGCCGCAGAGAGGTAATTCCACTGTAGGAAAGAGCTCTATTTGGTCGCTCCGCCGTTTTAGTGCGCGCCAGTATGGTATGGTAGTCATCGGTCTTTTGGTAGTTGCCGGCGGTATCCTCTTATTTGCAGCCGGCTCAACTCCTTTTGCTAGTCTCAACGCCGATAAAGGCACTGTTGCGAACGGTGCTACTATTCAGACCAATGCTTCTGCCAGTGATGGTAAATATGTGCAGTTTGGGACTGCCTCAACTTCCGGAGCCACGGTCAACTCGGCGCCGACCGGACCAGCTGTGCCTACCGGAGGATGGTCAACCGCCTATGCCGATGCGTTTAATGTACCAATCGGTACCGCTTCGGGGCAGGACAACACCTGGTTTCCAAACAGGCCTGGTGGCAGTAGTACGAATCCATGCGTCAATGCCCCCGGCGATAATAGCAATGAAATGGAAGTGTACAATTGCAACAAGGTAGCCGTGGACTCTCAAGGGCTAAAACTAACCTGTACATACACTCCCGGGGTAGCAACCGGTAAGAACTATGTCTGCGGGACAATTAGACAGCAAGCCACCAACGGAGCAACTTCATATAAACAATTTGGCTGGAAGCCGGCCCAAGGTGAAACATGGGCCTTTGAAATAGTTGGCAAGTTTCCGCCCAATACCGGGGAGGAGGACGTTGGGTGGTGGTCATTCGACCCGTCTTGGACGGATGAGTTTGATTTCTTTGAATCCTGGGGCTGGAATGATCAGCCTACTTCAGGTTATACCACCACTACAACTGGCATCGCATGGCTATATAGCACACCAACGGTGATAGAAGGATATAAGCAATTCTGGCCCAACGCGAGCAATGATCCGTCTTTGGCTCTGCATCGCTACACCACCGTCATTTATCCCGATAATAGATTTAGTTTTTACATTGATGGCGTACTCCAAACCGGCGGCACTATTCCGGCAAATGGACTGATGGGGCCACCTCCAGGAACGATTAAAACTCCATATATGGGCCTGGCTCTTCAATATGCGCTCAGGAACCCAAAGTATTCAACCGGGTTTACGTCGGGATCACGCACCTTTAACGTTCGCTCGGCTGCCGTCTATCAGGATGGAACACATGCTGGAAAAGATATAGTCAATGGTGGTTCAGCGCCCGGAACGACTGTCAAATGATAGCCGTTACCAATGCCAAAATAGATGGCTAACAAAACCAATAGCTACCAAGCGCTTCCTGAAGGCCTAACGATCAAGAAATCAAAACTTCACGGCTTAGGACTCTTTGCTACCCAGCCAATTCCGCCCAGCCAGGATCTTGGCATTAGCCATGTGGCGGACGACCGGTTCCCTAATCACTATTTGCGTACGCCGTTGGGAGCGTTCATTAATTACTCGAGTCATCCGAACTGCGAATTTGTAGAAGTTGATGATACTTTTAGATTGAAAACTCTCAAGCCAATCGCTAAAGACGAAGAGCTGACTGATAAGTATGATTGCTGGTACGACATCGCAACCTTATCTACGTTTAAGGATAATTAACCTTCCCCGTGCCCCGGTATTGCTCAAGCCAGTGGACGAAGACTGCGCCTGGATTTACAATAACCTAGTCTTGGATAAAATCCGGAGACGCTCTTTCCAGGTATAAACCGCAAACAAAGGAGCCTGTATGGCTACCGCAACAGTCGTGCCGCTGGTACGTGGGCAACGACTTTCGGTTGCACACAGGCTCAGCGTCCTAGCTGGTCTGGTGCTGCCGTCTTTGGGCGTACCCGCGTTGGCGTGGCTGCTAACCCGCCACGCTCTCACCCTCACAAATACGACCCTGATGGTGATTTGTAGTGTCTGGCTGTATCTCTTCTCGGGGTTCGGCATCACTGCCGGCTATCACCGCTTGTTCACCCACAATTCGTACGCCGTACCGCCATGGCTGCGAAAGGTATTCGCAGTTGCCGGCTCAGCGGCGTTGCAGGGGCCGCTCATCAGTTGGGTGGCGTCACACCGCAAGCATCATCAGTACTCGGACAAAGTGGGCGATCCGCACAGTCCGCACG
>Ga0105238_10005963_pt1 | contig 12079 bp, 5 predicted proteins | sample KBSC34metaG_FD_81526 | JGI IMG/M metagenome (GOLD analysis project Ga0105238, IMG submission 81526) | Corn rhizosphere microbial communities from Kellogg Biological Station, Michigan, USA - KBS C3-4 metaG | ecosystem: Host-associated > Plants > Roots > Rhizosphere > Soil | place: Michigan, USA... | reverse complement strand
CTGATCATGGACCCGCTCGGCAACGTGCCGCTGTTCCTGAGCCTGCTCAAGAACGTCGCGCCGGAGCGCCGCCGCCGCGTGCTGGTGCGCGAACTGCTGATTGCGTTGCTCGCGTTGTTCGCCTTCCTGTTCGGCGGTTCGTATGTGCTGAAGGCGCTGCAACTGCGGCCGGAGTCGATCAGCATTGCCGGCGGCATCGTGCTGTTCCTGATCGGCGTAAAAATGATTTTCCCGCCGCGCGAAGGCAACATCTTCGGCGGCGCGCCGGGCACCGAACCGTTCATCGTGCCGATGGCGATTCCCGGCGTGGCCGGCCCGTCGGCAATGGCGGCATTGATGCTGATGACGAATTCGCAGCCGGGCCGCACCGCCGACTGGAGCCTCGCGTTGTTCTGCGCCTGGCTGGCCACCGCGCTGATCCTGTTCTCGTCGACCTACCTGTACCGTTGGCTCGGTGCCAGCGTGCTGACTGCGTTCGAACGCCTGATGGGCATGCTGCTGGTGGCGCTGTCGGTGCAGATGTTCCTGGATGGGGTGGCGGTGTATCTGTCCAAGAGCTGAGATTTACGCGCGTTCTGGCTTCGCCGCGCGAGTGCGCTCGCCATTTTTCTCGATCGCCTGAATCTGTTCCGCCGCGCGCTTCGTGAACGGACTGCTTTCGCCCCATTTCTGCTTGAGCGGTGCGAGCAGTTTGTCGAGCGCTTCGTGTTCCACTTTCGTGCCGGCCATCGCGTCGCAATATTTCTGCGCAAGCATGGCTTGATCCGCATACCATGGCGCCGTGTCGGCGTGCTCCCGTGTGGTCCTGACGGCACGTTCGGCAAACGCCGCTCCACCCTTCAGATCGCCGCTTGAGCAATGCAGGTCCGCCAGCGTGACGAGGATCGGTCCAAGCATGCGGTGCTTGGCCTTTTCCGCGATCGGCAGCGCTTCGTCGAGCAACTTGGCGGACTCAACGCGGTCGCCTTGCACGAACCGCAGGAAGGCGAGGTTGTAGAGCGGATAGGCGAGGTCATCGAACGTCTCGTTGTTGTTGCGCCGGTCACTGGCAAGTGCATCTCGCAGCAGCGGTTCCGCTGCGATCAGATCGCCGTTCTCCAGCAGCAGGCGGCCGAGATTGTTTTCTATCGCAGCGATCATCGGACTGCCCGCGTCGAACACTTTCTGAGCGGCGTTCAGTGCGCGCAACCAATCGGTCCGCGCCGCAGCGATATCGCCAAGCTGAAAATTGCACGATCCCAGCGATACCACTGCGGCGATCGTGGTCGGGTGATTGGCGCCCAACTCAGGCATAAGCAGATCGACCTCCTTCAAATAACCTTGCCGCGCCTCTGCGACGTTGCCGGAGAATAGTGCCAGCTGCGCAATGCCGCCCAGGCTGCGCGCGCGTTCGAGAACGCTGCCATGCTCGCCGCGGCTTGCCTGCTCGATCGTTGTCAATGCCGCCTGGTATGCGCTGCGGGCTTCAGCGTCCTTTTCCGAGTAGGCGAGGATGTCGCCGCGCACATTCTGCAAGCGCGCATGTTGTTGCCAACTCAGTTGCTCCCGTGTCGAGTCAGCAGCATCGAGCAGCTGCAGCGCGGCATCGTATTCGCCCATGTTGTAAAGCAGGTCTGCCAAGTCGATACGGCTGTCGTTGCGCTGCGCGCGCGCGATGTCGCTGACATCCGTGGTGGCCAGGTTGTCGATTGAATTGCGCAGTAGTTCGACACCGCGCTTGTTCAGTCCGAGATTTGCGTAGGCCTGGCCCATGGTGGCGAGGAAACGTGAGCGGATCTCGGCGCGCGAGAACTCGCTTTGATCGATGCGCGCGACCGCGCGGTCGAGCACTTCGCGCACGGTGATGCTGTTGCCACGCGCTTCGCTGGGGTCGGCCAGGCGAAACACCGAGAGCAGGAACTCTCGGGTCTGCCGCTCCGACTGCAATTCCAGCTCCGCCACTGCCTGGGCCGCGCGCGCCGCGTTGCGCGCGATTGTGGCCTGCACGGCGAGTACTCCAAATATGGCAGCCAGCAACAACGAGCTGGCGATGACCACGGTCCAGCGCGCCTGGCGCCGCCGTACTTCGCGCTGGCGCAACTGGTCGTAGCGCACATCGAGCAGACCGGCGACCAGCTTCAGGAATGCGGCCGAGAAGCCGTCGGCTACGTCGCGTGCGTCTGCCGCGATCGGTTCGCCGAACGTGCTGGATGCGTCGTCGACATCGACGCGCAGCAGATTCAGCGGAAAGGCCGCGCGTTGCGGATCCTTGCGTGCATCGGCGCCGGGATCGCCGTCCACGACAAAGGCAAATACCGGCCGGTCTGGATGTTGGCGCCGGAAGTAGGCGATTTCGGCGTCCACGAACTGAGATGCAACCGCCGCCGGTGAGCACACCACGATCAGCGCCGCGGATGCGTCCAGCGCCTCTTCAATGCTGCGCGACAGACTGCCTGACGACGCCAGTTCGTCGCGATCGCGGAACATCGCGCCGAGGCGCGCGGCAATCACGCTCCCGTCTGTGCGCGTGCCGCGCAGGCTGCGCGGCACGGTGTAGGTTTCCAGGCGTCGATGTAGTTTTGCAGTCAGCGCCGAATCGCGATGGCTGTAGCTGATGAAGGCGCGAAAGCGCAGTGGCATCAGGGCTCGAACCCGCTGCCGAATATGCGGCCGAGCGCGGCCTTGGTGCACACCGACGTGTAGTCGCTCGCGTTGCCATCCCAGCTGCCGATGTAAGTAGTGCCGTCGAAACAGAAATATCGACCGTCGTAGCCCTGTGATCCGTCGAAAATGTTGGTGGCGCCGACGATGATGTAGGTGTTGATGGTGAGTGTCACGTTCTGCAGGCCGTACAAGCCGACAATGGTCGTGCCGCTGGGAAAGGAATAAAACGTCCACTGGAAGCCGGTCGGCGGCGTGCTGAAGTCGAAACGGTCGCGATCGAACATGGAGTAGCGGATTGCGGTGATCTGGTCGCCGGGATTATCGGCGAACAATTTGGCCAGGCCGCGTTCGTCAATGTAGGTATAGTTCTGCGACGTCAACGTTCCAGCGTTGGCCACCTGGCAGTAGTCGTCGACCAGATAGGCGGTGCTTTGACGCCCGGAGAAGACGGCTCCGAGCATCTGCACAAGCGTGTTGCCGGAACTTGCACCGGCAGTCGTGCCCGGGCAGTTCGCCGAGCCAATGCCCGGAGGATCGCCGTTCTTGCCGTCGAATAGTGCCCAGGTATCGCCGAATCCGTCGACGCGGATGGGACGCTGTCCCGCAGATGCTTGTACAGCGGCCAAGCCGAGCGCTACCAACAAGGCAATGCGAAATCCGAACAAAGCAGACATGGTTCTCTCCACGGTTCTGCCACTTGGCGAGTCTACTCCAGCTTGCCGGAGCTTCCACGCGGTGACTTCGATAAACTACATGTTCCTCGCGTTTGCGACATCCCGTCGCACGGGCACATCACACACAATCGCATGACCACGTCACACAACTTGCGTGAGCTGCTCGATCATTGGCACGCGGCCGAGGCGGATCCCGCACGCCTGCAGCGCCTGGATCGTCTGGCACTCGCACGTGATGCGCTTGCGCTGGGCGTGCCGAACCTGGCCAGCGAAATCCTGCGTGAGGCGGCGACGCAGCCCGACGCCGTGCCGGAGCTGCGCTATGCGGCGGCGCTCGCGGCCGCGCGCATCGGCGCGCTGCGCCAGGCGCAGACGCTGGTCGACGGCCTGCTCGGCGACGCCGGGGCGCGCGCCTTCCACGCTGATGCGATGGCGCTGGCCGGACGCATCGCCAAGGAACGCTGGGCGCGCCTGCCCGTGGGGCCGGCGTGCGAAGCGGCCGGCCGGCACGCGGTCAATTGCTACGCGCGCGCCTGGGGCGATGCGCAGGATCCGTTCCCCGGCATCAATGCGGCGACGATGCTGCGCCTGACCGGGGACGCCGACGCCTCGCGCGCGTTTGCGCGCGCCGTGCGCGCGGCCGTGGAACGCAGCAATTCGATCGCCGCGCACTGGCGCGAAGCCACACTCGGCGAGGCGGCGCTGCTGCTCGGCGAGGACGAAGCCGCGGCGGCGCACTATCGCGCGGCGGTGAGCGCGGCGTCGCAGCAGTTCGGCGATATCGCCAGCATGCGCCGGCAGGTGCGGCTGCTCGGCACCTTGCTGGAAATTCCGCCCGGCGTGCACGCCGCACTCGAGGTGCCGCGCGTGGTGGTTTTTACCGGCCACATGCTCGATGCGCCGGGGCGTTCGCCCGCGCGTTTTCCGGCCGAGCTGGAGCCCGCAGTCGCGGCGGCAATCAGCGATCGCGTGGCAGCCATGGGCGCGGGTTTCGGCTATTGCGCGGCGGCGTGCGGCAGCGATCTGCTGTTCATCGAGGCGCTGCTCGCGCGCAATGCCGAAGTGCACATCACCTTGCCGTTCGATCGCAACGACTTCATCGCCACCAGCGTCGCGTTCGCCGGCGCGGACTGGGTGATCCGTTTCGAGAACGCGCTGGCGCAGGCGGCAAGCGTTACCTACGGCGTGCGCGAACGCTTTCTCGGCGACGAATCGTTGTTCGCCTATGCGGGCGCGCTGATGCAGGGTGCGGCGGTGCTGCGCGCGCGCGAACTCGAGTCGGAGCCGCTGCTGCTGGCGGTCGTCGACGATGCCTCGGAACGCCGTTCCGGTGGATCGGTCGACCTGCTCGCCAGCTGGCAGGCACTCGGCTTGCGCGCCGAATGCATCGATATCTGCGCGTTGCGCCACGCCGCGCCGGCAACGTTGTCTCCGCAGCAAACGCAATCGGAACCGGCACCGGCACCGTCCGCGCAGTTGCGCGCCAATGCGTTGCGCCGCGAAGTGCGCACCATGCTGTTTGCGGACATGGTCGGCTACAGCCGCCTGTCGGAGGAGGACACGCCGTCGTTCCTTGCGCATTTCCTCGGCGCGATCGCCGACATCGTCGCGCAGGCTGAAGCTCCGCCGGAATTCGTCAACACCTGGGGCGACGGCTTGTTCATGGTGTTCAACGACGTCGCGGTCGGCGCGAGTTTCGCGCTGCAGCTGCGCGATGCGGTCGCGCGTTGCGACTGGACCGAGCGCGGCTTGCCGCCGGGCACGAACATCCGCATCGGCATGCACACCGGTCCGGTGTTCCGCGCGTTCGACCGGCTGATCGCGCGGCAGAATTATTTCGGCTCGCACGTGATCCGCGCAGCACGCATCGAGCCGGTCGTGGCACCTGGTGCGATCTACGTAAGCGCTGAACTTGCGTTCATCCTCGCCGCGCGCGGCTCGCCCGATTTCGCCACCGACTACCTCGGCACGGTGCCGCTTGCGAAAGGGCACGGCGCCGGGATCTTGTACCGCTTGCGCAACGGCGGCGATGCCGAGTAGCGATGCGCCTCGCCTCCAAGTTGTAACACTGCCGCGCTAGCGTGTGCAGCGCATAGAGCCGAGCAATCCGCGCCAAGCAACGACTCCGCACGCCTTCCCTCACCCCGTGCCCTCTCCCGCATGCGGGAGAGGGGGAGTGATCGTCGCGCTGCGCGCGACAGCGTGACCTCATTGGAGCGGCACATGATCAGCGTAGAACGCAGCTTCTTCGACCGCTTCCCGCGCCTTGCGGCGGGCCGGGCGCGCAGCTTCTCGCAGCCGGTCGTCGATCTGTTGCGCAAGATCGCCTGCGAGGATCGCATCAATCGCACCCTCGAACAGTGCAATCCGCTGTCCGGATTCGATTTCGTCGAACGTGCGCTGGACAGCCTGGGTTGCAGCTACCGTGTCGCCAATACCGACCGCGACAATATTCCCGCGGAAGGCCGCCTCATCATCGTCGCCAACCATCCGCTTGGCGCACTCGACGCAATGGCGCTGCTGCACCTGATCGGTACCGTGCGTCGCGACGTGCGCATTCTCGGCAACGACGTGCTGATGCAGCTGAAGCCGCTGGCGTCCTTGCTCTTGCCGGTCAACGTATTCGGCAGCAACGGCGCCATGGGGCACATGCGCGACGTCTATCGCGCCCTCGATCGCGAGCAGGCGCTGATCTTCTTTCCCGCCGGCGAGGTGTCGCGCATCAGCCCGCAAGGCGTGCGCGACGGAAACTGGAGCAACGGCTTCGCGCGATTGGCCACACGCACTGGCGCGCCGCTGCTGCCGGTGCATATCGCCGCGCACAACTCGCCGACGTTCTATGGCGTGTCGATGCTGGCCAAGCCGCTGTCTTCCCTGCTGCTGGTGCGGGAAATGTATGCGGCGCGCGCGCCGATCGGCATCAGCGTTGGCGAAACCGTGGCGGCTGCGGAGCTGGCCAAAGCGCCTGCCGAGCGCGCGGCGCAGTCGATGCGGCGCCACGTCTATCAACTGGCGCGCCGGCGACCGACCGTGTTCGCGACCTCGCGCGCGATCGCGCATCCGGAATCGCCATTGGCGATCCGCGATGCGCTCAAGCGCGCCGAACCGCTCGGCAGCACACGCGATGGCAAGCGCATCCTGCTGGTCGAGGCGCAGCCGGATTGTCCGCTGCTGCGTGAGATCGGCCGCCTGCGCGAGCTGTCGTTCCGCCGCGTCGGCGAAGGCACCGGCGCGCGCCGCGACCTGGACCGCTTCGACGCGCACTATCGCCATCTGCTGCTGTGGGACGAGCATGCGCTGGCGATCGTCGGCGCGTATCGATTGGGCGAAGCCGGCTCGATCCTGCGCACGCACGGCATGCAGGGACTGTACTCGTCGACCTTGTTCGACTACGCCGCCGGCGCAACGCCGTTCCTCGAGCACGGCGTCGAACTCGGTCGCAGCTTCGTGCAGCCGGCTTTCTGGGGCTCGCGCAGCCTCGACTATCTGTGGCAGGGCATTGGCGCCTACCTGCGCCATCGACCCAACGTGCGCTACCTGTTCGGCCCGGTATCGCTGAGCGCGGCGCTGCCGCCTGCGGCGCGTGAATGGATCGTGCACTGCCATCTGCATTATTTCGGCGACACGCAACGGCTGGCGCGGGCGCGCAACCCGTTTGCGGTTTCGGCGGGCGTGGCTGAGACCGCGGCCGCAGCGTGGCCTGCTCGCGACGCCGACGCCGGCCTGGCAACCCTGCGCGACGAACTGGCGCGACTCGACTGCAGCCTGCCGGTCCTGTATCGCCAGTACGTCGAGCTGTGTGCGCCGGAAGGCGTGCGGTTTCTCGCATTCGGGACCGATCCGTCGTTCGGTCATTGTGTCGACGGGCTGATCCGCCTGGACCTCGACCGGCTCAAACCCGCCAAGCGCGCGCGTTACCTGGGCTCTTTGCAAACCTGAACGAGTTCGGGGCTGGCGAATGTTAGAAAAGTGTCATAAAGTTAGGTTAAGGTGGCGTTAATACCTCGCGTCCCGTGGACTACGGAAGACGCATTCCGGGGAAGATTCCCGCAGGAGATTCGTTGGACAGCTTGCAGTGACTTTTTCTGCGGAGCTGCCACGCCTATCCCGCGGGTTCCGAATTTGTTTGATGACGACAATCGACAGGCGACCATGATGAAAACTCGATTCAACAAGAAGCTCCTGCCGCTGGTACTACTCTCCGTACTGGCCATGTCCAGCGCCTATGCCGAAGACACGACCTCCGGCATTTCCGGCCGCGTTCTCGATGCCAGCGGCAATCCCGTTGCCGGCGCCAAGGTGCATATCGTGCACGTGCCGTCGGGTACGTCGGCGGTCGCCACGTCCGATGCGAATGGCCGCTACCAGGCGCAGGGTCTGCGCGTCGGTGGTCCGTACCACATCGATGCGGAAGGCACCGGCATCAAGTCGGCCGAAGCCAACGACGTGTATCTGCGCCTCGCCGAAGTGTCCACCGTCAATCTCGGCGAAGTCGCCGCCAAGGAACTCGAAGGCATCACGGTGACCGCGAATGCGGCAACCGCAGCCACGTTCAACGCCGACAACAAGGGCTTGAGCACGAGCATCTCGCAGAAGGAACTGCTGACGATCCCGAACGCGGACCGTTCGATCCAGGATATCGCGCGTCTCGATCCGCGCATCTCGATCACCGACCGCGACGCCGGCGCGATCTCCGCGAATGGCAAGAACTTCCGCTACAACTGCATCACCGTCGACAACGTCAACGCCGGCGACCCGTTCGGTCTGGAATCGAACGGCCTGGCCAGCGTCGGCACGCCGATCTCGCAGGACACGATCGAGTCGTACAACCTGTCGACCACCAACTTCGATGTCAGCACGCGCGGTTGCGTCGGCGCCAACATCAACGCGGTGACCAAGAGCGGCACCAACGATTTCCACGGTTCGGTGTACTACAGCTATCGCTCGGCCGACTGGATGGGCGACATCGCCCCGATCGGCAGCAAGGACGAACAGTCGTATACCGGCTGGGATCACGAATGGACCGAAGGCGTCACCGTCGGCGGCCCGATCATCAAGGACACGCTGTTCTTCTTCCTCGGTTATGAAAAGAGCGATCGCGTCGCGATTGGCGCAACCTCGGCTCCGTCCGACGGCACCGGCAGCTCCACGCTCGTCGCCGGCCTCAACACCGCGTTCTTCAATTCAGTGCTCGACCAGGCACGCACCGTCGGCTTGGATCCGGGCGACCGCTCGCTCGCCGACCTGACCGACAAGCGCTACCTGGCAAAGGTCGACTGGAACATCAGCGACCGCCAGCGCGCCGTGTTCCGCTACAACGAAACCAAGGAAAGCCAGCCCGTTCCGACCGGCAGCTCGACGTCGGTCACGCCGAACAGCAACTGGTACTTCAAGGATCGTGACATCAAGAGCTACATCGGCCAGTTGTTCAGCGACTGGACCGACACGTTCTCGACCGAACTCGACATCTCCAACACGCATGTCACGCAGAATCGCGGCCCGCTGGTTGGCGGCTATCAGCCGTCGGTGCAGGTCACCACCACGGCCACGAGCTTCACGCCGAGCGTGACGCTAGGTACGGAGTTCTCCAGCCACGTCAATGCGCTCGACATCAAGTCGAACTATCTGTACTTCGCCGGCACCTGGCACCTCGGCGACCACACGATTCGCAGCGGCTACAACTACACCGAAGACAAGGTCTTCAACGCGTTCATCCAGGGCTACTACGGCAGCTACACCTATCAGACGCTGGCCAACTTCCAGGCCGGCAACTGGGAGGAATACACGATCAAGCAGCCGGCCCCGGGCCTGTCGCTGGATCAGGCGGTGGCGCAGTTCAAGAAGCAGCAGTACGGCGCGTTCCTCGAGGACACCTGGCAGGCGACCGATCGCCTGTCGATCCAGTACGGTCTGCGCTACGACGCACCGAAGTTCCCCGGTTCGCCGTTGTTCAATCCGTGCTTCGCGTCGGCACCGGGCACGCCGTTCACGGCACCGGGCGCCAACGGCGGCACGCTGTGCACAGCGACCAAGGGCGGATTTGGCTACGCCAACAACTCCACGCCGAGCGACGGCACGTTCCAGCCGCGCTTCTCGTTCAACTACAACTTCGACACCGAGCGCCTGACCCAGTTGCGCGGCGGCCTCGGCGTGTTCGTGTCGGATGTGCCGACCGTGTGGTACTCGAATGCCTTCGGCAACTCGGGCACCACGATCGTCACCTACGACATCGTCAATGCAGCCAGCTCGCCGGTCGGCACGCTGTTGTGCAGCACGAACGGCAGAACGTTCACGCCGCCGGCCGGTGGCGCCACGGCATGCCCGTCGGGCCAGATCTCGTACGTCAAGCAGGCGCCGGTGTATACCGCGGCGAACCCGCTGATTCCGGGCACCGGCACGCTGACGCTCGGTTCGAGCGTGGCGCAGATGGCGGTCGACACGATCGATCCGAACTTCAAGATGCCGAGCACGACGAGTTTCGCGCTGGCACTGGATCGCGAGCTGCCGTGGTGGGGCCTGATCAGTTCGGCTGAGTTCAATTACACCGAGACCAACGAGGACATCTTCTACAAGAACCTCAATCTCGGCGCGCCGACCGGCGTCGGCCCGGATGGCCGTCTGCTGTTCTGCGGCGACAAGTCGAAGTGCTCCAGCACCATCAAGGCCGGTGCGAACCCGTCCTTCGGCAACGTGACCTTGCTGACCAACACCAAGCAGGGCCAGTCGAACACGTTCACGCTGTCGGTGAAGAAGCCGCTCTCGGATGACTGGGCGGCCTCGCTGGCGTTCCGCGTCGGCCATGCCACGGACGTCAATCCGGGTACCTCGAGCGTCGCCAACTCCAACATTCTCGGCAACGTGTGGGTCAATCCGAACACCGATGTGGCGCGTACCTCGAACTACAGCGTGCCGCAGCGCGTGCTCGGCAGCCTGACCTGGCAGCATCGCTTCTTCGGCGACTACCTCACGCAGATCAACGGCTTCTTCGATCTGCATTCCGGCGCGCCGTACAGCTGGATCTCCGGCACCGACACCAACGGCGACGGCTATTCGCGCGACCTGATCTACGTGCCGAAGTCGGTCGACGACGTCGCGTGGGCGGCCGCCGTGACGGATGCGCAGAAGCAGCAGTTCATGAACTTCATCAACAGCGATCCGTACCTGCGCAAGCATGAGGGCGAAGTGGTCGGGCGCAACGGCCAGCGTTCGCCGTGGGTGAACCAGATCGACCTGAGCTTCCGTCAGGAGATCCCGGGCTTCTTCGCCGGCAACAAGGGCGAACTGCGCTTCGACATCTTCAACTTCGGCAACCTGCTCAACAGCAAGTGGGGCGTGGAGCGCCGCGCGGCATTCCCGCTCACGCGCAACCTGGCCAATGTCAGCGGCATCGATCCGGCGTCGGGCAAGTACATCTACGACATCAGCACGGCCGCGTACAAGGATGCCAACGGCAACTATGCGCCGCAGTCGTTCGTGATCAACGAAGGTCAGACGCCGGGCGTGCCGGTGCCGAGCCAGCGCTGGTCGCTGATGATTACGGCCCGCTACACGTTCTAAGCGCAACAGATCGCGCAAAGTTCGACAGCCGGCGCCCAGCAATGGGCGCCGGCTTTTTTTTTGCGCTAAGCTTGCCGATCAACCTAAGACGACGACAAGAGCAGAAGAAGGAAAGAGAAAATGGCAAAGAGCAGTGTGAGCGCGCGTATTTCGCCGGTAACCGGCATGGATGTTCTTTCGCGAGACGAAGTGCGTCGCCTGCGCGACGCGAGCACCGGGGGATTGCACGCGTTGTTGCGCCGTTGCGCGCTGGCCGTGCTGACATCCGGTAGCGAGAACGACGACGCCATGGGCATTTTCGAGCGTCACCCGAATTTCGACGTGCAGGTGCTGCAGCAGGATCGCGGCGTCAAGCTCGAGCTGGTCAATGCACCGGCCTCGGCGTTCGTCGACGGCAAGATCATTCGCGGTATCCATGAATTGCTGTTTGCCGTGGTGCGCGACATCGCCTATGTCGCCACGCAGATCGAGGGCGGCCGCTTCCAGCTCGGCGACTCGCACGGCATCACGCACGCGGTGTTCGAGATCCTGCGCAACGCGCGCGTGCTCAAGCCGAACATCGAACCGAATCTCGTGGTGTGCTGGGGCGGCCATTCGATCTCGCGCCTCGAATACGACTACACCAAGCTGGTCGGCTACGAGCTCGGCCTGCGCGGCCTCGACATCTGCACCGGCTGCGGCCCGGGTGCGATGAAGGGTCCGATGAAGGGCGCCACGATCGGTCACGCCAAGCAGCGCCTGCGCTCGAAGCGCTACATCGGCATCACCGAGCCCGGCATCATCGCCGCGGAGTCGCCGAACGCGATCGTCAACAATCTGGTCATCATGCCGGACATCGAGAAGCGTCTCGAAGCGTTCGTGCGCACCGGCCACGGCATCATCGTGTTCCCTGGCGGTGTCGGCACCGCCGAGGAAATCCTCTATCTGCTCGGCATCCTGCTGCATCCGTCCAACGCGGAAATCCCGTTTCCGCTGGTGTTCTCCGGCCCGCGCGAATCGGCCGCGTATTTCGAGCGCATCGATGCATTCCTCAAGCTCACGCTTGGCGCGGATGTGGGCAAGCACTACAAGATCGTGGTCGGCGATCCTGCGGAAACCGCGCGGCTGATGGCGGCTGGGCTCGACAAGGTGCGCTCCTACCGGCTTTCGAATCAGGACGCATTTTTCTTCAACTGGGCGCTGCACATCGAACACGAATTCCAGCG
>Ga0105238_10005962_pt1 | contig 12080 bp, 11 predicted proteins | sample KBSC34metaG_FD_81526 | JGI IMG/M metagenome (GOLD analysis project Ga0105238, IMG submission 81526) | Corn rhizosphere microbial communities from Kellogg Biological Station, Michigan, USA - KBS C3-4 metaG | ecosystem: Host-associated > Plants > Roots > Rhizosphere > Soil | place: Michigan, USA... | reverse complement strand
CGCTGCGGCGGGTGTCGGGGCGGCTTTGCTCATGCGGCATTCTAGCAATCGAAAGGTAACAGAGGCTGGTCAGTCGCGCAGCAGCTTTCTGCTAATAGTGCGTGTCCCACGGACGTGTCGCGTTGAAGCATGGGCAGACGCCACGAGTCCAAGTTTGCGAGATGCCAAACTTCACTTGTCTGCCCTCTAATGGCACGGCACATGGCAGTTTGATGCACCCGGCGGAATGATAGCGACTGAGTGAACTTGCGAAAATGCGGACCCGGCCGTCAATCCAACGACGATTGGGGCGTTTCCGCCGCGTCCAACGCGAAATCGCCGCTATTTCAGCCCCAGAGTTTTGACCGCGGTGGCGTCCACTTCTTCCAGATACGCCAGCAGGCGATCGCGCTGGCTGGTCAGATGCCGCACACGTAACAACGACTTCACTCGAGTCGTAAGCTCCAGTCTGTTAACAGGTTTTGTCAAAAAATCGTCTGCACCGGCCTGCACGGCACGCTCGATATCGCCCATCTCTGCCAAGGCGGTCACCATCAGTAGCGGGATGTTTCGAGTCGCTTCGTCAGCACGCAACTGTTTGCAAACCTCATACCCGCTGAGCTTCGGCATCATGATGTCGAGCAAAATCAGGTCTGGTTTGAACTCGGCCACCTTTTTTAGCGTTTCACGGCCGTCGTGTGCCATCGCGATCTCATACGACCCGTCGGACAGATAGGCATCCAGCAACTCGCAATTCTGAATGTTGTCATCCGCAATCAGGATTCTGGAAATCTCCGCCATGTCAGTCACCGTCCGTCAAAGGTTTGCGTTCCAATGTCGCCCGAGGCGTCAAGGAGTGTGGTGTCGGAATCAGCGCGGGCTTTGCACAAAAAAATGGGTCTACCCTTTTTTTTGCGAAGCCATCAGCGCGACCCGAATCCGAGAAGCATTTCCCAAGTGTCTACTCCTGTGGAAAATATAGCTACTTGTCGGTCCAAGAGGAATCGGCAGCGACGTTTCAACCGTCGCTGACGCGTCTTCTCATCTGCTCATTCTTGCCAGTTTCTCGTGCTCCGAAGGCGTCGTGATTGCGTATTCAATTCTTCTGCCGCATGACGAGCGAGACTGATGAACGCAGGTCAGCCCCGGGGGCGGCTCTGTGTCCGAGATTGACCGAACCCGTCTCGCCACGAGATTTACAATCGCGTACCTTGGCGCAGCGATTCAGGCAGACCGTCTCGATCTGGGGCCATTTGCGATGAAAGTTTGCCCATGAACGTCGTTGTCGGGTGGTGGTTGATTGCGGTCGGATTCTCGACAGGAGCGGCATTTGGACTGCTGGCTCAAGATGAGAACTGGCTGGGCGGATACCTGAATCGACCACGCCGACTGGCCCGCCTGGGCCACATCGCACTGATTGCCTTGGGGGCATTGAATGTCGTCTGGCCGTTAACGACGACCGCCCAGAAACAGTCAGTCGTCACCTCGTGGATTGCGGTCTGCTTTGCACTGGGCGGACTGACGATGGGGCCCGCCTGTTTTTTGACCGCCTGGCGCTGGTCATGCCGAATACTATTCCTGGTTCCCTCCACAGTATTGATCGTCGGCGCCGTTCTGGCCGGATGGGAGAGTCTGCCGTGAGAATCGGGCTGATCGCGATGAGCGGTGTGCGTGCCTGGGATGCAGAATTGCTGCAACTGGGTCTGAGCATGCCGGGCTTCGTCGAACGCAAAGAGGTGATCGCACAGCTACCCAGCCTGGGGCTGCTGACACTGGCAGGCCTGACGCCGCCAAACCACGAACTGTCCTATCACGAGATTTTCGATTACTCACAGCAATCGCCGCCCGATCAGGAATTCGATCTGGTCGCGATCTCCAGTTTCACCGCGCAAATCGAGGAAGCGTACCAACTTGCCGATCACTATCGGGCTCAGAATACACTCGTCGTGCTGGGCGGACTGCACGTCAGTGCGTTGCCGGAAGAGGCCGCGCAGCACGCCGACGCGATCGTCATTGGCGAAGCCGAAGAGGTCTGGCCGCAATTGATCGAGGATGCCTCTCGCCGACGCCTGCAGTCCGTGTACCGTCCATCACGGCCGTGGCAGTTGGCCGAGTCGCCCATGCCGCGTTTCGATTTGCTCGATCCGGCGAAATACAATCGCATCACAGTGCAAACCTCGCGCGGTTGTCCGTGGAAATGTGACTTCTGCGCCAGCTCCATTCTGATTGCACCACGCTACCAGACCAAACCGGTCGAGCAAGTGGTCGCTGAGATCCGTCAGATCAAATCGCTGTGGCCGCGCCCGTTCATCGAGTTCGCCGACGACAACACCTTCGTGAATAGAAAGTATTCCAAGGCCCTGATGAGAGCCCTGATCCTCGAAGGGATTCGATTCTTCACCGAGACAGACATCAGCTTCGCCGAAGATCCCGAACTGATTTCGCTGGCGCGCGATGCCGGTTGCCGGCAGGTCTTGATTGGCCTCGAAAGTCCGACCGCCGATGGGTTGGACGGCATCGAATTGCACTCGAACTGGAAGCGGCAGCAATTGGATCGTTATCTAGAAGCAATCAATCGCATTCAGAATGCTGGCATCACGGTGAATGGCTGTTTCATACTGGGTCTGGACGGCCAGACGACCGCGGTGTTCGATCAGATGCTTGATTTTGTCCGGCAATCCAACCTGTATGAAGTGCAGGTCACCGTGCAAACGCCATTTCCCGGAACGCCGCTGTATGATCGGCTGCGGCAGGAAGGCCGCTTGTTCGCGGAGCGGTTTTGGGAGAAATGCACCCTGTTTGATCTGACGCATCAGCCACAAGGAATGACGGCACAGGAATTACGGGCTGGATTGATTCGGGTCAGCCAATCGGTTTACGACGATGCCGCGATCCACCAACGCCGCGAGCATTTCTTCGAACGACTTCGCGCGTCGGCGTAACGGCGAACCCGAGTCGCTCCATTCTTTGGGAATGAATCATTGCATGATCAATTCATCGTCCCAAGCGACAACAAAACCAGTGCTTCCCATCGAATATATTACTCCACGCACTGTTGTCGCGTTTTTGACCGGCGATGAGGCTGCGATTCGCTTGCTGGCGAACAGCAAGTGCACGGTGAAGCTGGGTCTCGCCTTCGTGATGTCAGCCGGATTGGCACGCGAATACGATCACGAGGATCTGCTGCACGAGCCCTGGCACCTTTTCATCCCGCTGCTTGCCTCCATCGCGACATCGGTCCTGCTGTACGCGATGATCACTCTGCTCGCGATGCGGCGCGGAGTCGCACTCGATCACATTTCTTACCGCTCGTTTCTCGGACTCTACTGGATGACCGCTCCGTTGGCATGGGTTTACGGAATTCCTGTCGAACGGATGGCGACAGAAGAGGCAGCGGTTCAATTGAATCTGGCGTTTCTCGGGCTCGTTGCGTTTTGGCGGGTCGTCCTGATCATTAGATCGATTCAGGTGGTTTACGGGGCCGGGCTCCTCGACGCGCTGCCTCTGGTGATGGTTTTTGCGGATCTAGTCATGCTAGCCTTGTTGCAAGTTTCGCCTTTGCCCGTGTTTTCACTGATGAGCGGCGTGAGGCAAACCGACGGGGAACAACTGATTGCGTTTGTGTCCTTTCTCGCGCCGGTTGTCGGCATCTTGGGGATGCCGGTCTTGATGATTCCGTTACTGGTTTCGTTTATTCGCAGCTCACCTTGGGAACCGATTTCCAGCGCAGACTCGATCGGTGAAATCACCCGATCGACCTGGTATCTGGCGGTTTTCGGGATTGTCAGTTGGTGTTCAGTACTGCCAATGACTCAGCCCGAGCAACAACTGCGGTATCAGGCGGAACGATTGCTGCGGTTCGGCCGACTGAACGAGGCGACCGCACTGATGTCACGTCACGAAAGCGCCGATTTTCCACCTTACTGGGACCCTCCACCCCGCGTCGCCTATTACCGCCTTGACACGTACCCACACGTCGCGGATGTACTCGACGTACTGATCGACAAACCGAATAATTGGGTCCGTCAGATCTATCTTGAAAAATTGAGCCGGCAATTGGGCGGCTATTCATTCGAGTGGAGCGATCTTCGACGCATGAAGGACGATGAACGCCGGAAAGTCCTCAGCGTGATTGAACGACTTCCCGAGCGGCTGAAGCTATTGGAGCGGAGTTCGGTCCGTCAATTACTAGATGGCGTCGTTTCCTCCGAGGATCGAACAGTTTCTGAAGAATCCCGTCAATGCGCAACGGCACTGTTGGAACTGTTCAAGCAACGCGAAAGAGAACCAACTGACGACAACGTTAAGTTGTGATCGCCGCCCTTCTCACTTGTGAGAGATCCCTATTTCACTGGGGTTTGCGTCGCTTGCGTTGGGGGTCCTGCGGCCTATAATCCAACGGTCTTTATCGCGGCGACGTCCCCGCACGGCGTGTACATTGCGAGACCCTTCATGCAGGCAATCAAGAATTTCATCCAATGGTGCCGCAACGTCTATGTTGCCGTCTCCACATTACTGCAAGGCATGTGGGTCACCATGCGGACGATGATCTGGACGTATCGCCGCAAGACCTTCACTGAAGTATTCGAATACCCTGAAGTTCCTGTTCCTGTGAAGGCACGGTATCGCGGTTTTCATCGGTTTGATCTGACGACCTGTATCGGCTGTGAGAAATGCGCCGTTGCCTGCCCGGTCGATTGCATCTATATCGAAAAAGAAAAAAGCCCGGTCGGAAAGGGCTTTCGAGTGAACGGATTCACGATCGACTACACGAAGTGCATGTTTTGCGCATTGTGTGTCGAACCCTGTCCGGTCGATTGTATCTTCATGGGGTCAAACCATGACCTCAGTTGTTACAGTCGGGATGGATGCATCGTTGACTACGCAAAACTGCCGCTGGAAGTGGCGTGGGGACAAGCCACGCTCAACCCCACGGCGGTTGCCGAATCAAAAGTATTGTACGAACCGGTGTGGGTGAAAGGGGAAGAAAGCCCCTTCCAGTTCACGCCCAGCGAATAAGCGGCAAAACTGGCATGGGATGCCTGAGACAATTGTTCTGTTGGGCCATTCATGATTTTCACGCTACGGCGGAGCGGTAGCTAAAAAGGCAAAGCTGCGATGAGTGCCAAATTGGCCCCTCGGCAATACTTCTCGGTCGCAACCGCGAATCAGACATTGCCTTTGGTGCGAGCGATCGTCAGTGACATCGTCGAACTTTATCCGGAAGTGAACGACCGAACAGAACGCCTGGCGCGGATCACCCGTGGTCGCCCCAAAGATCCACGACCCGATGACCCGTACTCGGAAGAATTGGAACAAATCAGGCAGGATCTGGAACGTGACGTCGAACGACTGCAGGGGTTTATTAACGAACTGCACGAGCTGGGTGTCGAATTCAAAGATCCGACGATGGGTCTGGTTGATTTTCCCGCCAAACTCGACGGCAAGGAAGTCTGCCTGTGCTGGAAACTCGGCGAACCATCGGTCGATTTCTGGCACACCGTAGAGAGCGGGTTCCAGGGACGAAAACGAATCACCGACAGCGATACCGACAGCATTGCCAACGAGAAGGATTGATCGAGTCATGACTGAAGTTGTCGGACATTTCCTGGTCTTCACCATTTCCGCGATCGCATTCCTGCTCGCCCCATTGCTGCTTGGTCGCCTGGTTCGTCCACGATTGCCCACCGCCGAAAAGGATGCCACCTACGAATGTGGCGAACCCACCATTGGCAGTAGCTATATCCAGTTCGACCTGCGGTTCTATGTCGTCGCGCTGCTGTTCATCATCTTCGACGTCGAAGTGGTATTCTTCTTCCCGTGGGCCGCCGTCTTCGGCAACATCATGCAATTGGCCGACACCGCCCTGTCACCGGACGCACGGCGACAATTGAGCGAACAGTTGTTGTCGGCACCCGCAGGTTCATTGACCAACGAAACCAGTGTCACTGCCGCCACAGCCTTGAAGTTGGGTTGGACCGCCTTCGTCGATGTCGCCGCCTTCTTCGCCATTTTGCTGGTCGGTTTCGCGTATGTCTGGAAACGTGGCGATCTCGATTGGGTCCGGTCGACCCTCGAACAGAAATCCAAGACGGGCGGCACGACACTGCCACTGTCTCAATCGTCGAATCAGAAATCGACGCCCGTCACCGCAAGCTAGTTCCACATCCAAGCCGGGTTCTTAAGGCGGAATCGCTTTCATGAAGATCGAAGATATTCACCAGCGACTGCTCTCAAAATTCGGAGATGCCATCCGAGAGCTGAAGACAGGCGTCAAAGATCCCTGGATCGAAATCAATCCAACGGCCATCGCCGATGTCTGCCAGTTCCTCCAGAGCGAACCCGACCTTAAGTTCGAAGCACTGAACGACCTGACCGGGTCGGACTGGCTGGAAACCGACGCCAAAAAAAAGAACCCGTGCGAACCGCATGTCGAAGTGGTCTACCACCTCTACAGCTATTCACTGAAACATTGGTGCAAACTGAAAGTCAAACTGCCGCGTTGGAAAAACGACGTCGCGGGACAACTTCCCGAAGTTCCGTCGGTGTCGTCGGTCTGGGGTATCGCCGACTGGCATGAGCGTGAAGCCTACGACCTGGTCGGAATCTTCTTCACAAATCACCCCAATCTGCGACGCATCCTGTGCCCCGAAGACTGGGAAGGGCATGCCCTGCGAAAAGACTACGAAATGCCGCTGGAATACCACGGTGTCCGTGGCAGATAAGTTCCTCAATTCGCCGTCGATGAAGATCGCTCTGAATCGCCCGTCAAACTGAATCACGAGTCCGATAGCGACTTGTTCCCGAAACAAGTCTTCAGCCGGAAGAACAGACATGAGCCTGACACTCGAAGACCCGCGGATCGTTGAATTTGACGTACGCACCGACGAAATGCTGGTCAACATGGGTCCGCAACACCCCAGCACGCATGGAGTGCTGCGTCTGTTGCTGAGAACCGACGGCGAAATCATTCACGAAGTGACTCCGCACATCGGCTATCTGCATCGCTGTGCCGAAAAGATCGGCGAGAATCTTTCGCCACCGCAATGGATTCCCTACACCGATCGCATGGACTACCTCGCCGCGATGAACATGAACCTGGGGTTCAGTCTCGCCATCGAAAAGCTGATCGGCATGGAAGTTCCCGACAAGGCGATGACCGTTCGAGTCATCATCTCCGAGTTGAACCGGATCGCCAGTCACCTGGTCGGCATGGGCGCTTACGGCCTCGATTTGGGTACCTTCAGTCCGTTCCTGTATGCCTTCCGCGAACGCGAAATCATTCTCGATCTGTTCGAAGAAGTTTGCGGTGCCCGCCTGACCTACAGCTACATCACGATCGGCGGCGCAACGCATGATCTGCCCGATCAGATCACGATTCCGCCCGGTCTGGCGCAACTGACCGAACGCAATCCCAACATGCAGCTCAGTTGGGCTGATGCTCTGCGGATGTTCCTCGACTGGATGGGACCGCGGATCAAGGAATATCACACCCTGCTGACACGCAATGCGATCTTCGTTCGTCGCACCGCTGGACTGGGAATCCTCTCGCCGGAAATGGCGATGAGCTACGGATGCACCGGCCCGGTCCTACGCGGCAGTGGCGTCGACCACGATCTGCGACGCGACGGCGAGCCGATCTATACCCGCATGTACGAAGGCTACAAGTACAAGATCCCTGTCGCCCCCTTTAGCGATCCCGCCTTTGGTGGTGGCTTGCCCAGCGAAGCCGTACTCGGCGACAACTGGTGCCGCTTCTTCGTTCGCATGATGGAAGTGGCTCAGTCAATCGAAATCGTTCGACAAGCACTGGACCATTATCCCTCAGCCAAGGGCGATCACCGGGTGCCCTTCAAAATGAACTCCAAACTACCCAGCGACGAAGTCTACCTGGAAACCGAATGCCCCAAAGGCTCGATGGGGTTCTACATTGTGGGCGATGGCGATGCCGAACCGTTCCGCGCGCGAGCCAAAAGCTCCTGCTTCTGCAACCTGTCGGTGACATCACCACTGTGCCAGGGCATTCTGATCGCAGACATCCCCGCCATCGTTGGATCACTCGACATCGTCATGGGCGAGATCGACCGATAGCCATTGCGGGGGTTCGAAAGCGCCGCGCGTTATGTCGTCCACTTTGGCGGTAGCGTCTTGACGAATTTGATGGCGAGTTTGATCCACGCGTCCAGTTGAAGATCGTCTTCAATGGCCTGCGGGCCCGCCAGCACCCAGCCGGTCATGGGTCGTCGCGTGATGTCGAATTCACGAACGTACGGTGTCCGTAGCGCGGTTTCGTATTCGGCGGCGCCCACGCGAACAATCAGTGAATCCTTCCAGATCCCCACCACAATGTGGCCGTTCAAGAGGAATCCGATTCCACCGAACATCGCCTTATCAGTGATGCCTTTGCGGCGACGAAGCGATTCACGAATGCGGGCGGCCAATGTCTTGTCAAACGCCATTGCAATTCCTCACGTCGAATTGACGCCGCCACTCCCCCGCTTTTCAACGGGCTGGTAGTGCTCTATCGCACAAGCATCCTGGCCTTGGGTAGTGTCTGCTGAAGCGTTTGCACCTGCGACGGTGAGAAGTCACCGCGAATGAAAATGAATTCTTGCACTTGGTCCAATGACTTCAGACCTTGCAGGCCCGAGTCCGTGAATTGGCCCGAAGAGACGCGAAGGAACAGGCCTTCCAGGTTCGTAAGTCGCGATAGATGGATCAACCCTTCATCGTTGAACGGACCCGATTTGCAAAGATCCAGGCTCTTGAGGTTGGGCAGCTTCCGCAGGTGAACCAGGTCGTCGTCTTTCATCGGGCACTTGAAGAAGTTCATTGATGTCAGTTCAGGCAACTCGGGCAGATTCGCCAGAAATTCGTTCGTCACTTCGCAGTCCTGCAGATGCAATTCATTTAACCTGGGCAATGACGTCAAGTGCTCGACACCCTTCTCGACGTGCTGTGGCTGAATGATCATCAGCGATTCAAGCTGAGGGCAGCGGGACAATTCCTGCCAATGTGGATCGGACAAATCATAGACGGAAAGATTCTGCAACGAGCTGTGATGGCGCAGGACGTCCAGTCCCGGACCCAAGTGATCGTCGTTCAGGGCCACGCTGTTCAACTTCGGGAACCGAGTCAGACACGATAGCCAACGGCCATCGACAGTGGTGCGATGCAGATTGATGGACGTGATTTCGTCGTCAGTGTGTGCGAGGCAAAGAAAGCAAATGAGTTTGTCAAACGCCGGTGACGTCCAGCCGGATGGATACGCCCAGTTCATCAGATTCACAGCACGCGGTCGATCGTCGACACAATAGACCGATCCACCCGCGAGGTAGACTGCCAACATCCCGCGCCGAGGCCAACACCACATTCCAACAGTGATGCAGACGATCAGCAGCAGAACCAGAGTGACGCGAACCCACAGCCGCGCCAACCAGTGACGTTTCCGCTGAATGAGCACCTCTGGTGACGCGGGATCAGCCGACGACATACTCAACTTTCGCGAAACAACCTGCGAGTTCAATTCGCCATGGAGCAGCAACCTGAACAGTTGCAACCATTCTAAGAGTGACTGTTTGAGAAAAGCGATCTGCGACCGCGGTGTTCGTCATCTTCGCTCAGCACTGCAGGGGACACTCACCCGTCTGCCGAATCACGAATCGGATTTCAGATTAATTGTCTGGGATTCCCTACAATCGTCGGATTATGCTGCGTAAACCACATAGATCGTGGGCTTCGTGGTCATCCTGCCGCTGGTAGTTCGTCAACGGGATTCTTGTTCATTCACGACGCCGAATCCGACGAGCATTCAGGCGTCTCGTCTCATTTTTCACAGGGATTCAGCATGCCATCGTCCGCGCTCGCTTTCTGCTGGCATCAATTCGTCGCTCGGAATTCACGTCGATTGGCCACGAAGGGTCGGAAACTCTCAACGCTCTACATCTCCGAGCAACTGGAAGTCCGCACTCTGCTGACCACGATGACTTTGAACGGGACGGCTGGAGCCGATGTCATTACTTTTCAGCAAGCTGATGCAACTCATGATACGTTTACGCTGAATGGAGTGGCCAACACATTCAGCACGGCGGGCGTGACGGCGATCTTCATCAATTCAGGTGCCGGAACCGATCAAATCACGATCCTCAATTGTGGATCGGGAATCCCGATCTCGATCACTGGAACGGGAACCGATTCGGTGACGCTCGGAAACGCCGGCGACATGCAGGGGTTGCTCAGCCAGATCAACCTCGCAGGCACCACCGGCTTGATGAGTCTCATTGCGAACGATTCGGCCGATCCGACGACGCGTACCGTCAACATTTTTTCGGGCACCATCAGTGGGCTGGCTCCGGCGGACATTGTTTTCAACCCCGGAGAATTGGCGTCGATCTCGATCGTCGGCGGACACGGCGGTGGGTTCATCGGAACCGGCGGCAACGGCGCTGGCAACGTGTTCAGTGTGATCAATACATCTGGCAGCACCGCGATCTCAATTGACGGCGGTGTCAAAACTCCGGGTCAACCAGGCAGCGGCAATCTGCTGACGGGACCGAGTGTCAATCAGACTTGGAACATGTCAGGAGTCTATTCCGGCTCGGTCGGTCAAATCACGTTTACGAACATACTCAACATTGTCGGAGGCACCGGGGACGATCGATTTGCCTTTGCCAAGAACAGCATCTTCAACACCGTTGACGGCGGCGGCGGAAACGATGCTGCCGTATCACCGGTCGGAGTAGGCGACACGTGGGCGATCTTCGATACCAACATGACCATTTTCAACGAAGCTTCGTTGCACAACATTTCGAATCTGGTCGGCGGAAACACGACAACAGGATTCGACGAGTTTACGTTTGCCAGCGGCAACCTGACGGGTAGTATCGACGGTGGTGGCGGCAATGCTCAGATTCGTGTTGGCAATTCCTCGAACAACTTTACGATCACAGGCACGAATAGCGGCACCTATAACGGTGCGACTTTTCAACACGTTCCGAGCCTGTTTGCTGGTCTCGGAATCAATGCCACGTTCGCATTTGGCGTCGGCGGGAGTGTGACGAATATTCAAGCGTTCGGCACGAGCGACATCGTGATAGGGCCCGATCAGACGAATGCCTGGGAGATCACCGGCGCCAAGACCGGCCTTCTGAACAGTAGCGGCGCCACCAACAATCTATCGGGAATCACGAGCTTCGTCGGTGGCTCGGGCAGCGATACATTCACGCTGGACAATGCAGCCACGGTGGCAGGAAATTTTGACGGTGGACATGGCAGCGACACACTCGTCGCCCCCAATACAACCAACAACTGGCTGATTAGCGGCATTGGCTCCGGGAAGTTGAACACAGCCACGTTCAGCAATATCGAGAATCTGAAGGGCGGCAACACCACGGACAACTTCGCCTTTCAGGGGACCGGGGGTGTGGATTCGATCGCTGGTGGCGCCGGTCCGGGAACACTGGATTACTCGGCCTTCGCGACCAGGACCATCGTCAACCTGCAAACGAATACAGCGAGTGGCGTGAGTAACACCGTGACAGGAGTCCAAAACGTTGTTGGAAGTCCCAACAACGATCAGATTCGAGGCTCCAATGCGGGTGGGACGATCACGGCAGGCGGTGGAAATGACTTCCTGATCGGCGGAACAGGTGACGACACCTTTATCGTCGCACCAGGTCAAGGCATCGGAACGTATATTAACGGGGTCAGCGGCAACGATACCGTGATTGCCCCACCCCTAACCAATACCTGGAACATCACTGGCACGAATACGGGGACTATCAACGGGGTCACGTTCGCCAATATCGCGAACCTGACTGGCAGTGATGGCGAAGACACGTTTCTGTTCGGTCCCGCCGGTGTCATCACCGGCAACATTGATGGTGCCGGAAATTTCAACACCCTGGATTACTCGGGCCGAACAACGGGGGCCGTTGTGAATCTGGCTACCAAAAAGGCCACAGCCGTCGGCGGATCGGTATTGAACTTTCGCATCGTCACCGGCAGTCCGGGCAACGACACCATCATCGCTGATGGACTGGGCGACATTCTGAGAGGCGGAGGTGGAAATGATAACCTTGTCGGTGGCGCTGGTGCCGATG
>Ga0105238_10005959_pt1 | contig 12082 bp, 4 predicted proteins | sample KBSC34metaG_FD_81526 | JGI IMG/M metagenome (GOLD analysis project Ga0105238, IMG submission 81526) | Corn rhizosphere microbial communities from Kellogg Biological Station, Michigan, USA - KBS C3-4 metaG | ecosystem: Host-associated > Plants > Roots > Rhizosphere > Soil | place: Michigan, USA... | reverse complement strand
GTTGCCGGATCTGGATGGCATGTGCCGTCTCCAGCGCCCGCATGGTCGCTGCTGCATCACCGAGCCGATCGCAGGCGCTGGCCAGCGCGAAATAATATGCATCATGGGCTTCATGGCCCGGACCAACTTTTTCCAGCAGCGCGCGCGCGGAAGCGTATGAGCGGCGGCGCATGGCAAGTTGGGCCTGCTGGCTTTCCACTTCGCGGCTGATGCCGGGATCGGCGTCCATCGGTACGGTTGCAAGCACCACCTGCAGCTTGGCCTGCGCCTGGCCCAGACGGTTGACACGTTCGTAAACCCTCGCCAGCAATAATTGCGCGGACCAATCGTCAGGCGTACGCCGCACCATATCCTCCAGCAGTTCAATACTGTCACCGAGTTCGCCGACCTGGACCAGCAGCTTGGCCAACTCCCCCAGCAGGCCGTCCGAAAGGGGCAACCATTCGCGCCACGTTTGCAGCAACGCATCGGCTCGGTGATCCCGACAGGCCAGGCATGCCCGCGCGGCGTGGAGGCGGATCTCGACGGAATCGGGCGCCAGCTCGTGCGCGCGCATCAAGGTAGCCTGCGCAGCCATGGGTTTGCCGTTTTGAAGCTGCAGAAGGCCAAGCTCGTCCAGTCTCTCGGGGTCGCCAGGCGTCAAGCGAACTGCAGTTTCCGCCGCCCTCTCCGCGGTTTCCCGGTCGCCGACGCGATCCAGCGCCGAGGCATAGTTGGACCAGTGCACGCTGTCCCCAGGGCACAACTCGACGAGACGGGCGAATATCCCCACCGCATCGCGTTGCCGTCCCTGTCGATGCAGACCAAGCCCCAGCAAAAGCAAAATGTCGGGTTCATCGGGGGCTTGTTCCAGCGCGGTACGGCAGCGGTGTTCCGCGGCGACCAGATCGCCAGATTGCAAGTCAGCCACAATGGGGGAAATCAGGATGTCATCGGCCATCTTGCTCATGTCTCCGGCACTGAAAGCAGCGGCAGCAGCATACCTTGCGCTTCCTTGAACCCGCAGCTTCCCGTAGTTTGCAGCGAACTCCAGTCGGAACGCGAGCGCCATGCCATACCGGCCTCGCCGGCGCATCGTGTCGACGTCGTCCGGAGTGCAGAGTCCACCACGAGAGCGGCTGGTCGTTGTTTACAATAGACTGAAAGCCTTGTGCGCGAACCAGATGGCGCATTGGGGCGTGCAGGAATTTCTCGTCAGGACAGGTTTACCAGATGGTTCCGTCATCGCCAACCCAAACTGTCACGGCGTTGCGAGCCGCCGCGGGCTTGTTCCAGGCGGGCCGACATGCCGAAGCACGCGAGCTGGTGCGCAGTCTGTTGCAAACCCATCCGGGACTCGCTGAAGCGCATCGGATGATGGCGGGCTCCTATTTCCAGACTGATGATTACGCGCATGCGCAGCACGCCTTGGAGGCATGGCTGCGGATACAGCCGGACAATGTCGAGGCATACGTTTTGCTGGGTCGGGTGCTGGGCGAATCAGGGCATCCTGCCGAGGCCGAACGCGCCTTGCGGCGAGGGTTGGACCTGGACCCGTGCAGCTTGCCGGCTGCTTCTGCCCTGGCGCGCATGCTGCTGGCTGCGGGCCGCGCCGGCGACGTACGCGAGTTGTTGGAGCCGCTATTCCAGGCTCGCCGAGCCAACCCGGAAGTGCTGATGCTATACGGTCATGCGCTGATGACGCTGGGGCAGCCCCTTCCGGCCGAAGCAGTGTTGCGCCGCTGGCTGCAACTGGAACCGAACAGCGATGACGCCCGCCTCCGACTGGCAGCGGTACTGGCTGATACCGACCGCTATGCCGATGCCGCCGCCGAGGCGCGTGCGAGTATCGCGAAGGCCGGTAAGACACCCGAAGCAGGGTTCCTGCTGGCACGTGCATTGATGGGCCAGTGCCGGTTCGAGGAGGCCGAGACGGAGCTGCGACAGGTGGTGCGTGCGCAGCCCGCCCACGCCACGGCACAAGCCAACCTGTCTGAACTGGTGTGGATGCGCAGCGCTGACGCCGATATCGCCTGTGCAGAACTGGACGCCGCCTTGCAAAAGCAGCCGCGGTTGCACTCGTTGCGTATCTGCAAGGCAAGGTTGCTGCTGAGCGCGCAACGCGCCAAGGACGCGCTCGCCACCATCGAGACCGGCTTGCGGCTGACGGAGAAGGACCCTGACCTTCTCAGAGCCGCCAGCACCATTGCGCTCGACTTCGACGGTGACCATGCTCTGGCTTGCGCTCAACGTTTGGTTGCCATCGCGCCGCACGACAGCGACGGACAAGTTGCACTCGGCAACGCATCTCTGGCCACCGGAAGAAGCCAGGCTGCCCTCGAGGTGGCTGAGTCCCTGCAACGGGCGAATCCCGTGGATGGGCGGGCGCTCGCGATGAAGGCGGACGCCTTGCGCATGCTGGGAGATTCGCGCTATCGGGATCTTCTGGATTATCAAGGCCTGGTCCGCGCCACTTTCATCGATGTGCCGGATGGCTGGCCAGATATTTCGGCCTATCTTGCCGACCTGGTCCGCGATCTGACGGACGCTCATACCTTGCGCGCGCACCCGATCCGCAATTCGCTGCGTGGCGGAAGCCAAGTGCAACTGGTTCCCCAAGATTCCCCATCTCCCGCGATCCGCGCCTTTCCGCAGGCCATCGACGGACCGATCCGTCGCTACATGGAGGCAATCGGCCACGGCTCCGATCCGATGAGGTGTCGCAACGCGAAGAGCTACCAAATCAGTGGAATGTGGTCCGTGCGGCTCCGTGCACATGGCTTTCATGTCAACCACTACCACTCGGAAGGCTGGATTTCATCAGCCTGCTACCTGCACCTGCCGTCTGCGTTGGCCCAACCGGGTGGCGAAGGCTGGATCAAGTTCGGTGAACCTCCCTTCCCGACAGACCCGGCCCTGGGGCCGGAATACTTCGTCAAACCGGAGCCCGGGCTGCTGGTCTTGTTTCCCTCCTACATGTGGCACGGCACCGTGCCGTTTTCCGGGGCCGCAGAAGACCACAGGCTGACCATCGCCTTCGACGTGATTCCTGTCGGCGCCAGCTGACAATGACCTGCGTAGAATCCGTTGACACCCGCAGCAAGATCGAACCCCACTACGTGCTGGCGTTCTCCCGACGCACACCAGGCATCTCCCCGGCTCTCGAGAAACGCGTTTTCTTCCAGCTCTGGCCCCCAAAGGCCCATCGACTGGCCCCGGTACGGTATGTCTCCGGGCGCCAAATGATCGACAACCTCACGGGCGGGCGGCGACGGTTGGTAGCGGCCGGATAGCCAAGCCCGATTGGCGCCAACAGGCCTACGCACCATCACCGCGTTCGACTCACCCGGCGATTATTCACTCCGCGTTGGCCTCCTCCCGACTTCGAAACTCGATGACGCGAACCACCCTGCTTCTCCTCCACGGGCGTCATCGACGGTTCTGCGCCGTGATATCCGTGATCCGTAGTCGATCAGTGCACGGTCAGGAATGGGGCTTGCATCTGATGCCGACAACCCGGGCCTCGTAATCCGCCGGCGCAAAAAGCCGGGGCCGGACGTGCACCAGACAAAGGATGATGCTCACTCAAAAAAAAGGGCCCGCATGGAAGATCCATACGGGCCCCGGGGGGAACACTAACGCTGAAGGTTGCGAATGCTCAGAACGAAACAGTGACGCGACCCCAGAAGTAACGACCCAAGACATCGAAGTCAGCCGGGTCGGTGTTCGCGTTCAACGAGTTGTTGGCGTAGAGCAATGGGGGCTGCTTGTCAAACAGGTTGTTGACGCCGAATTCTACCTTCGTGTTGTACGGCTTGATGTTGTAGCCGAGGGTGACGTCGCTGTACGCATGCGTCCCGTAGTGGAACACCACGCCAGGGCGACCCGGATAGGCGGTCGACTGCTGACTCAGATCTGCCGAGCCCATGTTGAACTTGTCGGTGGCGCGGAAGCGCCACGATGCATCCCAGCTGCCAAGCTGCCAGTTCGCTGACGCCTGCGCGGTCCAGCGCGGGAAGAAACACAGACCCCCGATGTTGTCCGGGCAAGCCGACTGCAGTCCCGACCCCAGGCCGCCCATGACGCCAGCGCCCTCGAATACCCGGTTTGCACCAGTACCCGGTGCAATCTGCACCTGGTACTGGGTCATGTAGGTAACGTTCGCAAGGACGGTGAACTTACCCCAACCGAAATCAGGCAGCCGGTAGCTGCCGGAAAAGTCGGTACCCTTGACATCAAGGCGCCCAAGATTGGTGGTGGGCAGGAACACGCGCTGAATCTGCCCCACCGAGCCGCCGCCGGAATATCGGTGAATGAGCGGACAATAGGCGGATATGCCGTTATAGCAAAGATCCAACACCGTCTGCTCGCCTGGTATCGTGATGGTGTCGTTCAGGTATATCCGCCAGTAGTCCAGGCTCAGCGACAGGTTCGGGATGAACTCCGGTGAATACACCGCACCAAAGTTGAAGGACTTGCCCTGCTCAGGCTTTAGCGGGAAGTTCAGATATTTGGACCCCGAGAACAGACCGTTGCCCTGGTCGTGGGTCGCCACCGTCTGGTTGCGGAACGTACCGTCCAGCGGCACGTACTGGCACGCCGGATTCGGTGTCGTTGCGCCATCACACGGATCGCTGCTGAGGCTCGAGGTACTGCTGGAGGGCAGCCCAAAGATGTCCGCGATGCTCGGGGCACGAAATACTGTCGCCACAGTCCCGCGCAGGAGCAGGTCGTTGATCGGCTTCCATTCGAAGGCGACCTTCCAGTTGTTGGTACTGCCGGCCAGGTCGTACTTGGAATAGCGGTCACCGAGGGTGACGTTCAGCGATTTCGCAAATGGCATGTCCTGCAGGATCGGGATAAACAGCTCCCCGTAAACCTCCTTGACGTTGTCCTTGCCCCTCAATGCAGATGCGCAGCCTGCTCCCGGGCAGTTCCCGGTGGTCGGATCAATCAGCTGTTCGAACGGAATGGTATTGTTGGTGTATTCATTGCGGTAATTGAGACCCGCCGCGAGCTGCACCGTGCCGGCGGGAAGGTCGATCAGCCCGCCGCTGACATCGAGATGGAACTGCCGCTGGAGAGTCCACTGCTGGATCAGGGTGGCCGTGTTTGCCTTCTGCAGCGCGGCTTTGGCGGACGGGGATTCGCCGTTGAACGGGTTCCAGGGCACGCAGGAGCCGAGCGAGATCGGCGCGCTGGGAGTGCCGCACTGCACGACGCCGTCGCTGTTCAAGAAGGAAGGGCCCACGCCAGCCGCCAGCAGGCTGCCGCTGGGTGAGCCGCTAGAGCTGGACGTGAAAGTGTAGTACCCGTAATTGACACCGGCATCCCAGGTCCAGTCCTTTTGAAGGATCTCCAGCGACCCTTTCAGGCCGGCCTGCAACTGGGTGGTGTTCTGGCTGGCAGAGGAGACACGGTTGCCGCCTGCTATTTCGCGAAAGGCCACGGCATTGCCGTTGTCACCCGTGAAGTCGATACCAAACGGGTTGTAGTAGCTCTGTGCCGAGATCGGCTGGTCCGCACTGACACCGTAGATGTTCGGCGCAAGCTGCAACGACGCCGTCGACTTGTTGAAGTACGTGGTCATGTACGCATCAACGTGGTCGCTCAGGTGATACGTACCCTTGAAGAACGCATTCAGACGTTCCTGCGGCGCCACCAGCGCCTGTACCGTCGCATAGTTGTAGCGGTCATCGGCTCCAAAGCAGTGGAAGTCGCCGGCGCCAAGGACGGCTTTACCGGAGGTCACCGCGTCATGGTTCGCTGCAAGCCTGGTTCCGTTCGGGCAGCCAAACTGCGCAGCAATATTTGCCGGGAGCGTGATCTTGCCATAGCGCCCGTTGGTGGAACCACCGGGGACGACGCTCAACGGGCCAGTCGGATCACTGCTGGAGGTAAGCGACAGTGCACTTTGAGAGAATTTGCGGTCGCCCTGCACGACAATGTCCATCCGGTTGTAACTCAGACCCGCAAACAGGCTGGCCCTTTCGGTGCTTTCCCCGAATACGAAACTGCCACCGCGCCTCTGGCCGTCACCGCGAGAGGACTCGCCGTAGTTCACGGAAACCTGGGCACCCTTGTAGTTGGACTTCAGGATGACGTTGATCACGCCACCGATCGCGTCGGACCCGTACACCGACGAGGCACCATCGGTCAGGACTTCGATCCGCTCCACGGCAGCCGCGGGGATGGAGTTCAGATCCGTGTTGAGAACGCGCTGACCATCGACCAGCAACAAGGTGCGGTTTGAGCCCAGGCCACGCAGGCCAGCCAAGGTGCGCCCTGCCGGAACCGCGCCCGGGGAGTTGTGGTTGTTGACCGTGGGCGTCAACAGGCCGCCAGTGATCGCCGGCAGGTTCTGGACGACGTCACCCAAGGTCTGCTTGCCTGTCGCCTCGATCTGTGCGGCCGACACGGTAACGACGGGATTGGAGGTTTCAAGATCCACGCGGCGAATATGGGAGCCGGTGACCACCACCGCATTCAGCGTTTTCGCCTCGCTCTGCTTGGGCGGCGGCGGCGCGGCCTGGTCCTGTGCATGGACGCTACCCGCAAGCCCCATGGCGACGACCGCACCCATGGAAAGCGCCGTGCGGACGGCAAGAGAAAGCTTGTTTGGATCGAATCCCATGAAGTTCTCCAGTTCTGATAAGTTGAAAACATTCAGCAACTTGTTCCGCAACAACGTCGCCAGTCCCCGGCCTTTAGCATGGCTGTGCGCCCTGCTCTGCGCGCAAATGGACGCGACACACAGCCAGCTTGCCAAACATGCGTCCTGCCATTCCGGTACAGGTGCACGTGTCTCAAACGTGCGCCGAATCCAGAACGGAACGTTCCCATTTCACCAGCCTGATGCCCCGCGTACACCGTTTTTCATCGTTCCTGCACCGAAGATTAACGCGTGTATGGCAGTTGATAGCATCAGCCACACGCAGGAGTCAACAGAATTCCTGAGGCGATTTTTTATTAGGTAAAATTCCGCACTGAACGCGTCAAATACGAGCCAACGTCAGCTGCCACGCACGCGATGCCGGTCGAGAAAAGAGCCCGACCTTGCTGCCAGGAATGCCAGGACGCCTTCGGTGGCGGACGTCCGGTAAGAGGTGAGCACGTTGTTCGCCATGGAACATTCGCCACGACGTGTTGGCTTGGATCTGCTGGCTACTTTATGAGCTGGCCCGCGCGTCGGCATGTCCTCTTGAGCTGCTCGACGTGGGGATTTGTGAGGGCCATGCGGGGAGCAGGCAGAGATGTCGTACCCACTTGCTTGCGCGCGATTGCTCCGGAGGACGCTTTGCAACACGCGCCGATGCGCAACGCATCGGCGGCGCGAACAGCCAGGCCCGGGGTTGTTCCAGACCAGGTTACGGCATCGCCCTAGCGACTCGTTCAATGTCCTGCTTCCAGTATCCTCGCCAGGACGTCGCGATCCTTGCGGCTGGTGCGGCGCAACTGCTGTGCTGCGTCCATCACGGTGGGACTGGGGGCGGTGTCTATCTCCATGATCTGATCGAGCAACATGGACAGCTGCAGGTTGACGCCGCGCAGGCCGACCTTCGCGGCCTCGTCTTCGATCTCCCGAGCCTTTGCGCCGTCACCGGAATGGTTGGCGGCGACGACAGCTGCTTGCGCCTCCTGCAGGACTTTTGCATTGCTGTCGATGTCGGACTTCAACTCAAGCGAAAACTGGACATTGGCCGCGAGCGCGGTCGGCGTACTGCCCGAAATGGGATCAGCCTGCACCGTGAGCGGCGCGCCGTAGTCCTTGCCGTTGACCGTAAGCACGACGCGGTATTGCCCTGGCAGCACCAGGGGCCCGATCGGCGCGCGCGGTGTGCGGCCGAGTACGCCGGGCTCGCCCCAGACCGGGGCTCCGGCCGGAGCCGTGTACCGAAGATCCCAAACAAAGCGGTGAGCTCCGCTCGTGGCCGCCAGGATATTGGATGGCGACGTGTAGTAATCGGGAAAATTGGGGGGCGGCATCAAGGCCGGTTTGTCGACACTGGAATAGCGCCGCACCTGATTACCTGCGGTGTCGTAAACGGTCAGGGTGATGGGCGTGCTGACGCCTTCGCGGAGCCAGTAGTCGATGATGGCGCCGACCGGTGGATTCGCCGCGTGCGGAACTTCCGGTGGGCGCGCTTCACCCTGATAGGTGCCGAGGCGCAAGCGCAGGGCAGGCTTTGGCGCGTACAGGTGCGCCGGGCTTTGCGCGATCGCGGCGCTGACCTCGTGCAAGGGCTCGATGTCGTCGAGGATCCAGACCCCACGCCCGCTGGTGGCGACGATCAAGTCGCCGTCATGCACGATCAGGTCGCGCATCGAGGTTGTGGGCAGATTGCCTTGCAGTGACTGCCAGCCGTGGCCATCATCGAAGGATACGAAGATCCCCTGCTCGGTCCCCGCGTACAACAGGCCCCTTCGCGCCGGATCGGCGCGCACGACGCGCACGTAATCTCCTTGGGGGATGCCTTGGGCGGCCGAGCGCCAGTGTTTGCCGGCATCATGGGTGATGTAAATGTAAGGCTTGAAGTCATCAACCTGGTGACGGTCGACGGCCACATAGGCACTCGCCACATCCTGCGGGTCCGCCTCGATCGTGTCCACGCGGCTCCAGGGACCGAGTCCAGGCGGCGTCACGTTCTCCCAGTGCACACCGCCGTCCTGGGTGAGCCACACGCGCGAATCGTCGGTGCCGCCCCAGAGCACGCCGTCCTTCACACGCGAGGGCGCCAGCGCATAGACAACCGAATAGCCACAGGCAGCCGCCGTCTTCCGGGTGGGCTCCCCCGTGCATTTCGCATCGATGTTCTTGTACGTGAGCAGGGGACTGATCGCGTGCCAGGTCAGACCCGCGTCGGTGGTTTTCAGCACCTTCTGCGCGCCCATGTAAAACGTATCCGCCTGGAACGGCGAGGGAGCAAAAGCCGTGTTCCATGGATAGTAGTAACTGGTGGCAGTCGGCAAGGCGCCAAACGAACTGATCGGGTTCGGCGAAATGTTCGTGGTGACGTTCGTGCGCACGTTGTAACTGGTGATGTTGCCGCCAGAGCCCGCGCCATAAATGGTCGACGGATCATCCTTGCGCGGGAAAAGATAACCGGATTCGCCACCCCCGACCGGCTTCCAGTCGTCGTTGGTGATGGTGCCGGAAAGCCCGCGGGACGCAATCATCATCGCGCCCGAATCCTGCTGGGTGCCATAGATCCAGTAGGGCGTCCGATCGTCCACGCCGATGTGGTAGATCTGGGCAGTGGGCTGGTTGAACCAGCTCGACCAATGGGTGCCGTCATCGAGGCTGACAGAGGCGCCCTGGTCGGAAGCGAGAATCAGGTGGTCCGCGTCGTCCGGATCCATCCAAAGGGCACGCATATCGTCGCCGCTGGGTGATCCCTTGATCGAATCGAAATGCGCACCGCCGTCGCGCGAACGGTACAGCGAAGTATTTGGAATGTAGACGAGGTCGGGGTTCGTCGCATCGGCATAGATGCGTCCGAAGTACCAGCCGCGTCCCGACAATCGCGGATCGCCGTTGATCAGGTGCCAGCTGTTGCCCGCATCATCGGAACGATACACGCCGCTTCCCTGTCCTGCCTGGTTTGCTCCGCCTATGGAATTTCCGGCACTGACGATCGCATACAGACGCGGACCCGCCGCCGTGTCGGACACGGCGACACCGATACGGCCCATGTGCGCCGGCAGCCCGTTCGACGAGAGCTTCTGCCAGGTCGCGCCGCTGTCGCTGGAGTGGTAGATCGCACTTCCCGGACCATCGACCGGTGGATACTGCCACCACGGCGTCCGTTCGGCGTTCCAGGTTGTCGCATACAGGCTCGAGGGCTCGGCAGGGTCGCGCGCCAGATCCACTGCACCGGTATGTTCGTCCACATACAGCGTGTGCTTCCAGGTCTTGCCACCATCCGTGGTCAGGAAGATGCCACGCTCCTTGTTCGGTCCCCAGATGTGGCCGAGTGCCGCAACCACCACGCGACTGGAATCCTGCGGATCAACGAGCAGGCGGCCGATGTGGCGCGTGTCGTCGAGACCAAGATGCAGCCATGTCTTGCCGCCGTCATCGGAACGGTACATGCCATTGCCGTATGTCGCGTTCGAACGGATCGACGCTTCTCCCGTACCGACGTAGACGACGTCGGGGTCGGAAGGCGCGACACCGATAGCACCAATGGAAGCCACCGGTTCGTGCTGGAACAACGGCTGCCAGGTGACGCCCGCATCGGTCGTCTTGAACAGACCACCTCCCACGCCGCCGAAATAGCCGACATTCACCTTGCCGGCAACGCCGTCCACGGAATCGACTCGTCCGCCGCGATAGGGGCCGACCTCGCGCCAGGACAATGAATTCAGCAAGGATGGCGAGACGGACTGCGCGGTCGCCACGCTGGCGACCGCCAACATGGCTCCGGCAAGAAACGATCGGAACATGGCATTTTCCTCAAGCAAATGACGAGCGGCAGGAGTGATACCCGGCTCTGGTCGTGTGGAGATGAAGAGACATGGATTTCCATGCCGCGTTTGTTTCAAGCGGTCAATCCTTCGCTTTGATCTGCAAGTCAAGCTGATCCAGGCCAGCAGATTTCAATTCGCCATTCAACCGCGGCAAATCGGCAGCCTTCAGGCTTCGCCACTTTGACAGCGCGCTCCCGAGCATCATCTGGTACCTGGCCAATGTCTGCTGCTTGCCGCTGGACGGTGCAGCATCTGCGCTTTCCACCGAGGCGCCGAGGTTGGCATACGCACCCTGCAGATACAGCAAGCTGGCGAAGTCCGTAGTGGGAAGGCCGACGGAATTGGCGGGATTTTCTTCGGGCTTGACGCCCGCAATCGCGTCAATCCTGGTGATCAGGTCTTCAATCTCCCGCGCGAGGATGCCTGACGCCTTGGCACGAGCCTTGATCAACTGGGCACGCAGATTGCCTGCCTGCGCGGACTGCTCGGCAATGTTCAGCCGCTCACGCTCGATAGCCCGCCCCAGATCAAATTGCTGCTGCAGTGCCTCTGGCGAAATTTCTATCCGCGGGTCTTCCTTGATCTCGAGCGGCTGGCTGTAGGTATGCCCGCCAACGGTGAGCTTCACCGTGTAACGGCCCGGCAGCGCCCAGAGACCGTCGCCATTCATGAACCGGTACATGCCGTCGCCCGTGAGAGCTTTCGGCAAGGCGTAATGCAAATTCCACACAAATCGGTGCATGCCCGCCTGGCCGGACAGCGTGACCACCCTGGGCGTCCAGTCGGGAGTGATCGGCATGGTTTGCAGATCGAGCTGCGGCGCGGGGTCTGCGCTGGAAAAGCGCTGCACCGACTGACCTTCGGCATTCATGATTTCAAGGGTCACAGCCGTCGACGCGTTGGCTTTGAGGTAGTAATCGATCAGGGCGCCATCGGGAGGATTGCGGGCCTGGGGCTCATCCTTCGGAAAGGGTGTGCTGAGAAAGCCACCGGGGCGGACCCGATACGCAACGGCCGGCTTGAACAGGGTCGCCGCCGACTGACCGACATCCGCATCCAGCTGACGCAATGCGGTGACATCATCGAGTATCCAGAAAGCGCGTCCGAAAGTGGCCAGCACCAGGTCGTCCCCATGCACGTCGATGTCACGCATCGAGGTGACCGGCAGATTCAACTGCAGACTCTGCCAGTTTGTGCCCTCGTCAAACGAGACATACACGTGCTGTTCCGTGCCGGCATACAGCAGGCCCTGCTTCTTCGGGTCCTCACGCACCACGTTGACGAAGTCCCCGGCGGGAATGCCACGGACTGCCAGCTTCCAGGTCTTGCCTGCGTCATGGGTAACGTAGATGTAGGGCTTGTAGTCGTCCAGCCGATGCCGGTCGATCGCAGCGTAGGCGGTCTGGGCATGAAAGTGCGAGGCCTCGATGATTCCCACCTTCGACCATGCGGACAGGCCCTTTGGCGTGACGTTGTCCCAATGGGCGCCTTCATCCTGTGTCAGCCAGATCAGGCCATCGTCAGTGCCAGCCCAAATCTCTCCTTTCTGGATTGGTGAAGGCGCAATGGTGTAGATCACGCCGCGGCGTGGCCCCTGTATCACGGTGTCCCTGGCGGTTACCGGGTCCAGACT
>Ga0105238_10005953_pt1 | contig 12089 bp, 11 predicted proteins | sample KBSC34metaG_FD_81526 | JGI IMG/M metagenome (GOLD analysis project Ga0105238, IMG submission 81526) | Corn rhizosphere microbial communities from Kellogg Biological Station, Michigan, USA - KBS C3-4 metaG | ecosystem: Host-associated > Plants > Roots > Rhizosphere > Soil | place: Michigan, USA... | reverse complement strand
TCGAGGGCAAGCCCGAGTTCCACGAAGCCGGGCTTGAGTTGGCCGGAGATCTTGTCGGCGAGCGCAACCTGATTGGCCGCCATATCGAGAAATGGTACCTGGCTGTTGGCAAAGGTGTCGGTGAGGCGACCGATGATGGTGTTGCGCAACTGCCCTTCGAGATCCGGCACTGAGTATAGGTCACGCGTGCCGCTAACTTTCGTATAGAACACCTTAGGATCGGCAATGTGATAGGTGTAAATGCCGAAGCCGCGCAGCCGCACCGCGCCGAACTCCTTGTCGCGAATCGTGATCGGGTTGGGCGTGCCCCAGTGCTGATTCGTCTGGAGGCGAGTCGAAAAAAAATAGACGTCCGACTTAAAGGGAGACTTGAATGCCTTGTCCCAGTTGCGTAAGTAAGTGAGGATGGGCAGAGTCTGCGTGTTGAGCGTGTACAAACCCGGGCCAAAGACATCCGCCACCTTGCCCTCATTCACGAACACTGCCATTTGGGAGTCGCGAACAGTCAGCTTGCCACCGTTCTGGATCTCGCGGTCCTGCATGGGGTAACGGTAGGCAAGAATGCCATCACCGGGCTCAACCCACTCGATTACATCAATGAATTGTTTGGAAATGAAATCACGAAGGCTCATGTCTACACTCGTCGCGCCTGATCAAAGGAGTTGCGCGTATGAGAGGGCATGCTAAGGGCTGGGACAACGCGTGTCAATCACGGAGTTGTACTCGCCTATTGCAGATTGCAAAGGTTTGATTGCGGACAGAGTCAAAGCGAGATTACGACAGTCATTACCTTTGGAATTGCAAGCCGGACGCGGTGATTCGGTATATTGAAAGCATGGCTCAATACCTGATCACGGGAATTGCCGGCTTCATCGGTTCATCGATTGCGCGCGGATTGCTGGCGCAGGGCGACCAGGTGCGCGGCATTGACAACTTTTCTACCGGCAAGCGCGAGAACATCACAGAAATCCTGAACAAGATTGATTTCCGCGAAATGGATTTGGCGGATCTCGACGGGTTGCACCAGGTCTGCCGCGGAGTGGACTACATCTATCACGAAGCGGCCATACCTTCGGTGCCGAAGTCGGTCCTTGATCCTCTAGGTAGCAATCGCGCCAATGTGGACGGCACCATGCATGTTCTGATCGCCGCTAAGGACGCGAAGGTGAAGCGCGTGATTTACGCGGCTTCGTCGTCCGCGTACGGGGACACGCCGACTCTGCCGAAGCATGAAGGCATGTCGCCGAATCCGATTTCGCCGTACGCCGTGGCGAAGCTGGCCAGCGAGTACTACATGACTTCTTTTTATCGCTGCTACGGCCTGGAGACGGTCTGCCTGCGTTACTTCAACATTTTCGGGCCGCGGCAGGACCCAAGTTCGCCGTACTCCGGCGTGCTAGCGAAATTCATTACGCAGATGCTGGCCGGCGAGCAGCCAACTGCTTTCGGCGATGGCAAACAAAGCCGGGACTTCACCTACATCGACAATGTCGTGTCCGCAAATTTGCTTGCAGCAAAAGGTCCAGCTGCCGAAGCCGCAGGAAAAGTCTTCAATGTGGCGACTGGAACGCGCGTGGATCTGAACGAGACCTTTGAGATGCTGAAGAAGATCATCGGATACAAGGGCGAACTGAAGTATGGGCCGGAGCGGTCAGGCGATGTGAAGCATTCACTAGCAGATCTATCGCGGACGGAGAAGGATCTGGGATACAAACCTCTGGTGAGCTTCGAAGAAGGCTTGCGGAGGACGGTGGACTGGTACCGGGGACAGCAGAAAGCAGCGGGAGCGTAGAAAGGCTCTTGGCTCTTGGCTCTTGGCTCCTGGCTGTGGGCTGTTGGCTCTTGACCTGAGGCTTCAGCCTTCTTGGTCAGGTGAAACAAGATGCTCCAGCTGTTTGCGCCAATCGAGTTCTTCGACAAAGCCGCGGGCTTCGCGCCAGTTAGCGCGAACCTTCACGAATAGCTCCAGGAAAACCTTGGTGCCGAGCATCTTTTCGATTTCCAGGCGCGCGGCCGTGCCGATCTTCTTCAACATCTGTCCCTGGTGGCCGATGAGAATGCGTTTTTGCCCTTCGCGTTCGCAGTAGATTGCCGCCGCAATGCGCGTCAGCTTCGGCAGTTCTTCAAACGATTCAGTCAGTACCGTGACTGAGTGCGGAACTTCTTCGGCAGTATTCATCAGGACCTGCTCGCGAATCAGTTCTGAAACCATAAAACGGGCAGGCTGGTCGGTGACCTGGTCTTCAGGGAAGTATGGCGGTCCTTCTGGAAGCGACTCCACCACCTTTTCTAATAGCACTTCCAGACCTTCGCGTTTCTTGGCGGAAATGGGGATGATCTCGCGAAAGCCGTGCAGTTTCGCGTATTGCTCGATCAGCGGAAGTAGCTTGCGCTTCTCACCGCCGAGGAGGTCGATCTTGTTCAGCAGCAGGAAAATTGGCGTGTGGGATTTGGCAAGCAAACTAAATAAGAACTGGTCTTCGTCTTTTCGCGTTGAGTCCACAATCAGGAGGACGAGGTCGCAGCCGTTTAGCGCCTCGCGCACCTCCGACATCATCTTCTTGCCCAGGCTCGAATCGGGTCGGTGCACTCCGGGCGTATCAATCAGAACCACCTGCGCGCCAGACTTCCCTTTTTTCTTGGGAATATGAATAACGCCAAGCACGCGATTACGCGTGGTTTGCGGCTTCGGACTAACGATCGCGAGCTTCTCGCCGGCAAGCCCATTCAACAGAGTGGACTTGCCCGCATTGGGGCGGCCAAGGATGCAAACGAAACCAGAGCGGAAAGGCATGGTTTAAGCGGACTTCACTTCCTCGGGATGCGATAACGACACCCGCACCCGCTCGACACGGCGCTCACTGGCCTGCAGCACTTCGAGGCGTAAACCATCCTGCGTGATCACTTCTCCCTTTTGCGGAATGCGACCGGCCAGTTCACTGACGAAGCCTGCGACCGTGGCCGCGCCTCGACGCTCCGGCCGAACGCCAAGCAGTTCCTCGAGGCGGTCAACGTCCATGTTCCCGGGCACGACGTAGGATGTTTCGGTTTCGCGAACCACCTGTGAAGCCTCGTGTTCGTCGCTGATTTCACCAACGATCTCCTCGACGAGGTCTTCAATAGTAACCAGGCCGGCGACCTCACCGTATTCGTCGATTACGATTGCCATGCGGATTTTGTTCTTCTGCATCTCCCGAAGAAGATCGGCGGCGAGCTTGGTTTCTGGAACGAAGTAGAGGTCCTTGCGCATCAGCGAATCAACGCGGCGTGCGTGCGCTTCGGAATCGGCAACCTGCAGGACATCCTTGGCGTAAGCCAGACCCACGATATTGTCGATACTTCCTTCAAAAACAGGAACTCGCGAGAAAGACCTCACGCGCAACAACTCGATGAACTTCTCAACGCTTGCATCGGCGGGAACCACCACCATCTCGGGCCGCGGCTTCATCGCGTCGCGAACGGTCTTTTCGCTGAACTGAACGACCGACTGGATGAGGTCGCGATTGCTCTCGTCGAGAATGCCCTCTTCGGCGCCGGCTTCGATGAGCGCATCGACAGCCTCGGCCTGGGTTTCTGGCTCCTGATCGGCATGCTCCCTGGTTAGGGATGTCACCGATTGCAGGAAGCCGAGCACAAGCGTAATAGGCAAGATCAAGTAGATGAGCGCGCGCAACAGCGGAGTCCAAGGCACCAAAAACTTGCCGTCGGTTCGCGAGAAGAAGACGAACGGCAGAAATCGATTGAAGATGATGACAATGAGCAGCAACGACAACGCGGCTTCCAACACTTCGTCAATCGACCAGTCGCCGTGGCGAAAGATACTGAAGCCGACCAGCAATGCAATCGCCGCCATCAGTAATGGCGTCAATACAGCAAACGAAAGCGCAGCTCGCGAGCGGCTCACCTTCAACTTTGGCTCTACTAGTTGCTCGAAGTTGTCGATGTTGTCCTGAAACTCGCGCGAGAGAAATTTGCCGATTTCGGTATAGACCCGCTCCACGTATGAAGAGAGGGTGAGTAAAGCGAGCAGAACCAGCAGCGAAATGGCGATTGCCAGATTCATGTGCGTGATCGGACGTTCGCTGCAGTGCGGCGCTTCACCGCGGCACGTTCGATAAGGGCGGCCGGCAGCCCAAGCTTTCGCCGCAACCGTAGCTCTTTCTCTGCCATTTGGCCGTTATCACTTTCATGATCATACCCCGCGAGGTGCAAAACTCCATGCAGAACCAGGATCTTCACCTCGGCGGCCGTGGAGTGGCCGAGCACCCGGGCATTGCGGGCCGCGATGTCAGCCGAAACGGCAATGTCGCCGCCGTAACCCTCAACAAAGATCGGGGATGGAAACGAAAGCACGTCGGTCGCGCGGTCCTTGCCGCGAAACTGCGCGTTCAACTGGCGCATGCGACGGCTGTTCGTAACCAGGAGCGTCGGAGTGCCTTTCAGTCCGGCTGCGCGGCAAGCGCTGCTGACAAAATTCGACAATCCGCGCTCACTCAATCCCGGAACGCGCCGATTCAGCACCACCGTTGGTGACATCTTCATTCGACGAAAAGAAAAGAGGGCGCAGCCATCTGGACTGACTCGACTCTATTGCGCTGTTTCAGCGGAAATCCCTGCTTCCGGTGTGGGAACGCTCTTCACCGAGCTGCCGTTCCCGGCCGCCTTCGCGTCGAGCAGTTCTAACTGCTGTTGTTCTTCGACCTTGGTCTTGTGTTCGTCGTACGCTCGGATGATCCGTTGCACCAGATGATGGCGCACTACATCCGATTCATCGAAGTACACGAACGAGAGACCCTGCACATTCTTGAGTACGTCGATGGCCTCGAGCAATCCGCTGCGGCGCGCATTCGGGAGGTCGATCTGGGTTATATCGCCAGTAATCACTGCCTTGGAGTTGAAGCCCAGGCGCGTAACGAACATCTTCATCTGTTCTGAAGTCGTATTCTGCGCCTCGTCAAGAATGACGAACGAGTCGTTCAATGTGCGACCCCGCATAAAAGCGATCGGGGCAATTTCAATGACATTCTTTTCGAGATAACGATCGACCTTTTCCGGGTCTAACATGTCGTACAAAGCGTCGTACAGCGGGCGCAGATACGGATCGATTTTCTCCTGCAACGTTCCGGGCAGGAATCCCAGCCGCTCGCCGGCTTCGACTGCGGGCCGAGCGAGAATAATGCGATTCACCTTCTTCGCCACCAGCGCAGAAATGGCCATCGCGACAGCTAGATAAGTCTTCCCTGTTCCAGCGGGCCCAATGCCGAAAACCATGTCGTGCGACTCAATCGCGTCAAGATACTTCCGCTGATTCGTGCTCTTTGGCTGAACCGTACGCCGACCAAAAGCACGTTGGCGTCCAGCTTCCGCCAAACCCCGCAAAGTGACCTTGGGGTCAGCCACCAGCACGCGGAGCATACTGTTCAGGTCGCCATTGTTGAAAACGTGACCCGAGCGCTGTAGTTCGTTGTAATCAGAGAAAACTTGCTCGGCGCGGGCTACATCGCGAGGGCTGCCTTCGAGTTCAAGCGAGTCGGAGCGGAGGTCGATATTGATGTTGAGGCCATCTTCGAGGACGTGCAGGTTCTCGTCCCTGGTGCCGAAAAGCGTTTCGATATTCGGGCTAATCTCAATACTCTTCTTCATTCAGCTTCTTATGGAAACTCCTGGGCGCAGAAGCGCCGGTTCGGGCAGTGATTAGATGCGTAAGAGCAGCCGGAGACGCTACTTTCGAGCCCCTGTTCCGGATTGTACTTCGCCCCATGAGGTAGGTAGATAACAGTTCTGTAAAAGCGTACTGCTGGGGCAGAGCGGGAGTCAATCGGCTGAGAAGATGCTGGATGGATGTTTTTGACGTAGCACCCAGAGTCTCGTAAAATGATACTTCGATCCTCCGGCAGGCCTGCATAGTCCCCGGACATCTCAAAACAAAGGCATTTACGTAAATGGCAAACCATTTCTCTGCGCTTAAGCGCGCCCGTCAGACCGAACGTCGCACCGAACGCAACCGCGGCAACACTTCGCGGCTGCGTACCGCCCTGCGCGATATGCGAGAAGCTCTGGCTAAGGGTGACAAGGCTGCTGCTGAGCAGACCTACCGCAAGACTGTCTCCGCGCTCGATAAGGCCATTCAGAAGGGCGTGTTGCACGAGAACACCGCCGGACGGTACAAATCGCGTCTGGGAGCGCGACTCGCAGCGCTGAAGTAATTGAACGAAGCACGGCCTTAATCGCAACGTCCATCGTGGCTCCTTACCCTCCATTCCTTTTATAATTCGGCATCCCTCAAAATGCCGAACCAGCAGACATCTACGCCCGACCCGCGGGGCGATTGGCAACGGCCAGGCAATGCGCCTCCACCGCACAACGGGCGCCCTCGCGCATTGAACAATCTTGATCGGTTCTGGCAACGCGTGACCGCAGGAATGGAAATGACGGAACTGTGGTCGCAGTTCAAACGCGATGCGCAGAGCGGCTACAAGTTCTATCAGCGCGACTTTGATATTGAAGAACCTGCGGGCCAGCCGAAAGGGCGGGTTTTCATTCAAAAGCTGAAGGCGTTCATGTGGGCTGTACTGGAGAAGCTCACGCCGGCGCGCAGGATCCTACTCTTGATCGGGGTTGTGCTGCTCATCCTGCCCAGTGGCGGTGTTCATTTTGAGGGCAAGCACGACATTCAGATCGTCACTCCCAATTTTCAGTTCTGGGGCGGGGTGGCGCTGTTCATTGTGCTCATCCTGGAGATTGCGGATCGCGTGGTGATGAAGCGGGATCTTGAGATCGCACGCGACATCCAGAGCTGGCTGTTGCCTGCCACTCCTCCCTTGGTTCCTGGGCTGACGATCGCGTTCTCCACTCGCCCGGCGAACACTGTTGCGGGCGACTATTACGACGTTTTTCCGCGGCAAGCGCTCACACCGCAAGAACAAACGCTGCTCTTGGCGGTCGCGGATGTGGCCGGGAAAAGCATTCCGGCAGCGTTGCTCATGGCCACGTTTCAAGCAAGCCTCAAGACTTTGTCGTCTACGGGATGTGCGCTGCCGCAACTGGTCGCAGGCATGAACAACTACGCCTGCTGCAACAGCCAGGGCGGATTGCGATTTACGACCGCATTCATCGGGGAGTATGAGCCTGACAATCGTCGACTGAAATACATCAATGCGGGACACAACAATCCGGTGCTGCGTCGAGGTTCTGGGGTGGTCGAGCGGCTTGATGCCGGCGGTTTGCCCCTCGGGATTCAGCAGGATGTCAGTTATGCATCCGGGGAAGTCACCCTGGCGAGCGGAGATTGGCTGATCATCTTCACTGATGGCTTGGTTGAAGCCGTGAATCACGCCGGTGAGGAATATGGCGAGCAGCGCATGTTAGCTATTCTGAACGGGAATATAGGAATGACACCGGACCTACTTCTCGACCGAATGATCTTCGATGTGAATGCATTTGTTGGATCCACGCCTCAGCACGACGATATTACGTGCATGCTGATTAAAGTGGCCTAGGCTCTGCTTGGCAATTTGTCGGACAAGAATGTCCGACCCACACGAGTTTTTCCTCTTGCACACACAGGGCGAAGTGGGCCAACATCCTTTTAGTGGCCACGCGTACTCAACCTCGCCCAGATAACGAGATTTCGCCGTCGGCAGCCAAGCTGCGCCTGCTGAAGCGACTGCGCTGCACGCTCAAGTACGAGAAGCTCGCATGGGCCGCGGGCGCGGCGCTGGTGGCAGGAGTCGATGAAGTTGGACGCGGATCGCTCTTCGGGCCGGTCGTGGCCGCAGCGGTGGTGCTCGACTCGAGTTACAGAATTCGGGGATTACGCGATTCGAAGTTGCTTCCCGCGGAACGCCGCGAAGTTCTAGCGGAGCGCATTCGCGAGCACGCGATTGCCTGGTCGATCGCAGCGGTGGACTCGGCTCGCATCGATCAGATCAACATCTACCACGCTTCCAAGCTGGCCATGCATGAGGCGGTGCAGAAACTGCAGCCAGCGCCCGATCACCTTCTGATCGATGCCATGAAGCTAAACCTCGAAATTCCTCAGCGCGCAATCATTCATGGGGATGCGCTGTCGGCATCGATCGCGGCAGCGTCCATCCTGGCCAAGGTTGAGCGCGACCGGATGATTGCCGAGTGGGATCCGGTGTTTCCGGTGTACGGTCTCAAGTCGAACAAGGGATACAGCACTCCCAAACACCTTGCGGCGTTACGCGAGCATGGGCCATCTCCCCTGCATCGGCAGTCATTCGCACCCGTTTGGCAGGCTCCGGTACCTCAGGAAGTGCTGGAGTTCATGTTGCAGGAAGAGCAGCAAAAGGAACGGATAGCTACTCCGGCAGCCTCTTAAAGTAAGCCCCCATCTCGAATCAGCTCTCGCAAACGAGCATGCTTCCCACTTTTTACTAACTTGATTCGTGCTACAAAATAGTCCGGCGTGGTTGTTATGACCGGTGCGTGGATCGTATTCATATTCGTAGCTGCTGTCTCGGCGGCAATCGTCGGCCTGCTCCATTGGACGCGCGCGGGCGAACTGCTCCACCGGAACATTCCCGACACACCACGTCGACGCATCCTTCTCTCATCCATCGCATTCTTCCTGACGTTTGCCGGAGTCCGGGCCTTGACCTGGTCGATTCACAACAATGTCGGGCCTTTTCACGACATTCACATGGGCGGGAGGCATATCCATCATCTGGTGTGGGGCATTTTGCTGCTGCTCTTGGTTGGCTACGGGTGGATGATCGATGCGGGAGGAGAAGCCAAGTCGTGGAGACTGGCGGCACGCCGCCTGCTTTGCGTTTTTTACGGTGCGGCAGCGGCGCTCACGCTGGATGAATTTGCGCTGTGGCTGAACCTTCGGGATGTTTATTGGGCAAGAGAAGGCCGCGCCAGCCTTGATGCTGTGGTCCTTTTCGCCGCCTTCCTTCTGGTTGGGATTACAGGCGCTCCGTTGTGGAGAGGGATTGTTCGGGAGTTCCGGCGAAGCTGATCCGGATGGGAAAGCTGTTCTGAGTTTGGGCGACCGATCAACGCGAATGTAAGGAAGCTATTCGCCATCAGCGCGGCGCTTCCGCGGTCAGTTTCTTCAGGTCTTCCGGCGAGGAACTGAAGAGGTTTCGCAGCACGGCGATTTCGGCGGTAATGCCGGTGCGCAAAGCGGGATCGAGGTCAGGTGCGAAGAGAGAAGAGTGGTTGGACGGCAGCGGCACACCTGCGGCCTTGGCTTCGGCAAATTTATCGGGGTAAGCGCCACCGAGATTGAAGTAAAAACCGGGAATTCCCTGCTCGACGAAGACAGAGAAGTCCTCGGAACCCGTTTTTGGCGCCTCGACACTGACATTGTCGTGACCCAGTGCGGCTTCCAGAGGAACCCTTAGTCTCTCAGCCAGCGCAGGATTGTTATAGACAGCGTCGGTGGTTTCGTATTTCACGATCGAGGGCTCGCGTGGTGCTCCGGCAGCTTCTGCTTCAGCCTTAGCAATACGTGCAATAGCGGACAACACCTGGGTCCGGACTTCCGGCTTATAGGTACGCACAGTTAATCCGAGTTCAGCCTGATCGGGGATGATGTTGTTCTTGGTGCCGGCGTGGACGTATCCCACGGTAATGATCGCCAGTTCTCCAGGCTTCACTTCGCGTGAAGGAATGGTTTGCAAGGCCAGAATGGTTCGAGCGGCGATCACGATGGGATCGACTGTGGTATCCGGGCGGGCCCCGTGGCCGCCCTTTCCGTAGATGGTGAGGCGGAGAGAGTCGTCGTTGGAGTCATAGATCCCCGGCACAACACCAACCTTTCCCGCTGGCAACTCGTTGAAGACGTGCAGGGCGATGGCGACATCTGGGCGCGGAAAGCGCGTGAATAGACCGTCCTTCACCATTCCGGTTGCGCCGCCGATGGTTTCCTCCGCCGGTTGGCCGATCAGCATTAATGTGCCGTGCCAGGTCTGTTTGCTGCGAGCCATGATTGCAGCTGTGCCGTAGAGCGCTGCCATGTGGACATCGTGGCCGCAGGCGTGCATGACAGGAACATCGGCGCCGGAATCATCCTTGGTGCGAACTTTGCTGGCATAAGAAAGGCCAGTTTTTTCTTCGACGGGAAGCGCGTCAAGTTCGGTGCGCAGCATGGCGGTTGGGCCAGCGCCATTCTTGAGAAGCGCCACGACTCCGGTTCCACCCACATGTTCGGTAACGTCATAGCCGAGAGCGCGGAGTTTGGCGGCCATGTTCGCGGCGGTTTGGGCCTCGTGACCTGAGAGTTCCGGGTGCTGGTGGAGATCGAGGTAGAGGGCGCGAGCGTCAGGAAAGACGGCGTTAACATCGTTCGCGTCGCTCTCGGCGAACACACATACAGTGACCGCAGCAAGGGTAATCAGGGGCAAAATCCGCGTGATTGGAACCATGAGCAACCCATTCTTTCGCCCCTTCGGGGCTGTTCTTTGTTAATACTACCCAGGGCTCACGCCCTCGGGCTCTATTCTGGCGCCGCTTCGCGGCTGACGCTCACTAAGAGCGCCTGCTCCGCCCGCTGCTGAAAAGGAGGGTATCAGGTCGAATGACTGTTGTCTCGCGTTGCTACGGCTTCTTGGGCGCAGCCTCGATCACCGCGTTGAAAGCGGGCTTGGGCTCGTCATTGCGATCAAACAGGAGCGGATAATCGGTACGGCCTGGGATGGGCCAACCGTTCCGCCATGAACTCTTGTCGCTCACACCCCAAAGAGTGACGCGAGTGACCACTCCGCAGTGACTGGTATAGGCATGAAATAGATCCCCATAGCGCTTTGCAAGCTGCTGCTGAACGGAATCGGGCAACCCGTCGGGATAGGGATTCAGTTTCGGGTTGGACGCCACCCTCACTGATGGATCCGCCGTCTGCTGGGGAGTCGGCCACGGCAGAACGGTAACGTCGAGTTCCGTGATCATGACTTTCATACTCAGTTTTCCGAAGTCGTCGATGGCTGCGTTGATCTCATCGGGGCTAGGGCCGTCAAGATTCACGTGGTCCTGCAAACCAACGCCGGTGATGGGCACGTGCTTGGCTTTGAGTTTCTTGACCAGTTCCAATGCACCTTTGCGCTTGGCTTCAGTCTCGAGGTTGTAGTCGTTGTAGTAGAGCTGAGCCTGGGGATCGGCTTTGTGCGCGTACTCGAAGGCCTTCTCGATGTAGTCGGGGCCGATGATGTTGAACCAGGGACTCTTGCGGAGGCTGCCGTCCTCGTCGATAACTTCGTTGACAACATCCCATCCCTTGACCCGGCCCCTGTAGCGGCCGACAACGGTCGTAATGTGATCGTGCATGCGCTTCAGGAGGACCTTGCGGCTGACCGGATTTCCCTTCTCGTCTTCGAACACCCACTTCGGCGTTTGGTGATGCCAGACGAGGGTGTGGCCGATGATGAACATGTGGTTCTTTTGACCGAAGTCGACGTACTGGTCGGCGGGAGCGAAATTATAGGAGTCAAGCTGAGGATGAATGGCTTCCCACTTCAGCACGTTCTCGGGAGTAGTGCTGTTGAATTGCGCTTTGACGAGCGCAGATTCCTTCTCATTCTTCTCGGTGAATTGAGACGGATTGAGCGCTGCGCCGACCACAAAGCAGCCGTCGTATGCTTGTTTCAGCGTGGGCTGTTGGGCAGTGGCGAGGATGGACGTGCAGAGGAGTGCAATGAAGATCGCGACCCTTTGTTGCGAGCAGGTGAACTGCAGATTCCTCGCGGGCTGAAGCCCGCTCGGAATCGGATTATTCGGAGATCTATCGGCACGACTGAAGTCGTGCCCTTCCCGTGCCCGCATCTCTCTCGAAGCTCTCGTGGCAAAGAACGACATATCACCCCCGATTATGATGAAGTGGCTTGCGCGTTCATGGTTGCGTATTTCTTTCTGCGCTCGGTCAGGTCATCCTGGATCTTGGCGTTTAACGATTTGCTGATGGGATAAGCGAAGAGACAGACGATGACCAGACCCAAAAGAATTGCCGGAAAAATGCTCGAGCCCAAACGGATGCCGAGCAGGGAGCGCTCACTTTGGGCAACATTGGGAACGTATCCATACCACTTGAGCACTTGCCCGCTAAGTCCGCCGCCAATTCCGAGCCC
>Ga0105238_10005952_pt1 | contig 12091 bp, 14 predicted proteins | sample KBSC34metaG_FD_81526 | JGI IMG/M metagenome (GOLD analysis project Ga0105238, IMG submission 81526) | Corn rhizosphere microbial communities from Kellogg Biological Station, Michigan, USA - KBS C3-4 metaG | ecosystem: Host-associated > Plants > Roots > Rhizosphere > Soil | place: Michigan, USA... | reverse complement strand
GGCGCACGGCCGATATCGAAGTCCTGCTGCATGCCCAGTCGGTGGACATCGCCGTCGGCGTCGACGCCGACGGCGATGTCCACCGACTGGGCATGCAGCAGGACTTCGATATCGGCCGTGCGCCAGCTGAAGCCGTCCTGGTCGTAGCCGATATCCTTGATCGCGGCGCGGGTCGCTTCCTTGATCTGCTCGGTCGTGATCGAGGACGGGCCGCGGACCTCGCCGGCGATCACCACCTTGTTGGTGGTGGCCAGCGTCTCGCAGGCCACGCGCGCGTCGGGCTGCGCGCCGAGGAAGATATCGACGACCGTGTCGGAAATCCGGTCGCAAACCTTGTCCGGGTGGCCTTCGCCTACGGATTCGCTGGTGAACAGATAATTGGACAAGGACACATCGGTCTCCGGGAAAGTTGAACGGGGCAGGATTAAAGTTGTGGAATCGCTCTGTCCAGCCCCTGGAGGTGTCAGCCTATCGGGGCTCGTAATTCGCCAGGGCCTTGGCGAGGTCGAACAGCTTGCGCCGCAGATTGGCGTTGGGGATACGGTAATAGGTGCGGACAAGTTCCAAAGTCTCGCGCTTTGCCATCGGATCCTGCTCTGCGGCGATCACCGGCTCCGGCGTGCCGGAGGGCGGGCGGTAGTCTTCGGCGACCGGATTTTCGGCCGGCATGTCGTCGAAGAAGAATTGCACTGGCACGTCCAGGACGCGCGACATGTCGAACAGCCGGCTGGCGCCGATACGGTTGGCGCCGCGCTCATATTTCTGGATCTGCTGGAATGTCAGTCCGACCGCGTTGCCCAGCTTTTCCTGGCTCATGCCCAGCAGGGTACGGCGCAGCCGCACGCGTGAGCCGACGTGAAGATCGACCGGGCTCGGCGAATCGATTTTCGGACGGCCGCCACGGCGTTTTACGTCTCTGACCTTAGCCTGCATCTATCCGCTCGCACGTTTCGGGGCCGTCTCTTAACACGGCCCATCGGGCGGTAATAGCGGCGGGGGTTGCGGTATCAGGCCGCGTCAGGTGCGTTTTTTCCGCCCCATGACGAAGCCCGCGCCGGCCAGCGCGGCGGCCATCAGGAAGAACAGCCCGTCCCCGACCTTGGCATAGATCGTTTCGGGAATCGGCTTGGGCAGGTCGGCATCGACGACGCCGATCCTGCCCAGGCCCAGCCGGGCGGTGACCCGCCCATAGGGGTCGACCACGCCGGAAATCCCGTCATTGGCGGCATTGGCGAGCGGCAACCCCTCCTCCACCGAGCGCACCCGCATCATCGCGAAATGCTGGTAGGGCCCGGCGGACATGCCGAACCAGGCATCGTTGGTGACGTCGAGCACCCAGTCGGGCCGGTCGCCGCGGTCGACAACGTCGTTCGGGAAGATCACCTCATAGCAGATCGACATTCCCACCGGCGGCAGGCCGGGCAGTCGCAGCGTCTGGGGGCCGGGCCCCGGGGTCGGCTCGATATCGCCGACCGCCACCGCCTTGATCATCGGGATATATTTGCTCAGCGGCATATATTCGCCGAACGGCACGTAATGGAATTTGTCGTATGTCCCCAGTATGTCGCCGGTGTGATTCAGCACCTGGATGCTGTCGCGGAAACTGGGCGGGTTCGTGTCGGGAACATCGCGATCGACGCCGGTGATCAGCAGCTGGCCGGGCTTCAGCGTTGCGTTGGCGATCGCCTTGGCGTTCTCCGGCACCGTTTCCAGCGGAAACGGCTCCGCCGCCTCGGACCAGACGATGGCGGTCGGCGGCTTGTCGGCGGGCTGAAGCGACAGGCGGATATGCTGGCGCAGATTGTCGGCATAGCGCCCTTCGACCCATTTGAGGCTCTGCTGGATGCTGGGCTGGACCAGCCGCAATCTTACGTCCGGCACTGTCGGCATCGGGCCTGAGGGCAGGCGGACGGCGCCGAAGAGCGCCGCCAGGGCCACGATGCCGATACCGGCCGCGGCGGCGCGCTGTCCCTGCTTGCGCGTTGCGAACGGGCTGCCGAGCAGCGCCGCCAGGGCGGGGGCCAATATGACGAGCAGGGTCACGACATAGATGCCGCCGACCGAGGCGATCTGGATCAGCCAGGGGAATTCCGTCCAGGCATAGCCGGGCAGGTTCCAGGGAAAGCCGGTCAGCGCGTGGCCGTAGACCCACCAGGCCAGGCCCCACAGGCCGGTCAGCGCCAGGACGCGGGCCAGCGGCCGCTCGCGCGGCACCTTCCAGGCGATGGCCGTGGCGATGCCGTGATAGATCGACAGGCCGAAGGCCAGCCCGCTGCTGGCGAACGGCACCGCCCACCAATATTGGTCGATGGCGACGAACAGGGCGAAGGTCAGCCAATAGAGGCTGAAGGCGAGGAAGCCGAAGCTGAACAGCCAGCCGACCCAGAACGCGCCTTTCCAGGTCTTCACCCCGTCCAGCAGCCAGATCAGCACGGGAAAGGCGATCCACAGCACCGGCAACACATCGGCCGGCGGCAGCGACAGCGAACCGACGATCCCGGCGGCGATGGCCGTCAGGTTGCGGCGCCAGCCGGTCAGGCGGCGGAAAGCATCGGCCCATCGCACGATCGGCCGATTGTCCTGGGTGCTCTCGGTCATTTGGGGGCCGGCGGCGGGGGATTGCGGACGCGGATACGCTTGATGCGGCGCGGATCGGCGTCGATGATCTCGAATTCCAGGCCCGAGGACGGGTGGGTCAGCAGCTCGCCCCGGCTCGGCACGCGGCCGGCCAGCGCGAAGACCAGCCCGCCCAGAGTGTCGACCTCGTCACGCTCTTCCTGGTCCAGCACTTCGCCGACCCGGGCCTCGAAATCCTCGATCGGCACACGCGCGTCGGCCAGCAGGGAGCCGTCGGCCTTCTCGATCATCGTCGCGGTCTGGATGCGGTCATGCTCGTCGGTGATCTCGCCGACGATGCCCTCGACCAGGTCCTCGATCGTGATCAGCCCATCGATGCCGCCGAACTCGTCGATCACCAGCGCCATGTGCTGATGGTTTTTCCGCATGTCGAGCAGCAGGTCGAGGACGCGGATCGACGGGGCGACGATCGAAACCGGGCGAACGATCGCTTCCAGCGAGAATTCCCCGCCCCCGGCGATCGAGGCCAGCACGTCCTTGATATGGACGATGCCGATGACCTCATCCAGCGTATCGCGATAGACCGGCAGGCGGCTGTGCGATTTCTCGACCAGCAGGCGCAGCAGCGTGTCGCGGTCCGTGTCGGATTCGACGGCGGCGATATCGGCGCGCGGGACCATCAGCTCCGAGATCGGCTGGTCGCGGATCTCCTGGATATTCTCGATCAGCTCGCGTTCGTGCGCCTGTTCGGATTCCGGCGTCGGCGTGTCGTCGTCACCCGCCTGCGCCGGCGGATCGCGGCGGCCGTTCTGGCTTGCGCGGAACAGGTCGAGCAGGCCGCTCATGGCGTGTCCCCCGGTTGGGCATATGGCCCTTCATCAACGTAAGGATCGGGAATGCCGAGGCCGGCCAGCAGCGTCACTTCCGCCGCCTCCATTGCTTGCGCTTCGGCCTCGTCCTCGTGGTCGTGGCCGATCAGGTGCAGCGTGGCATGGACGGCAAGATGGACGACATGGTGCTCCAGCGGTTTGCCGTCCCGCTCCGCCTCGGCCTTCATCGTGTCGAAGCTCATGACGATATCGCCGATCAGCCAGGGGAAGTCGGGGTCATCGACCGGCGCCGGATCGCCCATGGGGAAGGACAGGACATTGGTCGGCTTGTCGCGGCCGCGCCAGTCCCGGTTCAGTCCCTGAATGGTGCCGTCATCCACCAGCCGCACGCCCACCTCGATGGTTCGCGACCTATCGTCCACGTCGGCCAGCGCCAGCGCAATCGCTTTTTCCAGCAGAGCCGCGACATCGGGCAGCGTGGCGGTCCAGCGCGTGTCCTCGATCTCGATCGCCAGCCGCAAATCAGGTCGGTCGCTCATTTCGAAGGCCGCCCAACCGTCTTGGCCGTCGCCTTGGCATAGGCGCGGATGATGCGGGCGACCAGCGGCAGGCGCACGACGTCGGAATCCTTGAACTCGACGATGCTGACGCCTTCGACGCCGTTCAATATCTCGATCGCATCGACCAGGCCGGAGCGGACGCCGCCGGGCAGGTCGATCTGGCCGGGGTCGCCGGTCACCACCATGCGGCTGCCTTCGCCCAGCCGGGTCAGCGCCATTTTCATCTGCACGGTGGTGGTGTTCTGCGCCTCGTCCAGGATCACGAAGCAGTGGGCCAGCGTGCGGCCGCGCATGAAGGCGAGCGGCGCGATCTCGATGATGCCGTTCTCGATCCGCTTCTCGACCTGCTCCGGCCCGATCAGCTCGTTCAGCGCGTCATAGATCGGGCGCAGATAGGGGTCGATCTTCTCGCGCAGGTCGCCGGGCAGGAAGCCCAACCTCTCGCCGGCCTCGATGGCGGGGCGGGAAATGACGATGCGGTCGACCTCGCCGTTCTGCAGCGCCGACACCCCCTGGGCCACCGCCAGATAGGTCTTGCCGGTGCCGGCCGGGCCGGTGCCGATCACCAGCTCCGATTCCTTCATCGCGCGCAGATAGTCGCCCTGGGTGGGGGTACGGGCGGCGATGGTCTTGCGCCGGGTGCGGATGACGGGCGCCGAGGATGCCGGCTCGGCCGCGGGCTTCAGCCGCAGCGCCGCGTCGATTTCGGCAGGGCCGACCGGCTCGTCGCTCGCGGCCCGGCGCCACAGCTCGGCCAGCACGGTGCGGGCGGCCTCGGCCGATCCGGCGGGCCCGGCGATGCTGACCACATTGCCGCGGGTGGCAAGCTTCACGCCGAGCTGGCGCTCGATCCGGGTCAGGTTGGCATTGTGCTCGCCGAACAGCAGCGGCAGTCGACGATTGTCGTCGAACGCGATTTCGATCGGTTTAGATGCTGGGGGGCTCAAGCGGCGGTCCCGCCGGCCGGCGTTTCAATATCGAGGGCGCCTTCGAGGCTCAGCGCCCGTCCGCTGACGATCCGCACCGGTACGATCTGGCCCAGAAGATGGCTGGGCGCGGGCGTATGGACGGATTGCATATGCGGGCTACGGCCATGCAGTTGGCCGGGGCGCGAGCCGGCGCGGTCGAACAATATCGGCACGACCTGGCCGACGGAGGTCTGGTTGAAACGGGTCTGGCCCTCCAGGATCGCGTCCTGAAGACGGGCGAGCCGGTCTGACTTCACCGCCTCGGGAACGGCATCGTCGGCGGTCGAGGCCGGGGTGCCGGGGCGGGGGCTGTATTTGAAGGAATAGGCCTGGGCGAAGCCCACCGTGCGGACCAGGTCCAGGGTGGCTTCGAAGTCTTTTTCGGTCTCGCCCGGAGAGCCGACGATGAAATCGCTCGACAGCGCGATATCCGGCCGGGCGGCGCGCAGCCGCTCGATCACCTTCAGATACTGAGCAGCCGTATGCTTGCGGTTCATGAGGCGAAGGATACGGTCCGATCCGCTCTGCACCGGCAGATGCAGGAACGGCATCAGCGCCGGCACCTCGGCATGGGCGGCGATCAGCGCGTCGTCCATGTCGTTCGGGTGGGAGGTGGTGTAGCGGATGCGGTCGACGCCGGGAATCTCGGCCACGGCGCGGATCAGCCGGCCCAGCGACCAGACCACCCCGTCGGCGGCTTGCCCGTGATAGGCGTTGACGTTCTGGCCCAAGAGGGTCAGCTCCCGCACGCCGCTGACGGCTAAGCGCCGCGCTTCGATCAGCACGTCGCCGGGCGGGCGCGAATATTCGGCGCCGCGGGTATAGGGCACGACGCAGAAGCTGCAGAACTTGTCGCAGCCTTCCTGGATGGTGAGGAAGGCCGAGACGCCGCGCGGCGCCGCCTCTTCCGGCAGGCTGTCGAACTTCGATTCGACCGGGAAATCGGTCATCAGGATCGGCTCGCCCTTCGCCCGCGACGCGCGCGCCACCAGCTCCGGAAGGGACTGATAGCTTTGCGGGCCGACGACGATGTCGACATGGCGGGCGCGGGCGGTGATCACCGGCCCCTCGGCCTGGGCGACGCAACCGGCGACGGCCACGATCATATCCTCGCCGGCCTCGGCCTTGGCCTGCTTGGCGATCTTCAGCCGGCCCAGCTCGGAGAACAGCTTCTCGGTCGCCTTTTCGCGGATATGGCAGGTATTCAGGATGACGATGTCGGCGCCGTCGGCTTCGTCCACCGGGCGATAGCCGAGCGGGGCCAGCAGATCGACCATCTTCTGGCCGTCATAGACATTCATCTGGCAGCCCCAGCTTTTGACATGGACTGTCTTCAGCTTGGGCTCGGTCTCGGTCTCTGCGGTCAGGGCGTCAGGCGGTGGCGACAACGGCATCTCCTGCGGCGGCCTGTTCGCCCACGGGTTTATCGGGCGCGCGTTCGTCGGGAAGTCCACGGCCGGTAACGGCGCGCACGACGCCGCGTTCCACCGCGTCCTCGCAGCGCCTTGTGATCTGCTTGCGGTTCATGGTGCCGACCTTGAACGGCTCGTGGAATTCGACCTCGATCGTCAGCCGGCCCGCCTTCATCGCCGCCCACACATGCGGCGCCAGCGGCATGTCGCCATACCAGGCATAGAGCGGGCGCAACGCCCGGCCCAGCGGCATGCCGTCCAGCTTGGTGGCGATGATCGAAACCGGCTGGATCGTCAGGTTCATCTCCGGCGGCGCGCTCTCGGCGACCGACAGCAGCGACGACTTGAACGGCAGGATGCGGTTGCCGTCTGAGGTCGTGCCCTCGGCGAACAGCACCAGGCTGTCGCCCGCCTTCAGCCGCCTGGCGATTTCATCGCTGTGCTCGCCGACATTGGCCGGCTTGCGGTCGACGAAGATGGACCGCTGCAGCTTGGCCAGCTGTCCGATCAGCGGCCAGCCGATCATCTCGGCCTTGGCGATGAACGAGCACTGGAACAGCGATGCCAGCACCGGGATATCGAAATAGGACGAGTGGTTCGAGACGAAGAGGGTCGGATGGGTCGGCGAGGGCACGCCGCGCACGACGACCTTCATGCCGAGGAGCCTGCACCCCCAGCCATGGTACCAGACCGGCAGTGTGGGCACGTACCACAGCTTCAGCACCAGCCCCAGGCGCTGGATCGGCATGATTGCAAAGGTCAGGGTGAGGAAAGCAATCGTCCGGATCAGCCCGACCAAACGGGAACCGTTCATACGTCGACGTCGCTCGTGGGCGCCGGCGCCTCACGTCCCAATTGATAGTGCTTGGCGTATTTGTCGGTGATGAGGTCGGTCTTCACGATGATGCAGACATCGGTGGTCCGGAACTGCTCGTCGATCACCGCGCCGTCGCCGATGAAGCCGCCGAAGCGCAGATAGGCCTTCAGCAGCGGCGGCACCTCGAACAGGGCCGTCGTCGGATCGATCGCATGGGGCGGGTCGCGCCGCATGTCGATATAGCGCCCGGGCACCGCGACCGGGCGCAGCGCCGGCGGGGCCAGCCAGTAATAATAGAGATAGGACAGGGTCGAGGCGATCTTGTCCGGGTCGGTGCCCGGCAGGCTGGCGCAGCCGAACATCACCTCGATGTTATAGCGCGCGGCATAGGCCGAGATGCCCCGGAACAGCAGCGTGATCGCCCGGCCGCGATAGGCGGGGGCGACGCAGGCGCGGCCCAACTCGAGGATTTCGCCCGGATATTCGATCAGGCGGGTGAGATCGAACTCGGCCGCGGAATAGAAGCTGCCGCGCCGGACCGCCATCTCCCGCCGGATCAGGCGATAGGTGCCGACCACCGCGTCGTCCTCGGGCAGGTTGTGGTCGATCACCAGCAGGTGGTCGCAGACCGTGTCGTATTCGTCGAAATCGCGAAGCTCGGCCTCCATCGCCGCCGTCGGCTTGGCGCCCATCTCGCGATAGAAGATGTCGTACCGCAGACGCTGCGCCGCTTCGATCTCGGCCAGGGTCTGCGCCAGACGAACCTCAAGGCTGCCCGACCGGATCGAACCCAGCCGGGTAAGGTCTGCGCTAACGTGCGACATGGGTGAGGTCCGCTCCAGCGGCTCCGCTGTTTGACTCGGCGTTTGCGCGGTTCCAATAGCACAAACTACGCCGCATGACAGGGCGCTTTACAGGTGAAAGCTGTGGCGTAGTCGTCGGCATGGATAAGGCCATCATACATCCCGGCGCACCGAGTTTCCACCAAATCAGATGTCGCGCCCCAGAATCAGAGCGTCCACCGCACCCTGCGGCCCCCGGTAATAGCGGCGCCGGCGGCCAAGCTCGACCAGCCGAAAGGCGCGGTACAGCGCGATCGCGGGCCGGTTGTCGATGGCAACCTCCAGCAGGACCCGCCGTGCGCCGGCGGCGGTCATGGCGCCGATAGCCGCCTCCAGCAGCTGCCGCCCGACGCCGCCGCGCCGCTGATCGGGCAGGGTGCAGATGGTCAGGATTTCGGCCTCGTCGGCCGCGACCCGCCAGAGCACCAGCCCGGCCGGATCGTCGCCGTCCAGGGCCAGCAGGCCGGCGGTTCCGGGCATCGCCAGCAGCTCGGCAAAGGCATGCGCGTTCCACGGTTCGTGAAAGCCGGAGGCCCGATGCAATGCGGCGGCGACCTCGGTCGCCGTGATGTCCAGCGGGTAGAGGTTCGGGGTCATCGCACCTTCGCCGGTACGGCGTCCGGCGGGCGCAGGTAAAAGGGGGCGGGCGGCGGGCCGACCGGCCTGTCCACCGCCAGCCGGGCGACGATTTCCGGATCGACCCGCGCAGCCCAGCTTTCGGGCCCATTGTCGATCATGCCCGCCAGATGCGGCGCGACCAGCGCGGCGGCATCGCCGGTCAGGGTCAGCGCCCCGGGCCCGGCCCAGCCGGCCACGGCCTCGGGCGCCAGCATCGCCGGTTCGGCGAGGGGTACGCCCATGGCGTCGAACAGCTGGACGAACAGTTCCGCCCGGCGGGAATCGATGGCGACCAGCAGGCGGGTGGCGGCGGTTCGGGGCGCAGCCGCCATCGCCTCGAAGACGGTGACCCCGACGATCGGCTTGCCGGTGCCCAGCGCCAGCCCGTGCGCCGCCGCGAGCGCCACGCGGATACCGGTGAAGGAGCCGGGGCCGGTGGTGACGGCGAAGCGGTCGATGTCGCCGAAGGCAAGGCCGGCCTCGTCCAGCAGGCCCGACAGCAGGGGGATCAGCAGCTGGGCATGGCCGCGTTCGGCCAAGACCGTGCGCGCCGCCAGCGTCTTGCCGTCAGCCGTCAGCGCCGCGGCGCACCCGGCGCCGGCGCAATCGAAAGCGAGGATGCGCATTTATGGGGAAACGGCGGGCCGATCAGGCCGCGACGGCGCGAACCTCCCGGACCTCCGGGATATAATAGCGCAGCATGTTCTCGATGCCGGCCTTCAAGGTGGCGGTCGAGCTCGGGCAGCCTGAGCAGGAGCCGTGCATCTCAAGATAGACGACGCCCTCGTCGAAATCGTGGAAGACGATATCGCCGCCATCCTGCGCCACCGCGGGGCGGACCCGGGTCTCGAGGATTTCCTTGATCTGGACGACGATCTCGCTGTCCGGTTCGGCGTTCACCGGCGCGGCTTCCGCTGCCTCGACCGCCGGCAGGCCGGAGGTGTAGTGGTCCATGATCGCCGCCAGCACGGCGGGCTTCACGCTGAACCATTCGGCGTCGGCCGCCTTGGTGACCGAGATGAAATCGCTGCCCAGGAACACGCCGTCGACGCCGTTCACCGTGAAGAGGTTCCTGGCCAGCGGCGAGCGGGCCGCGGACTCCTCCGTCCGGAAATCGGCCGTGCCGGACGGCATGACGATCTGCCCCGGAATGAACTTGAGGGTGGAGGGGTTCGGGGTGTCTTCGGTCTGGATGAACATGGCATCGCCTTGCGTTACGGACGCGTGAGTCTACACGGTCTGGTCCTGAGTGCACAGATGGGCCTGGGGCCCGGCGGATCAAGCGTCAGGTGTCAGGTCAGCTGATCGCGTCGATCTGCTCATGCGTCAGGCTTCCCGGCACGATCGTGATGGGGATGCGCAGCTTGGCAAGGCCCTTGGTCGCCAGGAAGCTGATCAGCGGGCCCGGCCCCTCCGAGCCCGTGCCGGCGGCCAGGACCAGGATCGAAATCGACGGATCGTTGGTCACCAGGTCCATCAGCTCGTCGCGCGCCGACCCTTCCCTGATATAGATCGCCGGCACCTTGCCGGTTTCGTCGACGACCGTTTTGGCCAGCCGCTGCAGCAGCTGTTCCGCCTCCTGCTGCGCCTCCTCGCGCATCAGCGCCTCGACGCTGGCCAGGCCGTGGCTCTCATGGGGCGGGATGACGCGCAGCAGCGCCACCCGTCCGCCCGTCCGCTGGGCGCGGCGGCTGGCATAATAGAGCGCAACCGGCATCTCCGGGCTCTCATCGACGACGACCAGGAAAACGCGCGGCGCATCGGTGCTGTCCATGCTCACACTCTCCTGAAGATGGCGCCGGCGGCCCAGCCGGCGGCGATGGCGAAGATCAGCGCGCCGGCGCCGTAGAGCGCGGCATGGCGATGGGCGACGACGAAGACGCCGTTGGAAAAGCCGATCCGGCTGACGATCAGCGGCGTGGTCTGGGCGCCCACCACCTCGCCGTTCGACAGCAGCAGAACCTCGACCGAATAGCTGCCGGTCGGCACGTTGGCCGGGAAGAACATATCGGCCCGGAACAGGTGCTCGCCCAGGAACGTGACCGGCGCGACGCTGTCGCGATACAGGTCGACATTCTCCTGCGACCTGATCAGCGCCGCGCGGAACGTCGCAAGGTCCTTGTCCGGCATCGGCTCGATCGGCTGCAGCTTCACGTTGTCCAGCCCGATCGCATGGCGCGTCAGGTTCTCCGGGACGGCGATGTCCTTCAGCGGCTTGCTGGCGGCGACGGCGTAAAAGCTGGGCGCGTCATGGAAGACCGCGCTGGAGCGGTTGATCCAGACGCCCAGTATCTTGCCCTTTTTCCGTACCGTCATGTCGGTCGGCGGGCCGCGGACGACGATGGCGATGTCGCCCGGCTTGTCGGTCGAGCCGAACAGCACCAGGTTGGCGCCGACGAAGCCGGTGGTGATGCCGATCACATGGCTCGACAGGTCCGCCGACAGGGTCTGCGCCTCGGCGCGCAGCGCTGCGAAAAGAAGAAAGACGGCTAAGGGCCACGCCTTCATCAATTGCCCATGGTGACGACCGAGAACAGGTTCTCGGGTCTGGTGAACAGGTCCCAAGCCAGCTTGACGGCGACCACCAGCACGATGCTCGCATGGGCCAGGCGGGAATATTCGGGCTTCAGCAGGTGGCCCAGCCTCGTGCCGATCTGCGCCCCGATCACGCCGCCGACGATCAGCACCGCGGCCAGCACGACATCGACCGCATGGGTGGTGATCGCCTGCAGGAAGGTGGTGATGCCGGTGGTGAAGATGATCTGGAACAGGGATGTGCCCGCCACCAACCCGATCGGCATGCCCAAAAGATAGATCATCGCCGGCACCAGGATGAACCCGCCGCCGATGCCCATGATCGCCACCATCAGCCCACCGACGAAGCCGATGCCCAGCGGTAAGATCGCGCTGATATAGAGGCGGGAGCGCGGGAAGCGCATGCGCAGCGGCAGCCGGTGCAACGCGTTATGCTCATGCAGCTTCCGCCGCATCGCCACGTTCCGGCGCAGCACCAGCACCTTGAAATTGTCGATCATCATCAGCGCCGCGACCAGGCCCAAGAACAGGACATAGGTCAGCGAGATCACCAGGTCGATCTGGCCCAGCGCCTTCAGCTTGGCGAACAGCGCGACGCCGATGGCGCTGCCGATGCCGCCGCCCATCAGCATGACGATGCCCAATTTGAAATCGACATTGCGCCGCCGCCAATGAGCGAGCACGCCGGAGACCGAGGCGGCGACCAGCTGATTGGATTGCGTCGCCACCGCCACCGCCGGCGGAATGCCGATGAAGATCAGGAGCGGCGTCATCAGGAACCCGCCGCCGATGCCCAGCAGCCCGGACAGCAGCCCGACCAGCGCGCCCATCGCGAACACGATGAGCGGATCGACCGGCATCTGGGCGATGGGAAGGTAGATTTCCACTACGATGCGTCCGGCAAGGGTCTACACGCCTCCACCCGCAACTCT
>Ga0105238_10005951_pt1 | contig 12091 bp, 32 predicted proteins | sample KBSC34metaG_FD_81526 | JGI IMG/M metagenome (GOLD analysis project Ga0105238, IMG submission 81526) | Corn rhizosphere microbial communities from Kellogg Biological Station, Michigan, USA - KBS C3-4 metaG | ecosystem: Host-associated > Plants > Roots > Rhizosphere > Soil | place: Michigan, USA... | reverse complement strand
TGCGGGGAAGAACTCGACGCGCGAAATATCGCCGAGATGGACGCGACCAAGTGCGAGACCTGCTACGCCGAACAGTGCGCGTTCTGCGGTCTTCCGGGAAACGATTACGAATCGACCGACGGTGACAAGGTGTGCGTGCACTGCGCGAATGGCCATCGGCGCGTCAGGTGGTTCGCGAGCGACAAGGGCGGAACGCCGGTTCATGGCCCGTGCAATTGCGAGGTGATGTAATGCTCGCCAAAGCATCCCCCGCTTCCTGTGATTGCGACCTCGCCGATTGCCAGTCGTGCACCGAGGCGACGCGGCTTGAGGTCGAGCAGTATCACGCGTGGACGAGCTGCCGAAACCGCGATGCTGGCGAAGAGTGCTTTTGCGGCCTTTGCAAGGACGGTGTGGCGTGAAGACGCGGCGCCGTCTCTCCCTTGAGGAGAGGTTTTGGGCGAAAGTTAAAAAGACCGACGGCTGTTGGGTGTGGACCGGGTCGGCCCAGCACAATGGATATGGGTATCTACACATCGGCGACAAAACGAACCGAAAACCCATGAGAGCGCACAGGGTCTCCTGGGAACTACATAACGGACCAATACCGACTGGATTATGGGTTCTTCATCGCTGCGACAATCCGCCGTGCGTGCGGCCTGAACATCTATGGCTGGGGGATAGGACCGACAACATGCGCGACTGTGCTGCCAAGGGGAGAGTTCGAGTTATAGGAAAATCTAGGCTTAAGCACTGCAAACGTGGGCACGAGTTTTCTAGCGAAAACACTCGAATCAGACCAAACGGGCATCGGGCGTGCCGTATCTGCCAAACGATGCACCAAGAGAACCGAAGGGAACTTCGCCGCGCCCGGAGTGCCCGCTAATGCGCCGGTGTCTGCATTGCACCGACGAGTACTTCCCGATGGACATCCTGCACGACGAGGATCCCGACGGAGCCGCTAACGAATACGCCGCATGGCTCTCTGGCTACTGCACGCCGATGTGCCAACGCAACGCCGCACTTTCCGCCGTCGCCAATGGCTCGGCGTGGTGGTTGAGGGGTGAGAAGCGATGATTACCAAGGAACGACCGGGATGGCTTCGCAACGAAGGAAGTCGCGGCCCGCTAACAGGCGCCGAGGTTGGTGAGTTGCTCGACGCTGCCGAGTCCGCGCTGGAGTTGGCCGAACAGGTTGAGCGCTACAAGAAGTCGATCGCGATCACGGACAAGAACTTCCGCGTTCTACAGGCAGAGCGTGACGCGTTGCGCACCAAAATGCACGACGCAACCGAGCGACTGGAACACCTAGTTGAAGTCGCCGACGAAAGCGACGGCATTGCCGGATGGCATCGCAACGGCGCTCTTCTTAATTGGGAAGAATTTGGAATCGAATACGACCGTTCGGTTCTAGGTGACAGGAAATGACCCGCCGCGATCAAAGGCCGACGTGGCTGCTCGGTCCCGATACGACGTGCTGCTACTGCACGCGCCAGGGCAAAGTGCGTCGATACAATGACGTGAGCGTGGTGCTGTGCCCCGTTGACGCATTCGACGTTGATATGCGCAGCGCGACGCCGGGCGAGTTGGAGATCGAAGTCTCGCGGGCGATTTTGACCATGCAGAAGGTGGCGTGATGGATTACGCGGCGCTTGAGTTGAAGTTGCGGAAGATCGTCGAGAAGCGGCTGGAAGAGGGTTGGTACATGTTCCCCGATAATTATTACACGCAGGAAGGATCGTGCTGCGTGGTAGGGGCAGTGGTTGCCGATCGCGTGAAGTATGACGAGGACGGCATTCTTACAGCCGGGTGCGAGGCCACGTGGGGATTCACGAAAGAGTTCGGCGCCGTCGTCATCGGGTCTTTGATTGCTGGGTTTGACAATCGATTTAATCGCGACGATACGGCAGACCCGAAACTTTACGACATCGGCGCCAAAATTCGCCGCATCTATGTTGACAATAACGGCGAAGTGGAATGATGAGAAACTGCGTACTTGGTCATCCAATGATCAGTGGAAACCTCAGCACCAAAGGTGAGTGTCTGCGTTGTAAATCAGATAGGCAGTCGGTTAGATATCATGCCTCTCTAAAGAGGTTACCAGGATGGATCAATTGGAAATCTATGATCGACCGCTGTAGCACAAGGTCTCATGCCTCATATCGTAATTACGGCGGCGCAGGAATTACCGTGTGTGACAGGTGGAAAAAATCTTACGAAGCATTCATAGAGGACGTAGGGCCACCTCCGGCACCGGGTCGGCAATGGACCCTAGACCGATTTCCGAACAAGAGCGGTAATTACGAACCAGGAAATGTTCGGTGGGCGACGCAGACTGAACAACAAAGGAATAAGAGAGATAACCATATCATTGCATCGCGGGGAGTGGCTCTTTGTATATCCGAATGGGCCGAACGTATCGGAATTCCGGCTCACAGAATTTCTCAGCGTCTTCGTGCTGGCTGGACCGTTGAAGACTCATTGTATAAGCCACTGAAGAAAAACAAGCGTCGCCACTGCGATGATAACGGCCAGGTCGAGTAATGACCCCGCGCCAAATCCTAACCGCGCTCCTGTCCATGAAGGCCGATGGCTTCTATCTCAACGTCGGCATCCACATGGACCGGCAATCGGACTTCGATGTTATCGCAGCTGCGACGGGCGCTGAGGTGATGACGAAGGTAAGCGAGCGAGGGCTATACGACGTCGCCAAACTGCGCGGTGCTGGCGGTGCCGATATCACAATGTTTGGACCCGAGCGCGATACGAAACTGCGCGTGGTGAAGTGATGCACGACGTGACGTTGATTTGCTGGTCCTGCGGCGCGAAGAAACACGGCTCGGTTGCGCGTCTGCCTGAATTCGCTTTCGAGGTGGCGGCAATGGCCGATGCCGCTGGTTGGATGGGGTGTTTCGATCTGAACCGAGGACGGACGCTGGTGTTTTGCGGCGAGAAATGCAGGGACACGCAGATTACCAAGGCGGGTTTGTTTCGCGCGCGGCCGAAGCGGCATGAGCGGAACGAGGAGGCGGCTTAGCATGTATCCTGATGAGTGCCCGGTGTTTTGGAGCAAGTTAATTGGAAGGGATGTTGTCTTGCGCCCGTCGATGCTGGAGGAGTTTACGGCCGATCGCGCTGAAGTTGGAGACGTCGTCGACACCGAACGCATGGCGCTGGTTTCCGATGACTCGTGGCTGACATGGATGGACTTCGACGTCGACGATTTCGCGCCCCTCACTCGCGCCGCCCGTGAACTCTTGGCGTGGGTGCGGCAATGACGCGAGAGACGCTTAAGCGCTACGCCGAACGTATTCGCGACCTGTATCGCGGCTCCGACGAAGCATTGGACGACATCGCGCTGATTGAGTTGACGGCGGTTCATGATTCGGCGCTTGAAGAGGCGGCGAAGGTGGCTAGCAAGCGCTCGTGTCAAGCACAGCAGTTGGCCGATGAGACGATGGATGAAAGCGTCGACGAAGGCGAAGCATATGAACACACCGCTTCGATTCTTGCCGACGTTGCTGATGATATCCGAAAGCTAAAGTCCGCCAAATGACCGCGCTGCACGGCTGGATCCTGCGCCTTATCGTCGAGTGGGGGCGGTTTGTAAGCTGGTTTTGGTAGTTCTAATAGAGCGGCACAGAACAGCGTCGTCCGGCACCGCAGCGCACTGCCACGCGCCGCGCAGCCTGGCTGGGCGCAGCAAACCAAGGAGAGGCAATGGAGTTTATTAAGGTCACCATCGAAGGCACGACGCCGCTGCTAATGAACAAGTTCACCGACGAAAACGCGCTCAAGGTCAGCGGAGGAATGTCAAAGGTCCAACTTGGCGACAAGGGGACTCCCCGCGAACAGGCAGAGAAGAAGCTCTATGCCGACGAACGTGGCGTTCTCCACATTCCCGGACCCAATCTATTCCGATCGATTATCGACGCGGGCACATTTCATAAGGCGGGGAAGTCCAAGATTACGACGCAAAAGTCATCGCTCGTACCCGCTGGTATCTCGCTTATTGAATTGGCATGTCCGCTAATTGCTCCCGACGGCTCCGCTGCACAGTGGGAGGTCGATAGTCGCTCGGTTGTCGTGCCGGCCACCGGCGGCAGAATCATGGCGCACCGACCCCGAATCGACCGCTGGCGATTGAGTTTCACACTGGAAGTCGACACGGGGATGTTCTCACCCGCGATCGTCCGCATGTTGGTCGACGATGCAGGCAAGCGCATCGGTCTTGGTGATTATCGCCCGGCTCGCAAGGGACCATTCGGTAAGTTCGTTGTGGTCGGGTGGGATATGGATAAGAAGGCATTTAAAGCCGCGTAACGGAGCCGCCCAGGGCTAGGCAGCGCTAAGCAGGGCGTAGAAAGGATCTGCAATGCAAGGTGATTTTCTAAAACGAGTTGAACCCGGTCTCTATCATCAGCAGCGTCGTTTTTCTACTGCCGCGGCAGTGGTTACGTTGATTGGAGCCGCGATTGGGGCGGCGATTTGTTGGGCCGCTTGCTGGATCGGGCGATGAGCGCTCGTATCGCTGTCGCCGACTACCAAGCGATTGCGGCCGTGAATTGGTCCGGGCTCAAGGAATTGACCGTTTCGCCGCTTATGTACAAGTGGCGGCTGACGCATCCTGCACCGCGTAAATCGGCGTTTGAGTTCGGCGGCGCTGGACATTGCGCGATCTTGGAGCCCGATGAGTTCGATAAGCGTTATGGGATTTTCGACGGCGTCCGCAACGAGAAGCACGAGAAGTGGAAGACATGGAAGCAGGAGAACCCCGGCAAGGAGGCGTTGACGCCAGCGAAGGCGGAAGAGATCAAGCGCATCGCCAATGCGGTGCTATCTCATCGCGTCGCGGGTCCCCTGCTTCGCGGTGGTCGCTGCGAAGAGTCGCTGACGTGGACCGATGAGACGACGGGTCTAGCCTGTAAGGGGCGCCTGGATTACATCCGCCCCGACGTCATCCTGGACCTTAAAACGACGCGCAGCCCGGCGCCGATGGCCTTCGAGCGTGCGACGTGCAGTTACGGCTACGATGGCCAGGTCGCGTTCTATCACGACGGCGCCGTGCGATTGCGGCTGATCGACGGCAAGAAGCTTCCGTACATCATCGCGGCGCAGAGTTCGGAGCCGTATGACGTGGCGGTTTATCAGATCAAGCCCGAGACGCTTGATTCGGGGCGCGCGCTGTATCGGTCGCTTATGCGCCGGCTACTGGAGTGCATCGAAGCGGATTACTGGCCCGGCGTCGCGCCCGAGTTGCAGCAACTTGGACTCCCGCCGTGGGCCTCCAACCGAGTTTTGGAACAAGAGAGTGAGGACTTCTAATGTCTGAGAGCAACACGAGTAGAGCCGTGACAATCGTCGAGCGGTCGACTGAGCGCGGGACCATGAGTCCTGTTGTCGCGGCCGGACTCAAGATTCTCGAGCACAACCCGAATCCCGAGACGCTTGCCGAGTTGCTGAAGATGCAGCGCGAATGGGAGGCAAACGAGGCGCGCAAGGCGTATGCGGCGGCACTGGTGGGGCTCAAGGTCGGGCTGCCGACGATCATCAAGCATGACAAGTTAGTCAACTTCAACAGCACGCGATACACGCACACATCGCTGGGCGCCGCCGTTGAGGCCGTGACGCCGCATCTCATCAACCACGGGTTCACGCACAGCTGGTATCCGGCGATGAACGGCAAGGACGAAGTCTCGGTCACGTGCCGGATCACGCACTCGGCGGGTCACTTCGAAGAAGTCACACTGAAGGCGCCGCCGGACAATAAGGGCGCCAAGAGCGGAGCGCAGGCGGTCGCCAGCACGGTAACGATGCTGGAGCGCTACACGCTACTAGCGCTGCTTGGCATCGCGACGGCTGACATGCAGGAACCCGAGGGCGAAGCAGAGCAGGCCGATCCGGGAAAGGTCGATAGCAAGCGCAATCTCGCGGCGGTCGGCTGGCTGAAGGAGCGCGGTATCTCAGCGGCCGAGGCTGGTCAGTTCCTCGGGCGCGAGGTGCAGGACTGGACGGCGTCGGATCTGACGAAGTTGAAAGCATGGGCGAAGAAGAACGGCGAATGACCCGCAAGCAGTATCGCCAAGCGTGGGCGCGCGAGGAGTACGCCAGGCGTAGGGCCGAGGGGCAGTGTGTGCGTTGTCCCAATCGCACGAAGCGTAGCCTTTGCGTCAGCTGCAGGAAGATGGACAACGCGCTGCGGTTGCTCAAGAGACGCGCGTGACCCTGCTCTGCCCCGCATGCGCCGCGCTTGAGTCGCCAAGGGTCCGCCAATGCTGGCTATGTGGCGCGACGGTCTGCAAAGAAACGGCGCGTAACGCGAGTGTGATGGTTGAGGGTGGTAATTGGCGACGCGAGTGGGTTTGTTCAGATTGGCCGCCGTGCATGGTGAGGCATGGCGCGCGGGTGATTAAGGAGTAACGATGTCAAAGAATCCAAAGAAGATGTTCGACAAGCATGAATGCGAGTTTTTGAAATTCGACCGTATTCAGAACCCTGCTCATCGTCGACCCGATATGTGCGCGTTTATCATGCTCGACATAGTTGTCCCGGCTGAAGTTAACAAATCAGGCGGGTACAACAACATGGTTAGCGCCGCCAGTCATGACGAGATCTACCTAGAGACCGACGTCGACTCTCTTTGCAAGGTCGCCACCGATGACTTGATTAGAGATCTTGTCAGGTGCGGCGTTCGATACGACGAGACCCATGACTGCTTGGCGATGTTCACGTGAAGTACGGCAGTCTAACCATGCTCGAAGAAGTCGCACGCGGACCACATGGCGACCGTCAAGCGCGCTTCCAGTGTTTGTGCGGCAAGGTCCGCGTGATGCGCGTCAGCGCCGTCGTTAATGGGCGCACGCGGAGTTGTGGATGCATCGCCAAGAATTGGTGGCGCGGGATCATGAATTCTTCGGCGGCTGAGAATATCGCGAAGAAGCGGAAGAGGGAGGCGAGTAAGTGAAGTTCACCGTGACAATGAAAGACCCCGACGCGCTTTACGAATCCGCACAAGAGGCGGCGCAGGAATTCGCGAAGTCCATCGAAGGACTGGACGCCGATGAGCGCCAAGCGGTGCGCGAGTCTCGCTATCAGAAGCTCGCCGACTTCGCTGGTGAGTGGATGCGATACGGCGAGTACATCGACGTCGAGTTTGATACAGAGGCTAAGACCGCAACCGTGATCAAGGACGGCAAATGAATCGCATGCAACGCGACGTGGCCATCTTCAACGCCGGCATTGATACGCCGCGCGGTGACACGCCTGAGATTCGCGCGGGTGAGTTGCGGGCGCGGCTGATCTTGGAAGAGGCATTCGAGACGGTGGAGGCGATGCTGGGATTTGATGTCGCATTCGAACTAGTCAAAGACGAAAAGGACAAGTGGCTCGATAAATCCGACGAGGCAACGATTAGCGAACCGAGTCTTGTCGAAGCCGTCGACGGCCTAACCGACTTGCTCTACGTCACTTTCGGCGCCTTTGATACCTTCGGCGTCGACGCTGACGACCCGTTCGACCTCGTGCACGCTGCGAATATGACCAAAATTCGCGCGGGCAAGGATGAGAACGGAAAACAACGGAAGCCCGATGGATTCGTGCCGCCACAGGAGCAGATTCGGGCATTGCTCGTGAGGCTGGGGGCGAAGTTGTGAGCGAAATCATCTCCTGCCCGTTGTGCGAATCGCCCATGAACGCCTTGCAATGCTCTAACGCCAGCTGCTTGCGCGCTGAGTTTACGCCTGAGCAGTCGGCGGAATATCGCAAGTACCTCGCATCCCCCGCTGGCACCGCCCGGGCGTTGGTGGAGGCGAGGGCGGAGATTGCGCAGCTGGAGATGGAAATGAAGCGCCAGCAGGCAAACGCCGCCGAAGAGTCCGTTAACTTCATCCGTGACCTAGAGACAATCAGGAAACAGGGAGGAGCGCAGTTATATGCCGCCGAATCCCAAATCGCCGTGCTCAAGGTTGAGTTGGCGGCGATGATGAAGGAACGGGATGCTGCGATTATTCATATGGAGACTTGGAAGGACGACTATGAACTGGTGGCTGGCGATGCGAAAGCATGGATGGAGCGCGCCAATGAAGCGGAGAAGGCTCGAGACGCCGCGCTCGCCGACCTGAGCCAGGCGCGGGCGGAGATCGAGCGGTTGAGGCACGCGCGAACCATGGAGGTGAAACCGTGACCATGTGGCCCGATCCGAACGCCATCGACGTGGCTCGCGCGCAAATCAACGGACTCGAATCTGAAGTGCAGGCGCTTCGTAGACGAATTGCGCAACTCGAAGCCAAGTACGGCCGCGCGGTCGCTGCGTTGCAGTCAGGCGTCAAATGCTCTGTCGATAGCGCGTTTGGACCCGATTACACGCTCATAAAGACGTCCGAAGTCGACGCCATCCTCGCCGACGTCTCATCCGCGCAGGCTCTTGACGCGTGGCGGGTGCAGCAGGAGGAGCGCGCGGAGCTGGAGGCGGTGTACCAGACGGCAAAGACGCTGGTCACGTGGAAGGATGATCTCGCATACGGATTGAACAAGAGGCGGCTCATTGACGCGCTCGCCAAGGTCGACGCGCGGCGCGGTGGAAAATGAGCGGCCAGTACGCACTCGTAGCCGTTAAGAGGCGATGGATCCCGGAATGGCTATTCATCATGTTCGCCCCGGTGATTCCATATCGTCCGTTTCGTTGGATTTTCACCATCGAAGTCGATGCGCCTCACGGGCAAGGGGGAAAGTAGATGAGCGGCATATGCAATCACCGTGGTGGCGAAGGCTGCAATTGCGCCGCCGACCGCATCGCGCAGCTTGAGGTGGAGTTAGATAAAGCGCGGGCCAAAGCATCCCAGGAGCGCCGAGCATGGGCGAAGAGCGAGCGCGAGAAGCTACGAATGCTCGACCTGTCCGACGATGAGATCGTCGCTGTGCACGATCGCGTGTTGAGCGCCTACCAGGAGCACGATCCAGGGGACCTGGAGTCGCACGCATTTTGGACCGCGTTGCTGCAGAAGACCGAAAAGGCGCTGCGGATGGTCGCCGCGCGGCGAGGTGGCAAATGATCGATCCAGTCGAGGCCAGAAATTTGATTCTCGATGCACTCGATCTCTTTAAGCGCCCGCTGCGACCTTCGGTGTTTCTTGATCTGTTTACTGCAGACGACAAAGAGCGCCGGGTTATGCAGAGCGCAATTCGCACCCTGATCGACGAAGGATGGATCGATATCGATTTGCAGTGGTGCATCGTGAGGGTTAACAAAGACGCGCGGCGGGGGCAAGGGGGTAACCGTGGCTGATCTCGAAATGCTCCGACTATTCGTAGGCGAGAAGTTGGCCGATATCGCCGACGGTCTACCTCATGAATATCGGCTGACGATGGTGGCCCGCCACACTGGCGGAATCGACGCGGACATTGTGGTCACCGACGATGATCTTAAGTCAGCCGCGAGTGCTATTCAGGCTCTGGCGCGGCGCGAGGGAGGTTCTAAGTGAACGGCAAGCCCGGCGATAGCCCGACCGCTCGCGAGCGCGAGTTGGCGCAGGTAGCGCTTACTGAGGCAATGGACCGCATCGCGAAACTGGAAGCGGAACTGGCCGAGGCGCGCCGGATTGCAGACGAGACGAGCAGTCTCGGCGCTGAAAAAGACCGCAGCTATTACCGCGTGTGTCAGGAACGACAGAAGGCGCTCGCTGATCTCGACGCCGAACGCGCCGCCCACGCCCGCACGCAGGCCGAGGCGGCGACGCTGCGCCAAAGGCTCCAACATTTGAAGCCGGTCGTCGTCGACTTTTATCGCGAATTGCGCATTACCGAGGAGCAAATCGAAACCTCGTGCGACTACGTGTCCATAGGTCGCCGCATCGAATATCTCGAAGATGTTCTTATCTCGCTTCGCGACCGAGTCTATGACTCGCTGCAGGAGTATTGCGACTCGATTGCCGCGCTCGACGAGAAAGGCGACCGATGACCAACGCGCCAATCATGGTTCCGCTCGCATGGATCCCGATTGCCTCATTGTTCGGCATGGGATTAGGCATCTTGCTTGGATGGTACAACCGATGACCGACCTCCTAAACCGCATCGCCCTATTCACGATCGACGGCCGCTATCTCGCGCGCGAACTCCGTAACGCCGGCATGGGCGGAAATGTTGCAGCGCTGGCGATCGACGCGGCGCTGCACCGGATCGAGCACTGGGCGAGGGCGAGGGAACGGCGGGAACTGGAATCGAGGTTGTAATGCACGACTGGTGGTTTCTCGTCTACGTGCTCGTGCTTGGCATCGTGTGGTGCTTGATACCGGGAGATGAGCGGTGATTCTGGAAATTATCTGCGGTGGAGCAGGCGCGGTGATTGGGGCGGTGGCTACGCGATGGAAGCGGTCGGCGTCAACTGTGACACGTTGCCGGGCATCGAAATATAAGAAGGGCACCGGCGGCGATCTCTCGTTCGGTGTTGGCCGCTGCGAGGCGTTGGCTGATCCGCGCTGTCTCGGGTTCAACTGCACGATGCACTGTAAGCACGGCGGCTGTGATGGCGGGTGCTTGAAATGAAGTGCAAATGCGGTCGCGATATGCGCGACGTCTCGACGTTGTATGGCAGCCCCTTCATGTGGTTTTGCCAGACGTGTTCCAAGATTTCTTCGGCGCCGCCAGCACATCCCAAGGAAGTCAAAGTCTCGTTCGGTTTTAGCGATATCGCCAAGACCGAGCACAAAACGCCCGCTGAAACCGAGCGCTGCAAGACGTGCAAGAAACGCGAGACATACGTCTGGTGTTCGCGGTGTAGTGCGCCGCTCTGTGCGATGTGCAGCTGGACCATGAGTGTGCCGAGACCGGGGAAGAACGGGATCGTGGATGAGCGGTGTCGGGGATGCGCACATGAGTGAATCTCGCTCTGTCTTGATGACCGTCGAAGAACTCGCCGAGCGATGGGACGTCCACCCGCTCACGATCCGTGGCATGATCGCGAAGGGCACGATCAAGGCGCTGCGCATTGGAAGGCTGGTCAAGATTAGCCGCTCTCATGTAGAATTTCTCGAGGCCAACGGACAGACCTAATGGCATCTCGCAAAGACCCACGCACAGGAAACTACTACTTTCGCAAGTGGGTCAAACTACCCGATGGCGCGCGCAAGCGCATTTTTGGTGCCGCCGATGCCAGCGGTCAGCCGTTCAAGAAGAAATCAGAGTGTGATGCGGCCGAGCAAGCCGCGATCGATAAGATCAAGAATCCGCCCAAGGCACCCGTTCCGACCTTTGACGAATGGTTCAACGGCCGATTTTGGAATGAGTGGGTACTAGGCGGTGCGCGCGGAGCCAACAAGGCGTCTGAGCAGCAATCGAAGCGCTCCATTTATCGTTACCACCTGCAAGCATTCTTTGGTTCGTTGCCTCTTGATAAGATCGACGATGCGTTAGTTAATGTCTTCCGTGCGCGATTGAGAGCACAGCGCGAAGCGGACGGCACGCCTTCGTTGAGTGAGAAGCGAATTAACAACATCCTGGCCGTTCTTTCGAAGCCGATGAAATACGCGGAGAAGGTCAAGGTTATCACCTCGGCTCCGCATGTCGGCATTAGCAAGCTAGAACGGCCGGAGGCGGAATTCTATGAATTCGAACAATGGGCCGACTTAATACACGCCGCGGAGTCGGTTGATGAGCGGGTGGCCACCCTACTCGCTGGCGATCATGGGTTGCGCGTTGGTGAGGTTCGCGCGCTGCGCATAAAAGAGGACGTCGATCTCAAAGCGCGTACCATTACGGTCGCGCAAGCAGTCTATGAGGTCGACAAGGTGGACGTGTTTGACCGACCCAAGGGCAAGACGCGCCGCACGATCCCGATGTCAGCCGAGTTGCACAAGCTTCTGCGCCATCGACTTCCGGTTGGCTACGTCGTCAACGGCACCAAGGACGGGCCAAACGGCAAATATCTCAGCCTAGGCGAGTCTCGGTGGCTGATGGAGCGCCTGGCGCACCGAGCTGGCCTAGGAGACATCAACCCATACGGCGCCTGGCACATCTTGCGTCACACCTTCGCGGCGCACGCGGCCATGCTGGGAGCGAACCCGTGGACGCTGAACGAGTGGATGGGGCACAAGACACTGGAAGAGACCCTGGGCTATGTC
>Ga0105238_10005950_pt1 | contig 12091 bp, 12 predicted proteins | sample KBSC34metaG_FD_81526 | JGI IMG/M metagenome (GOLD analysis project Ga0105238, IMG submission 81526) | Corn rhizosphere microbial communities from Kellogg Biological Station, Michigan, USA - KBS C3-4 metaG | ecosystem: Host-associated > Plants > Roots > Rhizosphere > Soil | place: Michigan, USA... | reverse complement strand
GTTGTGGGGGGTTGGCTGACAGCAGAAAATTCCCTGGGGTTGGTTTGGCGGTAACCGGGGGGGGGGGGACCGCCGGGCCGGGCGCAACCGCCAAGGGGAGGAGGACCTGGCCGGGGTTTTGCTGAGGCGGTTGGCAATGGCGACGATCACGGGATCATCCAGCAATCGGGGCTCCATGGCATGCCCCAGTGCCGCAAAGGCCAGCAGCACGATCCCCTGCTGGCGGCAATAATCGAGCAACTCCCATTCCGGGAGATAGGGATGGGATTCGACCTCCACGACCGCGGGCTTGATCCGCGCGGCGTCGACCACCTCCCGCAGCTTCTCCAGATTGACGTTCGACAAGCCGATGGCCTTGCACCGGCCCTCGTCCACCAGGCGCTCCAAGGCGCGCCAAGTCTCGACCAATGTCACCCCGGAATCGTAGATCACCTGGCCCTGCCCGTCCCTGGGGTCCTGCTCCTCGCCGGGCTGGAAGGCAAAGGGGGTATGGACGAGATAGCAATCGACGTCCTCGAGCTGGAGACGCTGGCGGCTGGCCTCGAAGGCCGGCTTCACCCGCTCGGGACGGTGGTTGTTGTTCCAGAGCTTCGTGGTGACGAATACCTGCTGCCGCCGGATCTTCCCGGCCTCGAACACTTCCCGCATCGCATCGCCGACCTCTCGTTCGTTGCGGTAGCGCTCCGAGCAATCGAAGTGACGAAACCCCGTTTCCAAGGCGGCCTTGGTTGCCTGTCGGGTTGCGACAGGATCGGGGATCAGCGTGCCGAAGCCGAGGGCCGGAATGGCACCGGATCCGTGGGTGAGGGGAATCTTCTGGTAACGAAGGCCGTCGGGTGCCGCCATGCCTGTGTTGCTCCGGTCTGGGATTTAAGCTCGGCACGAGGAGGCTGGATCGCCCCCGGGCACCGCTCGCGCTTACGCCATGCGCTCGACCCATTGGGCGCGCGAGGGTCCGGGCTCGAAGGCATCGCCGAAATACTGGGTCTCGCGGGCCACCTTGCCGTCTTTGAACTCCATGATGCTGACGGTGTAAGACGGCTGCCCGTCATAGGTGATGACGAATTCGGAGACCCAGAGGTCGGAAGCCCCGAGGATTCGGCGCAGGGTGAAGCGCTTCTGGTTGGGCTGGGCGGCACGGGACGCCTGGATATGGCGCCGGCCGCGGATACGCTCGCCGGACTGCGGATATTCCAGCACGGCATCCTCCCGGTAGATATCGTGCTCCGTCTCGAAGTCGTTGGCGTCCGAGGCGGCCCAGTGGCGCTCCAGAGCCGCTCGAATCTCCCGGTCTTCCATTCCCGTGCTCCCTGAAGCTGCGGAGCTCGTACAACGGCAGCTCGTCCGCCAGGCGCTACCTGTTCCGCTCCCTCAACACCCGCGCCTGCTCGCGCTGCCAGTCGCGCTCCTTGATGGTGTCGCGCTTGTCGACCGTCCGCTTGCCCTTGGCGATCCCGAGCTGGCATTTGGCGATGCCGCGGCCGTTGAAATAGATGGAGAGCGGGACGATGGTCATGCCTTCGCGGTTGATGCGCCCGCGCAGCCGCTCGACCTCGCGCTTGCGCAGCAGGAGCTTGCGCGGCCGCTTGGGCGCGTGGTTGTAGCGGTTGGCGGCCTCGTATTCCGGGATATTGGCGTTGATGAGGTAGAGCTCGCCTTCCTTCTCCGCGGCGAAGGCTTCGGCGATGCTGGCGCGCCCGCCCCGCAAGGATTTCACCTCGCTGCCGACGAGCATCAGCCCCGCCTCCAGCGTCTCCTCGATGAAGTAGTTGAACCGCGCCTTGCGGTTCTGGGCGACGTTCTTGGGTTCCTCGGCCATGGCGGCCGTTCCTAAGCCCGGCTCAGTTCGCGAGCCCGGCGGCGGCGAGGGCGCGCTGCACCTTCTGCTTGCTCGCATCGGCGATCTCGCAGAGCGGCAGGCGCAGGTCGGCCTCGCAATGGCCCAGCAGGCTGGCGGCGTATTTCACCGGGCCGGGGCTGGATTCGCAGAACATCGCCTCGTGCAGCGGCGTCAGCCGCTCGTTGATCGCCATCGCGGTCTTGATGTCGCCCTTGCGCCAGGCGCCATGCATCTCGGACAGCGCACGGGGGGCGACATTGGCGCTGACGGAGATGCAGCCGTCGCCGCTCTGGGCGAGGAAGGCCATCACCGTCGCATCCTCGCCGGAGAGCATGCAGAACTCCTTCTGGATGGCGAGCTTGGTGCGCACGGGCCGCGCCAGATCATTGGTCGCGTCCTTGACGCCGACGATGTTCGGCAGCTTGGCGAGGCGGGCCATGGTCTCGACCGACATGTCGACCACGCTGCGGCCGGGAATGTTGTAGATGATGATCGGCAGGTCGACGGCGTCGTGGATCGCCTTGAAATGGCGGTATTGGCCCTCCGGCGTCGGCTTGTTGTAATAGGGCATGACGACCAGGGCGGCGGTCGCGCCGGCCTCCTTGGCATGACGGGTCAGATGGATCGCCTCGGCGGTGGAGTTGGAACCGGTGCCGGCGATGACAGGCACCCGCCCGCCGGCCGCCTCGATGCAGAGCTCCACCACCCGCATATGCTCGTCATGGCTGAGGGTCGGCGATTCGCCGGTGGTGCCGCAGGGAACCAGCGCATCCGTGCCTTCCCGGATCTGCCAATCCACGAATTTCTGGAAAGCCGGCTCGTCCACTTCGCCGTTGCGGAAGGGGGTGATGAGAGCGGTGAGCGATCCGTGAAACATGGCGATGTCCTTATGGGCGGCTGACTTGCGGACCATAGCCATTGGCGTTCATGCCAGCAAGGCGGAGAGGGGTGTGGGGTTTACGGCCACCCCCACCCCTCCCTCCCCCCTCAAGGCGCGGGCCTGCCGGCCCGCAGGGGGAGGGTGAAGAAAAAGAAGCCGCCTGGTAACCAGTCTTATCTTTCGCTCAGCCCTTGTCGGCGAAGCGGGCGTTGCGCCAGGCGAGGGCGGCCTTGAGACCGTCGCGGTTGCGGATCTCGCGGAAGGTCCGGCCTTCGGCGGTATCGAGGGATTCGATCTGGATATCGGTATCGAGCCCCATCTCGAGGGCGGCCAGCATGCCCATCATCTCATAGCTGCGGTTCAGCGCCCGCTTGGTGAGGGCGACCTTCATCCGGTCGTTGACGGCGATATCCCGGGCCAGGCCCAGCGCCGTCTCCAGCTCCTGGCCCGCGGGCACCACCCGGTTGATCAGACCGAAGGCCATCGCCTCGGCGGCGTCGATCTTGTCATTGCCGAGGAGGAGATATTCCTTCGCCTTCTTCGGGCCGGTGAACCAGGGCATGAGCATGGCCACGATCCCGCTGCCGAAGCGCAGCTCCGGCTCGCCGAAGCGCGTCCCCTCGGCGGCCACGGTGAGGTCGCAGGCCAGGGCCAGCTCGCAGGCCCCGGCGATGGCATAGCCCTGCACCGCGGCGATGGTGGGCTTGGCGAAATGCCAGAAGCGCATGATGAAGTCGAAATCCTTGCGCAGCACCGGCGCCACATCGGCGACCGTGCCCCAGCTGCGCCCCGCGCTCTCCTTCAGGTCGAAGCCGGCGCTGAAGGCCCGCCCCGCGCCCGCCACCACCAAGGCACGGACGGAATCATCCTTCTCCACCTGGTCCAGGAGGGCGTTGGTCTCGTCGATCATCCGGCCATTGAAGGCGTTCAGGCTCTCCGGCCGGTTGAAGGTCAGGAGGCCGACCGGCCCCTGGGTCTCGAAGAGTATCGTCTCGAAGCTCATGGCGACGGCGCCCCGGATGCGAGCCCTGATGCGAATTGACGAGCTTAGCGGCGCTCTGCCAGATTGTCTTGCGCCCCGCCCTTCCCTGCTGCCTGTCCTTCACCGCCGTCACCCGGGACTCGTCCATGCTCGCCGCCAATCTCGGCATGCTCCTGGTCGCCTTGTCCTGGGGCACGATGATCCCTTCGATGAAGCATCTGCTGCTGGGCTGGGACCCCTATTTCATGGCGCTCGCCCGCTATGGGCTCGCCGTCCCGCCCATGCTGCTGCTGCTCCGGCTGACGGAACGGGACATGCCCTGGTTCGCCGGCTTCGCCCCCTGGCGATGGTGGGTCCTGGGCGCCATCGGGATCGGCGTCTTTCCGCCGCTCTATACGGTCGGCCTCGACCATTGCAATCCGATCACGGCGGCGATCCTGAGCTCGACCAGCCCGGCCATCACCGCCCTGGTGGGCCGGGTCGGCTTCGGCCTGCCCATCGCGGCGCGCATGATCCCGGGCATCCTGCTGACGGTCGTGGGCTGCGCCTATGCCACCTACGATCCCGCGCTGGCCGGAGTGCCCTTCGACCTGCGCGGCGGGGAGATCCTCATCCTCCTCGCCTCGGGCTGCTGGTCCTGGTACTCGATCGCCGTCCAGCGCTGGCTGACCGGCTGCACCCAGCTGCGGATCGCCGGCGTCACCACCGCCACCGGCACGATCGTGCTGATCGCCGTCTATCTCCTGGCCTCGGCCCTGGGGGCGGCGGACCTGCCCCCGGCCGTGCCGAACAATTGGATCGACACCGGCCTCTTCCTCTGGCTCGCCTTCGTGCCCGTCATGCTGGGGAATCTTCTCTGGCACAATGGCGTCTACCGCCTGGGGCCGGTCATCGCCGCCTTGTTCATGAACCTGATGCCCATCTCGGCGATCCTGATCACGGCGGCGCTGGGCGTGCTGCCGAGCTCGCAGCAGATCATCGGCGGCATCGTCGTGCTGGTCGGGATCATGCTGGCGCAGTTGCGGCGCGGCTGACCCTGCGATAGCGTCGCATTCTCGACCCTCCCAGCAATTCCCCGGGGAAAGACAGAGATGTCCGGCATCAAGCATTTCAAGCGCGCGGAAGCCAAATTCGAGTCCTTCGGCGGCTCGCCAGGCCAGTCGGGCATCGCGCGGCTGGTCGGCCCCGAGCTCAGCAAGACCATGGGCGTGGGGCTCGCGGCCTTCGACGGCTGCGCCATCGAGTGGACGGTGCTCTATGACGAGATGATCGTCGTCCTCGAGGGGCTGTTCCGCTTGCGCGCCGGCAAGGAGGTCTTCGAGGGCCGCCCCGGAGACGTCATCTGGATCCCGGAAAAGACGGCGATCGTCTATGAGGGCGAGAAATCGGTCGTCTGCTACGCCCTCTATCCCGTCGATTGGCGCCAGCGGCACGGGCTGGCATGAGCAAGGGCGCTGCCGTCACTCTATTTCGTCATTCCCGCGAAAGCGGGAATCCAGGGTCCCAGGCCTCGTCGCTCGCCCTGGATGCCCGCTTTCGCGGGCATGACGGCGGAAGGAAAGCGGGCTCATGATCCCCCGCTACAGCCGGCCGGAGATGGCGGCGATCTGGGAGCCGGAGAACCGCTTTCGCATCTGGTTCGAGATCGAGGCCCATGCCGCCGATGCCCAGGCGGCGCTGGGGGTGATCCCCAAGGCCGCCGCCGAGGCGGTCTGGAAGCTGGGCAAGTTCGAGGCCGCGCGCATCGACGAGATCGAGCGCGAGACCAAGCATGACGTCATCGCCTTCCTGACCAATGTCGCCGAGCATATCGGCCCCGAGGCTCGCTTCCTGCATCAGGGCATGACCTCCTCGGACGTGCTCGACACCTGCCTCGCCGTGCAGCTGAAGCAGGCGAGCGACATCCTCCTGGCCGATCTCGACCGGCTGCTGACCGCCTTGAAGCGGCGCGCCTTCGAGCACAAGGATACCGTCACCATCGGGCGCAGCCATGGCATCCACGCCGAGCCCACCACCTTCGGCTTGAAGCTCGCCGGCCATTACGCCGCCTTCCAGCGCGGCCGCGCCCGGCTCGTCGCCGCCCGCGCCGAGGTCGCCACCTGCGCCATCTCCGGGGCGGTCGGCACTTTCGCCAATATCGATCCCGCAGTGGAGCGCCATGTCGCGGACAAGATGGGCCTGACGGTCGAGCCGATCTCGACCCAGGTCATCCCGCGCGACCGCCACGCCGTTTTCTTCTCCGTGCTGGGGATCATCGCCGGCTCGATCGAGAATCTGGCGACCGAGATCCGCCACCTCCAGCGCAGCGAGGTGCGCGAGGCCGAGGAGTTCTTCAGCCCGGGCCAGAAGGGCTCGTCGGCCATGCCGCACAAGCGCAACCCCGTGCTGTCAGAGAATCTGACCGGGCTCGCCCGCGTCATCCGCGCCACCGTGGTGCCGGCGCTGGAGAACATCACCCTCTGGCATGAGCGGGACATCTCCCATTCCGCCGTCGAGCGGGTGATGGCCCCCGACGCCACCATCGCGCTGGATTTCGCGCTCGCCCGGCTGACGGGGGTGATCGACAAGCTGCTGGTCTATCCCGAGGCGATGCAGCGCAATCTCGATCTCTATGGCGGGCTGGTCCATTCCCAGCGCGTGCTGCTGGCGCTGACCCAGGCCGGCATGGCCCGCGAGGCGGCCTATCAGGCCGTCCAGCGCAACGCCATGCGGGTCTGGCAGGAAGGCGCGGATTTCCTGACGCTGCTGAAGGCCGATCCCGAGGTCGCGGGGAAGCTGCCGGCGGGCGAGCTCGAGGCCTGTTTCGACCTGGGCTATCACACGAAGCAGGTCGACACGATCTTCAAGCGGGTGTTCGGGGAAGCCTAAGTCGCGAGCCGCCTATCCGCCCCCTCTTCCGCTGGCCGGACCAGTCCCGGCCATGACGCAAGAGGGAAGCGAACGGAACGCCGGGAGAGCCGGCTAGCTCTTGACCTCGCTATGGACCTGGGCCGCCGCCTGAGTCTGAAACTCCGTCAATTGCTTGCGAAGCTGGCGCTCGGTCATCGGGACTTTCGCCTTCTCGAAATCGGCCAGCATCTTCGTCACCAGGGCCTGCTCGTGACCCTTCTGGACGGAGAGCGTCACCAGGCTCTGGACATAGGCCTCGGCATCCACCCCGGAGAGGCCGAGCTGGGTCACCGCCCAGCGGGCGATCAGGGCGTCGCGCCGCGCCTTGGCCTTGAACAGAAGCTCCTGATCATGCGCGAACTTGGCCTCAAAACCGTGCTCGCGGTCCTCGAACTCGCCCATCCCCTGCGCTCCCTTGGGTGGTAAGGATTGATTGCGACCCGTATATAGCGAGTCGTCCCTGGATTTGGAACCGGAGATCACCCTCTTCGATGTGCAGCGTCGTCATCCTCCGCCGCCCCGGCCATGACTGGCCGGTCCTTCTCGGCGCCAATCGCGACGAGATGAGCGACCGTCCCTGGTTGCCCCCTGCGCGCCATTGGCCCGATCGCCCCTGGGTGGTCGCCGGGCTCGACGAGCAGGCGGGCGGGAGCTGGCTCGGGCTGAACGACCACGGCCTCATCGCCGGGATCATGAACCGGCCGCAGAGCCTGGGACCCGCGGCGGGAAAGCGCAGCCGAGGCGAGCTCGTGCTGGACGCTCTCGATCACGCCGATGCCCGCGAGGCGGCGGCCGCCCTTGCCGAACTCGACCCCGAGGCTTATCGCCCCTTCAATCTGATCCTGGCGGACAACACCGAGGCCTTCTGGATCCGCCATGCCGGGGCCCGCATCGACGCCGCGCCGATCCCCCCGGGGCTTTCCATGCTTACCGCCCATGACCTGAACGATGCGGCGGGCAGCCGGCGCATCGGCCATTTCCTGCCGCAGTTCCGGACGGGACCGGTCCCGGATCCCGCGGCCGGCGACTGGCGGGGCTGGCAAGCCTTGCTGGGATCCCGGGACTTCGCCCCCGGCGGCAGCCGCTACGATGCCATGACGATCCGGGGCGAGGACGGCTTTGCCACCCTGTCCAGCGCCCTCATCGCCCTGCCGGGGCCCGGAATCGAGGCCAAGCCGGTCCTGCTCTTCGCGGCCGGCGGGCCGGACACATCCCCCTATGAGGCGATATCCCTCTGACAAGCGGGTGCAGACCGGCTCCAAGGGCAGTCCGATAAGGGATTGAATTCACGATAATTTTGACTATCTCAGCGAAGCCCTGCGCCACCGGCATGGCGGGGGCGCTGTCGTTGTTTTGACAGCATCGACCTGCTATAGCATCCGTTGCCTACCTCGATTCCTGACATCGCGAGAACCTCCCATGTCCCGCAAGCGCCGCATCTATGAAGGCAAGGCGAAGGTTCTGTATGAGGGGCCAGAACCCGGCACGCTCGTCCAGTATTTCAAGGACGACGCTTCCGCTTTCAACAACCAGAAGAAGGGCACCATCGTCGGCAAGGGTGTCCTGAACAACCGGATCTCGGAATATCTGATGACGCGCCTGGGGGAGGCCGGCATCCCGACCCATTTCGTGCGCCGCCTCAACATGCGCGAGCAGCTGGTGCGCGAGGTCGAGATCATTCCGCTGGAGATCGTGATCCGCAACATCGCCGCGGGATCGCTGGCGACCCGCTTCGGCCTGGCCGAAGGCACGGTCCTGCCCCGCTCCATCGTCGAGTATTATTACAAGTCGGACCAGCTGGGTGATCCCATGGTCTCCGAGGAGCATATCACCGCCTTCGGCTGGTCGGTACCGCAAGAGCTGGACGAGATCCTCTCCTTGTCGCTCCGGATCAATGATTTCCTCTCCGGCCTCTTCCTGGGGGTCGGCCTCAAGCTCGTCGACTTCAAGCTCGAGTTCGGCCGGCTCTGGGAAGGCGAGGACATGCGCATCGTCCTCGCCGACGAGATCAGCCCGGACAATTGCCGGCTCTGGGACATCAAGACCAATGAGAAGCTCGACAAGGACCGCTTCCGGCGCGACCTCGGCAAGGTCGCCGAGGCCTATCAGGAAGTGGCCCGGCGCCTCGGCATCATGCCCGAGGGCGGCCCGCGCGACATGTCAGGCCCCGATACACTGCAGTAGCCCCTAACCAACAGGCGATGACCCGCATGAAGGCGAAGGTTCATATCACCCTCAAGAACGGGGTCCTGGATCCCCAAGGCCGTGCCATCGCCCATGCCCTGGGCGGGCTGGGCTTCGGCGGCGTCGAGGATGTCCGCCAGGGCAAATATATCGAGCTGGAGCTGACGGAGACCGACCGGGCCAAGGCCAAGGCCAGCGTCGAGGCGATGTGCGCCAAGCTCCTGGCCAATACCGTGATCGAGAACTACGCCATCGACCTGGTGGATTAAGACGAGAAGCTTGTTCCTTCGCCTTGAGATAATGGATTAAGGACCATGGACGCCGCCGTCGTCGTCTTCCCCGGCTCCAATCGCGAGCATGACGTCGCCACCGCCCTCGGCCATGCCATGGGCAAGCCGCCCCGGATGGTCTGGCACCGGGACAGCGAACTGCCCAAGGTCGATCTTATCGTCGTGCCCGGCGGCTTCTCCTATGGCGACTACCTGCGCTGCGGCGCCATCGCCGCCCATTCCCCCGTGATGCGTGAGGTCAAGGAGCGGGCCAAGGCAGGGGTTGCGGTGCTCGGCATCTGCAACGGCTTCCAAATCCTGACCGAAGCGGGGCTGCTGCCCGGCGTTCTCTTGCGCAATGCCGGGCTGGGCTTCGTCTGCAAGAACGTCGGGCTCAAGGTCGAGACCAGCCAGAGCCTGTTCACATCGGGATACTCGGCCGGCCAGACCCTCTCCATCCCCGTGGCCCATCACGAGGGCAATTATTTCGCCGATCCGGCCACCCTGGATCGGCTGGAACAGGGGGGCCAGATCGCCTTCCGCTATTGCGATGCCGAAGGCGAGCTGAAGCCCGAGGCCAATCCCAACGGCTCCGCCCGGCATATCGCGGGCATCTTCAACGAGAGCAAGAATGTGCTGGGCTTGATGCCGCATCCTGAGAATGCGGTCGAGGATCTCCACGGCTCAACGGACGGCCGGGCGATGTTCAAGGGCATCGTGGAGGCTTTGTCGTGACGGCCCTCCATCTCCGCCGTCATTCCCGCGAAAGCGGGAATCCAGGGCCACAGGCTCCGTCACTCGCCCTGGATTCCCGCTTTCGCGGGAATGACGCAAGAGGGAGCGGACACCCCTGTCCCTCGTCCTTTTGCGGGAAAGACGGAAGAGGGGCATCATCGTGAACAAGCCGCTCGCGGCCGAGGCGGCGATCACCCCCGATGTCGTTGCCGAACATGGGCTTACCCCCGAGGAATATCAGCGGATCCTGAAGATCATGGGCCGCGCGCCCAATCTGACGGAGCTCGGCATCTTCTCGGTCATGTGGAGCGAGCATTGCTCCTACAAATCCTCGCGCAAATTCCTGCGGCGCCTGCCCACCCAGGGGCCGGCGGTGATCCAGGGGCCGGGTGAGAATGCGGGGGTGGTGGATATCGGCGACGGCCAGGCCGTGGTCTTCAAGATCGAGAGCCACAACCACCCGAGCTTCATCGAGCCCTATCAGGGGGCGGCGACGGGCGTCGGCGGGATCATGCGCGACGTCTTCACCATGGGGGCCCGCCCGATCGCCAATCTGAATGCGCTGCGCTTCGGGGCACCCGACGATCCCAAGACCCGCCATCTCCTGGCCGGGGTGGTTGCCGGCATCGGCGGCTACGGCAATTGCATGGGCGTGCCGACGGTCGGCGGCGAGACCAATTTCCACCCCGCCTATAACGGCAATATCCTGGTCAATGCGATGACCGTCGGCATCGCCGACAAGGACAAGATCTTCTATTCCAAGGCCGCAGGCCTGGGTAACCCCGTGATCTATGTCGGGGCCAAGACCGGGCGCGACGGCATCCATGGCGCGACCATGGCCTCGGCCGAGTTCAACGAGGATTCCGAGGAGAAGCGCCCCACCGTCCAGGTCGGTGATCCCTTCACCGAGAAGCTGCTGCTGGAGGCCTGCCTGGAGCTGATGGCGACCGACGCCATCGTCGCCATCCAGGACATGGGCGCGGCCGGCCTCACCTCCTCCTCCGTCGAGATGAGCTCCAAGGGCGGGCTCGGGCTGGAGATCGACCTCGACAAGGTGCCGATGCGCGAGACGGGCATGTCGGCGTATGAAGTTATGCTCTCGGAGAGCCAGGAGCGCATGCTCATGGTGATCAAGCCCGAGGCGCGCGCCCAGGCCCGGGCCATTTTCGAGAAATGGGAGCTGGATTTCGCCGAGATCGGGCGGCTGACCGATACCGGCCATCTCGTCCTCAAGATGGGCGGCAAGGTCCAGGCCGATCTGCCGGTGGCGCCGCTGGTCGAGCAGGCGCCGGTCTATGATCGACCCACCGAGGCGACCCCGGCGCGTCGGCCCCTGGCCATCGGAGATGTCGAAGCGGTCGAGCCCCTCGCGGCGCTGGAGAAGCTGATGGGCTGCCCGGACCTCGCCAGCCGGCGCTGGATCTGGGAGCAATACGATCATCTCGTCATGGGCCAGACCGGCATCCGCCCCGGCGGCGATGCCGCGGTGGTGCGAATCGGCCGCGGCCCCAAGGGCCTGGCGCTGACCACCGACTGCACGCCACGCTATTGCCAGGCCGATCCCGAGACCGGCGGCGCCCAGGCCGTGGCCGAGAGCTGGCGCAACATCACCGCCTCAGGCGGAAGGCCGCTGGCCGTCACCGACAACATGAATTTCGGCAATCCCCAGCGGCCGGAGATCATGGGCCAGTTCGCCGGCTGCATCGAAGGCATCCGCAAGGCCTGCCTGGCGCTGGACTACCCCGTCGTCTCCGGCAATGTCTCCTTCTACAACGAGACCAATGGCAAGGGCATCCTGCCGACCCCCGTGATCGGCGGCGTCGGGCTGGTGGCGGATGTTGCCCGGATCGTCTCCATCGCCTTCAAAGCCGAGGGCCAAGCGATTGTTCTTATGGGAGAAACCAGGGGACATCTCGGTTGCTCCCTTTATCTCCGGGAGATCCTCGGGCGCGAGGAAGGCCCCCCGCCGCCGGTCGATCTCGCGGCCGAGAAACGGGTCGGGGATTTCGTCCGCGGCCGGATCGAGGCCGGCGAATTGACCGCCTGCCATGATCTCGCCGATGGCGGCCTGCTGGTCGCCCTGGCGGAGATGGCGCTGGCCGGGCGCATCGGGGCGGCGATCGCCTTGCCCCCCGATATGCCGGCCCATGGCTTCTGCTTCGGCGAGGACCAGGCCCGCTATCTCGCGACCCTGCCCGCCTCGGCCCTGGACGGCTTCCTCGCAGCGGCCCACAAGGCCGGCGTGCCGGCCCTGGCGCTGGGCCGGACCGGCGGAAACGCGTTGACTCTCCAGGGCGGTAATACGATATCGC
>Ga0105238_10005948_pt1 | contig 12094 bp, 11 predicted proteins | sample KBSC34metaG_FD_81526 | JGI IMG/M metagenome (GOLD analysis project Ga0105238, IMG submission 81526) | Corn rhizosphere microbial communities from Kellogg Biological Station, Michigan, USA - KBS C3-4 metaG | ecosystem: Host-associated > Plants > Roots > Rhizosphere > Soil | place: Michigan, USA... | reverse complement strand
GGGTTTCAAGCCGAATCAGTCGGCTTGCGGCCAGTCGGCCTGACGGCTCTGTTGCTCGGTCTCGCAGTTCTCCGATGATGCGACTGCTACGTCGTTCGCTAGGTGGACGTGCGCCTGACGTTCTCAGCCCTCGGACCCTTTGGTCCATCTGCGCCCAACGTGAACTCAACGCTGTCGCCCTCTCGCAACATCTCGATGCCCTCGCCGTAGATCGCGCTTTGGTGAAAGAAATACTCCTTGCCGCCCTCGCCTTTGATAAAACCGAATCCTTTTTCAACTCGCAGGGTTTTGATTATTCCTGTCATCAGTGTTTGTGCTCTCCGGGGTGCCTGGCGCTAAGACCAGAACCGTACCACCTGAACTGCAGTGCTCAGGGATTGCACCATTCTAGCTTGGTGGCCTCGTATCGCACCCGGCCGAGGCTGTCGTGGGGCCGCTCCCGGTTGTAGATCTCGAGCCAACGGACCGTCAGGGCGCGCAGCTCGGCGATCGATTCGAAGAGATGCGCGTTCAGGACTTCGGTCCGAGCTGCGATTGAAGCGTTCGATGTAGGCGTTCTGATCGGGCTTGCCTGGTTGGATGTAATGGACGGCAATGCCGTGCTCGGTGCACCAATCGACGAAGGCCTGAGCCGTGAATTCCGTTGTCGACCCGCACGGCGGACGGTCGTCCATGAATCGCCACGAGTTCGTCGAGTACCGTGTCACGCGCCGACTTGGCAGCGAGGGCCCTACGGCGATCTCCAAGCGCTCCCGATTTCCTCGCGAACGGTCAGGAGTCGGATGCGGCGGTTGTCGTACAGCGTTTCGGTCATGAAATCGAGCGCCCAGGTGTGATTCAAGATCGGCGGGGCCGTAAGCGGTTGCCGAATCCGCCGGGGCACGCGTCGTGTCGTCCTTCGCGGTAGGTTGAGCCGCAGCGCGCAATACACGCGATGCACGCGTTTGTGGTTCCACAGACGGCCTTCTGCTCCCAGGCGGTCGTATAGCTTCCAAAAGCCCCAGCGCGGATACCGGGTGACCGCATCGGTCAGTCGGGCGATCACCGCGGCATCGCGCCGACTCGCCGGCACCGGAGGCTGATAGAACGCCGTCCGCGAGAGCCTCACTACGCGGCAGGCGGCTCCGACGCGGTGCTGGCCAAAGCGGTGCCGGCGCTACGCGCGGGGCGCGTCACTCTCTACGGCGCGACGGTATGGGTGGTCGCCGACGAAGGGGTGATCCGGCGCTTGGTCTGTCTTGAGGACCCGGCGAATTACCCGTGGCCGTCCTCGGATACGCCCCGCCTGGGCACCTGGTGTACGGCGTCGTGCTCAAGTCCGTGTGCGCGCGGGCCGCCGGCGCGACCACGGTGTGAGGCTCGAACCCGCCGCCTGCGGTCGCGCCGCGCAATGCAACCCGATAACGACATGCTCGGCGATCTGCCTGCTTAGCTGAACGTCGTCGAAAAAAGCTCATCGGGCTGCGCAGGCGTCAACCGAACGCAAGTCGCCGAATGGTCGTCCCGTCGTGGTTGTGTTTCCACAGCGCCTGGCGCGTGGGTTGCAGTTGCTTGCATATGACGTCTGTTAAAGACGCTCAGAAGGAGATCTCCGTGAAGCCTAAAGTGATAGCACGCGCCTCCGGATTGGCAATCATCCTAGCTAGCGTGGCGATCGTTTCGCCCGCTGCGAATGCCGCCGGACAGGCTCCGGCGCCAGACAACACCAAAGCGAATGCGCGCGAACACCAGACGGGTCAGTTGAGCGCCGATCAACAGAACAATGGGGCCTCCGATGTGAACAAGACGAGAGACGTTCGCAAGGCCATCATTGCGGATAAATCGCTTTCTACCTACGCGCACAACGTCAAGATCATCACTCAAAACGGCACAGTCACTTTGAAGGGGCCCGTTCGGTCCTCTGAAGAAAAGAGCGCTGTGGAACTTAAGGCGGCTGAGGTGGTCGGTGCCTCTCATGTGGTGAACCAGTTGTCGATCGTTCCAACCTCCTCGTCAAAGAAGGGCAGGTAACAATGGCTGGCAAGAACACTGCGGTCTTCGGCATCTACCCGCGTCAAGAAGCTTTGGAAGGTGGCATCGACGCACTGAAAGCTGCAGGATTTCGCCACACAGATATTTCCGTTCTATTCCCCGAGAACGTGGGCACGAAGGACTTCGGTCATGTGAAGGAGAGCAAGGCGCCAGAAGGCGCGACGACTGGAGCCGGAACTGGTGCCGCGATCGGCGGCGCGCTAGGCTGGCTGCTTGGCATCGGAGCGTTGGCGATTCCAGGTCTCGGCCCGTTCATAGCCGCGGGGCCAATCATGGCTGCGCTAGCCGGTGCTGGCGTCGGCGGAGCTGTTGGAGGAATGACGGGCGCACTGGTCGGAATGGGTATTCCTGAGTATGAAGCTAAGCGCTACGAAGGCCGCGTGGTGAAGGGCGGATTGCTGCTGTCCGTGCATTCCGACAATTCCGATTGGACCGCACGCGCGAAGAAAATCCTCGAAGACACCGGTGCGGAAGACATCTCGTCAACCGGCGAAACCAAAGGCGACTTCCAAAACACAGACAAGCCCATGGTACGGGGAACGGGGATGTAAGGTCGAGGCGCTGATGGGCTGCATCGGCGACGATCTCTCCCACCTCTCCGCCGCTTTGAGATTCAGCCGAGCTGTCGACATCCGGTCGGGGAGAGCGAGCAAACGTATCTCCCTACCAGCCAGAGTCAGATCGCCTCCCTAAACACGAGGCGTGGTTTGCCCGACATCAGAGCGAGCACGGCGGCGCCCTCGTCTCTGTCGGGACCCGCCCTCGGCTTGCGACTCGGCGACGCCTTGGGACTGCGCTGGCAGGACGTCGAGCTCGATCAGGACTCCTGTCGGTGAGCCAGGCGCTCGAGCCGAGCGGGGGAGACAGCGCGCGAGGCGAGTCCTCGTGAAGCAGCGATGGGCGCTCCTGGCGCGCTGAAGGCCACGCCGAAACGCAGCCCTGAGCGGAAGGCGCATCGCGAGCAGCTCGAGGCCCTCCGGATACGCTGGCGCAAGCTGCGCACGATCGTCCAGTTCGTAGAGCCGAAGTCCACGCGCAGCCGGCGAACGATTCGTCTTCCGCAAGTCGTCGTCGGTGCCCTCAAGGCTCACCGCACGCGACAGCTCGAGGAACGGCTCGCGGCCGGCGGAGGGTGGACGGATTCAGGCCTCGTGTTCACGACTGCCGAGGGGACGCCGCTTGACGCCCGCAACGTGACTCGGGAGTTTCAGGCGTTGCTGAAGGCGGCGGTTGTGCCTCGTGTTCGCTTCCACGATCTGAGACATACGGCGGCCACGCTGCTGCTGTCGCAGGGCGTCGATCCCCGCACCATCATGGAGACGCTTGGAGCCACAGTCAGATCAGTCTGACGCTGAACACATACAGCCATGTTCTGCCGGCGTTGCAACTTGAGGCAGCCGCCAAGCTGGACGCGGTCTTTTCGAGTTAGGGTGTCAGTTAGGGTGTCAGCCGTCCGGGCCGGAGCGGCTGATGTGAGAGTTTGCTAAGGATTCTGGTGAGCCGGGGGGGAATCGAACCCCCAACCCGCAGATTAAGAGTCTGCTGCTCTGCCAATTGAGCTACCGGCCCGCCGTGCACAACGCTGTCTCCGAGAGCGGCGCCTCTGTGAGGGCGTCCCGTACAGCGACAAGCCCTGATTGTAGTTGTCGCGCGGGCTCAGGCGCAAGTGCACAGCAGGCAGGCCTAAAGGCCTGCAATCACGAGGGCGAGCAGTAGGGCCGCCTTGACGGCGGCCCCCACGAAAAACCGCTAGTCCCTTTCGACCTTCGAGGCCATCAGGGTGCCGTCGTTCGCACGGGTACCCTTCACTTCAACCTTCATGCTGTTCGCGAGCGTGAGGCACGTCACGTCCTCGAACTGCGTCGACAGACTGGTCGTCACCTTGGTGCTGCCAATGAAGAACGTCACCGACGGGCACGTGCCGCCGAGGCCGGAGACCGTGCCCTGCGCGGTGCTGTTGTTGTTATCGCCGTCATCCTCGCCGTCGCCGGTTTCGACCTTGATCTCCGTCGCGCGCACGCTCGATCCGTCGCGCGTGCCCTTCACCTGAATGTGATCGCCCACGCGGAGATCGGTGAACGCGAACGTCTGGTTGCCGTGGCGGATCGTCGTGGAGTTGTCGGCTGTCACCGTGTCCGCGCCCACGCGAAGCGTCCGTGTGGCCACGACGATCGAGTCGATACGGCCGTTCACCAGGACGCCGTTGTTGCTCGATGAACTGTTGCGCGAGTCGAGACTCGCGCTGCGACCATTCAGCGTAACGGTGATCTGCAGGTTGTCGTTACTCTGAATGCCGGAGATCGTCAGCATCGCGTCGGCGCCGCGACCTTGGAAGTGCAGTTGCACGGTGCCGGCCGGCACGTTGGTCAGCGTGAAGTTGCCGTTGCCATCGACGGTCGACGAGATGTTGGTGCCCTCGATCGTCACGGTGACGGTGCTCGAGGAACTGTTGGCGAGCGGCACGGCAACCGACAGCGCCAACGGGAACCGGGCGGCCACGTTGAGCGCCGCACTGCCGCTGACATTGACGCGGCCGGAGATGATGGCGCCGCTGCCGGACGAGTTGCTCGGTCCCGTCGCGGACATCGAGTTGCCACATGCAATGGTCGAGGCGGCGAGCGCCGCGCAGGAAACCCAGAGCAGAACACGGTCGCGTGTTGTCATTAGCTTTTCTCTCGAGGGGGTCGCCGAGAGGATTAGCAAGAAGCGCGCCCACGCAGTGTCGTGCAAATGCGAGGTTGAACCGGGATCAGTCAGCTCGAGTGTCAGCGAGATCCGTAAGAAGAAGGCGAAGCGAGAGCCGCACGGCGAATCAGCAAGGCTCGACCCAGCTCGTCCAGCATGAAGGTGCGGCTCCGGACGTCGGCGAACTCGAGCGCGTCGATGTTGGCGCGCCTCAGCCCGTGACTCACATGACTCGGTCCCAGCAGATAGTGGCCAATCTCGTGAGCCACGGCGCGTCCGAGCACGACGCCGATCCGCCGGTCGTAGTCCTTGGGCCCCTCGAGCGCGTGCAACCGTATCGAGTCGTCGACGATGCGTCGCGCGGCGGTCAGCGACGCGACCGCTAGCGGCCGGGCGCCCTCCGTGTGCACGAACTCACCGACCGTGAGCGCGGATGTCTCCTCTGCGCCAGGCTTGTGCCTGGCCAGCACGAGCACCCGGAGCCAGTCCTCCGCGTCGGGCATCGCGGGCAGCGGCTCGCTGACGTCTACGGTTCGCCACACGAGGCTCAAGTTGCTGTTCCACCAGATCGCGTTGACCTCGGCGACGAGCGCGCCGGTGCTGACAGCGGAAAGCTCCAGGGAGCTGGCGAGGTTGATGTGAAGCGTGGGCCGAGGAGCCGCGCTGGAAGCTGCCGATGCCGCCAGCACGAGGACGAAACCACCGGCCATGCGCTTCACCGCGGCCACGCTGTGACGCTAGCACGACGTCCTCGTTACAGGTTCATTAAATCCTCCAGTTAACCGACCGGACTCCGACGTGTGACGCACGCGTTACAGCGCCCTCCTACGCTGGCCGGGACCATAAACACGGCCATATGTCAGAGGAGTCGTTGAGCGTATGAGGATCTTCAAGGCGTCATGTGCGTGGCTGTTGGCCATCGCACTGTTGCTTCCCGTGGTGGCCTTTGCCCAGAACGATGGGCGGTTCACCGGCGTCGTGCTCGACCCAAGCGGCGCGGTGATTCCCGGAGCCACCGTCACCGTCAAGAACGAGCGGACGGGCGACGAGCGGTCGGTCACGTCGAGCGCCGAAGGGCGCTACATCGTGTCCAACCTGCGTCCGTCGGTGTACACGGTGCGTGCGAAGTTCGGCGACCTGGCGCCGCTTGAATTCACCGGGCTGCAGCTCGTGGCGGGGCAGGAGTTCGCCCTCGACCTGTCGCTCACGCCCGCGGGTGTGACCGAAACGGTGCAGGTGACGGCCAACGTGGCCGCGGTGGACGTGAGCTCGGCGCGTCAGGGCGTCAACGTCAGCGAGCGCGAGGTCCAGGGGCTGCCGGTGAACGGCCGCCAGATGTCGCAGCTGATGCTGCAGGCGCCCGGTTCGCAGAACGCCGGCACCGGGACGTGGGGTGACATCCGCTTCTCCGGCCGCGCCGTGGAGCAGAACGTCATCAAGTACGACGGCGTGGAGGCCTCGGGCATCATCGACTCGGCGCCCGGCGTAGCCAACGGCGAGAACGCGAGCCTCTTCAAGTTGCAGGCGAGCCTCGAGAACGTCCAGGAGTTCCGCGTCGAATCGAGCGGCTATCCCGCTGAATTCGGCACCGGCACCGGCGGTCAGGTGAGCGTCATCACCAAGTCGGGCACCAACTCGTTCCACGGCTCCGTCTTCGAATACCTGCGCAACGACGCGCTCGACGCGGCCAACTACTTCGACTCGCAGCGCGCCGTCGATGGCAGTGTCATCGCCGCCGCGGGCAGCTCCTCGACGCTGCCGAAGTCGCCGCTCAGTCTGAATCAGTTCGGTGGCTCGATCGGCGGCCCGGTCGCGAAAGATCGCGCGTTCTTCTTCGGCAGCTACGAGGGCTACCGCCTCGACGCCGGCAAGAACATCATCCAGGCCGTGCCGAGCGCCGCCGCCTGGGCGCGTGCCGTTCCCGCGGTCGCGGGACTCCGGTCCGGCTTCATGGCGCCGGATGCGCACATCCTCACGGGAGCGTCAACCAATCCGGACACCGAGATCGCGCAGTGGCAGGCCAACCAGGAGGTGCACGAGAACGCTTACAGCGCGCGCCTCGACTTCAAGATGACGAGCAGCTGGAGCAACTACGTCCGCGTTTTCCACGATCAGGCGCGCAGCCTGGACCCGCAGGACGTCAGCGGCCGGTTCTTCAAGATCACCATCAACCCAACCAACGCCATCTACAACCTGCAGGGCATTCTCGGTAACGGCTCGATCAACGAGTTCAAGTTCGGCTACAACGCGGCGCCCAGCACGGAAGGCGCGCAGACGCAGGCCGGATTCGAGAACATGGCGATCAGCCTGCAGGGCACGGTCGCCAACGCCGGCATCGCCGGCCAGGGCGCCAGCAACTCATTCGCGGCGCCGGGCGGCCTGGTTCGCGTGAACAGCGCCGGCAACGGCCGCGGCGCTCCGTACGATCCCTACTCACTGACCTTTGCGGATACCTACAGCAAGATCTCCGGGAGCCATTACTTCAAGACCGGCGTCGACGTCCGTGCCATCCGCATGAGCACCGACCAGCTTGGCGGCACCACCTACACATACGCCAATCTCACGTCGTTCCTCGCCAACACGCCCACGTCGATTCAGTACTTCGGCGACCTGAGCGAGCCGAGCCCGTTCCACAACGGCGCGTCGGGGGAAAAGCACATCCAGCAGCAGTACTACGTGGGCTTCGCGCAGGATGAGTGGCACGCCACGACGAACCTGACGATGAACTACGGTCTGCGCTACGACTACTATCAGCCGCTGCAGGAGAGCGATAACCGCATCGTGAAGTTCAATGTCGCGACCGGCGTGATCGATCCGGACACGACGCCGTTCTACCAGTCGAAGAAGAACAACTTCCAGCCGCGCGTCGGCGCCACCTACGCGATCAAGTCGAAGACGGTTGTGAAGGGCGGGTTCGGCATTTTCGTCGGTCCGGGGCAGACGGAAGATCAGATTCAGCCGATTGAAGCCGAGCGCATCAACACTACGCTGACGAGCGGGGCGTTCCTGGCGTACCCGATCGACCCGGCGCTGATTCGTACGAACTTCACGAACAACCCGAACAACCGGTCGTTCCAGCCGCGCGCCTATTCAAACGACTACACGCTGCCCGAGAAGGTCTACCAATACACCGCGTCGCTTCAGCAGGAGCTGGGCGGCGGGTTCGCGGCGTCGGCGGCCTACGTGGGCAGCCAGGGTCGGAACCTGTTCCTTCGCAGCATCACGAACCAGACGATCGGCGTGCAGACCAACGGGGCGGCAGCCGGCACGCAGGTGCGCGAGTTCGACATCGTGACGTGCGGTTCGGGTGCGGTGCGCACCGGCGACATGTGCGCGGATGCCGGCGGCATTACCGGCATTCAGCGTCCATATGCCGAGATCGACTACAAGACAAGCGGCGGTCACGACAGCTACAACGCCATGCAGCTGGCGCTCACGAAGCGATCGAACCGGGGGCTGGCCGTCAACGCGCAGTACACCTACGCGTTCAGCAAGGGCAACACGGGCGGGTCGAACGAAGCGGCTACCGCCGGCAACAACGCCAGCTTCTCGTCGGAGCGCTTGGCGCACCGGACGAACCTCACCGACTTCGCATATGAAGACGGCTACAACGCCTTCGACGTGCGCCACTCGGCCAACGTGAGCCTGCTCTACACCACGCCGGGCGACGGCGCGTTTACCGGTGGCTGGTCGTTCGGCGGTATCGCCAACGCCCGCAGCGGTCTGCCCGTCAACGTCACCATCGGTCGTAACGACATCGTGTATGTGGATGCCGCCGGCAACGCGTTCCTCAACCCCGCGGCCGACCGCATCGCGGTCGTGAACACGCCGGGCGGCGGCGCGTCGCGCGCCACGCGTCGTCCGGACCTGGTGCCGGGTGTGGATCCATACATCAAAGACGGCGGCCTGCTGATCCTGAACCCGGCGGCGTTCACCACGCCAAAGCCAGGCACCAGCGGCAACCTCGAACGCTGGTCGATCCACGGGCCGAATTTCTACCAGGTGGACGCCGTGGTCGCGAAGCGGGTGGGTCCGTCGCGTGGTCCGAGCGGCGAGCTGCGTCTGGAAGTGTTCAACATCTTCAACCAGACGAACTTCGCGGGCATCGTCGGCACGCTGCCGAACGCGCTGCCGAGCAACTCGTTGGCCGAGGCCAACAAGGTGCAGCCCGGTCAGCCCTACACGTCCGGCGCCGCCGCCACGTTCGGCCGCGCGACATCGACCGTCGGCACGACGGTGGGCATTGGCACGAACCGCCAGATCCAGCTCGCATTCCGCCTGAACTTCTAAGGCGGGTGCACGGCGAACGGCCGCACGCGAATCGCCGCCAGCATGACGCGCTGCTCTGGAGTGAGCACCCGGTACATCCGCAGGAGCATCATCGTCCGGGCGATATTGCGCCGCTGCTCGGCCGCGAAGACCCGCTCGATGAGCAGGCGGCCTTGCATGTCGTCGGAACGGCCGTCGGCCAGCGCGCGTTGACCTGTTCCGGTGTGAGCGAGAGGGTCGATCGGAAGGGCCACGCCGGCCGACTGCATCAGCATGCGGAGACCGCGCGTAGTTCGCTCCTGTCTAGCGCGATGCCACCGCCGCAGCGGTCGTCGTCGAGGCGAGGTTCACCGCTACCGGTCCGGTCGCGAGCGAGAGATTCGCGGCGAAGGCATCGCGGTACATTTCGTACAGCGTCTGACGTTCGTCGGGGAAAGCGTCATACAGGATTTGCATGACGGTGTAGTCCGCGTCGTGCACCACCGGGCTGATGACGTGGACGTAAGCGATGTTGCCGTCGGGGAGCGGCTTCTCGATCTTCATCACTTTCCAGCCGGCCGCTTGCCGCTGCCGCGCGGGATCGGGAGATTTGGCGAGCGCGTCGCGCACGCGCGTCATGATCTGTTCGAACGCGGCCGTCTTGTCTGGCTTGATGGCCACGGTCCAGAGGGCCAGATCGCCCGCGAACGTGAGTTTCTGCGGCGTCGCGGCATTCTGCGCGTCGAGGAGTGCCGGCCCCGCAATGAAGGCGAGCACGATGGAAGTGAACACAAGTGCCGTTCGAGCTGTCATGGGTGCCTCTTCCGAAAAGCCGGTATGCACCCAGTGTGAATCAGCGGAGCGGCGGCGACAATCCGGTCGGGACGGGATGCTCGCCGCCGTCCATCTGCCGCCTTTCGAGCGTGAGGCGCCACCGCAGCCCCCGTCGCCGTAGCTCGGCGTCGTACACCGAGCGCCCGCCGAGGGCGCGCGACATCACGGTCGCAACTGCGGTCACGAACAGCAGCGGCAGCACGATCGAGTAGTCGCCGGACAGCTCGAACACCAGGACCGCCGCCGTCAACGGCGCGTGGATGCTCGCAGCGGTGGTGGCAGCCATGCCGAGCAGGGCGTAGCTGCCGAGGTGGGATTCCGGCACGTTCCAGAACAGTCCCGTCACGTGGCCCCAAGCGGCGCCTGTAATCCCACCGACCAGGAGGACGGGCGTGAAGATGCCGCCCGGTACGCCCGAGGCCACCGACGCGCTGCTCGCCGCAATCTTCGCCACAAACAAGAACGGAAGGAACTGCAGCCCCAGCCGGCCGTCGAGCAGCTGGTTGAGCGGCTCATAGCCGTTGCCCGCAATCTGCGGCACGCCGCAGGCGACCGCACCGACGACCAGGCCGCCGAGCGCCGCACGCAGCGGCTGCTGCAGCGACGACCAGAAACGACAGGAGCGTCAGCATTGATGCGACCACAGTGGCCGCTGCGATGGGGAGCACCGCTTCGAGCGCGACGATTCCCACGATCGTTTCGATCACGAAGAGGATCGCGGCGAACGGCGTGTTGTAGGCCGCGAACCCGGCGGCCGTGCCGGCCGCCACCAGGACGCGCGTCTGGCGGAGGGTCAGCTGCACCGTACGGCCGATCACGGCACCAAGCGACCCGCCGAATTCGATGAGCGGCCCTTCGCGTCCGATCGACAGTCCGGAAGCGATGGCCATCCACGACGCGGTCACGCGATGCATGGTGGTACGAAGCGAGAGACGGACGTTGCCCAGGATCACGGCCTCCATCACGCTGCTGATGTTCTGTCGCGATTCGACTCGGACACGCGGCACGAGACCGGCGAGCAGGCCCCCGGCGCAGGGTACGCCCAGCCGCAGCCACCAGGGCAGACGCTCGACCGCGGTGACGACGTCGCTGGCATTGAACAGCGTGCGATAGGCGGCGGTCAGGAGGGTGCGGAAGCTGATCGAGAAGACGGCCGAGCCGATGGCGACGGCCGCGATGGCCGCTACATAGCGGAAGGCGCCGCGGAGTGGCACCTTCCCACGATACCGCGCGTCACGCCTCTTCCCATCTGAAGCGCCACATCGCGGCGGCGAGGCACACGGCCGAGAAGCCGAGAAGCAAGCTCACCGGAACGAGCACGTCGCTGAACGCCAGGCCGCGCCACGTCATCGCGTCGAATCCGTCCACGGCCCAGCGTACCGGCACGAGCCACGTGAACTGCTGCAGCCACGCGGGGAAGATGAAGGTGGGCACCCACGCGCCGCCGAGCATGACCATCACGAGGACGACGAAAATCGCCGCGCGCCGCGTCGCTGCTGGTGTCCTGCCCACGGCGGCGACGAGGAGTCCGAACGTCGCCGCCATGACGGCGCTCGCCAACGCCACTGCAAGGAATCCGCCCAGGTTGCCGATGGGCGCCTTGAAGACAATCCATGCAAAAGCAAAGGACACGAACAGCGTCATCGCGGTGATGACCGTGCCGCTGATCGCCCGCGCCACGAGCAATGTCGAGCGTGACAGGGGAGCGCTCCGCAGCCGCTTCCATAGCCCGCGCTCACGTTCCAGCAGAATGCCCGCCGCCAGCTCGATTGCCGCCATCAGCGCGAACTGAATGCCCATGCCGGCAAACGAGTGGGCATAGCCGTTGTATTTCAAGAGTGGATTCCCGGTGACTGCCGTCTCTTTCACGTCAAACGGGATGCTCAGCCCCCGCACAGGCGTACCCGCAGTTTCCTGCGAGCGCTGCAGGGCCTGCGTGGACTCGATGATCTTGCGCAGCAGGTCCTGCTGATCGGCCGGCATGCTGCTCGTCGCGATCGCCTTCAGCCCGTCGTCGAGCAGGCGGCGGCTTTCGGGGCCGGTGAATGCCTCCTGCGAGACGGCTTCCATCATGTGCCCGGTCAGCACGCCCTTCACCAGTGAGACCTCGGCGCTCTTCGACGGATCGGTCAGCAGCTCCAGCTCCGATTTCTGGCCCTGCGCGATGAAACCGCGGATCGCCCTGGCGCCGAAGCCCTCCGGCATGACCACGGCGACGGCGACGCGGCCGGTGCGGACGGCGGCGCGCGCTTCGTCGATCGACATCTGTCTGACGGCAAGCGCCTTGTCGGCGGCG
>Ga0105238_10005945_pt1 | contig 12096 bp, 10 predicted proteins | sample KBSC34metaG_FD_81526 | JGI IMG/M metagenome (GOLD analysis project Ga0105238, IMG submission 81526) | Corn rhizosphere microbial communities from Kellogg Biological Station, Michigan, USA - KBS C3-4 metaG | ecosystem: Host-associated > Plants > Roots > Rhizosphere > Soil | place: Michigan, USA... | reverse complement strand
GTAACTGACCGCTGCTGTCTCTCGATCGAGATTTCTGAAATTCTTCCTTCTGTCCGGTCAGCGTTACGGTACCCTGACCCGCGTTCGCCGAGGAGTGCACGCCGGCCCGTCGTCGTGACGAGTAACGGCCATTTTCCGACATTTGATTGACGCGGTGGCGCGCCCTCTGGGGCCGCTCCGTTGCATTTCATCCGCGCGTGGCCAAGCTGCCCTCTTGCAGCGCGGATGAAACGGACCTCTGCGAAAAAGGGCCTTCCCACCTTGACCACGGAGCGTCTGTTGCTGCGGCCGTGGCGCAGGGCGGACGTCGCGGCCTTCGCCGCGCTGAACAGTGACCCGCAGGTGATGGCGCACTTTCCCGCCATGCTGTCGGAGACCGAGAGCGCGGCCGCCGTGGCCCGCATCGACACCCACATCGAGCGTCATGGGTTCGGGCTGTGGGTGGTCGAGGCCCGAAAGGTGGCGCCGTTCGTCGGCGTGGTGGGACTGACGATGCCCGGTTTCGTGATCCCGTTCACGGCCTGCGATCCGTGCGTGGAGATCGGCTGGCGCCTGGCCCCTCCTTACTGGAATCGGGGCTACGCGACCGAGGCAGCTCGCGCGGCGGTGAAGTTCGGCTTCGACGTGCTGGGCCTGGACGAGATCGTGTCCTTTACCAACCCCGACAACTGGCGCTCGCGGCGAGTGATGGAACGGCTGGGCATGATCCACACGGTGGGGGAGGACTTCGATCATCCGTGCCTTCCCCCCGGGCATCCCTTGCGCCGCCACGTCCTCTACCGGCTGCGCGCCGGGGCGCACGGCGTGCGACCCGAGCGGTCAGACGACCGCCCCGCAAACGATGGCGCCGATTCAAGCAGTGGTGGAGGTATGACGTCCTCGAGCGCGAAATGATGGGAAAAAAGTTGACGGGGTTCGGGGCCGGTCTCAGATTGGGACAAGGCACGATCGGACCACTCTCAACTGCGGGTTTTCTAAAAAATGGGTGACATGACCGCGAAACCGAAATCTACGAACGGTGCCATCGTTCGCCGGCGTCGCGCGGCCGTGGCGGCGTTTCGCCGGGACCGGCGTCTCGAGGACACCCGCGCCGTGCCGGACTGGGGTCGGATCGTCCTCCGCTCCAGCTCGACCACCTTGCGCTGAGACCTGCCCCGCGTGTTTCGGCTGATCAAATTTTTGCTCGGCCTGGCCGCGCTGGCCGGGTTCGTATGGGTTGGCGCGAACGTGCCGCTCGGTTCGCGCACCCTGTTCCAGCACCTGCAGGCCATCGGCCGCACGCGGGAGACGAAAGATTTGCTCGATGGGACGCGGGAGACGGCAAAGCCGCTGGTGGACTCGGTCCGCCGCCGGGCCCAGGAGGCGCTGAACGAGAAGGTGGCGGTCCTGCCGGCGGACGGCGGCGCCCCCCCGGCCGAAGAGGTCTCGGAAGGCGACCGCCAGGAGCTGAAGAAGGTCCTGGGCGGCGCTCATGCGGAAAAGCCCGCGCACGGCGACCACCCGGCGCACGGCAGCCACGCCGAGCGCGCCGCCCGATAGGCCCGCAGCCCGGCCTCCGCGGCCGTCCGCTATGATGGCGCCGCGGAATGCTCACCCGGCTCATCTCGCTTCTGGCCCTGCTCCTGGCCGCCCCCGTGCCGGAGTCGGTCTTCTGGACCACGTTGCCGCGGCCCGCCCGTCGGCCGGCCGCGCCGCTGGCCGACCTGGCGGACCGGGCTCGTCCAGCGGTCGTTCACGTGCGCGGCACCTCGCCGCCCGAAGACGACGGCCACGGCGAGGCGCAGTCCGAACGGGTGTCGATCGGCACCGGCTTCATCATCAACAGGGACGGCTACATCGTCACCAACGACCACGTCGTCCACAACGTGATCAACCTGCGCGTGCGCCTGCACGACGGGCGCGAGCTGCGCGCCTGCGTCCTTGGCACCGATGCCCCCACCGACATCGCGCTGCTGAAGGTCGAGACGCCCGAGAAGCTGCCGTTCCTGCCGCTCGGTGACTCGGACGCCCTGCGCGTGGGCGAGCCGGTGGTCGCCATCGGCAACCCCTTCGGCTTCGACAACAGCGTCACCGCCGGAATCGTCTCCGCGAAGGAGCGGGTGGTCGAGCGCAGCGCGCTGGGCTCGTCCGAGCACAGCGCGGCCGATTCGTATTCGTTCTTCATCCAGACGGACGCGTCCATCAACCTGGGAAACTCCGGCGGCCCCCTGATCGATCAGGCGGGCCAGGTGGTGGGGGTCAGCGCGGCCTTCTGGGCCGGCCACCCCATGCAGCCGGCGCAAGGGATCGGCTTCGCCATCCCCATCAACATGGCCAAGGCGCTGCTGCCCCGCCTGCGCGATCACGGCGCGGCGCCGCGCGCCTACTTCGGCGTCGACGCCCAGCCGCTGGAGGCGTCGCTTGTCAGCGCGCTGAACCTCCCCTCGGCGCGGGGCGCGCTGCTGGCCAGCGTCGAGAAGGATTCGCCAGCCGAGGTGGCCGGCTTGCAGCCGGGCGACGTGGTGGTGGGATGGGGAAAGATCCCCATCGCCACCAGCGAGGACCTGAAGATCGACGCCCAGCTGACCGTGCCCGGCACGCGCGTCCGGGTGGGCGTGCTGCGCGACGGCCGCCGCCTGGAGCGCGAGGTGACCCTGCGCCCGGCCCTGAGCCAGCACGCCCCGGCCATTCACCCGTCGAGCTGCGCGCTGACGGGCGACGGCTCGCTGTCGCGCCTGGAGGAGATCGCGGTCGCCGATCTGCCGCCCGAGCGCGCCAGCCGGTTGCCCGGGGGCGGCGTCGCCATCTCGGCCGTCGACGGCGACAGCGCGGTGGCCGAGGCGGGCCTGCGCGTGGGCGACATCCTGCTGCGCATCGGCAAGACCCCCATCCACCGCGCGCGCGACGTTCTGAACGCCATCCGCGCCCAGCCGGGCGAGGTGATCCCGGTGCTGGTCCGCCGCTCCGGCTACGACTTCTGGGCGGCGCTGCGCCGCCGGTGACCTCAGCCGTCGCGCAGCGCCGCGGCCAGCTCGAACGAGCGGCAGCGCGCGGCGTGGTCGTAGATCTGCGAGGTCAGGATCAGCTCGTCGGCGCCGGTGCGCTGGATGAGTGAGGTCAGCCTCGCCCGTACGGTCGCTGGCGCGCCGATGGCGGCGCAGGCCAGCACGTCGTCGAGCATGCCCGCTTGCTGGGGCGTCAGGCGCGCCGCGTAGCCTTCCAGGGGGGGCGGCAGCGGCGTGGGGCGCCCGCTGCGCAGGTTCACGAACGCCTGTTGCAACGACGTCAGCAGGTGGCGGGCCTCGTCGTCGCTGGGCGCGCAGACGACGTTCACCCCCAGCATCAGGTGGGGCTTCTGCAGGCGCGCCGACGGCCTGAACGTCCGCCGGTAGATGTCGATCGCCTGCATCAGCAGTCCGGGCGCGAAGTGAGAGGCGAACGCATAAGGGAGACCCAGCGCCCCGGCCAGCTGCGCGCCGAACAGGCTGGAGCCCAGAATCCACACCTCGATGGCGGCGCCCGCCCCGGGGAACGCGCGCACCCGCCGGCCCGCCTGATCGGCGTCGAAGTAGCCGAGCAGCTCCTGCACGTCGTCGGGGAAGGCGTCGACGTCGCCCGACAGGGTCCGTCGCAGCGCGTGCGCCGTGACGGGATCGGTGCCGGGCGCGCGGCCCAGGCCCAGATCGATGCGTCCCGGATGAAGAGCATCCAGCGTCCCGAACTGCTCGGCGATGATCAGCGGGGCGTGGTTCGGCAGCATGACGCCGCCGGCGCCCACCCGGATGGTCCTGGTGGCGGCGGCGACGTGGCCTATCACCAGCGACGTGGCGGCGCTGGCGATGCCCGGCATGTTGTGGTGCTCGGCCAGCCAGTAGCGTGCGTAGCCGAGGGCCTCGGCCCGCCTGGCCAGATCGGCGGCGTTGCGAAACGCCAGCGCCGCGTCACCACCCTCGATGATCGGCGCCAGGTCCAGTACCGAAAACGGAATCACTTCTGGAGCATGACCGCCGCCGCGCCCCGTGCAAGCCTGACTGTCTGCTATAGGATCGACTTCATGTTGGACGAGAAGACCTACCGGCGGCTGCTGGACGATACGTTCGCGCGCATCGATCGCGCGTTCGAGAACGTCGACCCCGACCTTGCCGAGAGCAACCTTTCGCAAGGCGCGCTGACGGTGACGATGCGGGGGAGCCAGCGCCTGATCCTGTCACCGCAGCCTTCGCCCCGGCAGCTGTGGATCGCGTTCCGCGACCGGGCGTGGCACTTCGATTGGAACGACGCGCGCAGCTGCTGGCTGGACGATCGCGGTGAAAATATCGAAGCGCTGGGGCTGGTGGCGGAGCTCACCCGTACGGCCGCGGGCGTCAGCGTAAGTCTGTAGCGAGGGCGAGACGGTCGCAGGGCCTGGGCCGGCGCCCGCGCGCGCGTGATGCGCTCCCGTCGGTGATCGACGGATACACGCGCCTCTGTATGCCCGAAAACGGCCACGCCTGATTTCCGGAAGAGCTTTTACAAAGAACGCCACCGTCGCGGATCATCTTCGCTACACTCGCGACCTCGCGGGTCAGGAGGAACGATGCGTGGCGCCGTTCGGGCGGAGCAAATACGAACGCTCTATCGGCAGAGTGTCTGGGTCTTCGCCGCGAATCCGGTCAATGCGCTCATCGTCGCGTTGGTTCTGTGGCGAACGGCACCGCTCGGACGTTCGGTGCTGTGGGTGGGGACCATGGTGCTGCTCGCGGCCGGGCGCCTGGCCGTACGGCGTAGCTACCTGGCGCGCTCACCTTCCCCGGCAGAGACCGATCGATGGGCGAAGCTGTTCGTCGCCGGCACCACGCTGACGGGCGCCGCCTGGGGCACCGGTTGCGCCCTGCTGTTCGATCCCCAGCGGCCCGCGGCGCAGCTTCTGGTCACGTTCGTGCTGGGCGGGATGATCGCGGGCGCCTCGGGCACGCTGGCCTCGTATGTGCCGGCGTTCATCGGCTTTGCCACGCCGGCGCTGGTGGTGCTGGGTGGCCGCATCGCGCTGGTGGGCGATGCCACCCACCTGGCCATCGTGGCGCTGATGATGGTCTACGGCGCGGTCATGTCGATGGTGGCGACCAACACCCAGCGCGCCCTGGTCGAGGCGCTGCGCCTGCGCTTCGACAACGAGGAGCTGCTGGTGCAGCTTCGCGCCGCCCGTGCCTCGCTGGAGGAATCGAATCGCACGCTGGAAGATCGAGTGACCGAACGAACGGCGGCCTTCGAGCGGCAGAGCGAGGCGCTGCGCGACGCCCAGCGCATGGAATCGGTGGGCCTGCTGGCGGGCGGCATCGCGCACGACTTCAACAACCTGCTGACCGTGGTGCTGGCCAACGTGTCGTTGATGCGCAGCGCGCGGCTCGACGACAACGACCGCCAGTCGATCGAGGAGGTCGCGGGCGCGGCGAACCGTGGCGCCGAGCTGGTGCGCCAGCTTCTGGCGTTCAGCCGCCGGCAGATCCTGAAGCCGCGGGTGCTGGATCTGGCGAAGGTGCTCCGGGACATGGAGGCGTTTCTGTCGCGCCTGATCGGCAGTCAGGTCGAGCTGAAGGTGACCGTGGCGGTGGGAGCGGGCGAGCAGGTGCTGCCGGTGAAGGCCGACCCGTCCCAGCTTCAGCAGGTCATCGTCAACCTGGCCACGAACGCGCGCGACGCGATGCCGGCCGGCGGGCGCCTGACCATCGAGATCGACCGCTTCTTCAAGAACGGCGAAGGACATCCTGGGTTGCCGGCCGGCGTGTACGCGCGGCTGTGCGTGCGCGACACGGGCGTGGGCATGGACGAAGCGACGCGCCGGCTGGCGTTCGATCCGTTCTTCACCACGAAGGAGGCCGGGCGCGGCACCGGACTGGGCCTGGCCACCGTCTACGGCATCGTCGAGCAGAGCGGCGGCTTCATCTTCGTCGACTCGCAGCCGGGGAAGGGCAGCGCCTTCACCGTGTACCTGCCGGTGTCGCCCGACCCCATCGCGGGTAGCGGCGGCCTCGAGGCGCCGCCCGGGCCGACCCCGACGCTTCCCACCGGCCGCGCCACCGTGCTGCTGGCCGAGGACAACCCCATGGTGCGAAACGTGGTCGGGCGCATGCTGCGCGAGGCAGGCTATCGCGTCCTGGAGGGGGTGGACGGCGAGAGCGCGCTGCAGGTGGCGCAGAACGAGGGCGGGGTCATCGACCTGCTGGTGACCGACCTGGCCATGGGCCGTATGGGGGGAATCGAGCTGGCCAAGCGGCTGGGTGAGCAGCGTAAGAACGTGCGGGTCCTGTTCATCTCGGGGTTCTCGTGGGACAGCTCGCTGCCGGCGTTGAATCCCGAGCGGGGCGTCGACTTCTTGCAGAAGCCGTTCACGCCCGAGTCGCTGATCGCCAGCACCTCGCGCCTGCTGGCGGCGGAAGCCCGGGGCGACGTCGCGACGCTGCCCACACCGCAGGCGTCCTAGCAGCGAAGATCTCGGCTGCTATGCTGGGTGGCGTGTCCAGCACGGTGGCCTTCGATGCCTTGCCTCCGGACCAGCAGGACGCGGGTGTCGATGCGCTGGTGCACCTGCTGGCGGGCCGCCGGCTGGTGGCGCTGACCGGCGCGGGGTGCAGCACCGAGTCGGGCATCCCCGACTACCGGGGCAATGGCCGCCCCGCCGTGCGCCACCCCATCCAGCACGACGCTTTCCTTCGCAAGGCCGAGGTGCGGCGCCGCTACTGGGCGCGCGCCACCCTGGGATGGCAGCGGTTCTCGAAGGCGCGGCCGAACGCCGCGCACCATGCGCTCGGTGCCCTGGAGCGACAGGGCCGCCTGCGCGGGATCATCACGCAGAACGTGGACCGGCTGCACCAGGGCGCGGGCAGCCGGCGGGTCATCGAGCTGCACGGCGCGCTGGCCGACGTGATCTGCCTGACCTGCGGCGCGCGCGAAGACCGCGCGGACGTTCAGACGCGCCTGCTGGCCGCCAATCCCGGCTGGCTGGACCGACTCGCCGTCGCGGCGCCTGACGGCGATGCCGAGCTGCCCGCCGACGAGGTCGACGGCTTCCAGGTGGTCACCTGCCTGCGCTGCGCGGGCACGCAGATGCCGGACGTCGTCTTCTTCGGCGGCAGCGTGCCGGAGGCCAAGGTCGCCGCCGCCTGGACGCTGCTGGAAGAGGCCGAGGTGCTGCTGGTGGTGGGCTCGTCGCTGACCGTCTACTCGGGCTGGCGCTTCGCGCGCGGCGCCCGCGAGCGCGGCATCCCCATCGCCATCATCAACATGGGCCCCACCCGCGCCGACGAGATCAGCCACCTGCGCATCGAAGCGCCGGCAGGCCTCGTGATGCCCGCGGTGGCCGAGCGGCTGCGAACCCAGGAACCCGGGAAATAGGGATATACTCGCGCGACGCCATGGCGACGGCGGTACGAGCGGCTTACATCGTAGACGCCCTGCGCACGCCGGTCGGCAGACACGGTGGGGCGCTGGCCGGCGTCAGGCCCGACGATCTGGGGGCGATCGTCATCAGCGCGCTGGTGGCGCGCACGGGCGTCGATCCCAACGCGATCGACGACGTCGTCTTCGGGTGCGCGAACCAGGCGGGCGAGGACAACCGTAACGTCGCCCGCATGAGCGCGCTGCTGGCGGGGCTGCCGGTGTCGGTCCCCGGCGTCACGGTCAATCGGCTGTGCGGCTCGGGGCTGTCGGCGGTGATCGACGCCGGGCGCGCCGTCGCCTGTGGCGAGGCGGACCTGGTGATCGCCGGCGGCGTCGAGTCGATGTCGCGGGCGCCGCTGGTGATGGGCAAGGCTGCCGAGCCGTGGGCGCGCGGCAACGTCACCGCCTTCGACTCGACGCTGGGGTGGCGCTTCGTGAACCCGCGCATGGAGGCGCTGTACGGCGCGTACCCGCTCGGCGAGACGGCCGAGCTGGTGGCCGAGCTGCACCACGTGACCCGCGAGGATCAGGACGCCTTCGCCTTGGAGAGCCAGCGCCGCTGGGCCACCGCGCAGGCGGCAGGCCTGTTCAAGAACGAAGTCGTCCCCGTGGCGGTGCCGGCGCGCAAGGGGCCCCCGCTGTCGGTCACCGTCGACGAGCACCCGCGGCCGGAGACGACGGCCGCCGAGCTGGCGGGGCTGCGGCCGGCGTTCAGGAAGGCGGGGGGCACCGTCACCGCCGGGAACTCGTCGGGGATCAACGACGGGGCGGCGGCGCTGCTGATCGCCTCCGAGGCGGCGGTGGTGCGGCTGAACCTGAAGCCGCTGGCGCGGGTGGTGACGTCGGCGGTGGCCGGCGTCCTTCCCCGGCACATGGGGCTCGGGCCCATCCCGGCCACGCGCCAGCTGTTCGAGCGCACGGGACTGCGGGCTGACGACCTGGATCTGGTCGAGCTGAACGAGGCGTTCGCCGCCCAGGCGCTCCCCTGCATGCGCGAGCTCGGGCTCGACCCGGCGCGGGTCAACGTCAACGGCGGCGCTATCGCCATCGGCCATCCTCTCGGCTGTTCGGGCGCGCGGCTGGCCGGCACGCTGGCGCACGCGCTGCGCCGGCGCGGGGACCGAGGGCGCGCGCTGGCCACCATGTGCATCGGCGTGGGGCAGGGGATCTCCCTGCTGCTGGAGGGGGTCGAGGGCTCGCGATGAGCGGGCGGAACGAGAAGGAAGCCGTCCCGGCGCCGGCGAACCCGCCGCTGTCCGAGGACGCCCACGCCATCATCGCCATCGCCGCGCACGAGCTGAAGAACGCGCTGGGCGGCATCGGGGTGGCGCTGGCTCGCTGCGAGCAACGGCTGGCCCGGGACAAGCCCATCACCGCCGACGACATCGGCATCGCCCGCGCCGAGCTGCGGCGCCTGTCGGCGCTGGTGAACGATCTCCTCGACGGGGCGCGCGTCGACCTGGGGGTCGTGCACGTGCAGCGGGCGGCCTTCGAGCTGACGGCGCTGGTGCGCGAGGTGGTGGCGATGTTCCAGGCCGCGCGCGGCCGGGCGGTGGCGCTGGCGCTGGCGGAGACCCCCGTCGCGGTCGATGGCGACGCCGAGAGGGGGCGGGCGGTCCTGGTCAATTACCTGGAGAACGCGTTCAAGTACGCGCCCGCGCCCGCCGGCATCACGGTCGCGGTCGCGCCCAGCCCGGAGGCCGGCTTCGTGCGCCTGTCGGTGTGCGACCAGGGGCCGGGGATCGCCCCGGCCGATCACGCCAATCTGTTCCAGCGCTTCTTTCGCGCGCCGGGCGCCGCCAAGCGCTCCCCTGGCCTGGGGCTGGGCCTGTACCTGTGCCGCGCCATCGCCGAGGCCCACGGCGGCGCGGTGGGGGTGGTCAGCGCCCCGGGCGCCGGCGCGACCTTCTGGTTCGATCTACCGTCGGCCTGAGCTCGTCATCCTCGCCCTCGCCGTCCGCCGGTCTTGCTGGGATGGGCCAGGATCGCTATCCTCGACGGTCCGCCGGAGGACGAACTTGGCCCGCGACCCCAAGATCACGCCGATTACGCGCCACGAGCCCCGCACGTTCTACGCCACGCGTGTCACCCGCACCGAGGCCGGTGAGTGCTGGGACCTGTGGGCCGTCGAGGACGGGCGCCGGGTCGGGTTCATGTCGGTGGTCGACGACGGACACGTCGTCTACGCGCTGGCCACCGTGAAGCGGGGCACCTCGCACGAAGAGGTGGCCGATCTGGTCGAGGGGTTCTTCACCCCGTCGTCGACCGACGCCCACAACCGCGAGATCATCATCTCCGACTACGACGCCGACCCCGAGATGCTGGAATCGGAGATCCGCCAGGGCTAGCGTCCGCGCCGAGGACATGTCGGTCGCCCCCCTGCCGCTCGGTCCGTTTCGCGGGTTCGTCGCCTTCGACGAGGCGGCGGCCGACGTGTTTTTCGGGCGCGCCGCCGAGACCGAGGCGCTGCTGGAGCGCCTGGACAGCGAGGGCAACGGCGTCGTCGCGGTGACCGGCGAGTCGGGCGTGGGCAAGACGTCGCTGGTCCGCGCCGGGCTGGCGGTGGCGCTGGGCAAGCGCGGCGTGCCAGTGCTGTACGTGGGGACGCCGGGCGACCTCGACGCCGGGCTGGCCCACGCCGCCAGCCGGGCCGGGGGCGGGCCGCCGGCGCCCGGCGAGGCGGCCGGCGACTACGTGACCCGCCTGGCGCGCGAGACGCCGAGCGGCTACGTGCTGGTGCTCGATCACCTGGAAGAGGTGCTGCAGGAGCAGGCGTCGGCCAGCGCGGCCACGGCGCTGGGGCGCTTCATCGCCCGCGTCGCCGAGGGGGCGGGACCGCGCGTGCGCTTCGTGCTGGTGGTGGAACGGGCCGCGTTCGCGAACCTCGATCGGCTGGGGTTGCCGGCGGCGCTGCAGCCGCGCTCGGGCTCGTGGGTGACGGTCGAGCGCCTGGACGAGCCGACGGTGGCGGACGTGCTGGATCGCACCGCCCAGCGTTCGGGCACGTTCTTCGAGCCGGGCCTGCCCGCGGTGGTGGCGGCCGATCTGTGTCGCAGCGGGCGCTGCCTGCCGCTGGAGCTGCAGCTCTGCGCGCGGGCCATGGTCGATCATCGCATCACCTCGGCGCGCAAGTACCAGATGTCGGGTGGCGTCACCTCGCTGCACACGATGTTCTTCGAGCACAGCCTGGAGGGGAACGATCCCGCGTCGACCCGGCGCGTGCTGCTGGACGTGGCCACCACCGGCCCCTCGTCCAGCGAGGAGATCGAGACGCGCACCCACCTGCCGCGACAGGCGGTCACCGAGGCGCTGCGGCTGCTGGTGATGCGGGGCGTGTTCGAGCGGCGCGCCACCGAGGAGGCCGAGCGCTTCGCGCTGGCGCATCCGGCCCTGCGCCCCTTCATCGACGCGTTTGGCATCGAGGATCGCGCGCGCGCCGAGGCGGTGCGGCGCCGCCTGCGCTCGCGGCTGGCCGAGGGGGGACGGCTGCGCATCAAGGAGCTGCTGGCGGTGCGGCGCACCCTGGGCGCGGGCCTGTCCGCCGCCGAGCGGGCGCTGGTCCAGCGCAGCGTGCGGCGCCTGGCGGTGCAGGGGGCGATCATCCTGGCTCTGCTGGCGGCGCTGTCGGCGGCGATGCTGGCCGACGCCCGCCAGACCTACGTGCTGGCCTTCGATCCGCCCCAGGGCGGCGTCGGCTCGCGGATCATCGTGCGGGCAGGACGGCCGCGACGCGGGCTGATGCGTCTCGTGCCGCGTGTGTCGACGGGCGGTACGCTGCTGGCCGACACGGGTTTCTCGGCGGCGGGGCTGACGCCGTCGGCCAGCACACAGGTGATCTCGGGTCGCGCCGGCGGCACGCTGGAACCGGGTGACGAGCCGGTGCCGAACTGGCTGCGCGACGTGGTGAACGGCCTGCGGCCCGTCCCGCGCGGCGTGGCCAAGGCGCTGATTGGCGACACCGACGGGGTCACCTCGCTGAAGCAGGCGTTCGCCGATCCGATGGCCCGCCGCGAGACGCTGGACGCGCTGGTGGTGGTGGGCCTGGGCCGGGCCGGCGAGGACGAGATCCTGGCGGCGGCGCTGACCGACGCCTCGCCAGATATCCGCCGCCGCGCCGTCGAGGTGGCGTCGGCCATCGATCGGCGCCTGGGCAAGGGCACGCACGTCACCACGTTGCGGAACGCGCTGGCCGATCGGGCGGCCGACGTGCGGCTGGCCGTGCTGCGCGAGGTGGACACGCTGCCGCCCGAGGAGGCGACCGACGTGCTGGCCACGGCGCTGCGCGAGCGCGATCCGAACGCCCGCCGCGCCGCCGAGGACACGACGTTCGCGCTGGCCGTGCACCACCCCGACGCGGCCGCCGAGGCGGCCGAGCGCGTGCTGGAGAGCGCCGATGGCAACGCCCGCCGCAACAGCCTGGCGCTGCTGGAGCGCATCGCGGGCCAGGCGCCCGCCGCCTGCGCGGCGGTGCTGGAGCGGCTGGTGGGGAACACCAAGGCGCCCGAGGAGGCGAGGGTGGCGGCGCTGCAAGTGCTGCGCAAGGCGGGGCCGCCCGCGCCCAGCTTGAAGCCGGTGCTGGAGCAGCTGGTGAACCAACCGGTCGCCTCGCCGCGCCTGCGGGCGGCGGCGTTGCCACTCTACGCGCGGCTCATCGATCCGGTGATGGCCGAGGAGCTGGCCCGGCAGGAGATGAAGGGCTCG
>Ga0105238_10005943_pt1 | contig 12097 bp, 10 predicted proteins | sample KBSC34metaG_FD_81526 | JGI IMG/M metagenome (GOLD analysis project Ga0105238, IMG submission 81526) | Corn rhizosphere microbial communities from Kellogg Biological Station, Michigan, USA - KBS C3-4 metaG | ecosystem: Host-associated > Plants > Roots > Rhizosphere > Soil | place: Michigan, USA... | reverse complement strand
TGTACCGCTTGTTCGCGAGATCGGCCTGCACGTCCGCATCGAGTCCGAGTGACACGCGATTGAGATAGGTGATGCCGGCAAAGGCAACGCTCGCGGTGTCGGCATGCGCGCGAGTCTGTATCGAGACCTGACTCTGACTGAAGTCGCCGCTCAGCGACTCGTCGAAGCCGATGATCGAGGCTTCGAGCTTCGACTGGCGATTGTCGAGCCTCACATTGGCGTCGCTGATCTCGAATTTGCGGAGGCTCACGGCGAGGGGCTTCGATGCCCGCGGAGACGGGTTTGCTGACTTCTTCGTGATGTCCCAGTTGGCGCTCCCATCCTCCAGCTGAACGAGCGCGAGCTTCGGCTGGTCGAGCTCGATGGCGCGCACGACGATCGGTCCGCCGCTCATCACGTTTCCGAGCACGCTCCCGAGATCGAGCACCACCCGCAGATGACGCACGGTGGCGAGCGTGTCGCTCTGGAACCGCCCCGTGCCCACCGTGGTGAGCCCGTCGAGCGAGAGGGTGAGGTGCGGAAAATCGTGGAAGAATGACAGGCCCGCACTCTGCCAGTCGACGTGCGCCTCCACGTTCTGATTCACGGCCAGCTTCGCACGTTCCGCGATTCGATCGCGGAAGAGCAGCGGGACCACGAGCATCAGCACGAGCACGAGCGCGATCACTATCCCGAATGCGGCAAGGATTTTCGACCGACGAGTCATCTCACTCCTGACTTGGACATGCCAGCGGGACTACCGGCGACGTTCCAGGAATCCCACTATGTAGGAGGCGGAACGACAGCCGCTCTCCGGGAATCGGTGGTCACCAAACTTCGAACATCCAGAGTCGTGTCACAATCCAGCGGCAATCTGACCCCGCGCGGCGCCATCGCGTTCGGTGCCCTGTTCATGCTCTGCGGAACGTTTCCCGTTCTCGCCGGACTCGGCGTCCTTCACGGTAGTCCAGCCCCCGATGTGCCACCGTGGGTCGTCATCGCGTCGGGCAGCATGTTCATTCTCGCAGGGCTGGCGATCATCAACGGCTACGCGGTTGCGGGCGGCGCGCAGGCAGACGGCAATCTTTCCGATAGCGCACCGCTCGTCGTGAGAGTCACGCAATACCTACTCGGCGTCGCGATCATCGGCTTGATGTTCGCGGTGTTCGCGTGGGTCGCCTTCGGCCCCGGCGAGCGCCATTTCTCATCGTCGGTGTCGATTTCGGGTTTCTCGACGTCGACTCACAGCTCCGCGCGTACGGGACGCATCGTGTTCGGCATCGGCGCCGGATTCATCGGGCTGTTTCTCGTCGCCGCCGTCGTGAGCGGTGCCAAACGGCTCTGGCGCGACATTCGAGGAGGGCCGAAGGCGCAGTGAGTCCCTGCGCGAGCGCAATCAGTTTGGCCGATTACCCCGCGTCGGAAGCTGTGCAGTGGTTCCGGTGCCTCGAGCCCTATTGCAACAGCGTCGAAGTGCAAACGGCGCTTCGCTCTACGTCGCCGGCTGCAATCGGACCGTTAGCGCGAGCTCAACTTCCCCGAACTCGCACGGTCGTCCGCATCCACGGGTGGATGCAGCACTGATAGTGCTCGACCCCGGCCTCGGACTCAGTGAGGGTAAACGAGCCGCCTGGTGCGACGAAGTCGCTCGGGCTCAGCGCCAGGCACTCCGGCGCAGGCGTCGGGTTTCCGGAGAGATTGTTGAGCAGGGGTACCATGCCGCCGCCAAAATGCTCGACCTCCGTGAACGTGTGGACTTCGCCTCCACGATTGATCGCGGTCAGTGTGGAACCCTCCGAAACGTTGAGCATGGGCGGCGCGAAGTGCCACGCGCCAGCCTGCTGGTGCTTCTGGAGCTGGGCGACGAACTCCTGAAACGTGACGCCTCCGTTGCGAAGACAAGCGGACGGGTCCTGCAGCGCAGCATCGAACGTGGTCGGGTCACACGCGTCTTTCATTGAAACGAGGTGATCCGTTACGTGCGCGGCAGTTCTTGCGCCGAGTGCGCGGTCCCCTGTCGCGGGGGAGGTCGAACGCGTCGCGTCGCCGCAGGCGACGAGGAGGGCGGCTGCCGCCACTCCGAGAATGCCTCGAGTGAGATCGTGCATTGCATATCTCCGGATGGGATGCGGTGGCACGTCGTACCAGTACGGGAAGGGAACAACCGGGCAACGCACAGTAGTCCGCATCGAACTCTTGTCCAGAGATTGGAGGCGAATCGTCGCATCTGCGCGGTGAGGGAGACTCCGGGCGCGGCGAGACTCCCCGTTCATCGGTTCGCGTGCCGGCAGGCGGCCACGTGACATTGCTCGGGGCCGCCCGCATATTCGAGGCGCCGCTGCGCGCAACCTGCTCGCCGGATCTGGCCTCCACGATGGTCTCATGACCAACGATCTCACCGGCCGCGCCGCCGAGTTCGCCGACGCAATCGCAGGAACGTATCGCATCGAGCGCGAGCTCGGTGCGGGTGGCATGGCGACGGTGTACCTCGCCGAGGACTTGAAACATCATCGCAGGGTCGCCGTCAAAGTCCTGCACGCGGAGCTCTCGGCCGTGATCGGGACCGAGCGTTTTCTCAAGGAAATCGAGCTCACCGCCTCGCTTCAGCACCCGCACATTCTCCCGCTCTTCGATTCGGGCAGTGCGGATGGTCTGCTCTACTACGTGATGCCCTTCGTCGAAGGTGAAACGCTTCGGAGCCGACTCCGGCGCGAGCGCCAGCTTCCCATTGGCGATGCGCTGCGGATCGCGATCGAGATTGCAGGCGCTCTCGACTACGCACATCGGCACGGCGCGATCCACCGCGACATCAAGCCCGAGAACATTCTGCTGCACGACGGCTCCGCTCTCGTCGCCGACTTCGGAATCGCACTCGCCGTCCAGCAAGCGGGTGGCCAGCGTATGACTCAGACCGGTCTTTCGCTCGGCACGCCGCAGTACATGGCTCCCGAGCAGGCGAGTGGCGATCCGCACATCGATCAGCGGGCGGACGTGTACGCGCTCGGTGCAGTCGTCTACGAGATGCTCATTGGTGAACCGCCGTTCACCGGACCAAGCGCTCAGGCCATCGTCGCGAAGGTGATGACGGAGGAGCCGCCTCCGTTGATAACACAACGCAGGAGCATTCCGCCGAGCATCGAGCGCGCCGTCATCACCGCGCTGCAGAAATTGCCAGCCGATCGCTTCGCGAGCGCGGCGGCGTTCGCGGCTGCATTGTCCGCCCCCGAAACTGATGGAGGAGGAAAGCGAGAACGCGAGAAACACGATCGTCGTCCATCGCTTGGCCAGGTGCTGGTCGCCGGCGTCATCGCAGCCGCGGTGATCGGCCTCGCGTTCATCGCCGGAGCGCGAACGTCGAGCTCCAGCGCACCGATTGCGGGCCTCGGCAGAGCATGGAAGGTGACGTGGGAGCGCGGTCTCGAGGTCGGGCCAGCGCTCTCTCCCGACGGCCGATACGTCGCCTATGCAGCGGGCACCTCGGCCGACATGCGCATCTACGTGCGGCAGGTGACGGGGGGCCGGCCCACACGACTCACCGATGACTCGCTGGGTGTGCAGACGAATCCGCAGTGGTCAGCGGATGGATCTCGCATCCTGTTTCTCTCGAATGGCGGCGTGTCGAGTGCGCCGTCCTCCGGCGGACCGGCGCGGCCGGAGATGCAATCGCCGCCGCATACGCCGATCAGCTCCGCCGTGTGGGGTCCCGATGGCCGCAGCATCGCGTATACAGTCGGGGATTCGCTGCACATCCGCGACGCATCGGGCCGGCCGCGTCCATTGGCACGCATTCCGGAAGCGTCGCTCTGCCAGTGGTCGCCGAATGGAGGGCTGATCGCCTGCGCCTCGGGAAATTTCTATTACTCGCGCGTCGGACAACTCTTCGGAAATCTCTCCCCTAGTCGCGTGATCGTGATCCGCGTCTCTGACGGCGCCACGAGCACGGTGACGGACAGCGTGTCGATCAATCAGAGTCCGGTCTGGTCGGGAGACGGGAAATGGCTCTACTTCGTCTCGAGCCGCCTGGGTCCGCGCGATGTGTATGCCTTGCGTGTGGCGAACGACGGACGAGCAACGAGCTCGCCGCAACGCCTCACGACCGGGCTGGGCGCGCACTCCATTTCGATCTCCGCGGATGGCAAGCGCATTGCCTACGATCTCTACGTTGCAACATCGAATGTCTGGTCGCTGCCATTTCCGCCCAGCGGCGTGACCGAGGCTGCGGCCACTCCGATTACCGCAGGCACCCAGGTGATCGAGAGTCCGTTCGCCTCCGACGATGGCAAGTGGATCTACTATCACTCCGATGTCAGTGGCAACTCCGACTTGTACCGGCAGAGACTTCCGAACGGCGAGCCGGAGCAGCTGACGGTCGATCCCAGCGACGATTTTTCACCGGCGCTCTCACCCGACGGACGCGAGGTCGTCTTTCACTCGTGGCGGTCGGGATCACGGGATCTCTACATCATGCCTCTCGATGGCGGACCGGTAACGCAGGTGACGTCAACGCCCGCGATCCAGGAAGCACAGCCGAACTGGTCGCCCGACGGCCGAGCAATCGTGTTCAGCATCTTCGGCATTCCCGGCGGAATCGGCGTCGTGCGAAAGACGGCGACCGGCGCATGGGGCAAGCCTGTGCTTCGATCGCCGTATGGCTCGTGGGCCGATTGGTCGCCCGACGGCGACTGGATTGCATTCACGAGCAACTTTCTGGGCGGATCACTGATGGTCGCGCGTTCGGATTCGGGCGTTCCACGGACAGTGCTCGATTCGGCCACCAGCAGCGGCGTGTATGTCGAGAAGCCGCTGTGGAGCGCAGACAGCCGAACCATCTACTTCAAGAGCCATGATCAGCAGGGCGCTGCCGAGTTCTGGTCGATCCCAGCGACGGGTGGCAAGCCCACGCTCCTCATACGATTCGACGACCCGCATCGACCGTCGTATCGCCCCGAGTGGAGCATTGGCGGAGGGCACATGTATTTCACGATCGACGATCGGCAGAGCGATGTGTGGGTAGCCGATGTCGTGTCTCGATAACCGTGCCATGGAGCCGTCGTGAGCTCCCGTCGCGCCAAAGACTTCCAACACTCCCGCTCGCATGTCGCAAAGAATACTTCATCCGCAGCTCACGGTCCTCAACCTCGCAGCCGAGGGCGCGGCGAGCACCGAGCAATATCGCAACGTGGTGATCAATCGCGTCAACGAGAGCTGTCTGCGATTGGCGGCGTTCGAGGTGGAATATCGCTGGCACTTTCATGCGGATTCCGATGAGCTCTTCATTGTCGTCGAGGGAACGTTGGAGATCGACTTCGTGAACGCGCCGACGCTGCAGCTGACTCCCTGGGACATGATCACGATCCCGGCGGGCACCGTGCATCGCACCAGAGCGCGGGGACGAACGGTCAATCTCACCTTCGAGCATCTCGAGGCGGCGACCACATTCGTGGACGGCCCGCCCTAGTCGGTGCGACTTCCGCGAGCCGGTGCTGCAAACCACATTGTCTCCCGATCGACACCTCCACCGTCCTCGAACATGACCGACGACGAGTCGTCCTCCGAGTCCGCGAGTGTCGCCGCGATGCTCGCGCAACGAAGCGCGGAGGACCGCCGCGAGCTCCTCGACGAGCTCGTGACGATGCTCGCCGAGGTCATCCCCGGTGTTCAGGTGCAACGCGCACTGGTGCGGCGATATGTGAAGTCGATCCGACTGCCACTGAACGGATACATCTACGAGCTGAAGAGAAATCCGAACGACACGTTCGAGGCCAAGCGCCTGCAGGAGGTGCGCGGCGTCGTCATTCGCGGCGACCCTCTGGAGATCGACGCTTTTCTCGCCGAGCTCGGGCTGGCACTCGAGGTCGAGCTGAAGCGCACGGAGCGCGGGCGCGATGCACTCCGCAAATGGTTGAAGTAGCAAACACTGCATCCGTCGTCAGGCCGTACCACTTCACGTGAGGAGTCATCATGCCGGATTATGTGCCAGGTTCCACCGCGAGTCTGCCTACCGGGGCTGCCGAGCGTCTGCGCGCGATGCGCGGGACAGGCGACCATCCCGCGTTCTTCACGAGCGATCTGACGATCGATGAGTTTCTGCTCGTCGAACAGGCGGGATTCGAGGCGCTCGGGCTCGTCCTGGGATCATCCATCTATCATGTCGGCTTCCAGTGGCAGAAGTGGAGCGTGAGTCAGGAGCTGCCTGTGTTGACGCGGGCGATGTATGACGCGCGTGAGCTCGCCATGACGCGAATGGAGGAGGAGGCCGATCTGCTCGGCGGTGACGGCGTGGTCGGGGTCCGTCTCGTCTTCAAGCAGTACGCGATGGAGGAAGGCATCCTGGAATTCCAGGCGATAGGGACCGCCATTCGGCATCGCGAGCGGAAGGGCAGCTATCGAACGAAGGACAATCGCCCCTTCACGTCGGATCTGAGCGGACAGGATCTCTGGAAGCTCGTTCGCGCAGGGTATCGCCCCGTCAGCCTCGCGATGGGTGCGTGCGTGTATCACATCGCCCACCTGAGCTTCATGCAGACACTCAAGCAGGCCGGAAGAAATCAGGAGATGAAGGTCTACACCGAAGCCACGTATGCGGCGCGCGAGCTGGCACTCGAGCGCATGCAGGCCGAAGCGGTGCAGCGTGGGGGCAGTGGCGTCGTGGGCGCGCGCGTCGAGGAATCGAATTGGGGTTGGGGCGCGAATGCGATCGAGTTCTTCGCGGTGGGAACCGCGGTGACGCGCATGGATGGTGCTGCGGAACCGCTGCCGCTGAGCGACGTGCAACGCATCGTGACGTTCGACAACGCGGGTTGATCGTCGACAGGGCACGTGGAGCCGCCAGGACGACACATCACGCTGGCGCTCTTCGCCGAGTGGCGTGTGCCGCGATTCGACACGATGAATCCGGAGCGCCTGATCAATCCGGTGTGGGAATGGCTCATCCGCTCCGAGCAGATGGGAGACGGGGCCGTCGAGTGCCGCGACGGCTCGCGCACTGCTGCGGCCGGTTGTCTGCAGCTCCTCTGGTGTGATGCACTGCGGAATGAATAGTGCACGAAAACTGTGCTATTCGTGGAATGCGCGAACGCCACTCGACGGCGGTCGCGCGAATCAGCGCGCCATGTTGCTCTCATTCTTCCGACATCCAAAGAGGCGCCTATGATGAACTCCAGGCTCCACGCGTCAGCGTTTCTCGCGAGCGTGATTCTCGTCGCCGCAATCGGCTGCAAGAAATCCGACAGAACCCCGAGCGACACGGCGGGCGCGATGGCGGCGCCGCCCGCATCGAATGCGGCTCCCGCTTCCTCGACTTCGGTGACGCCTGCGAGCGCGCCGCTCAACGATGCGAACATCGCCGCCATTCTCAATCAGGCGAACATATCCGATTCGGCCCGTGGCGTACTGGCGGAAACGAAAGCCACGAGCCCCGACGTGAAAAACTTCGGCAAGCTCATGGCCGGTGAGCATCACGTGCTCCACAAGGAGACCGACAATCTCACCAAGAAGCTCAATCTCACGCCGCAGTTGCCCGTCGGCGACAGCAGTGAGGCGAAGGCAAAGGCGGAGATGGACAGCCTGCAGGCGATGCCGAAGGGCAAGGCGTGGGACAAGGCGTACATCGACTTCGAGGTCGGCTATCACCAGGCGGTGTTGGAGACGGCAACGAAGGCGTTGGGAGTCGCACAGAATCAGGAGCTCAAGAACCTGATCAAGAGCGCCGCGCCAACGCTGCAGCACCACCTCGATCGCGCGAAGGCGATTCAGAAGAAGCTGGGAGCGTAGCGCCACCGAACAGCTCAACTGGACAGTCGACGCCCATGCGCCTAGCGTTCGGCGCATGGACTCGACCGTCGAGATTCGACAGCTCAAGGCGTTCGTCGCGCTCGTGGAGCAGCGCAGCGTCACTGCCGCGGCGCAGGCGCTGGGATTGGCGCAGTCGACGATGTCGGAGTCTCTGTCGTCGCTCGAGCGCGCGATGGGCACTGCGCTGTTCCTCCGCCGGCGAGGCTCGCACGAGCTCGTGCTCACCGACGCGGGCAACGCGCTGCTCCCGCACGCTCGCGTGGTGCTGGAGCAGATCGCGACGGCGCACGCCGCCGTCGCCTCGGTCACGACGGCTGCGCGCGCGCGCGTCGCCATCGCCACCAACGAGTCGCTCGGCACGTACATCGTGGGGCCGCAGCTGGACATCATGCGGCGGCAGTGGCCCAACACCACCTTCGAAGTCACCGTGATGTTGTGCTCGGGCGTGCGCAGCGGCATCGAGAGTGGAGAGTACGACGTCGGGATGATCCTCGAGCCGGCGGATGATCCAGCGCCCGTGAGCTTCGCCGAGCGCACGGTCATCTCGCACGATGTGCCTCTGGTCATCTTCGCGCAGCCCACGCATCCGCTCGCGCGCACCGCGCCGGCGCCCGTCCGGCGCGAGTCGCTCGGCGCGTACGCGCTCTACATCAGCGATGCCGCCGGCGACTTCCATCTGCTCGTGCGCCGCTATCTGGAGCAGGACGGCCTCCCCGGTCCGCACATCCATCCGACCGGAAGTGTGGAGAGCGTGAAACGCTCCGTGCTCGGCGACCCGCGTGCGATCGGACTGCTTCCAGAGTACGCGGTGGCGGATGAGATTCGCGATCGCCGCGTCGTCGCGCTGTGCGTGAAGCCCGGTCCTCCGCGGATGAGCCTCGACGCGCTGTCGTCACGCACGCGCGCGCGGCACCCCGCCTCCCGGCAGCTCATCGACGCGGTGGCCGCCGCGTACGCTCCCGCGAAGCGCGTCGCGATCGGCTGACGCAGCGTCCAGAGGAGTCGCGTATCGCCCGCACCGATACGCTTGATCGGGATTCTTGTGCTCGGCGCCCGTGGCGCAGCTTGCCATGAGACTGAAACGCAGTCGCGGACATTCTTCAGCTCATGGAGGCGCTATGACGCAGGCTCTGCTGGTGGTCGACGCACAGAACGAGTTCTCCCCTCGCGGACTTCGCGCGGTTCCGAACCACGCCGAGGCGATGGAGGCGATCCTCGCCAGCGTCGATCGGGCACGCTCGTCCGGAAATCCCATCGCCTGGGTGCAGCATTACAACAAGCCCAACGAGTCGCGCGCGTTCGTGCCCGGCACGTGGGGCGCCGAGCTCTCGCCCGGCCTCGGCACGAAGCCGGGATTCGGTCCCGAGCGACTGTTCACCAAGGATGTCTTTGGCGCGTTCACGGGCACCGAGCTCGAGGACTGGCTCGCCAGCATCGGCGTGAACGAAGTGCTCATCGTCGGCTTCTTCGCGCACATGTGCGTCTCGACCTCTGCACGTGAGGCGCTGGTCCGCGGCTTCGACGTGCGGGTCGATGCGCGCGGTGTGGGCGCACACGATCTCGAGGACGAGCTGCTCGGACGGCAGAGTGCGGACGAGGTGCGACGCTCGGCGCTGCTCCAGCTGTCGGACATGGGTGTCACGATCGAGAATCGCGAGGTGCTGGCGGCAGTGGCAGGCCCGGCCGGCGATTGACGGCCCCCTCCGCAGCTACCCCTTGCAAATCCATGGGTAGGAGTGCACTCTATACCTGGATCTGACCAGGGAAGGGTGCCACTCGTGCTCACCGTCGATCTCGAGTTCAAGCGCGGCGCGATCGAGCTGCTCGTTCTCAAGGCCGTGTCGTGGGGACCGATGCACGGCTATGCCATCGCGAAATGGATCCAGCAGACCACCGACGACGCACTGCGCGTCGAGGAGGGCTCGCTGTATCCCGCGCTGCATCGCCTGGAGGACAAGGGCTTCGTGGAGCCCGAGTGGGGGCTCTCCGACTCGAATCGCCGCGCGAAGTTCTACACGATCACGGCCCGCGGCCGCAAGGCGCTTCGCGCCGAGATCCAGAGCTGGACGCTCTTCTCCGCCGCGATCGCGAAGGTGATCGTCGCTCCGCAGCCGGGAACCTGAGCCGCGGGGAGGGACACATGAAGCGCGAGCCGATGTTCCGCCGCTATCTCCGCTTCTGGGGAGCCGATCCGCGCCGGGATGTCGACGACGAGCTCGACTTCCATCTCGCGATGCGTACCGCCGAATTCGAGCGCGACGGGATGAGCAGGGAAGACGCGGAGCGGATGACCCGCGATCGGTTCGGCGACGTTCGTGGCGTTCACGATGAGGTCGAGCGGATGACGATACGACGATATGCGCGGCAGCTCCGCGTGCAGTGGATCGACGCGCTCGTTCAGGATCTTCGAATCGCAGCGCGCTCGCTGCGCGCCAGGCCCGGCTACGCCGCGGCGCTCACACTCACACTCGCGCTGGGGATCGGCGCCAATCTCGCGATCTTCACCGTCGTGAACAGCGTGCTCCTGCGTCCACTCCCGCTCGTGCAGCCGGAGCGGCTCGTCCGCCTCTACGACGATCTGCCGGGCGCGGGAGCGACGGACGTCGGCATGTCGGTACCCGAGCTCGAGGACCTGAGCAGGCGCGCGGGCGTGTTCGATGAAGTCAGCGGCATCCTCGGCGCGAGCGCGGCGCTCGAGGGCGGGGAGCGCGTCGAGCGCGTCGAGCTGCTCGGCACGAGCGCCAACTACTTCGAGATGCTGCAGGCGAAGGCGGAGCTTGGCCGTGTCTACACCAAGGCGGATGCGAAGCCTGGATTCATCGGCACGGTGGTGATCAGCGATGCGCTGTGGCGGCGGCAGTTCGGCGCGGACGCGAACATCCTCGGCAAGTCCATTCGCCTCGACGAGGATCCGTACACGATCATCGGCGTCATGCCGCCGAACTTTCGCCATCCCGGCAACACACTGAGCGGCGATGTGGATGTGTGGGGCGGCACCGGCTTCAGCGCCGATCCGTTTCCGGTGCCGGTCGCACGCGCCTCACGCTTCCTCACGGCGGCGATCGGCCGATTGAAGCCGGGGATCACGGTCGAGCAGGCGCAGGCGCGCCTCGATGCGGTGGCGTTCGCGCTGCGCCAGGAATATCCCTCGAATTATCCAGCGCCGCTGCGGTGGTCGCTGCGCGTGGAGCCCGTGCAGGCGACGGTCACCGGCAACGTGCGCCCGACACTCGTCATCCTGCTCGGGGCCGTGAGCTTCCTGCTTCTCATCGTGTGCGTCAATCTCGCGAGCCTCATGCTCGCGCGCTCGTCCACGCGCATGCGCGACTTCGCGCTGCGGCAGGCGCTCGGCGCCTCTCGCGCGCGAATCGCCCGGCAGCTCCTCACCGAGAGCGTGATGGTCGCGGTGATCGGCGGCATCGCCGCGGTCGTCGCTCTGCGGTTGTCGCTCGGCACGCTGCTCGCGCTGATGCCCTCCGATGTGCCGCGTCTGAACGAGATCCACGCGAACTGGGAGGTCGTGGTCGCGGCACTCGCGATCTCGCTCACCGCGGGAGTGCTCATCGGACTCGCGCCGGCGTACTACGCCACGGGTGCCGACTCGAATCGCGCCCTCAAGGAAGGCGGCCGCACCGGCTCGGCGCCCAGCGCGCGACAGAATCGCTCGCGCAGCGCGCTCGTGGTGTCGCAGATCGCGCTGTCCGTCGTGCTGCTGATCGCGGCCGGGCTGCTCATTCGCAGCTTCGCCATCGTGCTGGAGCAGGATCCGGGACTCGATCCCACGAATCTCGTTGCGGGACAGGTCTGGGTTCCCGTTCCGAACAATCCTGCGGCGAACAAGTATCTCGATCCGGGCAAGCTCGCCTCCATGGTGTCCGAGCTGCACGAGCGGCTGACGCATCTGCCCGGCGTCGAATACGCGGCGCTCGGCACGCCGGCCGACATCCCGCTGCTGGGCGGCACCAACAACGCGCGGCCGTTCTCGCTGCCCGATGAGAGCACGACACAGCAGAACGACTATGCCGCGAAGTTCGGCGCGGTGGGCCCGCTGTACTTCGCCGCGCTCCGGATTCCGGTCGTCAAGGGGCGTGTCTTCACGCAGCACGATGACCTCACCGCTCCGACCGTGGCCGTGGTCAACGAGGCGTTCGTGCGCAAGTTCTCGCACGGCCGCGACATCGTCGGCCGGCGGCTGAGCGGTACGCGCAACGCCACGCAGTTCGAGATCGTCGGCGTCGTCGGCGACGTGCGCGAGAACGGTCTCGATGCGGAGACCGCGCCGCGGGTGTATCTGTCGCTCCTGCAACGCCCCAACGTCGCGCTC